>ERZ1645187.2367-NODE-2367-length-16650-cov-245.523832_pt1 | contig 16650 bp, 20 predicted proteins | sample MGYA00575352_ERZ1645187 | MGnify/ENA primary metagenome ERZ1645187 (study PRJEB40837, sample SAMN11349314) | freshwater sediment metagenome | isolation source: river sediment | host: Sediment | place: India: Wazaribad , New Delhi | collected 2017-02-21 ... | reverse complement strand
CTCATCGGGCTCATGGTCTATTCGTTCGCCCGGATCGGGGCGGCGCTCGCCATGACGGTGGAGGACGTCTACGTGCAGAACCGCCGCCTGTGGGTGCGGCTACACGAAAAGGGCGGCAAGGAGCACGAGATGCCCTGCCATCACAATCTGGAGGCCTGGCTCACCGCCTACATCGAGGGCTGCGGGCTTCAGGGTGATCCGAAGGGGCCGTTGTTCCGGACGATCCAGCGGGGCACGGGACAGCTTTCCGGCTCGGCCCTACCGCAGGGGAATGCCCACGCCATGATCCGGCGTCGGGCGCTGGCGGCCGGGATCGAGACAAAGATTGGGAACCACACGTTCCGCGCCACCGGCATCACCGCCTACCTCAAGAATGGCGGGACACTGGAAAAGGCGGCGGCGATGGCCAATCACGCCTCCACCCGCACCACCCAGCTCTACGATCGACGCCGGGACGAGGTCACGTTGGATGAGGTGGAAAGGATAACTATTTAATTTTCGCATTTTCAGTATATTTCATTTTTATACTATTTGCTTCCCCGACGACATTGCTATCCACCAACTCTCATTCTGCGCATCCGTATATATTTTATCTAGCTCTTCCGATATTGCATCACGCGTTACCGCCTCTCTGTCCTCCATTATCCATTTTTCAACCAATGCCCTTTGCGCCTTCGGTGCCAACATGATGGAATCATCGTATTTACCGTATACCTCTATTGATATAGCTTGTAATATTCCAATTAATATCAACGCTCGTGTCAGGACGATATCCTGTTTTTTTTCCCACTCATATTTTCTGTCAAAATTTATCGGGAACCCTCCATTCATTACAACTGACGTACCCTTGCTGGTATTTATCCTTATTTCTCCGAATTGCTGTATTTCATCACATTTATCTCTTGTTTTTTCTCCGTATTCTCGTATTATAGATCTATACTCGACATCTCTTGATGAGCAACTTATCAAAACCGGCTTATTAGCGTAGTCATTAAATAGCGACCGCAGGCACCAATCGACCCCTGTGCAACCAAATATCACCTCACTCTGTTCTATTATTTTCTTCTGATTCTTTGTTTTCACGATTCTTCCGGCCTTTTCTTCGTTAAGAATGATCTTATCATAAGCTATTACTTCTTTTCCTTGCGTATCGAATACGTGCGCTATTGCTCTCCCTACGGCGCCGTATCCCGCAACTCCAATTCGCGTCTTCCCATTTGTTACTCCAAGCGAGTCCGCCTTGTTTGCCACCGCTCTCGCTATTATGTAGGATTCAAAATTGCGCTTTGCCGCACTATTTGCCACGTTAATTTTTGGTATCCTTGATACGAATGGACGTCTCCACATCCCAGATGCGGTTTGTTGCACAGATACCGTTTCAATTCGTTCCGCATTATACAGCTTATGCCAACATTCTGTTAGAAGACCCCCATCATCGACAAGCACTACTCTCGAATCACTGCTTTTCCCTTTTACGACACGGTCGTGCACTATTCTGCAGGCATCCTCTATAGAACTCCACGCGGATTCGTCATAATATCCATATTCAAAGCACACTTTATATTCTACGACAGACACACCAAGTTGGCGTAGCTGCTCTGCAGCCGACTCTATTCTTGAATATACCTTGGGGAGTATGACTATTTTGCTTGCCGTTACCCCTAGAGCGCTAATCATAGCGCGAATTAGATCTACCATTGATGGCAAGCAATGCACATATGCAAGTATATATATATCTTTTGGGTGTCGTCTAAACTTGTAAAATCCATCTTCGTTTAAGAACACGTCGTCTATTAATGCAATCACCTCTGGCAGGATGGAGTCCGCCTTCAGATCGTTTATATTATTAGGTTTTGTCAATTTTGTATTCATGCGAATCTCGGCCTCTCTATCTAGATATTGCCGGAATTTTCATGCACGCACGAAAGAACGAAGAGTTTTCAAAGATGTCCGCCTCTTCAACGTACCTGTCGCCGTCAACATGCAGTCTAAGCGATTTCTGATCGATCTTTATCAAGTCCGCATCTATCGCTCCCGTCAATTTATAATAAAAAAATCTCGCCTTTTCTTCTCTCGGGATATAAAAACGGGCTAGCCGCAAAATATCAACACATGTATCAAATATCTTGATGATGTTACCCTTCTTCCACCCGTCTTTTTTCTCCGCCTCTCGCCGGGCGCTCCTTATTGCAACAATTGCTGCATGCAATCTCGTCTGAGTCGTACTGCCACCACTCGCTATGCTTGGCATCAACATAGATAATGGGACATAATTGTCCCTATCCTCTTTATAATATTTAGGAACCATCACAATGGGCGCCAGCTGCGCCGGCTCCAAAACGCTCTTGATGATTTCTTCATAAGGTATCATTGTCGTATTTGGCCTTGCCGGCCTGTATATTGCGCGCCTAAGATAAACTATGTCAAGTATAGATGTCATTAGATTGTAGCCATTTTCATTGGCGTCACCATCTGACGACTTAAAATACTGCCTTAAATTCGAATGTATGTCGCGGCTAATCGATGCTGCGCGCCACGACCTGGATAAGAGCGCATGACGTATCTTCAACTGCGCCATTTCTAGATCGCACGAATCGGTATCGTCACTGATTATATCTTTTGGCAATTCTTCGAATATCAAATTATACCAAGCTTTACTAAAGAATAAGATTTCAACCGCAGGAATCGGCGCTTTTATGTGGGACAATATTTTATTGATGCGCTCTCCTATAAATAGAGAGTCGTTGAATTGACCAAATGTCAGGTTAATACTATTTGCTGAATTTATGGCATTAAACTTCCCCTTGGGAATTTCGCCGGAAAAAAAGAAATTATTACATCCAGAAAGTATGGTCCAATCTGGCAGAGAATTTATATTAACAGAATGCACGTAATCCATAAACTCAAAGACGCCTAGAAAATCGCCAATCCCAAGTATTGCCTTACTTTGATAAGATAAATTGTACTTTGTATCATTAGATACCGGCTTATATTCGATAACATCACAATAGTTTTTTGTTATTATGCCGAGCGGTAATCCGCTTGGGAAAATAAATTCATCGTCAAAACTACATCCATCAGGAGATATCGGGACACCATCCTGTATTATAACGCTTGAGAAATTATATTTCTTCTCCGCAAATAGTAGATTTGCTCTATATTCTTCAGGAACGCAATGGTAGAGCCGACCAAGTGAACGGCATAAATCTTCGTCTATTTTTTCCAGACGAACCTGAGCGCCGTTCCAATCCATGCCAATCACATTCCCGGCCATTATATCGATCCCATGCAATCATGAAGCGTGATGGCAGTAAGTACATCATTGATAATGGGCGTGGCAACTGGCTTGAAAATTCCATCTCCAAAAAGCGACTGGAAATTTGGCCCGGCCTGAGTAGGTGGTCATCGACATCACGTTGTGCATTCAGAATAGAAAATACCGATACCTGACCTTAAAGTTGCAGTAGAGACCTCTTTGAAGTTATGAATGTTCCATTTCGTGACGTAAAGTCATGTAGAAAATTCGTATAGACGTAATAAAAGGTTAATAAAATCTTGGAAATGACACGGAAAGACAGCACTTTCAATGGAATTGATCGGGGGTACTCTAAGGCATTCGCGGGAGAGTGCCATGAAAAACACGTCGAGCGCCTTTTATATGCTGGTCGCTGCTGCTGAATGGCAGCTTCAGGCGCATTATGTCGCAAGCCTGAATGGGTACCTAAACAAGGTCGCCGAGGCGGCCGGTCTCGCAGAATGGGCCCATAATATCGTTGTGCCGGAATGGGTGATTTCGGCATCTGCGGTGATCGCCATCATTGCCGGTGCGATTCAGCTTTTTATCGTATTCGTAAGGATCGTGAGATCGTGCGTGCGCGGTACAGCGGCGGCGGCTAAGTGGATTAAGAACAAGATCTGCGGAGACAGGGAGGCGTGACTTGTCCCGCACGATGTTGCCCCGGTTCGATTACCTGCGGCCGATCGAGAATGGCGGCGAGCAGGTGGTTGCGGTTCTTCGAGAAGGTCGAGGCATCCCAGACGCGATCGCCGAGACCGACGAACCACCGGAACGACAGGTCAAAGTCGAGCCGCCCGACCAGGAGCCGTTCCGAGCAGATCGCGTAGAACAGTTGCAGCAGCATGGCCCGGAGCAGTTGCTCAGGCATGATCGAGGGAAGGCCGATCCGGATTGGTGTCCGGCTGGGTGGAAAGGCCCGACAGTCAGGGTGGGGTTCGGGGAAGCCCGCTTCTCCGTCGGCAGGTGTGACCTGCCGAACACGGCGCAAGGAGCCGTCACTACCGGAGTCTTCACATAACGGAGGTAGTGACGGCGACGGGCCACGGCCGTGGCCGCCGCTGTGGGCGAGGCTTTGCCACGATGTCAGTTCCGGCTTTTCCTCGTGGGCATACAGTGATGTCCGGGCGCTTCCGACGCTCGGAACCGACACCGGAAGGTGACACCCATGCCGCCGAGGCAGCTCCCGTTTCCCTGACGCGCCGGACGTTTTCCGGTGACCCACACTTCCTGAACGGCCCCACGGGCACGCCAGAAGCAGCCCTTTGGAGGCACGCGACGAGACCCGCACTGAATCCGCATCCCCGGCAACCGCATTGACGCAACGGACGCCGCCATGCGCACGGCGTTCCCGTTCGCAGGCAAGGAGGACGACGACCCGATCTTGACGAAGACGCAGCAACCGGCCCCCGACGCATCGCCCAGATGCGTGACCCCTATCCCTGCGGGGATACGGTCGGCCATCAACACTCACCAATTCCACCGGCCGCGACGGCGGCCCCCGATCAACCCGAGGAAAGAAAGGACCTTGGACAACCTCGCCTTCAGCCTCCGCACGCTGTGCCAACACAATGCGGACGGCTCCGAAGCCACCCGTGCCAACCGCCAGCACGGGCTCATGGCCATCAGCCGCGAGCTGAAGGCCCTCGGCTATAAGCTCCCCGACGCTTGCTCCTTGAAACCCAAGCACGTCACCGCCCTGGTGGCTCACTGGAAAGGCGAGCGGCTCTCCGATGCCACCATCAAGAACCGCCTGGCGTGGATGCGCTGGTGGGCGATGAAGACGGCGAAGCCCGGCCTCGTGCCGAAGGACAACACCGCTCTCGGCGTAGCCGACACAGCGGTGTTCAAGGGCAAACGGGCCGCCGTGACTCCGGCCGACCGCCTGGCGGCATTGCCCGAGCGCATGCAGCTCGCCATTCGGCTCCAGATGGCTTTTGGCCTTCGTCTGGAGGAGAGCCTCAAGTTCAAGCCGGAAACTGCCGACAAGGGCTCCTACGTCGCCCTGACGGCCAGCTGGTGCAAGGGTGGCCGCGCACGGTCGGTTCCCCTCACCCATCAGCGCCAACGGGATCTCCTGGACGAGGTGCACCGCGTCTGCGGTGGCGGCGCGCTCATCCCGCCCGGCATGTCCTACATCGGCTTCCGCAAGGCCTTCGAGCGAGCCACGCTGGAGGCAGGGATCACCAACGTCCACAAGCACCGGCACTGGTACGCCTGCTGGCGCTACCAGGTGCTCACGGGTCAGAAGGCGCCTGCCGAGGGTGGACCGACCTACGACCGCCTCTCCGTGGCCTCTAGGACAGCCCTGGACGCCGTGCGGCTGACCGTGAGCCGGGAACTCGGCCACAATCGCCTCGACGTCACCGACGCCTATCTCGGCCGTCGCTGGGGTGGTGGGAAGGTTGGCGCATGAAGTCACCCTCACCTCCGTTCGTTGACGGCGTTCGTGAGCTGACGCAATCGGCCCGCGAGGCCTTGGCGAAAGAGGTCTATGACCTCGACACCCTGCGTGGTCTGGTGATCGAAGCAGCTGGGCAAGGGTATGCCCGCATCATCGTTCGTCCGCCTCGTCCCCTCGACCTCAGAGGAACGGAGGCTGCCAGCCTTGCCGAGAAGCATTTGGTCGACAGCGGATTCCGCATCTATTGGGAGACCTACGTCGGGGAGGTCGATGGGACGCGGTTCTCCGGTGCCGAGTTGCAGGTGGAATGGACGAGTTCATGAATCAAAAAAATTTATCGAAATCGCTTTTTCTGAGATTCTGTGAATGATTTCTGTAAGGGGCTTTCTGTAGAGGCATTTCTGTATCTTTCTGTTCCTTATATATAGGCGCGACCTAATCAGCGTGGAAAGCGCGACCTAATCAGCGTAGGGGCGCGACCTAATCAGCGTGCCAAAGCGGGGGAGGCGCGACCTAATCAGCGTAGGGGCGCGACCTAATCAGCGTAGCTAGGGGTCTAACCCACGGCAAAGGCACGGAAAAGTTATCCCCTGGGCGCGACCTAATCAGCGTAGCTAGGGCGCTCGAAAAACAGCGTTTTTGCTCGCCCCGAATACGTTCGGAAGCGTCGATTTCATTGAGAATGGAATGGGTTCAGTTGTCGGAGCGTAAAGTGCGCTTCGGGATTGCGAGCGCGGACGCGTCAGCGGCGTCCATCTCGAACCCGCGCTCGGTCAGCTTGACCGGCAGTTTCGGGAAAAGCTCCTTGAGCGCCGCGACGTCATCACTCAACGCGGCCCGGAAATCGCGGTCGCGAGTGTACCCCTCCCCAAACTGGGCTTTGAGGGGCTTCCAGTCGAGGATGAGCTTCGCCTGAAGCCGGGTGATGCGGTAGGTGACCCACATCATCAGGTCGAGCCGCCGTGCGGAATTGGAGAGGGCGCGGAGCACCCGCACGTCGATCGGCAGAGCGTGCTTCTGAAGCTCGTCATAGAAGTCCGGCGAGAAGGCGATCTTGGTCGGCCACAGAGACTGCTGGTCGGGATTGTCAGAGAACCACAGCTCGACCTTGTTGAGGGGCTTCACATCGATCTGGCCGGAGCGCTTGCCGTCCCACGTGCTGATTTCCATGCGGCAGGCGGCAAGGGCGCGGAGCTGTTCCTTGAACGGCTCGATGTTGCCGTTGCGCCCTCCCCTGGGCTCGAACCCCATGTCGCGCATGAAGCCGCTCAGGGTCTCTGAGGTTTCGATGACCGGCGAGTTGTTGCGGAGCGCCTCGGTCGACAGGTGCGCCATGATGAGGCGCGCCTTGGGGCCGTAGGGGACGGGCTGCTGAACACGGCGCCCGTCGGGTGCACGAAGTTTCCCGGCCGTGACCGTGACGGCCATGCGCCCCTGGGAACGTTCGAACTCGATCTGGTCGGCGGGTAGCGCCTTGTAAGGAAGGCCGCAAATGGCGAGTGGGGTCGGCATGTAACGAAGGCTGTCCGGAGACGGCCCTTCGTTCTCAATCACTTCCCGAATGACGGCGCGGCGGCGCTTCTCGCGCGGCATGGCCGCAAGCTCGGCCTGGCGCTTGGCCGCAGCCTCGGTGGCTGCATCGCGGCGTTCCTGCTCGTGGACGAGCACCCGCACCGTCGTATCGAACATGAACTTGCCGCGCCCCTCCTCGAGGCGTTGGCGAAGATCATGGTCGCGGATGCGTGATTCGTCGGCTCTGTCCATGGCAAAACCGTAGCTGATTTGCGGGGCGGAACCTATGTGACTGCCCACCGAAAGCGCATCTAATTTCAGCGTGATCACGCCGTCACGTCGTCACGTGACGGCTTTCTCAGGCGGTCGGCCAAGTCTCCGGCGTTGTAGCGGGCAAAGAGGTCGGCCATGGCCTCGACGAGAACGTCGTGGGGCTTGCAGCGCTTCATGAGGGCGATCTCGCGCAGCTTGTACTGCGCTTCCCTCGGCAGGTAGAGGGTCGTGCGGTAGCCGTGGCGGACGCCTTCTTTCGGGGTCGGTTCGGGTGCCTGAAGCGTGATCACGTTGTCACGTGATGGCGTGACGTCGACCTCGGCTTCGGCAAGGGCATCGGCGACAAGGCGCCGCTTGATGGGTTTGCTCATCGGGTCTCTCCAATCGCGCGGCGAAGCCAAGCCCAAAAGAGGATGACCTCCTGAGCCGCCTTGCCGCTGGGGTTGAACTCCGTGACGCCCATGCCTGCCGTGTGGGCATCGGCATAGTCGGCACGATGGAAAATGTTGGCGTTAGCCACCTCTCCATGCCGCAAGAGCCCGGTGGCCGCGTCGTTGGTGCGGGCCGTGCTGCCGAAGCACTGGCTGAGAACGAAACCGAACCGCGTTTTCCGCTCGTTGAGCTGCTTAGCCGTGGTGACGGCGGATTCCAGGTCGGCGAGGTTGGGCTTCACCGGTACGACGCAGAAATCAGCGAGCTGGAGCGCCGGAGCGACGGACACGTTGTGAGCTCCCGCCGTGTCGATCACGACCAGGTCGAACTTCTGCTTCTCAAGCCCCTTTAGAACCGCCTCCAGCTGGTGGGGTTCGCAGTAGTCGACGGCGGGGGCCTCGGCCTCACGGCGGTTGCCCCACTTGGCGGTCGTCTTCTGGGGGTCTGTGTCGAGAACGGCGACCCGGAAGCCATCCGCCTCAGCCGCAACGGCGACGCAGGCGGCGAGCGTGCTCTTGCCGCTGCCGCCTTTCTGAGTGGCGAAGGTGATGACGTGCATGGGGGGGAATCCTACGGGAGAGATCGAATCGGGGATAGCCGAGGATGAGATTCTCATCGAACCCTTGATGCAAAGTTATCACGCTATCACGGCATCACGTGGTCACGTGATAGCAAGGGCTCGCGTGTATTTTCACGTCGTCACGTGACGACGTGATGATCCTTTTCGATTGTTCCCTGTTCGGCGCCCCGGCTGGGCGTCGCTCTTTTCGGGACGTTCCCCGTCCCGACGCCTCCTGGAGGCTATCGCGCGAAGTCCCTGTCACCCGAAGGGCCGAAGTGCAGCGGAGGAGCGCTTGCGCTGGACAGGGGCGTGCACGGTGGCAGCTGCTGAAATGGGGATTTACAGCAAAGCCGCCCGCTCAAGGGTGGCGGTCACCCACTTGTTGAGGCTGACGCCTGCCCGCTTGGCGGCCGAAAACACGGCCTTATGGAGCGACGGATCGGCGCGCACGACGAATTGGCCAGAAAACGGCTTCTCCGGTTCCTCGCCGCGCTCCTTGCAGAACGCGAGATAATCCTCGATCGAACCCTTCAGGGCTTCCTTCAGTTCGGCGACAGAGGCGCCCTGAAAGGTGATGACGTCGCGGAGATTGATCACCTCACCATGGAACAGCTCCGCCTCGTCATCGAACTCGATGACGGCCTCGTAGCCCTTGTAGCTCATCATGGTCATGGTCTTACCTCCGCTTCTGTCAGGAAGCGCCTCACCGACTTGACCGCCCCCTTGTCGGTTTCCTTCTGGGGGTGGGGCCGGTGGAACACCGCGCGCACGCCGTTCAAGGCAATGCGCACCCGCGATCCCTGGCCTTCGCTGATCTCCGCGCCGCAGGCCTCCAACAAGGCCTCGATGTCGCGCCAAGCGATGCTTGCGCGCACGGGGTCGGCAAAGACGGCTTCAAGGGTCGCCTGATGCTTCCTGCTCAATTCCATATAGTATCACTTTCCAGTATCACTGACAACATTCCTGACATGTCCTGCCGCTGACCATACTCCGCCTGGGAAATGGTGGCGACGGATCTGCCCGCCAATCGCGCACGTTCATGCCGTCCGAGAGGGCCGTCCGTAGACCGGAGACCCACACCACCCGCTTGCGCGGGCGACGTCGGGCTCCTCTTGCCTGGGTCTGGTTTTGGGTGCATGTTCGTCGTTAGAGCGCACTTATGGGTTTGCTTCGCCAAACCCATGTCGCTCCCCTCTCTCGGGGGCTTTGGTCGGACGCCATGGCGATCTACAGCCTGAACCACAAGCCGATCGGTAAGAGCACGCAGGAGCGGCCCTACACGGCGGCCGCCCACGTGGACTACATCACGCGACCAAGCGCCATGAGCCGCCTGGAAGGCGACCGGATGCCTATCTCGAAATCCGGAGCCATGGGCTTTCTGCGGTCGGCCGAAGACGGCGACCGAAAGAACGGCCGTGTGGCCGACAAAGTGATGCTGGCATTGCCCCGCGAGCTTTCGCCGGAGCAGCGCGCTGCGCTGGTGCGGAGCTTCGCCAACCAGGTGACGCAAGGTAAGGCGCCCTGGCTCGCGGCTTTCCACGACAAGGGCAAGGACGCCGCCAATCCCCACTGTCACCTGGTCATCCGGGACCGCGATCCGGAGACGGGGCGCCGAGTGTTCGGCACGAGCGAAAAAGGGTCGACCCAGCGTCTGCGGGAGATGTGGCAGGATCACGCCAACGAGGCGCTGGAACGAGCAGGCCGTTTGGAACGGATCGACCACCGGACGCTGGAGGCACAAGGCAAACCCGGCCCTGCCGGTCTTCACGTCGGCCCGAAGCCGAACGCCATGGCGCGCGGCGGCCGTCGGCCTCAGTCCCGCGCACGGACGGTGCGCAATGGCCCTGGCGCCCATCGGCCGAACCGTCGTGTGGACTATCCGTCCCTCGACCGAGGCCGCACCCGCTCGGCCTGTCATGACGAGCGAATGGCGGCGCGTGAGGGCTGGGCGGCCGTCGATGCGGACAATCAGCGCCGCGAGCTGGAACAGCTCCGGGACATCCACAAGAGGCCGGAAGGGCAGCTTGCGGAGCCTTCCTCGTTCTCGGAGCGGCTCGCCCGTGAGAGGGAGGCACTGGCCCGAAACCCCGACACTCGGAAAGCCCGTGACGAGCGAGACCTGGAGCGCATGCGGCGGAGCCGCGAAATCGACAAGGACCGAGGAAGATAGCGGGGTATCAGAACAGTTGTCGAACCTGCTTCATGAGCAGGTAGAGGTGCAGAGGTTCATCCTCGAACGCCTCAAAGCCGAAGTGGAGATAGAAGCGGCGGGCGTCGTCGTCCTTGGCATGCACGACGACCGCGCGGATTCCGGCGATGTCGGCGGCGGCCGATGCACGACGAAGGGCATCCTTCAGAAGGGCGGCGCCGAGGCCCCGACCGATCCAGCCTGTATCAACCGCAAGACGAGCGAGGATCAGAACAGGGACGGGGTGTCGTGCCAGGCCCTTGGCGAGACGTTCCGGCGCATCGTCGTAGATGACCTGTCCGACGGTTAGCGTGTAATACCCCGCGACCTGGTCACCGACAGCGGCAACATAGGTCTGGGCCGCATTCGCCCCCTGGCTCTGCAACGCATGGCGTTGGAGAAAGACGTTCAGGGCTGGAGAGGGGCTTTCGAACGCCGCAACCGCATGGGAGGCGTTCAGCTTCTCCATGCGGGGCGTGATGAGAATTGGTGTCTGGCTCACCCGAGAAGGCCTGGTTCAGAGGCGAGACGCGCCAAGCGCGGATGAACCGTGGTCGGCGCGTCGAGAGCTGCCTGGAAGGCTGTCCAGCCTTCCGCCGACAACAGGATCATGCGCTGGTCGGCCAGCACTTCGTCCGCCTTGGAAAGGGCGCTCTCAAGGACGAAGTCGCTGACGCTCTTGCGGGCGGCTTCCGCCGCTGCACGAAGAACGTCCTTGTGGCGTTGCGAGACCCTGAGGTCGAGCTTTTCGGTGCGGGCGGTACGGGTGCGCATAGGGTTCACTTCCTTATGCGGCATCCCACCATAGTCGCCTGACATTGTCAAGACAAATCGTCTTCTGGTTGCGGCATAAGACTTATGCGCTGTTATTGGCGTTCTTTGGTTGCATCCGCTCAACACAAACGGGATCTGCATAGGCCGGACATTTCTCCAGATTCGCCACGTGGCTGCTGCGGCCGAACACGATGACCTTTTCCCCGAAATCCGGCCCGGCGAGCTGGGAGGCTTCGACCAGGCGCCGCCGCTGACCGTCGAGCAAGCCTTCGCGTTCGCCGATGTTGCGCGACAGGGTGTGGGCTGTGTCCTCGTCGGGGTTCATGTAGGCGCGGATGGCACAGTTCTTCAGCATGCCCTCGGCGTTGGGGTAGGCGGTCTCCATCTGCCCGGCGTTCTGGCAGAACATCCAGAGGCGCACGCCGTAGCCACGGCCGACGTCCAGGGCCTCCTCGATGACGTCCATGCGTCCGAGGCGTGGTAACTCGTCGAGGAAGAACGTCACCGGCACGTTTTCGGCCTCGGGCGCACCTCGGCAGAGCTTGTGGACGGTCTGACCGACGAGGACGCGGATAACCGAGGCGTATTTCTTCACGTCCTCCAGGGCCACGCAGATGTAGAGGGTGGCGTTGTCGCGCCGGAGGGTGTCGGCCTGGAAGGTGGTGGAGCCGGAAAGCCGCTCGATTGCCGGGGACTGCCAGATCTCCAACTGGCGGCGAGCGCTGTCGAAGATGCCCTCGCGCTGCTTCGGCGGCATCCCCCGGAGGGCGCTCGCCTGGCGCCGCAGCTGGGGCACGCCGGAGGCCTCCAGGTGCCCGCACCAGGCCACCACGTCCTCATCAGCCGACATGTAGAGCCGATCCAAGACCGCCCCCATGTTCCGATGGGCGGTCGTTTCGTTGAGGGCCACGTCCAGCAGGGCGACGGTGATCATGTCGCGAGCGCGGCTCTCGAAATAGTCATCCGCCCCATGCCGCGCGCTGGGCGGGACGACGAGGAGGTCGGCGAGGCGGCGTGCCTCGTCCCATGCGAAATCCCGGTCGATGCCGATGTCGTCGAGCGGGTTGTAGGAGAGAGAAGCCGACGGGTCGGCGGGCGCAAACACGTAAACGGGGCCGACGTTGGCGCGGCGCCATCTGGCCGAACCGGCGCGCATCTCGCCTTTGATGTCGAGCACGACGGCTGATGACCTAAGGTAAAGCAAGTTCCGGAGAACGTGCGCCTGGCTCTTGCCTGTGCCCGGCGCGGCGATGGTGACGAGACTTTCCCTGCGATCGTAGATGAACTCCCGCTCCGAACCGCTGAAGCGGCCGAGCCGCAGGGCGCTCGGGGAGGATGCCGGGTCGCTGGTCGGGGACGCGTCGTTCGGCACCATCCAGCGGGCGCCGGAGGCCATGTAGCGCTCCAACGTGGCTTGGACGCGAGGATCGGCGCCGGCTGGCTTCAGGATGCGGGAGAGGGCGAGTTTGATGGTCTCCGTGCCCACGGCAGGTTCGCCGAAGTAGGCGTTGATGAGAACCTTCAAGGCGGACAGGGTCGCGTCGCGCTTTCGAAGGTCAGAGCCGTACCCACCTGGGATCACGATCAGGCATTCGCCCTTGTTCCACACCACCGGAATCTTGGCGCGGCGGACGTCGTCGTCCGACATGAGACCGAGGGCGTGGAGCACGTCCGCAAGCCGGAGAGCGGCGCGTTGCTCCGGCGTCATGGAGACGAGGGTGCGTTGAAAGCTGGCGCTCTCCACGGCGTCCGTCGCGCCTCCCTTCCGGAGGCCCTTGTAGAGGGCCTTTCCACCGAGATCGACGAGGTTGTCGGGCTGGCTGCCGAGCCAGTTCTTATCGATCGCACTGCGGCTCTCCTCGAACGCCAACTCTCCGGCCGTGCTGATGACGCCGGAGGGAAGCAGGTCGGCGATGCCGCCGACGTTGAAGGAGATCTCATTCAGTGTGTTGGCGTAGAAGGCCTCGATTGCCGCGAAGCGTTCCTCCTGGGCGCGTAGCTTGCGGGTAAACGCTTCAGCCTCTTCCAGAGAACGGCGCCGTTCTACCTCTTGCCGCTCCTTCTCCTGGCGCTCGGCTTCGAGCCTCGCCGCTTCGGCCTTTGCCGCGTCGTCGGCCTGCTTCTTCGCCTCACCCTTGGTGATGATGGCAGGGAGCGACGGTGCGGCTGCGAAAGCCCGGAGTTCGCGTCGGTTGTAGGCGGTCTCCTTGGGAGGAAGGGGAGGACGGAGGCGTTCGTCCTCCATGACCAGGTACGGCACGATGGCGTGGTAGCGGTCGAGCAGTTGCCGTTCGGCATCTGTGAGCGGCGGCTCGGCGAGCTGCCGTTGGATTTCCTCCTTAGGCGTGGTCAAGCGGGCGCTGACAGTGTCACCTAACCGAGAAATCCAAGACCTCTTGCTTTCGTTGTTCATGGCTCTGCCTCACGTCCCCAGCACGACATGGGCACAACCTATAGCTTTATCGCATGAGGGGCAGTCGTACTAACGCGAGTTCATTCTAAGCTGCGCGTCCCCGATTAACTCGTCTGTATGCACCGCACAGATTCAGCCGCATTCGAACAAGTTCTTCGCTCGCGCCGTAGATTTGGGAAGCCTTCTCAAGTGGCCAGCCATTTCGGGCTATCCAGAGAGCCGCCTCTTCTGAAATAAGGAGGGCTGGTCCGAGTAGGTTGGCTTCTTCTTCCAACTCGGGACTGTAGTCCCGAGCTCCGTTTTCATCGAAAGGGGGCTTTGGAGGATGGAGAAGGAGCGCATGAGCTATCTCATGCGCGATATTTGCAGCCTGCCTCTTGGGGTCGTGAGCATCGTTATGGATAATTACTCTCTTGTTGTTCTGAAGAAATATCGTAACGGCCGATAACATACGACAGCCTTCGTCAGAACTAAAAAACTCTACCGCACTAGGAATGTCACCCATGAAGCTGGACATCGCATAAACGGGAATTTCAAGGTGCTTCGCCAAGGCGAAAGGACAAATTTTCTCATGCGCCTTTATTCGCATTTCCGCCCTAAGGCTGCGCGAATACCAGTTCGCCTCTGTTGAAAATCCTCTTTTAACAGCCATTCCGTCAATCTCCGTCTATTCGAAATCTTTCGTATGCAGTGCGCAATAGCGTCTCAAGAGCAGCGGCGCCTTCTTTGCTAAGTCGCCGATCACCACGGAACAAGGTCGCCATTTCCGCAAGTGGTTCTGGTCGTGCAATTATTCCAGGGGTATCTTTGTAAAAATCCTCTGCCTTCAATCCCGACCACCCACATAATGAGGCAAGACTGTCAATATCCGGACGCTTGCCTTGCGACATGCGAGTGAGCGTGGAGGCGGGCACCCCCGCCTGTTCGGCAACCTTCTTCCAGGTCAGGCGCTTTGCTGCGCGTTGGGCGTCGAGAGCGGCAAAGAATGCCTCCCCATCGAATTTTCCTGTGGCCATGGTCGATTGCTACCTTGCAATTTGAGCGCGACCCAGCAATATGTGAGTCGATTGCTATGTAGCAATCGATGGCCGATCCGGCAACGGCGGCTTTGGTATAGGAGCCAATCGCATGTCGAAGGGAAGTTCCGGCGGTGGATACCGCAGCGCGCGTACCGGCCAGTATGTGACCGAGAAGTACGCGACCTCGCACCCCAAGAGCACTGTCCACGAAGCCCCTGGCGTGAAGGGGTCCAGCGGCCCGCACTTCCGCAGCGCCGAAACCGGACAGTACGTCAACAACAACCACGGCGCCCGGCACCCCGGCACGACCGTCAAGAATTCGTGAGGTTTCCATGAGCTTCGTGCACAGCGACCTCGGCCACCTGAACGACAATCAGGTCGTCGAGGTGACCATCGACAGGGCGGCCAACGTCCTCCTGATGGACAGCACCAACTTCAGCAATTACCGGCAGGGCCGGAACTACCGGTACTTCGGTGGGCAGGCCGTCCGTTCCCCCGTCCGGCTGGCGGTCCCGCATTCGGGCCACTGGCACGTGGCCATCGACCTCGGGGGTGGCAGCGGTTCGATCCGCAGCGGCGTCCGTGTCTTCGGGTGATGGAGAAGAGGGGCTCGATCGAGGTCCCTCTTTTCTTACTCTATTATATCTGATAATGTCCTTTATCAGATATAGAAAGGAAGGATTCCCATGTACGTCGGAGAAGCGCTTTTTATCAGGGGCGACCTCGATGCCGCTCTGCGCCACCAGATCTCGACCCTCAAGTCCTTTGTCGATGGGCGGTACGACGGGCTGCGCGGCCAGTTCGATGACGACAGTATAATTGCAACGCTGGCCAAAGAAGCCGCCATTGCTCCCCTTGAGGTCGATTTCGACAACCCTCTGAAAGATGTTCAAGCCGCAAGGGTACGGGTTCACGATTGGGGGAGAGAAATCGAGATCGACGGCGTCCGAGCGACGCGCAGCTATCCGTTCTCTGGCGATGCTGGGCTGTTTGATCTCAAGCCGAACCAATATTGGAGCATGTTGCCGCGTGGATATGTTTCTGGTAGATCGATAGTCGTCGGAATCGAAGGGCGCAATGATCCTGAGATGCTGAAGCGCGAGCTAGAGCAGCAAGAGAAGCTGTTGCGGGATTACGTCGCTTCGCAGAAGGCCCAGATCGAAGCCCACAATCGAGAACTCACTCTCCACATCGCCGAGCACGTTGCGCGTCGGCGACAGCATCTCGACAGCGTCTCCGCGCTGAAGGATCTCCTGTGATGGAACGAGGCGCTGCTAGCCTCGTTTCTGTGGGGTCGTTCGTGATAGCCCCCGCCCTGGTCGCTGCCTCCGGCGACCGGGCGGCGTATCGCTTCCTGGAGTTCTTCACGGCGCAGATCCGCAACCCGCACACCCGCCGCGCCTATGCGCGGGCCGTGGGCGACTTCTGCCGCTGGGCCGAGGCCCACGGTGTGCGCTCGATCGAAACCGTCTCCTCGGTCCACGTGGCGACCTGGGTGGAAGGGCTGGGGCGGGAGGTTTCACCGCCGACCGTGAAACAACATCTTGCGGCCGTGCGGATGATGTTCGACTGGCTGGCGACGGGCGGGGTGCTGCCGTTCAATCCGGCGACCGCCGTACGCGGGCCGAAGCATTCGGTGAAGAAGGGCAAGACGCCTGTCCTAGTGCCGGAGGAGGCGCGGGCGCTGCTGGAGGCGATCGATGCCACCACGCCGGTGGGGCTCCGGGACCGCGCCCTCATCGGGCTCATGGTCTATTCGTTCGCCCGGATCGGGGCGG
>ERZ1645187.2365-NODE-2365-length-16653-cov-48.382516_pt1 | contig 16653 bp, 13 predicted proteins | sample MGYA00575352_ERZ1645187 | MGnify/ENA primary metagenome ERZ1645187 (study PRJEB40837, sample SAMN11349314) | freshwater sediment metagenome | isolation source: river sediment | host: Sediment | place: India: Wazaribad , New Delhi | collected 2017-02-21 ... | reverse complement strand
ATCACGTCGAAGCCGGCGGCCTCGCAGATCAGGATGGTTTCGCGGCTCTTGCGGGCCACGCCGCCCAGCGTACCGCCGGACGGGGAGGGGCGGATGAAAGCGCGAAGGTCGCGCGAGAGGAGTTCCATCCGGGTCTTGTCGCCCAGGATGCTGCCGCGCGTCACCGTGCTGCTGGGGTCTACCGCCAGCACCGCGACCTTGTGGCCCTGTTCGCACAGGTGCAGGCCGAGCGCCTCGATGAAGGTGCTTTTGCCGGCGCCGGGCACGCCGGTGATGCCGACCCGGATCGAGTTGCCGGTGCTGGGGATGAGTTGGCGCAGCACCTCTTGGGCCATATCGAAATGGGCCTGAGAGTTGCTTTCCACCAGGGTGATGGCCTGCGCCACCACGTTGCGGTCGCCGGCCAGTACGCCGGCCACGTATTCGTCCACGGTCAACCGGCGGCGGCGTGGGGTATGTGGGCGTGGGACCGTCACGCTGGCTTGTCCCAGGATGCCGTCATGACCGCCATCCACGCCGGCCATGACCGAGGTAGTGAATTCCTTACCGGCATTTTCGGGAACCCAGTCGGGTTTGTAGGTTTTTTCGCTCATAGGGAAGTACTTTAGCAAGGCCCTTCGGGGCATTGATTGAGCGGGATGAGATAAAAGAGTCAGGCCAGTGATCATATGGGAAACATAAACTGCTAGCCAGCACCCTGATGACGTCCTTGGTGCTGGAAAGGCCCTGATCAGTTGAAGAATGCCCTGATCCCTGACCGCTCTCCCAACCGGGAGAAGGGACCTTTTTGCCAGTTCTCGGTAACGCCTGGAGCGCCCGGACGCCCATGCTACTCATGATGAAGTTTGGGATTAGCCCGCACCCAAGGATACAATTCACGCTGGTTGACAAGGATTAGGGTAGGGGCCAATATGCCGTGCTCAAATTCACTAATAAAATCCCGCGCGGTTTCACCCCGCGTCGGCCCATGCAGCCGCTGCCTCCCTGAGTATGCGGGTTGCGTGGGGAGGGTCGGGACGCATCACGCCAAAACACGCAAGGCTATTCGGCTTTCGCCATAACTAAACAGGCTATTCGAGAGGTCAACTCGATGGAAGATGTGGTCATCGTCGCCGCCGCCAGGACCGCGATCGGCAATTTCATGGGCTCCCTGGCGACGATTCCGGCCAACGTTCTGGGCGCCAAGGTCATCGAGGGCTTGCTGCGGAAATCCGGCGTCAAGCCTGAGCAGATTGACGAAGTAATCCTGGGGCAGGTTCTCACCGCCGGCACCGGCCAGAATCCCGCGCGCACCTCCGCCCTGAACGCGGGTCTGCCGATTGAAGTCCCCTGCCTGAATATTAACAAGGTGTGCGGCAGCGGTCTGAAAGCGGTCCATTTGGCCTGTCAGTCCATCCGCGATGGCGACAACCGCATCGTGATCGCCGGCGGCCAGGAAAGCATGAGCCTGTCCCCGCACCTGCTGCTCGGTTCGCGGCGCGGCACCACCATGGGCGACGCCCGGCTGGTAGATTCGATGCTCAGCGAAGGGCTGCAATGCGCCATCAATCATTACCACATGGGCATTACCGCCGAGAACATCGCCGCCCAGTGGGCCATTTCCCGCGAGGAACAGGACGCCTTCTCCGCCGACTCGCAGGTCAAGGCCATCGCCGCGATCCAGGCGGGCAAGTTCAAGGACGAGATCATTCCTATCGAAATCCCGCAGCGCAAGGGTGATCCACTGGTGTTCGCCACGGACGAATTTCCCCGGGCGGGCACCACCGCCGCCGCGCTGGGCAAGCTGAAGCCGGCATTCAAGAAAGACGGCACGGTCACCGCCGGCAACGCGTCCGGCATCAACGACGGCGCCGCCGCCGTGCTGGTGATGGCCGCCAGCGTCGCCCGCGATCTGGGCCTTCAGCCGCTGGCCCGCATCGCCGCCTACGCTAAGGCCGGCGTAGACCCGAAGATCATGGGCACCGGCCCGATTCCCGCATCCCGCGCCTGCCTGAAGAAAGCCGGCTGGACCGTGGATCAGCTCGACCTGGTCGAAGCCAACGAAGCCTTCGCCGCCCAGGCGATCTCGGTCAATCGGGAAATGGGCTGGGATGTCAGCAAGGTCAACGTCAATGGCGGCGCCATTGCGCTGGGCCACCCGATCGGCGCTTCCGGCTGCCGCATCCTGGTGAGCCTGCTGCATGAAATGGTCCGCCGCGACGCCAAGAAGGGTCTGGCGACGCTGTGCATCGGTGGTGGCCAAGGCGTTGCGCTCGCCGTCGAGCGTGGCTGAGCGAGATCGCAAACCCGTATTTATTCATAACCCAAGCCGCGCGGCGTTTGTCCCCCAGGGCGGCGCCGCGTCGCTTTTTTTACCTGGTCTGCCATGAGCGAACCGCGCGTCATCAAGAAGTACCCGAATCGCCGGCTGTACGATACGGCCATCAGCAGCTACATCACCCTTGAGGATGTCAAGCAACTGGTGCTGGAGCGCGCCGAATTCCATGTCATCGACGCCCGGACCAACACCGACATCACGCGCGGAATCCTGCTGCAAATCATCAGCGAGCAGGAGGAGCAGGGCAGTCCGATTTTCACCACTGACGTGCTGGCGCACATCATCCGGTTCTACGGCGATACCCTGCAGGGCATGATGGGCAATTATCTGGAAAAGAGCCTGCAAGCGTTCGTGGACCAGCAGCACCTGTTCCGGGAACAGATGCGCAGCTTCATCGGCAAGAATCCGCTGGCGATGATGACCGAGCTGGTCGAGCACAACCTGTCGCTGTGGAAGAGCGTCAACGAGCGGCTGCAAAAGCCCTACTTCCCCATGGTGGGCGGCGAAACGGCCTCGTCGCCGCCATCCACTGCGGCAACCAGCGACCCTGCGCCCGCAACCGCGCCGGACAAGGCTGAAAAGGAATAGAAGGGCGGAAGGACCAGGAAGCGTGATTTGGGTCCACGGAAGACGCAGGTCCACGGAAGACACGGGTCCACGGAAGACACGGAAGGCACGGAAAAGTATTATCGGAAATAGTCTGGTTGTGCCGATTCAGACGCGGTTTCCGGTGCTTATCAACCGCAGACCGATCATCAGCCGAGTTGCTGAAGTATTCAAACATCCTTATTCAATCTTTTTTCCGTGTTTTCCGTGTCTTCCGTGGACCTGCATTCCGTGGACCTGCATTCCGTGGACCCGATGAGGAGCGCGCCAGCAACCACACCGCAATTGCCGGCGGCACTTCACGCTGGGCGCGGCCGCTGACGTAAATCCCGATGTGCCCGCCCTGGAAGGACAACTCCGAGTAGTCCCGGCTGCCGCAACAGCCCGCCAGCGCCTTCGACGCGGCCGGCGGCACCAGATGATCCTGGCTGGCGTAGACGTTCAGCACCGGCATGGTGACATGGTGCAAGTCCACTCGCTGCCCGCCAATCACCACTTCGCCCTTGACCAGCTTGTTTTGCTGAAAGAAGTCCTTGGCGAACTGGCGAAACGCCTCGCCGGCCTGATCCGGGCTGTCGAAAATCCATTTCTCCATCCGCAGGAAGTTTTGCAGCGCCTGAACATCGTCGAGGATGTCCACCAGATCTACGTATTTCTGCCCGGCCAGCCGGAACGGGCTGAGCGACAGAAAGGTAAAGTTCAATAGTTGCCCCGGCAGGTTGCCCAGCGTGTCCACCAGCAAATCCACATCCACATGCCGGATCAGATGGGTCAGCACATTGTCGGGGGTGTGGAAATCCACCGGCGTCACCATGGTGACCAGGTTGCGAACCTTGCCGGGATGCAGCGCCGTGAAGCACAGGCTCAGCGCGCCGCCCTGGCACACGCCCAGCAGGTTGATCGAATCCTGGTGATGCCGCTCGCGCAGATAATCCACGCAGTGAGCGATATAGCGCAGCACGTAATCGGCCAGACTCAGATGGCGGTCGCCGGCGTCGGGATAGCCCCAGTCAATCAGGTAGACGTCCAGCCCGGCGTCCAACAGCCCCCGGATCAGCGAACGGTCTTCCTGCAAGTCCATCATGTAGGGCCGATTGACCAAGGCGTAGACAATCAGTAATGGGACCGGGTGCGGTTCCGCTACGCGCGGCTGATAGCGGTACAGAACCAGCTTGTCTTCCTGATAAACCGGATCGCGGGGCAACACCCCGAGTTCGATGGGGCCGAGACCGCGCAGGGTGCGGGCGCCTTCAGCCAGGCGAGCCTGAAAATGGCGCAGTTCCTCGGTGATCTGGGCGGGCGTTGGACCAATCATGCGGGGGCGTCTCCACGGGCGGCATAGCAGCCCAGCAGGGCGTTGAGCAGGCAGCCGTTCAGCGCGCCATACTCAGGGCTGCGCAACATCCGGCCATACGTTTCTTCATTGCACTCCACCCACAGGTTGTACAACTCGCGTAGGCTTTCCACCGTCGCGCCCGCCGCCGCGCGTTCGCCCAACCGCTGCTCCATCAGGTCCAGCGCCTCCCGGGCCGCCTGGCGCAGCAGGTCCAGGTATTGGCCCTGGACTTTTTGATAAGTCTGCCAGGCGTCGGTATGAGCACCCGCCAGCGGGGCGAGGGTTGCCGATACGCCCAGCGATGCGGCGGTCTGCCGCCAGGTGTCCAGGGTCACGGTCCACAGTCGGGCCAGATCGGCATGGCCGCCCGGATCGTCGGCGGCTTCGGCCAGCGCCGCCTTGAGTTGATCAAAATGCTGGCGCAAGGCTTCGCCCCAGTCGCCGTCCTGCCCCAGGGTCTCGTAAAAGCGCTCGCTAAGTGGCTGGAGTTGTTCGCCAAACGCCAGATAGGTGCGCGCCTGTTTGAGCAGCAGTTCGATATCAAAGCCGCTGGAATCGGGAGGGACGGTGTGCTCGGCCATGGTCGGAGAGGACAGTGGGTTTGGAGAATTTCAGTATAGTCGGTTAAACCGATAGCGTTAGCTGTCGCAACCGACCCGGCGCTTCACGGCGTATCGCGCTTGGGGACCGGCAAGCCCTGGGCGATGGCCTCGGCTCTGAATTGCTTGAGCCGGGCGCGCAACTGCGCTTCCTGATTGGGCGAAAGGCCTGGATTCCGGAGTCCCGCTTCAAGTTGCTCGATGGCTGGCAGCAGTTCGCCGTTGAGATAGTGGTACTCAGCCATGGTGGCATGGGTCGCCGCCAGATCGCCGGAACGCTGCGCCGCCTGGGCGTAGCTCGCATACAGCGCCGGATCGTTGGGCCGCCGGCGCAAGTGCGGCTGCATCAACCGCATCGCCAGCTTCGGATCGCCCTGGGTGGCGAGGGCGCGGCCATAGTGCATCGCCAGAGTGAAATCATCGGGATAGATCTGCCGCGCTTCCTCAAACAGTCGCCACCCCTGCGCCCGGTCGCCCCGCGCCAGCGCCAGTTCAGCCGCTTCGATGCGGAAGGCCAGTCGGTCAGAATCACTGCGGAGCAGACGATTAATTTGTTGCTGGGCGTCGTCGTAACGGCCCGCCTGCCGCAGCGCCAGCGCATAGGCGTAACGTTCGGCGGTTTCGCTGGCGTAGCCGCCCCTGGCCAGCGTGGTTTCAAGATCGCGGATCAGGGAATTATTATCGTCCGTCGCCTGCACCCGCACCCGCGCCTTGGCCAGGTCATAAGCTTTGCGGTCGCGCGGCGTGGTTCGCCGTACCGGTGGAATTTCAATCCGGTCCTGGGTATCGGCGGCGCGGCTTTCCGGCCGGGGATGGGTCAACAGCATTTCCGGAATTCGGTTGCGCGCCTCACCGCCCGCCATGCGCTCCAGCTTGGTAAAAAAGTCGCTCATACCCCGGGGGTCAAAGCCAGCCTTGGCCAGAAGCTGCATTCCGATCCGGTCGGCCTCCTGCTCATTGGCGCGGGTGAAGCTGATCTGATGCTGGGCGCTGGCGGCCATGGTTCCGACCAGCGCCGCCTGACCCGCCTGTTTACTGGCCGCCGCCAGCGCCGCCCCGGCGACCATGGCCGCCGCCATCGGAATCGTCATCCGCTTCATGTCAGCGATGGCGCGGATGATGTGGTGTTGCGAGACATGGGCAATTTCATGGGCGACCACCCCGGCCAGTTCGTCTTCCCGTTGAGTAGCCAGCAACAGACCGGCATTGATGCCGATGAAATTGTGCGGCAGGGCAAAGGCGTTGATGCTGGAATCGCGCACCATGAAAAAGGTGAATGGGATACCGTTTTGATCGGCGTAGGTAGCGATGCTCTGGCCGATGGAGTTGAGGTATTCGTTCAACTGGACGTCGTCCAACACCGCGTCGCGTTCGCGCAGCCGACGCATAATCTCCAACCCCATCCGCTGCTCCTCGTCGGGGCCAAAGTAGGCTTGCGAAGGATCACCGATGTCCGGCAGGCGGATGGATTGAGCCGCCGACGGCGCGATGGGCGCCAGAGCAAGGATCAGGCTCAGGATCAGGAGTAACAAACGCTGGGGCATGGGCTTCTCGACCGACAGGAGACTGCTGGTGAGACTGAAGAATACGCGGCGCGTTCCACTCTGGATGTCAGGGATTTTGGCTTGAAGCCGAAGTGGACCTTTTGACCCGAATTAAAAAGTAGTTTTCGCTTAACTGGCTAAAATATACCTACCTATTGCATGGAGATCGCCATGAGCGGACTGGATTTCAATCTGAGCGAAGAACAAGAGATGGTCATCGAGACCGCCCGTCGCCTGCTACGGACCCTGGAACCCCGACGCGACCAGCACCTCCGGATGATCTACGAAGAGCAGCTTTTTCCCGAAGAGGTGTGGGAGGCCATGGCCGAGGCGGGGCTGCTCGGTGCGCTGATCCCGGCTGAATACGGCGGCACCGGGCTGGGCTTGCTGGGGATGGCGCTGGCCCTGGAGGAATTTTCCCGCCACGGTCTGCCCAACGGCTTTTGCGTGCTGAGTTCCATGGCGGCTATGGCCGTGCTGCGGGGCGGCACGCCCGACCAGAAAGCGCAGTGGTTGCCCGCTATCGCAGCCGGCTCCTGCAAATGCGCCTTTGCCATCACCGAACCGGACGCCGGCACTAATACCTTCCGGATGCGGACCCGGGTGCAGCGCGACGGCGAAACCTACCGCCTGAGCGGCAGCAAGGGCTGGATCACGGGCGCGGACGTGGCGGACTACATCCTGGTGGTGGCGCGCACCCTGTCCGAGGCCCAGCTTGAAGCTCAGGGCTTGCCCAGGAGCGCCGGGCTGGGGCTGTTTCTGGTGGACGCCAACGCCCGGGGCCTGGAGAAACAGCGGATGAACACCATTGGCCTCGAAGGTTACCGCCAGTTCATGCTGTATTTCGACGAGGTCGAAGTCCCGGTAGCCCAGCGCATCGGACCGGAACATCGGGGGGCCACGGTGCTGTTTCAGGCGCTGAATCCGGAGCGCATCCTGATCGCCGCCGCCCTGGTCGGCCTCAGCGAGTTTGCCCTGACCAAGACGGTCGCCTATGCGCGGGAGCGCAAGGTGTTCGGCGAGACGCCCATCGGCGCCTATCAGGGGGTGCAGCATCCGCTGGCGCGGGTCAAGATCGCCCAGGAAGCCACCCGCCTGCTGACCTATAAAGCCGCCTGGCTGTTCGACCGGGAAGCGCCGGAAGCCGGTCATTACGCCGACATGGCCAAACACATGGCGTCGGAACTGGCCATCGCGGCGGTGGACGCCGCCCTGCAAACCCACGGCGGCAGCGGCTTCGTCCGCGATCAACACCTGATTGATCTGTGGACCTCAGTGCGCCTGTTCAAAACCGCCCCCCTCAACAACGAAATGATTCTCAACCAGTTGGCCGAACACCTGCTGGGACTGCCCCGCTCGTACTGAGCAGGCAGCAACCGAACGATCCAACCTGCGCGGTGACAACACCATGTCCGAATCCGAACCCATCCTGATCGGCGTCGGTCAGGTTACCCGTCACCCCGATGACGACAGTGCGCCGCCAACCTCGGTGATTGATCTGATCAAAATCGCCGCTGATCGCGCGGCCGCCGACGCCGGGCAACCGGGGCTGCTCCAGCAACTCGACGCTATCCACGTCGTTCATGCGTTTAGCAACGCGCACCGCAACCCGCCGGCGGCGCTGGCGGCGGCGCTGGGCGTAATGCCAGCCGTCCTGGAATACAGCGCCATCGGTGGTAACACCCCGCAGTGGCTGGTCAACCGCATCGCCGACCGGCTCGCCGCCGGGCACAGCCGGATCGCCCTGCTGGCGGGCGGCGAACTGTTGGGCGGACGGAGCCTGACCCCCAGCGATATTGCCCGGTTCACCCGCCCCCAGGAACTGGACCTGGCGCCGGTCGGCGACAGCCGGTTTGGCAGTCATCCGGTGGAAATCGCCCACGGCGCGGCGCTGCCCGTGGTCGCTTACGCCATCATCGAAACGGCCCTGCGCGCCCGTGAACAACTCAGTCTGGCTCAGCATCGCCAGGCGCTCGGCCAGTTTGGCGCTGCCTACAGCGCCGTCGCGGCGACCCATCCCTATGCCTGGTTCCCGATCCGCCGCTCGGCTGACGAAGTCGTCACCCCGTCGGCGGAAAACCGGATGATCGCCTATCCCTATCCGAAATATCTCACGGCGGCGATCAACGTTAATCAGGCGGCGGCCCTGCTCATGACGACGACCGCCACAGCCCGAACCCTGGGCATCCCGGAACATCGCTGGGTTTACCTTCATGGCGGGCAGGATGCGCACGATGAGTGGTTTTTGAGCCAGCGCCCCGAGCTCGCCGATTCGCCCGCCCTCCGGGCCTGCGTGGGGGACGCGCTGGAGCAGGCCGGGATTACTCTCGACCAGGTGGACTGTTTTGACTTCTATAGCTGCTTCCCCTGCATGCCTCGCCTGGCGCGACGCGCGCTGGGCCTCGCCAGCGATGATCCCCGGCCTCTCACTCTGACCGGCGGGTTGCCCTATTTCGGCGGGCCGGGCAACAACTACTCCATGCACGCCATCGCTACCGCTGTCGAGCATTGTCGCCAGCGCCGCGATGCGCTGGCCCTGATCACCGCCAACGGCTGGTATTGCACCAAGCACGCGGTCGGCGTCTATGGCGGCGGCCCACCCCGGAAACCCTGGGCGCGGATTGCGCCCGAACATTTTCAGCAGCGTTTGGCGCTTCCCCCGCCCCTGGCGATTGATCCGCGCCCGACCGGCGCTTTCACCGTAGAGGGCTACACCGTCGGATTCGACCGTGAAGGCAGCCCGCACACCGGCATCCTCTGCGGCCGCATGGCTAACGGACAGCGCGCCTGGGCGCAAACCCGACCAGGGGACCGGTCTGTCCTGGACGCGATGATGCGTCAGGAATGGGTCGGTCAATCCGGGCTTATCATTGACCAGCACGGTGAAGTTAATCGGGTCGAGTTCTAAGCTCGACTTTCTCCATACGATTGCATCATTCGGAGTACGCCATGAAGATTGATAGTCGAGTTTTTCTCGTGACCGGCGGCGCTTCCGGTCTCGGTGCGGCCACCGTGCGAATGCTCGTCGGCGCGGGTGGGAAGGTAGTCATTGCCGATGTAAGCCGCGAGGCTGGCGAGGCGCTCGCCGCCGAACTGGGTCCAGCCGTCCGGTTCATCGTTACCGACGTGGCCGACGAAGCCAGCGGTCGGGCCGCAGTCGCTGCCGCCGCCAGTGCGTTCGGCGCCCTGCACGGCCTGGTTAACTGCGCCGGCATCGCCACCGCGGAAAAGGTCCTGAACAAGGGCGAACCGTCCGAACTGGCTACATTCGCCCGGGTGATCCAGGTCAATCTGATCGGTACGTTCAACCTGATTCGACTGGCCGCCGCCGCCATGGCGCGCAACGACCCCAATGAAACCGGCGAGCGCGGTGTCATCGTCAATACTGCGTCGGTAGCCGCGTTCGAGGGCCAGATCGGCCAGGCCGCCTACTCGGCGTCCAAAGGCGGCGTGGCGGCGATGACCCTGCCCATCGCTCGCGAACTGGGCCGCTACGGCATCCGGGTGATGGTCATTGCGCCGGGCATCATCGAAACCCCCATGCTGCTGGGGCTACCCCAGGAGGTACGTGACTCGCTTGGCGGCATGGTGCCGTTTCCTCCCCGCCCCGGCCAGCCGGCTGAATACGCCAGCCTGGTGCGCCACATCATCGAAAATTCCTACCTCAACGGTGAAATTATCCGCCTCGATGGCGCCATCCGCATGGGCGCGAAATAGCCTATCCAGGGTATTCAGCGGCACAGGCTGATGAACTCGAACGCTGTCCGTTCGTTTGGAGGGTAGCCATGGGACCCTTGCAAGGCATCAAGATCATCGAATTCGCCGGCCTCGGGCCGGTGCCCTTTTCCGGCATGGTGCTGTCGGATCTGGGGGCGGAGGTCGTGCAGATCAACCGCGAGGCCAACGCCCCGGCAGCTAATCTGTTCGCGCCGGAAAAGAACATTCCCGACCGGGGGCGGCGCCTCATCCGACTGGACTTGAAAGCCCCTGCCGGCGGAGCGACGGCGCTGCGCCTGATCGAACGAGCCGACGCGCTGATCGAGGGCTTTCGGCCTGGCGTCATGGAACGGCTGGGCCTGGGGCCGGAAGTCTGTCTGGCCCGCAACCCGCGCCTGGTCTACGGCCGCATGACCGGCTGGGGCCAGACCGGACCGCTGGCGCCCACCGCCGGCCATGACATCAATTATCTGGGGTTATCGGGCGCGCTGCACGCCATTGGCCGCGCCGCCAGTGGACCGACGCCGCCGCTGAATCTGATCGCTGACTATGGCGGCGGCGCCATGTTGCTGCTCGTCGGTTTGCTGGCCGCCCTGCTCGAAGCCCGCCGCTCCGGGCAGGGGCAGGTGGTGGACGCCGCGATGAGCGATGGCTGTGCTCTGCTGATGGCCGCCATCTACAGCCTGAAGGCGATGGGGTACTGGACCGATCAGCGGGAGAGCAACATTCTCGATGGCGCCGCCCACTTCTACGACACCTATGAATGCGCTGACGGCCAATGGCTGGCGGTGGGTCCCATCGAACCCCACTTTTACCGGCTCCTGCTCGAAGGCTGCGGCGTAACCGACCCTGACCCCCGGCGGCAATGGCATCCGCAATCCTGGCCCGCCATGAAGGAACGCCTGCGCGCGGCGCTGCGCACCAAAACCCGCGACGAATGGTGCGCGCTGTTCGCGGGCAGCGATGCCTGCGTTACGCCGGTGCTCGGTCTGGAGGAAGCGCCCGCCCATCCACACAACCAGGCCCGGCGCACCTTCGTCGAGTGCGCCGGCTTGCTGCAACCGGCCCCCGCCCCGCGCTTCAGCCGCACCCCAGCCGAAATTCAGGGTCCGCCCGGTCGGCAGGCCGAGGCTTCGAGCGATTGGTTGGCGGGCTGGGGATTTTCTGAAGCCGAGATTGCCGAATTCGGGTCTGCCGGAGCGATCTGAAAGTGCGCCGCTGCTAAATAACCGCATTTATTTACAGTAGCCCGCTGCGTTAAATCTGTGCATTGCAACGACCAGAGAATCATCATGACCTACGAAGACATCCTGTACGAAATCAAGAACGGCGTCGCTACCATCACCATCAACCGCCCCGATAAATACAACGCCTTTCGCGGGCAAACCTGCGAGGAAATGATTTACGCTTTTCTGCGGGCGGGCTGGGATCATTCCGTCGGCGTCATCGTCCTGACCGGCGCCGGCAATAAAGCCTTTTGTACCGGCGGCGACCAGTCGTCCCACGCCGGACACTACGACGGGCGAGGCGTGATCGGCCTGCCGCTGGAAGAGTTGCAGAGCGTGATCCGCGACGTGCCCAAGCCGGTGATCGCCAAGGTGCGCGGCTACGCCATCGGCGGCGGCCACGTGCTGGCGCTGTTGTGCGATCTGACCCTTGCCGCCGAATCGGCCAAATTCGGCCAGGTCGGCCCCAAGGTCGGTTCGGTGGATCCCGGCTTCGGCACGGCCTACATGGCGCGGGTGATCGGCGAGAAGCGGGCGCGGGAAGTCTGGTATCTGTGCCGGCAGTACACGGCGGCGGAAGCGGTGCAGATGGGGCTGGCGAACAAAGCCGTTCCCGACGACGAACTGGACGCCGAGGTGGACCGCTGGTGCGCGGAGATTCTGGAGAAAAGCCCGACCGCGCTGGAATTGGCCAAACGCTCGTTCAACGCCGACACCGCTCATATCGCTGGCATTTCCTCGTTGGGTCTGAAGGCGGTCAGCCTGTTCTACGGCACCGAGGAATCCCAGGAAGGAGTGCGGGCGTTTCAGGAGAAGCGCAAGCCGAATTTCCGCGGCTGACCCAGTCACGCGCAAGCTCCTGGTCCCTACCGTTCATTTTGCTATTCCCTAACCATCCCAAAGAGAAAAACCATGAAAGAAGTTGTCATTGTCTCCGCCTGCCGGACCGCCATCGGTGCCTTCGGCGGTTCACTCAAGGATTCTCATACTTATCGTATCGGCAGCGCTGTCATGCGCGAAGCCATTCAGCGGGCCGGCGTATCGCCCGACGTGATCAACGATGTCCGCTTCGGCTGTTGTCTCGAACCCTACAATGCGCTGAACGTAGCCCGGGTGGCCGCCATTGATGCCGGCATCCCGATCACGGCTACGGCGGTCACGATCAACCGGGTTTGCATCTCCGGGATGGAGGCCGTGATCTCCGGGATGGCCATGATCCAGGCGGGCCTGGTGGATGTGGTTCTCGCTGGCGGCTTCGAACACATGTCGGGCGTCGCCTACGCGGTGCCTACGGCGCGCTGGGGGTGCCGGCTGCAGAACCAGAGTTTCGACGACATGATGATCGAGGCGCTCTATTGCGGTTCCCGCCTCCAACCAGGTCTGGAACAGGGGCCAGCCAAGGAAGGCTCCATCGTGGATATGTTCCGGGGGAAACCCTATCTCATGGGCCATACGGCGGAACTGGTCGCCCAGATTCACAAGATCAGCCGCGAAGAGATGGATGAGGTCGCCCTGCGGAGTCACAACAGCGCCGAAAGGGCCACGCTGGAAGGTCATTTCAAGGAGGAGATCGTCCCCATCGAGATCCCCCAGAAAAAGGGCAAGCCCCCGCTGATCTTCGACAAAGACGAGCACTTCATTCCTGGGCTGACGATGGACCGGCTCGCCGCCCTGCCGCCGGCCTTCATTCCAAAAGTCGGCAAAGTCACCGCCGGGAATGCCTCGGGCATCAATGACGGCGCCAGCGCCATGCTCATCATGTCCGCAGAAAAGGCCAGGGAGTTGGGCCTGAAACCCATGGCGCGGATCAAGGCCGTGGGCTATGGCGGCGTCCATCCTTCAGTGATGGGCCTGGGACCGACGCCCGCCGTGCACGATCTTATGAAACGTTCCGGCCTCAAGCTTTCCGACTTCGAACTGATGGAAGTGAATGAAGCCTTCGCGGCCCAATACATCGGCGTCGAGAAAGAACTGGGACTCAAGCGGGAGATCACCAATGTGAACGGTTCCGGGATCGGGCTGGGACATCCCGTGGGATCCACCGGATGCCGGATCATGGTTACGCTGCTCCACACTCTGAAAAAGCAGGGGAAGACGCTCGGTCTGGCTACGCTGTGCGGTGGCGGCGGCGTGGCCATGGCGACGGCGCTCGAGATGATATGAAGCCTTGTTGATCCACCATGCGCTCGAATCAACGAGGATCGACGAGGAGAACCGTAATTCATCCGGGAGGGCCTGATTCTGCAACGGGCGAACACTGGCCGGTGGCTGCTGGAGCTGCCGGGGGGCGCTGGGATGAAGCGTCAACCCGCCGATGCCCGCCATGCCGCGCCTGGTCCATAACCTGCTCCGTGCAGGGCTGAGTCTGGGCATCACCCTGGCGCTGATCCTGCACGCCAACGGGTTTTACTCGCTGGCGTTGATCAGCCAACTGGAACTGTTCGCCTACGATCTCCGGTTGCGGCTGACACTTCCAGGCGGCGTGGATCCCCGTATTGTGATCATGGATATTGACGAGGCCAGTCTGCTGCAGGAAGGGCAATGGCCCTGGCCGCGACAACGCCTGGCGCAACTGGTGGAGACCCTGTTCACCCACTACCACATCCAGTTGCTGGCCTTCGATATGGTGTTTGCCGAAGCTGGGCGCGATTCGACGGCGACCGTGCTGGACCGCCTGGCGCAGGGCGCGCTGCGCGCGGACGCCGCCTTTCAGCGGGAATGGGCGCGGCTGCGGCCCACGCTGGATGGCGACGCGCAGTTCGCCGCCAGCTTGCAGGAGCGGCCGGTGACGCTGGGTTATTACTTCACCCTGCCGGGGCAACAGGGCCAGGACCTGCGCCTCGGCCAACTGCCCGCCGCTGCCGCCCCGGTTGCTGCTCTGGCGGGCGCTCCCAACCCCTTTGTCACGGCCACCGGCTACAGCGCCAATCTGCCCTTGTTGCAGGCCAGCGCCCGGAGCGGCGGCTTTTTCAACAGCCCGCTGGTGGATGCGGATGGCCGGTTTCGCCGGCTGCCCCTGCTGCTGACTCATGGCGATCAGCTTTACGAGCATTTCGCCCTGGCGGCGGTGCGGACGCTACTGGGCGGACCGCCGCTGGAATTCGTCACCGGAACCGGCTACCGCGATGTCCCCAAGGGTCAGCGGGTGGAAGCGGTGCGGGTCGGCGGCGTGTTCGCCATCCCGGTGGACGCCCAGGGCGCGGTGTGGGCGCCCTACCGGGGGCCGCGCGGCAGTTTTCCCTATGTTTCCGCCAGCGCAGTGCTCCGCCAGCAGGTGGAGCTACAGCAGTTGGACGGCGCTATTGTGCTGGTAGGGGCGACCGCCGCCGGGTTGAGCGATTTGCGGGCGACGCCAGTACAGGATGTCTATCCGGGCGTCGAGATCAACGCCAATCTGATCGCCGGGATTCTCGATCAGAATCTTAAGTATCAACCGGTCTTCGTCCGGGGACTGGAAAGCCTGCTGCTTTTGCTGCTGGGCGGCTTGGGAACGGCACTGGGCTTTTTGCCGCCGCTACGGGCGCTGCTGGGCGCGGTGGCGCTGGCCGCCGCTACGGTGGGCCTGAATCTGTACGCCTGGCAACAATGGAACTGGGTGATTCCGCTGGCCCCGGCGCTGGCGCTGCTGTTGCTGTTGTATCTGTTGCAGAGCAGCTACGGCTATTTCGCGCAGACCCGCCGCGAGCAACGCCTGGCCCGGCTATTCGGCCAGTACGTGCCGCGCGAACTGGTGACGGAGATGAGCCGGCGACCGGGCGGTTACGCGCTGGGCGGGGAAAGCCGGGAGATGACGGTGCTGTTCAGCGACATTCAGGACTTCACCACGATTTCGGAGACGCTGGAGCCGCGCCAGTTGACCCGGCTCATGCAATTCATCCTGACGCCCTTGACCCAGGCGATTCACGATCAGCGCGGCACGGTGGACAAGTACATCGGCGACGCCATCATGGCGTTCTGGGGTGCGCCGCTGCCCGATCCCGATCACGCCCGCCATGCGGTGCGCGCGGCGTTGGCGATGCCCGCCCGCCTGGAGGCGCTGGCGCCAGAGCTGGCGGCCCATGGCTGGCCGGCGCTGCGCATTCGCATCGGCGTCAACAGCGGGTTGATGAGCGTCGGCAACATGGGTTCGGAATTTCGCATGGCCTACACCGTGCTGGGCGATGCGGTCAATCTGGCGGCGCGGCTGGAAAGCGCCGCCAAGCAGTACGGCGTGGCCATTGTGCTGAGCGAAACCACCCGCGCCGCCGTTCCCGAACTGGCTTGCCAGGAACTGGACCGGGTCCAGGTCAAGGGCCGCGCCCAGCCCGTCACCCTGTTTGAACCCATCGGACTGATGGACGCCCTGACGGACGCGCTGCGGGAGGAACTGGCGCTGCACGAGCAGGCGCTCGTCGCCTACCGCGCCGGCGACTGGGCGTTGGCCGCCGCCCGCTTCGCTGCATTGCAAACCCGGCGGCCAGAGCGGACCCTCTATACACTTTATGTGGAACGAATCGCCCGGTTGCGCGCGCATCCGCCTGCCGTGTGGGAGGGCGTATTCGCGTTGACTGAGAAATGATGCCGGGAGATCACTACCATGTTGCGTTACCAGACCTTGTCGTTGATCGCACTCATCGTTGGCTGGCTGTTTGCCACAGGGGGATATGCGGAGTCTGCGACGGGAGTGGCGGGCTACGTGACCCGGGTGCGGGGCGAGGTTGTCAGCGAAGCCGCTGCGGGCCGGCGACCGCTGGCGCTGGGCCATGCTCTCCATCTGGGCGACCGCCTTATAACCGGCGTTGACGCCCGGCTGGAGGCGCGAATGCAGGATGGCATGGTCATCACCCTGGGCGAGAAGACCGAGTTTCTGGTTCAGCAGGTTGCGGGCGTGACCCCGGACCAAAACAACTCGGTTTTTGAACTGGTGAAGGGCGTTTTCCGCGCCGCCACCGCCTCGACCGATGCCCAACCGCAATCAAAACCCAGAGAGCCGAGTCGGGTAGAAACACCGGTAGCGACTATTGGCATTCGCGGCACCGATCTATGGGGCGGCTTCAATCTGCTCGATGCGGGCGCGCGCACCCTGGATGTCGTGATGCTGGAAGGCAAGGGTGTTTATGTTGAAAGCAATGGGCAGCGGGTAGAGCTGAATCGGGCGGGGGAGGGCACCACCGTACAGGGTTTCTATGCCCACCCGACCCTGTCGCTGGCGGAGGAGATGGCCAGCCGGAACGCCGCGACGCCCACGCCCAGCAAAATCTGGAAGGAAAAAAAGCTTCAGGCCGCGCAGCGCACGGTGGCGTGGTAGCTGAACCTGGGTTATGCAATT
>ERZ1645187.2364-NODE-2364-length-16659-cov-242.301494_pt1 | contig 16659 bp, 16 predicted proteins | sample MGYA00575352_ERZ1645187 | MGnify/ENA primary metagenome ERZ1645187 (study PRJEB40837, sample SAMN11349314) | freshwater sediment metagenome | isolation source: river sediment | host: Sediment | place: India: Wazaribad , New Delhi | collected 2017-02-21 ... | reverse complement strand
GCCACTTCATCGTCCCAGGGCAGGTCCCGGCGGGGACTGGGCGGTGGCCAGGTCCGCCCATCCAAGGTCAGCCAGCCGTCGAACATGGAATCACCCGGCCGCTTCTCGGCCCAGAACCAGTAGGGGATGCCATCCCTCACGGCGGGCCGCAGATAGCGTTGGAAGCGCTCCAGCTCACCGCCCGGGCGTCCCAGCAGGGCGCGGGCGATGAGGGGCGCGCCATGGTCGGCGTCGGCCGTGCGGAACCAGCCATTGAGGTTCTCCACCCACTGGGTCTGGATGCCGAGTTCCGCGAACCGGCGCGCAAGCTGCTCGTGGTGACTGGCGATCTGCTCGATGGCGCGGTCTTTCTGGAAGGAATTCAGGCTGCTGACGCCGTGATATTTGTAGCTTTCCATCCAGTCGGCCTCGGCGCCGGTGCCCTGTTCCAGCCCCAGGGTGAAGTCGATGGCCAGGGTTTTGGTGGCGATGCGCTCGCGCAGTTGCAGTTCGGCCTCCAGGGCATCGGGCAGGATCATGTTGACCGTGACGGGGGCCTCGTCCGGGTGGTCGTGCCAGTAGTAGCGGGGGGTTGGGGTGTCCAGGCGGGTGGCCAGGGCCGCCAGGTCGGGAAACTGACGAGGCTGTTCGATGCGCGGGTTGAGGCGGCGATCGATACGCCCGGAACGCTGGATCATGCGCACCGGATTCCAGTGCACGTCGTAATTGACCAGCAGCGCCGCGTCCTGCAGGTTGACGCCCTCGGCCAGCACGTCGCTGGACAGGAGCACGTCCACCCCCCGGGCCATGGCACTACCCCAGGCGGTTTCCCAACCGTCCAGGAGTTGGGCGCGCTCGGCCGCCGTGGCCTGGTCGGTGGCCGGCCGCCAGGGACCTATGCGGTAAAAGGGGGCGAAGGCATTGACCACGTCGTCCCGGTTGTCGGTATCGCCGGTGATGGCCACCGTGACCGCCCCTAGGGCGTCGATCTCCTCCCGTTTCAGGTGGGGGACCCCAAGACCAGGCAAAACCATTTGCCAGTCGCCGCGCGCAAAGGAACGGCTAGCGCTCAGCACCGAGCGGATATAGGCGATGGTGTCGCTGAATTGGGAGAAGACGATGACCTTTTGCCCCGCCCGGCGGGCCAGCAGTAACCGGCTGATGAGTTGACGGATTTTGCCGTCGGTGACCAGCCGCAACCCCCAGGCGGTGGAGCTGGGCCAGTCGATGTTGTCGCCGCCGGCAATGAAACGGCGGGGCCATTCGGCGCGGGCGAATCGGCCGAAGACGATATCGGCCAGGTCGGGCGTGACCTGGAGGAGGGTCGCGAAGTCCGCCAACAGGGGGGTGCGGAGGTCCCAGAGACGATCCAGTTGTTCGCGTCGGACGCCACCCGCCTCATCCTCCTCAAAGAGCATGAGTTGCAAGGGGGCGTCATCGGTTTCGGCCGCCGGACGGGCCTCGCTGTAAGCAGCGCTCAAGCTCTGGAGAAAGTCGCTGGCGGGGCTGCCGGGTGACTCGCCGGTCGCTAGGGAGCGGATCTTTTCCAGGGCCGCGGCCTCCTGGCCGGCGAGAAGGGCGGCAACTTCGGCCCCCAGGTGCTTGCGCCGGTCGTTATCCCCTAGTTCCAGACAGAGCTGCTCCAATTGCCTGAGGCGGTGAGCATGGAGGACGGTCAGGCGCAGGAGGGTGATGAGGAAGGCGACGGGGGAGCTTTCCAGTCGCTTGAGGACGAGCACGCGTTGCAGGCCGACGACCGAGGAGGTTTCCTCGACCCCTTTGAGCCCCTCGCGGACGTCGTACCACATATAGACCTTGAGGCTCAGGGCCTGGCTGGCCGCCGCGCCGCCATCCCCACGGTCGAACAGGGGCAGAAAGCGGGCGAGCACATCGGCAATGCCGTCGTACTCGTCGGCATAGTAGAGCTTTTCGGGTGCCCCGGCGTCTGGCCGGAAGAGCAGTTCGACCCGGGAGGCTTGCTGACGCTCGATTTCCTTGCACAGGGCGCGTGAGCGCTGGACGACGATACGGTCGAGCAGCTCCTCGGCGATACGCGCCGGCGCCTTGGGATCTATCGCTGGGGTCTTGGGGTCCTGGTCCGCTGAGGGCTGATTCTGGGCGGGCTGGTTCTGGGTGATCTGGGATGGGTTTTGCTCGCGGGCCGTGGCACGGATGGCCGCCTGAAGTTCCCGCAGCCGCTGATCCTGCTCGCGTAGATAATCGCCGATGCGTTGGACGTTGGCGCCAAAGTCCAGATCGTCCCGAAACTCGATGGTGTCGGAGAACCGGGCCTCTGGCTGGCCATGGATGACCAGGCCGGCAACATCGCCGCGACCCTTGGCGCGCCGGGCCCGCTCGCAGCGATCTTGAATCTCCTTGAGCGCCTGGCGGCGATACCCGTCGTCGGTCTTGGCCGCGGAGAGATACAGGGAGCGGGAAAAGAGCAGGGAGGACTCCTGGCGCAGATCATCGAGGCTGTTGTTGACCGGGGTGGCGGTCAGGAGAACCACCCGGCGGCGGGTTTCGCGCCGGGGCTGCAAGCGCAGCAGATCGCGCAGCACCTTGGTGCGCCGGGCGGCCAGGGAACGGAAGTTGTGAGCCTCGTCCACGATGACCAGGTCCGAGAGCAGCAGATGTTCGAGGTCGCTCGGGCCGTCATGCACGGGGTCAAGCAGTTCGCTGGCGCGGGTGAGACGGGAGAGCTTGGTGTGGGAGATGACCCGTGTCCAGGCCAGCGGCAGGCCAAAGGCAGCCAGTTGAGGCAGGGCTTCCCGGCGCCAGGTGCTCACCACCGAATTGGGCGCGAGGATGGTGATGCGGAAGTGGTCCTCTCGTAGCCCCTCCGGGGTGGAAGCATGCTGGTCACGCCAACCATTGGCGTAGTGAACGACGAGGGTGGTGGCCACGTAGGTCTTGCCGAGACCGACGCCGTCACAAAGCATGGCACCGCCATAGTCTTCCAGCATGGCCACGAGGCGCTGGGCCGCCTGACGTTGGTAGGCGGCTTTCTGATAGCGCTCGGCGACGGGATGCAACCGCCGGCTTTCTCCCAGCATCTCGCCGATCATGCGCCATACGCCGAGTTGAGCCTTTTCGGTAGGGGTGCAGTCGTCGAGGGATTCGATGCGGCGGGAGGTGGGGCGTTTGAGGTGATCCGCCACATAGTCCCTGGCCTGCTGGTCCCAGAGTCGGTGGGGGGTGATCGCGGTGGCGGTCGAGGGGCTGTCCCAGTGTCCGTAGACGTCTCCGGGACGCACGTGACCCAGGGCCAGGTGGGCAAGGGCGTGCAGCAACAAGGGTTGCAAGGTTTCCGCTGGCAGATTGGGGTCAACACCGATGATCACCTCCTGAGCCCGGGGTGCCAGAATCAGGGCGCGATCATCGGCGGGTACCGCCATGAAGTCGGTATGCCGGACGGCAGCGAGCTGTTCCAATCGCCATGGGGGACGTTGGGGGATGCTGGCTTGCAGGTGCTCCTGGATTGCCATCAGGTCGATGGGGTTCACCCTGACCAGATCGTCGAAAGCCGACCACCAGTCACTGGGGAGGGGTCCCGGCTCGGGGGAATCCTCCTGGGTTGGGCTTAGCCCCGGTTTTGTGGGGGGCGGAAGGTCTGGGCGGAAAGGGTCGGACGACGGTCCATACCAGAGGGACGGTAGCTCCCTTGAGTCCGCTAGGATGCCCGTCGCGCCATCAAACCAGAAAGAACCAGCCCAGGTGCTCGCCAGGAGGCTGGCCGAGGTTCCGGGGTTATCAGGACTCCAGCTATGCAGGATGTCACCATCAGCCTCAAGGTAATATCTGGCTGACACAAATCCCTCGCCGCTTACCCCTAAGGCGACCAAGGCGTGCAGGGATTCAAGCGTAAAGTCGTCCCCCCTCACCGGTAGGGCCAGGATTGGCAAGGGACCAACCTGGAGGGGATCGGCTTGAAGCCAAACAATAGTGGTTGCTGGTCCGGTGGTGGAAAGGGGGATAGTGATGGTGACGGTAGCGGCGGAGAGAGCAATGACAACACCGTCCTGAGAATCCGGAAGGAGAGACCTGAAGTGCAGGGTGATTTCAGGCCAGGTCCTGATCCGGTAGGCGATTTCACCCAGGTCCAGGTCATCGCGGCCACGGCCAGTTTGGTCGAGGACCAGGCAGGATTTGGCCGTACCATGAAAGAGACTCGTCAGGGAAAGAACATACCCCTGGGCAGCCGTGGTGCTGGCGAAGGCGAGGTTTAACTTACCTGGGCGGGCATGCCCGTGTGGACGAGGTGGCAGGGAAATTTCCCTGGCCCTGGTGAGGTCGGCATTCTGCTCAACCACGGCAACTCTCAGCGAAGCCGGTTAAGCTCCGGGTGAGACTACGCTGGGACCCATCTGGTGGCGTGTAGAGGGGGCGTAGGTGGAGCCACCCATCGTGACCTGGGTCATCAGGGGCAGCAGTTGGGACCGCTGGGTAGTGATTGCGAGGACGGGACATGGGCAACTCTGAGCACAGAAAACAGGCAGGATCATGCCTGATGCATGCGTCAAAAGATGTCCAGCCCCCGGACAGCAAGTTCCAACCTGCCGCCGAGCGTCCAGCTGGGGAATGTGTTGTGATCGAACGATCGAAGTTTACCTTTAATATCCCTCGTGCTCCATTCAGGACCATTAAGCGGTGATTGCCGTTGATGATGGCTTATCGTCAGGCCAGGCCGCCAGAAAGGTACCAACCGCTGCCCCATAATCCGCCGTGTTGTGCAGTTGATGCCCCCCTTGGGGCAGGACCACTATCCGAGCCGAGCCTGCCGCGTCCCAGGCCAGCCGGTAGTCGAGCACCTCGTCATCCTCCGCGAGAATGAGCAAACCCGGCAGATCCGGGCGCAACGCCACCTGCTCCTCCGCCACATACGCCTCGCAATCAACCGCGGTCCAGGTGAAGGACCCGCCCGTGTCGAAGCGGGTATTGGAGCCGAGGTAACGGCGCAGTGACTGGGAAGGATGGATCGCGGGGTTCAGGGCGATCCAGGGTCGGCCGAGTTCCTGGCCCAACCGCCGCGCCCAGAAGCCTCCCAGACTGGTCCCCATCAACACCAACGGAGCGGAGGGGTCCATACCCAGCCGGGCGAAGGCTGACCGATAGCCGACGGGTAGGTAGTCGCCATCGGTGGCGATCCGGACCACGTCATGCCCCAGCCCGCGGATCAGGTCCGTCTTGGGACTGGGTCCCTGGGGACCGCTGGCGAATCCATGGAAATACACGACGGTCGTCATCTGGCTGCTCCTGAGGGATGGCCGGGCATGGCCCTGCCCAGAGAGAGAAGTAAGGTTGCACGCGTTGCCAGAACAGAGCTTCAGCTTGGGCCGTTAGGGCTTGGCTACTGATATGCATTGTCAGATCACAGTTAGCGAGGCTTCGCCTCAGACCGACGAGGCATGAAAAGGCCCCGGTTGCTCGCCAGTAGCCTAAGCTACTGTATAGAGCCGCCTGAGCGGCGAGTGGGACCCTAAGTCCCTTGTCAACCGGGGCCTGCCATCATGACAGATAGGACAAACCATTGGCGAATTGCTGACTGAGCATGTGACCCTGGATGTCGAAGGCATCGACCGGCTGTATCTGAATGCCTATCAGCCCCGCTTGCAGACCGGGGGCGAGGTGGCCTACTTCTTCCGTCAGCACCGGGGCGCCAAGGTGGCCTCGACCCTGCTGATGGCCCCCATGAGCCAGGCCTTTGTCACGGCAATCGCGAACTTTGCGGCGACGGAGGAGATCGACATGGTGCATTTCCGCAAACACCAGAGCAAGGACGAGGAGACCCAGCGACGGCTAAAAGCCGCGCCCCTGTTGCGCGAGGGCGTGCTCTACATCGGCGTGGCCCAAGAGAAGTTTAGCACCTTCCGCGTCAGCAAGAAGCACAACCCCCTGACGGGCCACAGCTTCCCCTGGCTGAGCCCAGCGGACGTGATGTGCAATCAGTACTACTTCTATGTGGTGGATGAGGACTTCGGCCCCTGTTCATCAAATTCTCTTCCTACTTTCCCTACACCGCCCGCATCAATCTCAACGGGCATGAGTTCGCCAAGCGCCAGTTGGCCCAGGCGGGGATTGCCTTTGAGGCGCTGGACAACGGTCTGCTCCGGTGCGCGGACCCGGCCGCCCTGCAAGGGATACTGGACGGTTTGACGGCGGAGAAGATCGACGCGGTGGTGCGCAAGTGGTTCGCGCGCCTGCCCCAGCCCTTCACCGCCGCGGATCATGCCGCCGGCTTCCGCTATGAGTTGTCGATCCTTCAGGCCGAATTCGCCCGCACCCAGGTCCTCGACCGACCCGTGGCCGGGCGTCATCTGTTCGAGGAACTGATCCGGGAGAACCTCGATCTGGGTCGTCCCGAGAAGGTCAGCCTGATCTTCCACCGGCGCATCACCCAGCGTACCCCGGGCATCTTCCGCACCCGGGTCCTCACCCAAGGGGTCATCCCCACGCTGCATGTCAGCTATAAGCACTCGAAGATCAAGCAGTACTTCAAGCTCGACCACGCCCTGCGCACCGAGACCACCATCAACAACACCCGCGACTTTGGCATTGGACGCAAACTCGTCAACCTGCCCGCCCTGCGGGCCATCGGCTTCCAAGCCAATCGTCGCTTGCTGGAGATTGAAACCATCAGCCAGGACTGCGCCCTAGCCGAGGTGATGTTCGATGCGCTCACCCAACCGCGGATGATCGCGGGTCAAGCCGTGCCGCGTCTGACCTTCGGCGACCCCCGGGTCATGGCCTTGATGGCGGCCCTGTGCCTGTTCTTCATCCCCCCGTACTTTCGCCACGGCTGGTTGCGCGAGAAGATGACGGAACTCATGGGCATCCCCGCCGCGGACTATAGCCCTCACCAGGCGACCTATGATTTGCGCCGCCTGCGCCCGCATGGACTGATCGAACGCTTGCCCAACAGCCACCGGTATCAGATCAGCCCCCAAGGGCGCCGCGTAACCATGCTCTTCGTGAAGCTGAACAACCGCCTGCTGCGCCCCGGGCTGTCCCAACTGTTCGACGGGTGCCCCAAGGCACCTAACCGCCCACTGGCCAATGCCTTTAAACAGCTTGACCGTGCCTTGGAAGACTTCATCCAAGGGGCCAAAATCACTTCAGCCAAAAATTTGATTTGTGCGTGAAGATCTTTGTCCGTTAAAGCTCGTACTGGCAATTTCGCAATTGGCTCCATATACCAGTTTAATGCTGATTACCCGTTCCTGGTCCGCCGGGTCCCCACTTGGCATTTGCAGCGAGCCGTACAAGACATCGTCCGGTACCAGGCGTGTCCGCCTGGTGGCCATTCGCACACACGCCAAGCGCCCCTCAAGGATGCGGCTGCCGTCAACACGATCCGCTGGGCGCTCACTCAAGCGCTCACGGCAACCAGCCTGCCGCTGGAATTGGCCTCGGGCGGTCGGACCAAGTGGAATCGCACCCGGCTCGGTCTGCCCAAGACATATGCACTCGACGCGCTATACGTGAGCCAGGTGGACGCCGTTTCGGGCTGGTAAGGCCTGACACTCCACTTGCCATTAAATGCGCCGGACGTGGCCGTTACCAACGTACCCGGCTCACCGCCAGCGGTTTCCCGCGGGGCTATTGGATGCGCGCCAAGCAGGTTTTTGGTTTTCAGACCGGCGATCGTGTGCGCGCCAACGTGCCCAAGGGCAAAAAGCCGGGCGCTACGCAGGCCGTGTTGCCGTACGCACCACGGGCAATTTCAACATCCAGACTTCCCGCGGCGTGGTGCAAGGCATTTCGCACCGGCATTGCCGACTCGTGCAGCGCAATGATGGGTATGGGTACAGCATCAATACTCAGGATAGCTTTGACAAAGGAGAAGCGGGAGGAGGTCGCGCGATGCGCGACGCGCTATCCCTCCCCGGCATGAATGCCGAGGTTTCCGGCGCAAACGGATGAACAGTTTGATCAAGAATGGATGGCCGATGTGCCTGGCGCTGATGACCATGGCCTCGCTGCTGGCCCTAGCCCAGGACAGGACGCTAGCGCAGGATTGTCGGCAGACCCTCCCCGTCTCCGCACCGGACCAGCGCTATACCCAGAACGCCGACGGCACGGTGACCGCTCGGGTGACCGGGCTGATCTGGAAGCAATGCCCCGAGGGCCTGAGCGGCGCCGACTGCGGGGCCGGGAACGGGCAGCTGCCCGAGGACAGTACGCTGCTGACCTGGCAGGCGGCCCTGCAGCACGCGGCCGCCGCGGACTTCGCCGGCAGCCGTGACTGGCGGTTGCCCGACCTGAAGGAATTGCACTCCCTGATCGATCTGCAGTGCGGGACCCCAGCCCTGAATAGCCACCTGTTCCCCAAGACGCCCGGCCTGTCGGCGAGCGAATTCTGGACGTCCTCGCCCCATCCCTCCCCAGCAACCGATGCCTATGCCGTCGACTTCAGCGAGGGCTATGTCACCATCGCGCCAAAGGAACTGACCGCCTACGTGCGTCTGGTGCGCGACGCCGACTAGCCCGCCCCCACGGCAGCGGGATGCCCGCCGTGTCGCCACCGGTCAGGCGGACCGCCCGCCGGGCCGCCGGGCGGCGGCGCTCACAGGCGATCCGCCGTGGCGAAGGTCACGCCCTCGTCGGCGCCCAGCCGCCGCAACGCCAGCAACAGGTCGCTGCCCTGGATGGCGCGCAAAGTGGCCGGTTCCCCGAGATTGATATACAGCAGCACCAGGGCCAGCTGCTGGATGATCGGGCGCAGCCGGGCGATTTCCCCGTCCGGCAGGGGCGTGTGCAAGGGAATCTCGCTGGCCGCGGCGCGGGCGTACCAGGCGAAGTGCCGTTCGAGCATCTGCGGTAACGGTTCCCGCTCGTCCTGATAAATCAGAACGATGTCGCACGAGGCGTCGTCCAGTGCATGGCGTTTTCCCACCGGGGACCCGGTGACGACGATCTCGAGCACATGGGCCGGCCGGCGGGGATCGAGCCCAAGACCCCGGGCGCGCGCGGCTTGTTCAAACAGCGGCTGCCCCGGCGCCACGGTGAACTGGCCCAGATAGGCACCCTCGCATTCATGCAGCCCCGAGAGCGCATTGCTGATACGCCAGGGATTGGGGCGAGCGAAGGCAATGTACAGCAGCGGCGAGGGGCTGCGCAGGCAGTCCAGGGTCAGGGCGCGGGAGAGCGGCGTGGCGGCCAGCAGGTTTTGCAGCGCCGGACTCACCACGACCACCGGGTTACCCTGGGCACGCAATCGCGCCCGCGCCAGCAGCAGGCGGAAGGTGCCCAGGTTGGTCGAGCCCGGGGTATCGACATACGCCTTGGCCAGCGCGCGCAGGCCCGGGATCGTGTTGAGCAACCACTCGCTCGGCGCCCCTCCGTCCGCCAGCCACGGCTGCAGTGCGGGATAGAGGCCGGTATCCTGCAGTAGTTGGGTATCCACGGGTTGACCGATCACCGCGTCCACCCGCGCCGGATGGGGCAGGGGAGATAAACACGCGTCGTGCAGGCGCAACATGGGCATTCCGCCAGTGTCAGGTGAGGTGTGCGCCCAGTTTAAATAAACAGTCGGTAATGGGATAGTATTTTTTTACTGCACGGGCGGATAGCTGCCGACACCGTCGTTGTGGTGACGCCGGCGCCCGCCGAAAAGACCCGCCGCGCAACAAAAAAGACTTGTCCCGCCCCCCTGCCAGCGGGATAATCATTACCGACTCTTTTTGCACCTCATTTACCCCCCAGGAGCTGGCGGCCATGGTCTTGCACCCTTATTCCGTCCTCGGTTTTCACCCCGCCACGGGCCAGACCCTCTGCGCCCACGTCCTGGCGCAAAACGGGCTGCACGCCTTTGCCGAAGCGGCCCAGCAATGCGTGGGCGGCGACCACGTGTTTATCGCCGCCCACCCTGGGCACCTGCGGGAGAACCAGGACGTCTTCTTCCCCGAAAGCGGCCGGGGGGATGGCGCACCGGGCGCGACGTTTGGCGTCGACCGTCCGAACGGCAGCGCGCCCGCTGCCGCCCCGGGGCCGGACGTCCGCCCCGCCGCCCCCGGGTCGCAGGAGAGTGCGCCGCTACATATCGTGATCCCCAAGGCCGATACGGCGCTGGCACGGCAGATCAAGGCCGGGTCGGGGGTGGTCATGCGACAAACGGCCCAGGGCCTGGTCCTCGACTACGAGGGCAATCTTTACGGCGCCGAAAACCTGAGCACCTACGCCGAGCGCCTGAAGCACGCGGCGGGCCGCGCCGCGACCAATTATCCGACCCTGGCCCGCCTGTGGCTGCGCACGGCCGCCGACGTCGAGATCGTCGGCGACTTCGACGTCGGCACCTGGCGGGTGCGGTTGGCCACGGATACCGCCGCCCAGGCGGCCCTGGCCCGGTGGGGGGTGAGCGCCGCGGACACCCCCGCCCCGCGCGGCGTGTCAGAATTGGTCACATAAAACAGCAGGTTGCGTATTGACGCCCCCCGGCGTCGGGGCTGACAATCCCGCCCGCCGGCTGCCCGCTCCGGCGGCCGCGGTGGCCGCGCGCCGCACCCACCTTCCCTCCTCATCCTCTGGCGCCCACGCGGGCGCATGGCTGGTTTCATGTTCAAAAATGCCAAAATTTATCAGCTGAGCGCCCCCCTGTCCCTGACGCTCACCGAGCTGTATACGCGCCTGGCGGCCCACCGTTTCCGGCCCTGCGGCCCCCTGGAAACGCTGACCATGGGCTGGGTGTCCCCCCTGGGTGGGGCGCATACCGACCCGGTGATTGCCGTCAACAATTGCCTGATGCTGGCCATGCGCCGCCAGGAACGCTTGCTCCCGGCGGCGGTGATCACGGAGCTGCTCGACGAGCGGATCGCCGTGATCGAGCACCAGGAAAAGCGCGTGGTGAACAAGCCCGAACGCAAGCGCCTGCGCGACGAGATTCTCGCTGAATTGCTCCCGCGGGCTTTCGTCCGGTCGCGCATCGTGCGCGCCTACCTCGATCGTCAGTGGCGTTGCGTGGTGATCGATGCCGGCAGTGACAAGGCGGCGGAGGATGTCCTGGCCCTGCTGCGCGAGACCCTGGACAGTTTCCCGGCCAAGCCGCTGGCGACCGAGATCGATATCGCCGACCGGCTGAGCACCTGGGTGACGACCGGCGCCCCGCCCGGCTTCATGGTCGATGACAGCTGCGAACTGCGGGATCGCGCCGACGCCCAGGCAGTGGTGCATTGCCGGGGCCTGGACCTCAGCGCGCCGGAAATCAAGGCGCACCTCGACAATGGGATGCAGGTGGCGTCGCTGGGTCTGGTGTGGAACGAGGAGCTGAGCTTCACCCTGGAGGCGTCGCTGACGCTTAAGCACCTGCGGTTCAGCGACACCCTGCTCATGACCGAGGAGCAGCCCGCCGGACCCGAGCAGGCGGCGCTGAACTTTGATACCGAAGCCACCCTCCTGACCGATCAACTCCGCTCGCTGCTGGGGGGGCTGACCCCGGCCCTGGAATTGACCCCGCCCTGAGCCTGGGGGCGCCACGCCCGGGCCGGGAAAGACGTCCTTGACCCGGCGCGGCGGGCCTTGCTACAAAACCGCTTAAGCGCCCCGTGTTCCGCCGCCCCGGCGGGCCACGGCGTGCGCCTGGCGCGAGCTGAACGCCCGTACCACCCAGCGCACGGCCAGAGCCGACCGGTCACGCCACCCGGCGCAACCGCGGCCTCTGCCTTTCCCCCAGGCGCCCGCTCCCGGACGCCCGTCTCCGCCCCGGCAGTGCGACGCGCCCCGCGTCCCGCGACCGCCGGCGGACCAGGTTTTCTGCGATCTCCGATCGCCTGGTAGCTGGCCAGTCCCAACCAGCGTCCACGCACGTTGTGCGCTTTCCCCGCCGTGATGACCATCGCCCTGTGGCGACGGGTCCTGCCTGACTCACGGTCTTTTGTCTATTATCGAGCCCCAGGCGCTCATCTGAGGAACATAACATGGCTAACCAACACAACTATTCCTTCCAAACGGGCTACAGTGCCCGTGGCCGGTCCTCTCACCCAGGCCAGCCGCGCCCACCGCACACGCGGTCCCCGCGCACGTCCGAGACCAAGAACCAGGGCCAGGCGTTATTCGTCTTCGCCGTGGCCACGGCGTGTCTCTGCTTCGCCAGCGCGGTGGGCTTCTTCCTCTTACGCCGGTTCGGGCTTGATGCCCTGCTGGGGTTTGATGTCGAGGCCTTGATCATGACGGCCATAGGTGCCGGCATCATGGCCGCCGCGCTGCGCCACCTGCGCCACGCCAACCGCCCGGGCGGCTTTTCCAAACTGGCCCAGGAGACCATCGCCACGGTATTCTTCCTTGGCGTGGGCTCAAACCTGGCCATGGATATGAGCCAGGTCGCCCTCAAGCAGGGCATGCTCGCCACCCTGATCGCCGCCTTGGCGATCATCCTCGGCGGCTTTCTGGTGAATAAAGCCTATCCCTAAGCGGGGATGAAGCGGAGCGCGACGCGTCACCACGCGTTCGCCTCCCTTCATCGCCCGGCGGTCGTCCCCGCCCCAACCCTTGAGGTTAGCGCACGCCGTGCGCTTTCCCCACCGTGAAGACCTTAGCCTTGTGGCGACGGGTCACCGCCTGACTCACGGTGTTTTACCCCCCAGCAAGAGCCCCAGGCGCTCCTCTGAATGAGAGAAACCCATGAACATGAACCGCAAGTTTGCTTTTATCTCCCGCCACCGCCCCACCGCCGAGCAGTCCGCGCTGGCGGCCGAGCAAGGCATCGATCTCGTCCCGATTGGGGACGCAGATGCCTTTTCCGTGACGAAGGAGTTCGTCGACGGGAACGGGGATTTCCAGGGCGTCGTGGTGGTCCACCCGGCCGCAGCCCTGCGGTTGGCGCCGGCTTTCATGGTCGGTGTCTACGAGAATGGCCACCGCCCCGCGGAAGGCGACAAGCCGGCCTTCTTCGCCAAGGCCCTGCATGTCTTCGACCAGAGGACGTGCGCATGATCGCCCACCATGTCATCAACCATGAGGGGCTGGCACTGCAGCTCCACTAGAAAACCCAGGCTGACACCTGGGTCGACCCGTTCACAGCCAGCGGCTGGATAAGCCGGTTCAAGGCCGAGGACCATGCCCGGCGCACCGGCGGGCGGGTCGTGATGAGCAACTCGGCCGAGTACGCCGCGCTGTGCCGGCCGGCCGCTCAAGCCCTGGAGGCTAAATGGGCGGCGGAAAAAGCGGCTGAAGCCGCGCGCGCCGCCCGCGCCGAAGCCCATCCCTGGCATGGTGCGGATTCCCTCCGGGAAACGCTGGGCGATTGGGATTGATCCCATACCGGCCATCGCCAGCTCCAGCATGAGCGCACAGCGTGCGCTCCGCTCACCGTGAGAACCATCGCCTTGTGGCGACGGGTCCTGCCTGACTCACGGTGATTTCCCCCACCGAGCACCAGGCGCTCATCCGAGGAACATGCCATGACGAACCCGAACTATAAGCCGTTCACCGTCCTCGCGCTCTACCCCGACAACGGGCAGATCCACTGCACCCACGTCTGGGCGCGGGATGGCCTGCACGCCTTTACCCAGGCGGCGCACGCAGTGGCGCCTGAAGAAGGCGATTACTGCGACCTGGACTTTGTCGCCGCCCTCCCTGGGCACCGGCACGAGGACGCGGACGTCTTTTTCCCCGGGGAGGGAGTGGTGGACGGAGAGACGGTCCTGGCCCAACCCGAGGTCTTTGGGGCATTCAGCCCGGAGGCCCCCGCCGTCGACTGACCCGTGCCCGCCGCGCCCGTGCGCGCGCCCCCAGACAGCCCCCGGCGTTTCCGCACGCCGAGGTGCGTCTCTCTTGCCGTGAAGACCATCGCCCCAGGCGGCTTTTTCAAACGGGCCCAGGAGACCATCGCCATAGTGTTTTGCATCGGCGTGGGCGCCAACCTGGCCATGGAGATGAGCGCGGCGGCCCTGCAACAGGGCATGCTCGCCACCCTGATCGCCGCCTTGCCGATCATCTTCGGCGGCTTTCTGCTGAATAAAGTCTATCCCTAGCCGGAGGATGAAGCGGAGCGCGACGCGTCACCACGCGTTTGCCCTCCCGTCAGCGCCCGGCGGTCGCCCCACTAAGGAACCCTTTGGGTTCCTTTTTTTTTGCCTGCCCAGCGGGCGTACGGGCCGCATTCCGGTCGCCCGCCTCGCGGCGCCGCACGGCGGTTGGCGCCGGACGACGCACGCGCTGTTCATCCCGCGCCTCCTGCCGGCACCACCGGGCAAAGCGCCGGCCGTGAGCCTCCGCGGGGGCGTGGTTAAAAACCCGACGTCGCGTCCGCCGCGTATTCAACCACGCCATTCGCGCAATAGAGCACGGCGAACAGACGAAAATCCTCTGGCGTGGCGCCCGGATTCGCCTCCACCGCCGCCGTGCGGGCGCTGGCGACAATCCTGGCGAGCCGTTCGGCTTCCGGCAGGGCCTCGTCCTCCGCCGTGGTTTCGACATCCCACGCGAAATGGTCGGCCCCATAATCTTCAGTCAGATTTTCGGGATAGAGTAGTTGCACCAGGTAAACCATGAACCGTCTCCAGCGATGAAAACGCCGCGAACAGCCGGCAGCGGGGCGGGTGAATAGGGCACGCGGACGCGCGACCATGAAGCCTAGTCTACTAAATAGTCGGTAATGGGTCATTCTTGCTTGTGGGGCGCGGCGATCCTGGGGCAGGCGGCGGGTACTTACCCCCGCCGGAAGATGCATGACCCTGGCGGGGGCGGCAGGGCGCTGCCGCGCTTATCATTACCGACCTTATATGCTAGGCTGCACGTACCCCATATTACCCCGGAACACCCGCATGTCACCTCCCGACTCCCCCCGCGCGCGCCGGTCGGACGCGCGTGACGGCTTCGCGCCAGCGCGCCACCTGATACTGGTTGCGGATTCGATCACCCGGCTGCGCCGGGTGGACGTGGCGCGGCTCTTCGCGGATGCGGCGCTGGATACCCCGGCGAAGCAGCAGGCCATGGCCGACTATATCTGCACCCACCGTGCGGATCTGGCGGCTGAAGTGGCCGCGGTGCGGGCGGAGGGCGATCTGGAGCCGACCGCTTAGCCGTGTCAATGGCCGGCCGCGACACCCCACAGCCTCCTGCCCCCCCCCGGAGCCCCGACATGACCACCCCCTCCGCGCCGCGCGGGCTGGACCAGCCCGAAACCTACACCGCCGACCCCGTCCTGGCCACCCTGGCCCGGCGCCTGGCCGAGCGTGATTTTGCAACGCGCACGGCGGTCAGCATCAGCCGTGGCGACCTCAAGCGCGAGTACCTGGAAGGCAAGCACGCCGCTCAGGTCGCCGCGGCCCTGGACGCCCAGGCGGCCAAAGCCAGGAAAAATCCGGCGGCGGCAGCCGCCATTACGGTCCCGCCCGGCTATCGGGTCACGGTCGATACCGCCAGCATTCGCATCCAGGGGCCGTGGGACGACGGCTTGCACGTCAGCCTCAAGCGCGCGGGCGGCGCCTGGGAGAGCGCCACCAAGTCCTGGCATCTCCCGGCGGACAAGGCCGCGAGTCTCAAGCGCATCTTGGTCCATTTCGCCCAGCGCGCGCCCTCCGCGGAGGCGGTGGCCGCGCGGCAGGCGGCGGCCAACCGCCAGGAACTCCTGCGCTGGCTGGGCTATGTCGAGGACAAGGCCCCGTCGGGCTATCTCTACCAGCGCGGCGTCGATCAGCTCCGGGAGCTGAGGATCGACCAGCATCCCGACCTCCTGGACCGGCTGGACGCGGCCCTGGCCCAGGTGCGCGCCTGCAAGCAGGCGGCGGCGGCCCGGGAAGCGGCGCGCCAGGCGCGGATCGCGGAGGCCCGGCGCAGCGACAAGCTGTATCTCAACGTTCCTTACGCGCAGCGCGAAGTCGCCAAGCGCCACGGCGCCCGCTGGGACGCAAACCGCCGTGCCTGGTACGTTACTGGCGGGCGAGGAGGTGCCCGCGGCCCTGCAGGCGTATGCCGGACCACCGGAGGCCAAGCTGCGGCACCTGTTTCCCTTGGCGGCCCTGCCGCCCCTCAATCAGCCACTGCGCCTGGGCAGCCAGGTGGTGGTGTTTACCGGCATCGGTCAAACCCTGCGCATTAGCGAGGACGACCCCAGTTTTCACGGTTCGCACGTGCTGGGTCACGAGGGCGAACGCGGCGCCTTCGGCTATTACCGGCTGGCGACCCCGGAGGAAGTGGCGGCCCTGGATGCTCAGGAGCATGCGGCACAAGCGGCGCGCGCGGCCAAGGCCGAAGTGCAGCGGACGCTGGCGGAGCTGCGCGAGGCCTTCATGCGCCGGGGTGAGCGGCCGACATCCGCTGATGGTCAGCTGATGGCCGTCGAGGGTGAACGCCTGCTCGATACCCAGACCCTCTGCGGCGGCGGGGAGTGGTGGATCATCCAGCCGGCGGCCATCTGGTACGTCCAAAACAATGGCAGCGACGGCGCCGACTGGTCGCTTAACAACGTCCGTACCGGGGGCGCCGGGGCCGTTGGCCGGCGCCTGCCTTATGACCCGGCGGTGGCCGAGCAACTGCGCGCCGCGCAACGCGGCCAGAAAGGCCGCTGAAAACGCCAGCCCTATTGATCACAGGCTAAACCGATGTCAAGGTCGGCATTGATTAAAGTGATCAGGCTGATCTCCGCCGCCGCCCCGGAACTTGCCGCTCTGAATGGGTACGCATTGCGCCATAATCCCGGGTGCCGAATAATGCCGAGTGACCGTACAAGCATCGCCTGGCGAC
>ERZ1645187.2363-NODE-2363-length-16662-cov-7.088276_pt1 | contig 16662 bp, 12 predicted proteins | sample MGYA00575352_ERZ1645187 | MGnify/ENA primary metagenome ERZ1645187 (study PRJEB40837, sample SAMN11349314) | freshwater sediment metagenome | isolation source: river sediment | host: Sediment | place: India: Wazaribad , New Delhi | collected 2017-02-21 ... | reverse complement strand
GTTATGGGACCAGTGTAGCGCGCTGCAGCGACAAGCTCATCACTCGTCGCCAGCTTCCCGCTTGATGACGTCCTGGTAGCCGGCCTTCTTGTCCTCGACCTTGGCACTGCCGAGGACAAAATCGATGACCTGGTCTTCCAGCACCATGTTCTCGATGCCGGCCAGCAATTGCTTGTTGGCCAGGTAGTGGTTGATGACTTCCTGCGGGTCATTGTAGATAGCGGCCATTTCCTCGACCTTGGCGCGTACACGGCCCGGATCGACCCTGATGTCACGCTGGCGGATCAGTTCGGCGAAGATCAACCCTGTTGTGACCCGCTTCTTCGCCTGTTCGGCGAACATGTCGTCTGGAAAGATCGAAGCCGGGTCAATCTTCTTGGCCATTTCGCCAAACTGCTGCATCATCTGGCCGCGCATGGCATTGATTTCGTTTTTAATCAATGCGTTAGGGACCTGAAATTCATGTATTTTGAGAAGTTCATCAATCACTGAAGTTTTCAGCTTGTTGAACGCCGCGCTCTTCATTTCGCGGGTCATGTTGTTCCGCACTTCTTCACGAAATTTCTCAAGCCCACCTTCCAACACCCCGAAAAGCTTGAAGAATTCCTCATCCAGCTCCGGCAGTTTTTTCTCGGCCACACTGTGCAGCTTGATGCGGAACTCGACGGACTGGCCTTTCAGCTCTTCGCTGTGGTAGTCCTCGGGGAAAGCCAGCGCGATGGTCTTTTCCTCGCCAGCCTTCATGCCGATGATGCCGTCCTCAAAGCCGGGGATCATCTGGCCGGAACCCAGCACCAGCTTGCTGTTCTCACCCTTGCCACCGGCAAACGGCTCGCCGCCCTTGAAGCCTTCATAGTCGATCGTGACCTGGTCGTCTTTCTGCGCAGCGCGCTCGACCACCTCGTAGCGAGCCTGCTGCTGGCGCAGGCTTTCCAGCATCTGGTCGATATCTGCATCCGTAACCTCGCCTTCCAGGCGCACCACCGAGACCTTGCCCAGGTCGCCGAGCTCCAGCTCCGGGAACACCTCGAAGGTGGCCACGAACTCGAAATCGCTGCCTTCCTTCTCGCCGCCCTTGGCCTCAATGGCCGGCATGCCAGCAGGCTGCAGTTTTTCCTGCTGCACCGCTTCGAAATAGGCTTTGTTGACCAGTTCGCCCAGCACTTCCTGGCGCACGCCCAGACCAAAACGCTGGCGTACGACCTTCATCGGCACCTTGCCCCGACGGAAACCGTCCAGGCGGACATTGCGTGCAGCCTCGGCCAGTCGCTTGTCGACTTCGGCATCAATGCGCTCGGCCGGCAGGCCAACCGTCATACGGCGTTCCAGGGAAGATACGGTTTCAACCGAGACTTGCATGATCAACGAACCTCATTATCGGAATCAGTAAGGGTGGTGTTTGGTGCGAAAGGAGAGACTCGAACTCTCACGGGTTGCCCCGCTGGAACCTAAATCCAGTGCGTCTACCAGTTTCGCCACTTTCGCGCGCCGTACCGCAGCGAGCCAGCGGCACAGATTATAAAGGGGCGACATTATGCCACCCCCGCTGCAAGGGCAGCAAATGGAAATACCGGGACAGGCGCTTTGCTTTGCCGGGGCAGTTGCGGCACAATGCGCCGCCGTACAAGGCCTTACTGACTGTGGCCGCATCCCAACGAGGTATATAGATGTCGAAAGAAGACTGTATTGAGTTTGAAGGTGAGGTGATCGACACCCTTCCCAATACAACATTCAAGGTCAAGCTGGAAAACGGCCACATCGTCATGGCCCACATTTCAGGCAAGATGCGCAAGAACTACATCCGGATCCTGACCGGTGACAAGGTCAAGGTCGAGATGACCCCTTATGACCTGACCAAGGGACGCATCACTTACCGCGCCCGCTGAGGGCCGCCACTCGATGGCGGCTACCGGCCCTCAGGCTGGCACTGCCTCCTCGACATGCAGCGCCAGTTCGCCGTCCTCGACGCACACCTCCACACGCCCCCCACCTTTTGACAACTCGCCGAACAGCACCGCTTCGGCCAGTGGCTTCTTCAGTTTTTCCTTGATCAGGCGCGCCATCGGCCGCGCACCCATGGCGCGGTCATAACCGTTATCCGCCAGCCAGTCGCGTGCTTCGTCATCCACCTCAAGCATGACCTTCTTGTCATCCAGCTGAGCCTGCAACTCGACCAGGAACTTGTCGACGACTGTCTTGATCGTCGCCTTGTCGAGGGCGGCAAACTGCACGATGGCATCAAGCCGGTTGCGGAATTCCGGCGTGAAGACCTTCTTCAGCGCCTCGCTGCCGTCACTGCTGTGGTCCTGCTGCGTGAAGCCGATTGACGGCCGGCTGATGCGGTCGGCACCGGCATTGGTGGTCATGATGAGGATCACGTTGCGGAAGTCGGTCTTGCGGCCGTTGTTGTCGGTCAGCGTGCCGTGGTCCATCACCTGCAACAGCAGGTTGTAGATATCCGGGTGTGCCTTCTCGATCTCGTCGAGCAGCACCACGCTGTGCGGCTGTTTGGTGACAGCTTCCGTCAACAGGCCACCCTGGTCGAAACCGACATAACCGGGGGGCGCACCGATCAGGCGCGACACCGTGTGCGCCTCCATGTACTCGGACATGTCGAAACGGATCAGCTCCATGCCCATGATCTGCGCCAGCTGCTTGGATACTTCCGTCTTGCCGACGCCCGTCGGGCCGGCGAACAGGAAAGAGCCGATCGGCTTGCCTGGCGCGCTTAGGCCGGCGCGGGACAGCTTGATGGCCGTGGCCAGCGTGTCGATGGCTTCGTCCTGGCCGAACACCACCATTTTCAGTTTCTTTTCCAGGTCGCGCAGCAGCTCCTTGTCGGAAGACGAGACGCTCCGGGGCGGGATACGCGCGATCTTGGCCACCACCGCCTCGATGTCATGCACACCGATCTGGCGCTTGCGCTTGCTCGGCGGCTGCAATTGCTGGTAGGCACCCGCCTCGTCAATCACGTCGATCGCCTTGTCGGGCAGGAAACGCTCGTTGATGTAGCGTGCGGCCATTTCGGCTGCGGCCTTCAGCGCCGCATCGGTGTAGCGCAGGTTGTGGTGTTTCTCGAAAGCCGGTTTCAGCCCGCGCAGGATATGGTAGGTATCCTCGACACTGGGCTCGCTGACATCGACTTTCTGGAAGCGGCGCGACAGCGCGCGATCCTTGTCGAAAATGCCGCGGTATTCCTGGAACGTGGTGGAGCCGATGCAGCGCAGGTCACCGGAAGTCAGCAGCGGCTTGAGCAGGTTGGAGGCATCCATCACCCCACCCGATGCCGCGCCGGCGCCGATGATGGTATGGATCTCGTCAATGAACAGGATGGCGCCTGGCCGCTTCTTGAGTTCAGCCAGCAAGCCCTTGAAGCGCTTCTCGAAATCGCCGCGGTACTTTGTGCCCGCGAGCAGCGAGCCAAGATCCAGCGAATAGACGGTGCAGTCGGCCAGTACATCCGGCACCTCGCCGTCGACGATCAAGCGCGCAAGCCCCTCGGCGATGGCGGTCTTGCCGACGCCGGACTCGCCGACCAGCAGCGGATTGTTCTTGCGCCGGCGCGTGAGGATCTGCGACACACGCTCGACTTCCTGCATGCGCCCGACCAGCGGGTCGATACGACCCTGGCGCGCCAGCTCGTTGAGGTTACTGGCAAACGAATCCAGCGGATTCTGTTGGGCGGCGCCACCTTCACCGGCCTGCTGATCGTCATCCTGCTGCTGTTCCTGCGGGCTGTGCGGAGGCTGCGCGCCGGTGCCACCGATTTTCGAGATGCCATGGGTGATGAAATTGACCACATCCAGGCGCGCGACCCCTTGCTCGCGCAGGGAGTACACCGCCTGGCTCTCCTGCTCGCTGAAGATCGCCACCAGCACATTGGCGCCGGTCACTTCGCGTTTGCCGGATGACTGCACATGGAAAACGGCACGCTGCAGCACGCGCTGGAAACCGAGCGTCGGTTGCGTTTCGCGCTCGGTATCGCCTTCGGGGATCACCGGCGTGGTCGAATCGACGAACTCGGACAGCTGGCGCCGCAAGGCTTCCAGGTCGGCAGCGCAGGCTTGCAGCACCTGGGCCGCATCGGCATTGTCCAGCAAGGCGAGCAGCAGGTGCTCGACGGTCATGAACTCATGCCGCTTGGCGCGGGCACCGCGGAACGCATTGTTCAGTGTGACTTCAAGCTCCTTGCTTAACATAGCGATTACCTCTGCTGCCTGTTAATCGGATCGTCGGCAACCGTTGGCTGCCTACTCGTCGTTGTCGTCATCCCCGCCGCTTTCCGGCTCGATCTGGCACAACAACGGGTGTTCGTTTTCCCGTGAGTACTGGTTGATCTGTTCGGCCTTTGTCTCGGCAATGTCACGGGTGAACACGCCACAGACAGCACGACCCTCGGTGTGGACCTTTAGCATCACCCGGGTGGCGAGTTCACGGTTCATGCTGAAAAAACTCTCCAGCACATGCACCACGAATTCCATCGGAGTGTAGTCATCATTGAGCATCACCACCCGGTACAGCCGCGGCTTGCGCAAACGCGGTTTGACCCGCTCTGCCAGGGCAGCCCCCGAATGGCCGGGTGAGTGCTCCTCCCCTTCCTTGCCTGCAACCAGCTGGCGATAGACAGTATGACCCATGTAAAAAAACCTGTTCCGGTACAACGTGCTGATAGCTGCATTCTACCCTCCTGCTGATTGGATATGGGCAAAAGCAGAAAATTCCAGCCGGCTGTCTGACCGTCTGTCGGGCTTTCTATCGTCCCCCCGATACCGGTAAAATGTGGGGCTTTCCGATTCCCCCTTCAACCGATACTTACCCCGAGGCACTAGCGATGACTGTTGAAAGAGAGTTCATGGAATATGACGTAGTGATTGTCGGTGCCGGCCCGGCAGGCCTGTCTGCCGCCTGCCGCCTGCGCCAGCTGAATCCTGAGCTGTCGGTGGTGGTGGTCGAGAAGGGTTCGGAAGTGGGTGCGCATATCCTGTCCGGTGCCGTGTTCGAGCCGACGGCGCTGAACGAACTGTTCCCGAACTGGAAAGCGGATGGCGCCCCGCTGGAAACGGCGGTGATCGGCGACGACATCCACATGCTCACCTCCGCCGAAGCGGCGATCAAGGTGCCGCATTTTGCCGTGCCGAAAACCATGCACAATGAAGGTAATTACATCATCAGCCTCGGCCGCCTGTGCCGCTGGCTGGCCGAACAGGCCGAAGCGCTGGGCGTGGAAATCTTCCCCGGCTTCACGGCCGCCGAAGTGCTGTACCACGACAATGGCCAGGTGAAAGGCATCGTGACCGGCGACATGGGTATCGGCCATGACGGCCAGCCGACCGACAACTACACCCCCGGCATGGAACTGCACGGCAAGTACACCCTGTTCGCTGAAGGCTGCCGCGGCCACCTGGGCAAGCAGCTGATCGCGAAGTTCAAGCTGGATGCCGGCAAGGACCCGCAACACTACGGGATCGGCATCAAGGAAATCTGGGAAGTCCCGGCTGACAAGCACAAGCAGGGCCTGGTGGTGCACTCCGCCGGCTGGCCGCTGACCGAAAGCGGTTCTGCCGGTGGTGGCTTCCTGTACCACATCGAGAACAACCAGATTGCCGTCGGCCTGATCACCGACCTCTCCTACTCGAACCCGCACGTCAGCCCGTTCGAGGAATTCCAGCGTTACAAGACCCACCCGGTCATCCGCCAGTATCTCGAAGGCGGCAAGCGCACCTGTTACGGCGCACGCGCCATCACCAAGGGCGGCCTGCAGTCACAACCGAAGATGAGTTTCCCTGGCGGTTTCCTGATCGGCGATGATGCCGGCACGCTGAACTTTGCCAAGATCAAGGGCAGCCATACCGCCATGAAATCCGGCATGGTGGCCGCCGAAACCATCGCCGCCGCCCTCGCCGCCGGCAAGACCGGTGAAGAGCTGACCGAGTTTGCCGCCAACTACGAAGCCTCCTGGGCCTACAAGGAACTGTGGATGCAGCGCAACTTCGGCCCTGCCCAACACAAGTTCGGCAACATCCTCGGTTCGGCCTACGCTTTCTTCGACATCAATATCTTCAACGGCAACCTGCCGTGGACCCTGCGCGACCCGAAGCCGGACTACGCCCAGCTGAAGCCGGCCGCCGAGTGCGCGAAGATCCACTACCCGAAACCCGACAATGTGCTGACGTTTGACCGCCTGTCATCCGTGTTCTTGTCGAACACGAACCACGAGGAAAACCAGCCGTGCCATTTGCGCCTGACGGATCCGAACCTGCCGATCAGCCGCAACCTGCCGCTCTACGACGAACCGGCACAGCGCTACTGCCCGGCCGGCGTGTACGAAGTGGTCGAGATCGATGGCAAGCAGCAGTTCAAGATCAACGGCCAGAACTGTGTGCACTGCAAGACCTGTGACATCAAGGACCCGGCCCAGAACATCACCTGGGTGGTGCCGGAAGGCGCCGGCGGCCCCAACTACCCGAACATGTGATGTCGTGTCAGGCCGCTCCAGCGGCCTGATTTTTTTTGCGGTAGAGCAGATGATGGCAGAACACCCGTTCGCGCAATACATCCGTGCCCTGGGCAAGGTCAAGAAAGGCGCCCGCTCGCTGACACGCGAGGAAGCGCGGACGGCTTTCGGCATGGTGCTGCGTGGCGAAGCGGAAGCGGTGCAGGTCGGCGCGTTCCTGATGCTGTTGCGCGTGAAGGAGGAAAGCGCGGAAGAGCTGGCGGGATTTGTCGAGGCAGTGCGCGAAACGATCAGCGTGCCCGGCGGCATCAGTGCCGATCTGGACTGGTCCTCCTACGCCGGCAAGCGCAAGCACTTGCCCTGGTTCCTGCTAAGTGCACTGCTGCTGGCGGAAAACGGCATCCGCGTGTTAATGCACGGCACGGACGGCCACACCAGCGGCCGGCTGTACACAGAACACTGCTGCCATGCGCTCGGGCTGCCCGTCGCCAGCAGCTGGGCACAGGTGCAGGACGCGCTCGAAACGCAGCGTTTCTGCTTTTTTCCGTTGCGGCACTGGTGCAAACCGCTGCAGGATCTCATCGACCTGCGCAACACCTTCGGCCTGCGTTCGCCCGTGCACACGCTGGTGCGGCTGGTCAATCCACTGGCTGCGCCGACATCGCTGCAAAGCATCTTCCATCCCGCCTATGCTGAGAACCACGCCCAGGCTGCCTGGTTGCTCGGGCAACAGAATGCGCTGGTGATCAAAGGCGAAGGCGGCGAGTTCGAACGCCGCCCGGAAGCTGATTGCAAACTCTACCTGCTGCATAACGGCGAACGGCTGCGCGAGGATTGGCTGCGGCGCTTCGACAGCCCGCAAGCCGCTGAGGAAGCACTGGATCCCGCACGCTTGCGCGAACTGTGGCGCGGCGAACTCTTGTGCGACTATGCCGAAACCGCGGTGCTGGACACGGCCGCCCTCGCCTTGCGCGCGATGGACAAGGCAGACAGCGGCGATGCTGCCCGCACCATCGCCGTGCAGTGGTGGCAACAACGAAACCGGCAGCGCCTCTAGCGCAATCGCCACAATAAAACTGGATACGACGATGAAAAAGAAACTGTCTTCCCAACACGACGAGCACTTGCACGGCCACGCGGGCGACGGGCCGCAAGTGACCTTCTACGGCGCTGCGCGTGCAGTAACCGGCTCCTGTCACCTGGTGGAAGCCAATGGCCTGCGCATCCTGCTCGACTGCGGGCTGCGGCAAGGCGAAGACAGCGAGAAACGCCAGGCGGAATCCGCGTTCCCGTTTGATTTCGAGCCCTCGACCATCGACGCCGTGATCCTGTCACACGGCCACCTCGACCATTCCGGCATGTTGCCGCGCCTGGTGCATGAAGGCTTTCGCGGGCCGATCTATTGCACACCCGGCACGAAAAACCTGCTGCAGATCCTGCTGATGGATTCACTGCACCTGTACCTGAAGGACCTGGAATACGAGAACCTGCGCCGCGAGCGCGCCGGCCGCAAGCTGCTGAAACCGCTGTACGAGGAACGCGATGTGCGGCGCGTGCTCGAGCTGTGCGATTGCTGCGACTATTGCCAACACCACAACATCGGCGATGGCATTACCCTGTCACTGCACGATGCCGGCCACATCCTCGGCTCGTCTATTGTCGAGCTGAAAATCAGCCATGGCAAGAAAACGCGCACACTGGTGTTTTCCGGCGACCTTGGCAATGACAGCACCTCGCTGATGAAAGATCCGGAGCCGGTACAGCACGCCGACCTCGTGCTGATGGAAAGCACCTACGGTGACCGCAACCACCGCAGTTTCGATGCCACGATGGAGGAATTCGAGCAGATCCTGCAGCAAGTGCAGCAGGAGCGCGGCAATATCCTGATCCCCGCCTTCGCGGTTGGCCGTACGCAGGAACTGATTTTCCTGCTCGGCAAGCTCTACCATCAGGGCAAGCTGCAGAACTGGCTGGTATTCCTCGACAGCCCGATGGGTAGCGCCGTCACCGAGGTCTATTCGCACAGCCTGCACCGGCTCGACCCGCAAGACACCGCGCTGCTGAAGAAATACAAGAGCCGCAGCCTGGCGGATTTCCTGCCGTGCCTGTCGATCACCGAGTCGGTCGAGGACTCGATGGCGATCAACCGCATCAAGAGTGGCGCCATCATCATCGCCGGCAGTGGTATGTGCACTGGCGGGCGCATCCGCCACCACTTCAAGCACCGCTTGTGGCACAACAATACCCACATTGTTTTCACCGGCTACCAGGCGCAAGGCACACTCGGGCGCATCCTGATCAACAAGCCGCGCACGGTGAAGCTGTTTGGCCAGACCATTGCTGTGAAAGCGCAGATCCACACGCTGGGCGGCTTCTCTGCGCACGCCGACCAGAGCCAGTTGCTGGAATGGGCAGATCAGTTCAGCAACAAACCGCCGTTTTACCTGGTGCATGGCGAAGACCAGGCGCTGGATGCCTTGCAGCAAGCCCTCGCCAGCCGCAAGCTCCGCGCGACGATTGCCGAACCCGGCACCACCATCAGTTTCTGAGTGCCAGGGCATGGTTATTGCCGGCGTTAACCCGCAACAGTACGACCAACAGCTGGCCGACAAGGCCGCGCGGCTCAACCAGTTGCTGCAGCCTTTTGCCGCACCACCCGCCGAGGTGTTTGCCTCGCCGCCAAGCCACTACCGCATGCGCGCAGAATTCCGGTTCTGGCGCGATGGCGATGACTGTTTCTTCGCCATGACCGGCGATAATGGCGGCATCGTTCGCGTGGACCAGTTCCCGGTCGCTTGCGAACGCATCAATACCTTGATGCCGGCGCTGCTGCACGAACTCAAACAGTGTGAAACGCTGCGACGCAAGCTGTTCCAGGTCGAATTCCTCGCCACCACCACTGGCGACTGCGTGGTGACCCTTGCCTACCATCGCCCGCTCGATGACAGCTGGAGTCAACACGCCACGCAGTTACAGAATCGCCTGGGCTGCGCGGTGATCGGCCGCAGCCGCAGGCAGAAAATCGTGCTGGCCTGCGACTACGTTGACGAGCAGTTCTGCGTGAACGGCAACACCTTCGTGCAGCGCCAGCCGGAATCCGCCTTCAGCCAGCCGAATGCTGCCGTGAATGCGCAGATGCTCGCCTGGGCTGACCAGTGTTGCACCGGGCTTGGCGGTGACCTGCTCGAACTCTACTGCGGCAACGGCAATTTCACGCTGCCGCTGTCGCGGCGGTTTGGCAAGGTACTCGCCACGGAAGTGTCCAAGGCCTCGGTGCAGGCCTTGCAGCACAACGTCGCCGCCAACAACTGCAGCAACATTGCGTTGGCGCGCCTGTCCAGCGAGGAATTCACGCAGGCGCTGAACGGGGTCCGCCCGTTCCGCCGGCTCGCGCATCTGAACCTCGCTGACTACCGGTTTTCCACCGTGCTGGTCGACCCGCCGCGCGCGGGGCTGGATGACGACACCTGCGCGCTGCTGCAGCGCTTTGATAACATCGTCTACATCTCCTGCAATCCCGACACGCTGGCTGCCAACCTGCAGGCGCTGTGCCAGACGCACCGCATCACGCGCTGCGCGCTGTTTGACCAGTTCCCCTACACGCACCACATGGAAACCGGTGTGTTCCTGCAACGGAGGCCAGCATGAGCAGCGAGGACATCCTGCAGCAGATCCGCGCCGAATTCCGCGCGATGAAACAGCAGAAACTGGGGCTCGCCGGCAACCGCGAACTGATGGACAGCGGCTGGCAGAATGCGAAATACCCGCCTGGCACGCAGTTTGTACCATTTGATGCCGGCGGCGTGCCGGCCGAGCGCGTGTTCATCGACGACACTGCCGGCAAGAAAATCATCCTGCACTGCCATGGCGGCGGCTACAACGTCGGCTCGACGCTGTCACACCGACCACTGGCGGCACAACTGGCGCAGGACTGTGACGCCGTGTGCATCACCTTCAATTTCCGCCTTGCGCCGGAACACAAGTTTCCCTGCGCACTGGAAGATGCCATCACCGTCTACCGGCACCTGCTGTCGCAACACGCGCCTGGGAGGATTGTCGTCAGTGGCGATTCCGGTGGTGCCAGCCTCGCCTTCGCGTTGTGCCTGGCATTGCGCGAGCAGAGCCTGCCGCAACCAGCGGCGCTGGTGGGTTTGTCCGCGTGGCTGGATTTTGCCTGTGAGGGCAACACGTTCGAGGTTAACAAGCCGAAAGATCCGTCCGGCAATCGCGGTGGCCTGACGATGATGGCCATTGCCTACGCCGGCAAGGACAACCTCAAGCACCCGCTGGTGTCGCCGCTCTACGCCGAGTCACTGGCCGGTATGCCGCCGGTGCTGCTGCAGGTAGGCACGGCGGAAACCCTGCTGGACGACTCGCGCCGCTTTGCCGCGAAAGCCATGCAAGATGGCGTGGCAGTGACGCTGCAGGAGTGGCCGGAGATGATCCACGTGTGGCACTGTTTCTATTCGCGCCTGCCGGAAGCCCGGCAGGCACTGGCCGCGATCGGCGACTGGCTGCGCGCTCAGACCATATCGGGATAATCCGCCACCGTCGGCAGCGCGATCGGGTCAGCAAAGCCGGGGATTTTCACGCTGTCCTTACTGATGGCGATCTGCTCACACTCGATGACATTGTGGTCAAACAGGTAGATCGGCTTGGCTGTGCCCTGCACCGCTTCGTGGTCATACTGCCGCGCACGTTCCGCCACCGCCTCGTTGGCCCTGGCCCAGGCCGTCAGTGCGGCGTTGCCGTGTTTCTTCTGCAACATGCGCGCGACAACATGCGGTGCGAGGATCGTGCCGGTGGCATTGTTGCCACCGAAACCCTTGGCATTGATGACAGCGACATCAATGCCTTCACGACCGACATCGAGGTCACGGCTGTCGATGTGCAGGTGCGAGCGATGCACGTCATCCGCTGCCTTGTCGATCGTCTTGATACCGGGGATCAAGCCGTACTGCCACACACCGAGCGATGCGGTGACCTGGTCGCCGGCAGCGCTGCCGATCGAGTGGCCGAGGTAGGCTTTCATCGCAGCCACCGGCCATTCCTCCATACCGAAAGCCTTGGCCGCCTCGTTGAGGATATGCGATTCGGTGACACGGTTCTGCGGCGTGCTGGAACCGTGTGCCTGCACGAAACTGCGACGCGCCACCGCTTCATCGCCGAGCAGCGCACGCGCGGACGCGAGCGCTTTCGCCATCGTGATGTAGTTGCCGGCGCCCGGCGCCGAAATCGATTTCTTGTGGCCGTCGGCGTTGACGAAAATGTTGCCGATCGCACCGTAGATCGTGGCCCCGAGTTCCAGCGCGAGTGCATCGTCCATCAACATCACGAACTGGGCCGATTCGGCCAGCGTGAAGCCGCAGTTCTCACCGAAAGGACGACTGGCGCGGCGATGGTCAGCCGTCGCGGTGCCATCGATTTTTTTCAGCTCATCATCAGTGGCCAGCGCACCCATCGCTGCATAGCCGTCGGCGATCTCGGCAGTGATCGGTGCTTCACTGGTGCCGACCAGCACTACACGGCGCCGGCCGCTCTTGATGTCATCCGCCGCCATGCGCAGGTTGTACAGGAACGTGGCGCAGGCGCCGGCGCTGGTACCGGTCGAACCGACCGAACCGAGGATGTAGGCGTTGACGAAATCCGCCGGCATCTCACAGAAACCGAGTGCACACTGCTTGGACGTGACCCGCTTGCCGGCGAGGCGGGCCTGCAGCATGCCACCGGAACCGTTGTAGTCCAGCTGGCTCATTGCGCTGCCGGCGTAGACGGCCACCTGGTCGGGCGACACGCGCTTCAGCACGGTTTCCCACGGCAGGCCCATGCTGTGCACGGCATCGGACGCGGCGTAGACCGTCATCTGCAAGCCGCGCGGATGGTTGCGCGAGTTGTACAGCGCACCGGGATCAAAGCCAGTTGGCAGCATGCCGGCAGCCTGCACCGGGAACACGCGCTGGCTGGGCACCAGCACTTCGCAGCTGTCGGTGATCTCGACTTTGACCTGCTTGCCGTCCAGCGGCGTGACGCGCCAGCCCGCTGGCACCGGCTCCGGCAGGTTGCGCTCCTGGGTGACAAAAGTGACCGGACCATCGGCCGGTGCCAACGACATGCTTTTCTGCCACGGCGCGGCTTCCACCGGGAAAAAGCCGGGCTCGATGCGGCGGATCAGCGTGCCTGCCAGTACGGCGTCGGCAAAGCTGCTGGCCAGGTCGCCCGTCGAATAGCGTGAACCGCTGCTGTCATGGAAACTTCCATCGGTGTAATGGGCCAGGTTCATCAGCGTGGCCAGGCCGGTGAAGGTCTCCTGGCGCACGGCTTCCGGCAGGCTTTCCTGCACCATGCGGCGATAGGCGTGGTGGAACGAGGCACGTCCGGCGGCATTGATACCCCCGAAGCCGACAATCACCGGTAACAAGGACATAACAGACAACCCCCACAATGGAATGTTGGCCAGTCTAGCCTTGTCGCAGCCGATGATAAGCGCCAGAATGGCCATCAATGTAGTCATTCTGGCCACCGATGCGCATCGCATTTGTCCTCTGTGAACAACTGCTGGCGACCAGTGTCGCACTGCCGGCCGAGATGCTGCGCGCCGCCGCCGAGCTCGCCAGCGCCCGCCAGCGGCGCGGGTGGCCGCAAATCGAGTTTGTCGCCACGCGTGCCGGCAGTTACCCCAGCCGCAGCGGCCTGCCACTGCAGGCCAGTGCCATCTCTCCCGGCACCCACTATGACCTGGTGTATCTGCCGGCGCTGTGGCGCAACCCGCAGCCGGTGATCCGCCAGCATGCCGCACTGCTGCCGTGGCTGCACGAACAGCATGAAGCCGGCAGCCTGATCGGCGCGGCCGGTACCGGCGTCTGTTTCCTCGCTGCCAGCGGCCTACTCGACCAGCGCCCGGCGACCACGCACTGGTTCTACCTCGACCGTTTTGCCTCGCTGTACCCGGCGGTGGAACTGAAACCGCAATACCTGATCACCCGCGCCGGCAACCTGTACTGCGCCGCATCGATCAATGCGTTGGCCGATCTCACGGTGCATTTCATCCGCCATTTTTTCGGCAGCAGCATCGCCGCGCATGTCGAACGGCATTTCTCGCATGAGGCGCGCAAGTCATACGACAACGTCACCTACCGCGAGGATGACAGCGAACGGCACGACGACGAGGACATCATCCAGGTCCAGCTCTGGTTACACCAGCATCTTGCACAACCGGTGCAGCTGGCCGAGGTGGCGCGCCAGTTCGGCATGAGCCTGCGCAATTTCAACCGCCGCTTCCGCGCCGCCACCGGCACCACACCGCTGCAATACCTGCAGGGCTTGCGCATCGAGGCCGGGCGCGACCTGCTCGGCAACAGCAACCTGAGCATTGCCGAAGTGGCGGAAAAAGTCGGCTACCAGGACAGCAGCCATTTCACGCGGCTGTTCCGCGAGTGGCTGTCAGTCACGCCGCAGGATTACCGCAAGAGTGTGCGCAGCAAACTGTTTGCCGTGGAGCCCGGCAGTGCACCTTCTCAGCCGCGGGCGGGCAAGTAGATATCGAAACGCGCGCCCTGCCCCGGCTGGCTGCTGACCAGCAGGTGGCCGTCGTTGAGCTTCAGCAGGCTGCGGCACAGCGTGAGCCCGAGCCCAGCTTTCTCCTGCGGACGGCTGGTGAAAAACGGTTCGAAAATTGTCTGCTGCAGTGCCGGCTCGATGCCCGCACCGGTGTCGGCAACGCGCAGGCACAGGTAATCGCCCGGCGGTAGCGCGGATGGCACCGCGACGCCGGATGCCGCACGCAATGACAGCGACAACTCACCGCCGTCCGGCATCGCTTCGACGGCATTCTGCAGCAGGTGGCGCAACACCTGGCCGAGCTGGTGTATATCGACCTGCACTGGCGGCAGGTTGTCTGCCATGGCCAGCACGAGATGGATGCGCGCAGCCGGCTGCAACGGATGCCTGGCCACGTAATCGGCGAGCCAGGCATCGAGCTGGCAAGGCTGGCGGTTAGCGCGCTGCTGCTGCACCAGGCCCTGCAACTGCGCGGTGAGCTGTGCGCCGCGATCGGCGCCGGCTAGCACCTGCGCAAGGTAATCATGCGCTTCCGTTCCTGCTGCGGTCTGGTCATAGGCGAGTTCGCTGTAGGCGCGGATCGCTGTCAGCACATTGTTGAAATCGTGCGCGAAGCTGCCGGCGAGCTGCCCTACCGCTTCCATTTTCTGCGACTGCAGCAACTGGGCATGCAGCGCATCTTTCTCGCGCATTTCCGCCGACAGCGTGTGCACGGCCTGTTCCACTTCGGCGGTGCGTTCGGCAATGCGCTGTTCCAGTACGCGGTTCATCGCCATCACTTCACTCTCGCGCTCAGCGCTGGAGAGTGAACCGCCCATGAACAACACCATCGAGCCCACACCCATCAGGGATATGTTCGACAACTGGCCGGTGATGGCATAAATGGTGCCCTCGATCACCACTGCGATGAAATACAGCCCCACGGCCAGCAGGAAACTGCTGGCGCGGCGCGTATCGGGCTGCTCATAGCGGCGGATGCCCCAGTAAAACGCCACGGCGAAATCGACGATGATCAGTGCATTGTAGACATGCGCTGGCCAGTTCAAGACGATGCGCGACGGCATCGTCCGCCCTTGCATCAGGCCGTGCGTCGCGCGGTGGATGTCTTCCGGCAGGAATTGCGAAAAACCGCCGCCTTCACTGCTCAAGGCCACGATGAACAATAGTCCGTGCAGCAGCAACAACCCGCTGATGAAACCGCGCAACGGCACGGCAAAATAGCGCACGGTAAACAGCAGGAACAGCGTGACAGTGGCGATCGCCACCAGCACCTGCAGGCGGCTTAGCAGCAGGTATTGCGCCGGGGTCAGGTCGAGATAGAAAAACAGGTTGCCGGTAGCGAGCAAGGCGGCCAGGGTGGCCCACAGTGCGAACACCAGGTGATTGAAGCCGACCGGCCGGCGCGACAAGGCGGTTCGCGTGTGCTGGTAGGCTGCGCACCACATGAAGCCGGCAAATGCCGCCAGTATCACTGGCATCCAGAATGCGACCATGCCCACTGGGCCTCCGGCTTGTTGTTATCCTTTGCCGACACTTTACTGAGCAAACAGCCTCGCCGGCAAGCCGCGCCACACCAGCAATAGCGCCAGCGTGCACACCACCGCCGAGCAGTAGAACGGCAGCGCCGGCCCCAACTGCCACAGGGCACCGCTGGCCAGCGCACCCAGCGCATTGCCCGCGCCGTAACCGACGGCGCTGTAAAGGGCCTGGGCCTTGCCTGCCTGGGCGCGGGAAAACCAGCGCCGAACCACCTCGATGGCCGCCGCATGGAAGGCGCCAAAACTGAACGCATGCAGGCACTGGGCAAACAGCATCACCGGCAGGTTCTCCGGCATCGCCGCCAGCAGCAGCCAGCGCAACACGGTCAGCGCGAGGCTCAGCAGCAACTGGCTGCGCAGCCCCCACCACGGCAACAGCCGGTGCATGTACCAGAAGATCAGCACCTCGGCGACCACACCGAGGCTCCACAACAAACCAATCGCCGTGCGCGAATAGCCATGCCGCTCCATCAGCAGGCTGAAGAAGGTGTAGTACGGCCCGTGCGACAGCACCATCAGGAAGCAGACGAGCAGGAAGATGAACACAGGTGGCTGGCGCAGCCGTGCCATGAACCCGTCTTCATCGGTTTGCGGTTGCTCGTGCGGGTGCAACGGCGGGTCACGCACCAGCCAGCTGCTGGCGAAGATCGCCAACAGGCCGGCCAGCACGATGACGGGGAAGACAGCCAGCGCCACGTGATCGAACAGCCAGCCGAATACGGCCACCGCCGCGATGAAACCGATCGAGCCCCACAGGCGGATGCGGCTGTAGTGTGCCGCGTGCGGGCCGAGGTAGAACAGCGTGACGGCCTCGAACTGCGCGAGCACGGCATTCCAGAAAAAACTGTATAGGAAAATGATCACGGCGAGCGCAGCGATGTCACTCCGCCACAGCATCAGCGCGAAACACAGCGCCGCCATCAGGCAGCCGACGCGGATCACGGCCATACGCCGGCCACTGCGGTCGGCCAGCCAGCCCCAGATATTCGGTGCAACGATCTTGGTGCCGACCATCACCGACGTCAGCAGGCCGATATGCCACGCGTCAAAGCCGAGGCTCTGCAGGTACAGCGGCAGGTACGGCACCATGGTGCCGAGCACGATGAAGTAGCA
>ERZ1645187.2362-NODE-2362-length-16663-cov-6.644990_pt1 | contig 16663 bp, 14 predicted proteins | sample MGYA00575352_ERZ1645187 | MGnify/ENA primary metagenome ERZ1645187 (study PRJEB40837, sample SAMN11349314) | freshwater sediment metagenome | isolation source: river sediment | host: Sediment | place: India: Wazaribad , New Delhi | collected 2017-02-21 ... | reverse complement strand
ACGACTGGAACCAGTTCATGTCGGCGGGCGATTTCGTGGTGGCGACCTATTGGTCCGGTTCGGCCGCGCGGTCGATCGGGCAGGGGCTGAACATCACCTTCGTCGTGCCGGATGAGGGCGCGCTTGGCTGGCTGGACGGGCTGTCCGTTCCCGCGACCTCGACCAAGCAGGACGCCGCGCATGCCTTCATCGACTGGATGGTGGACCCGGACTTCTATGTGAAGTGGGATGCCGAAGGCGCCCCCGCCACCTCGAATACCAAGGCCGCCGCGGCGCTGCCGGAAACCAGCTTCAACCGCAAGGTGCTGGGCGATCCGGCGGTGGTCGCCAAGGTGCAGTTCATGAAGCCGGTCTCGGACGAGAAGCGCGAGGAATACCTGAAGCTCTGGCAGGACCTGAAGGCCGCGCAATAAGTGCCGACGCTGGCGCAGAAAGAGGGCTTGCGCGCGGGCCTGATGCTCGCGCCGGCCTATCTGTGGCTGACAGTGGCGGTGTTCCTGCCGCTGTCGGCCATGGCGTTCTTTTCCTTTCTGTCCGACATGCCGCTGTCGGGGGCGGATTGGCACCTGACCGCCGCCAATTATGCCGAATTCTTCAGCACCCCTACCTATGCCCTGCTTCTCTGGAAGTCACTGAAACTGGCCGCGCTGGTCACCGCCCTGTGCGTGCTGATCGGTTTTCCCTGCGCCTGGGTTCTGGCGAAAACCATCCGCGGCCGGTCGCGAGAGGCCCTGTTCCTGCTGGTGATCCTGCCGTTCTGGTCGAATTCGCTGGTGCGCATCTTTTCCTGGGCCATCGTGCTGCGCGGCAATGGCGTGCTGGACCGCGCGGTGAACGCGGTGCTGCCCTGGGACGTGGACGTGAACCTGATGTTCAGCCCCGCCGCCGTCACCATCGGCCTGGTCCATTCCTATGTGCCTTACGTCATCCTGACCTGCTATCTGGCGCTGCAAGCCATCGACGACAGCCTGATCGAGGCGGCGCGGTCGCTGGGCGCCCCGCGCCGCACCATCCTTGTCCGCCTGATCCTGCCGCTGTCGGCCCCCGGCCTGATCGCAGGCGCCGTGCTGGTCTTTGTGCCCGTGGTCGGGTCGTTCATGGAACCCCGCCTGCTGGGCGGGCGCACCGGCACCTATTATGGCACCGTGATCGAGGATCAGTTCGTCGCCGTCTTCAACTGGCCGCTGGGGGCGGCGCTGTCGTTCATCCTTTTGGCGGTGGTGCTACTGGTTCTGGCCGCCGCCAGCCCCGCCCTGCGAAAGGCCGCCCCATGACGCGCGCGCTGAACCTGCTGGGGCTGGTCTGGCTGGCGCTGGTGCTGGTGTTCCTTTACGCCCCGATCCTGGTCATGGCGGCGATGAGCCTGAACGACTCGCAGTTCTACGCGCTGCCGTTCGAGTTCTCGACGCAATGGTATGAAAAGCTTGCGGAAAACCGCGAAATCCTGGCCGCCGCCTGGCGGTCGATCTGGATCGCCTGTGTCGTGACGGCGATCGCCACGCTTCTGGGCACGATGGCCGCGCTGGCGCTGAACCGCAGCGCCTTTCCCGGCAAGCGTCTCCTCCAGGCGCTGCTGTTCCCGCCCATCGCCATCCCCTGGCTGATCACCGGCACCGCGATGCTGGTGTTCTTCTTCGGCATCGGGCTGGGGCGCGGCACGCCGGCGGTGATCCTGGGCCATGTCGCGCTGGCGCTGCCTTACGTCATCGTCACGGTCACCGCCCGGCTGGCCAGCTTTGACCCCGCGCTGGCCGAGGCGGCGCGCAGCCTTGGCGCGCGGCCCCTGACCGTCGCCACCCGCATCACGCTGCCCCACATCGCCCCCGGTGTGATCGCCGGCGCGCTTTTTGCCTTTGCGGTCAGCTTCGACCAGTTCGTGGTCAGCTATTTCCTGTCCGAACCCGGCGACACCACCCTGCCGGTGCTGATCTACACCGCGATCCGCAAGGGGTTCACCCCCGAGATCAACGCCATCTCTACCCTCATCATCCTGGTTTCCATGGCCGTCATGCTGCTGGCCGCGCGCAAGTCGAACTTCGGAGGCAACCGCTGAATGGCCGAGGTCCGCGTCGAAGCCCTGACCAAGACCTACGGCGCCGCCAAGGCGCTGGACGATGTCACCCTGGCCTTTCCCGATGGCGGCTTCTTCGGCCTGCTCGGCCCTTCCGGCTCGGGCAAGACCACGCTTCTGCGCGCCATCGCGGGCTTTGTCACGCCCGACCGCGGCCGGGTGCTGATCGGCGGCCAGCCGGTCGAGAACGTGGCGGTGGAAGACCGCGAGATCGGCATGGTGTTCCAGTCCTACGCGCTTTTTCCCAACATGACCGTGGCCGAGAACGTCGCCTTCGGGCTTGAGGTTCGCCGCGTTCCGCAGCCCGACCGCGCCCGGCGCGTGGCCGAGGCGCTGGATCTGGTGCAACTGGGCGCTCTGGCCGCGCGCAAGCCGCACCAGCTGTCGGGCGGCCAGCGCCAGCGCGTCGCCATGGCCCGCGCCATCGTCACCCGCCCGCGCGTGCTGCTCCTGGACGAACCCTTGTCGGCGCTGGACAAGGCGCTGCGGGTGGAAATGCAGGTCGAACTGAAACGCATCCAGCGCGAGGTCGGCATCACCACCATCTTCGTCACCCATGACCAGGAAGAGGCGCTGGTGCTGTCGGACCATATCGGCATTCTCAAGGACGGCCGGCTGATCCGCCACGGGCCGCCGCGGCAGGTCTACAACGACCCGCAGGATGCCTTTACCGCCCGCTTCCTGGGCGAGGCGAACCTGCTGTCCGGCACGCCCGAGGGGCAGGGCCTGCGGCTGGCCGACGGCACGCTGATCCCCGGCCTGACCCGGCCGATCCTGGCCCTGCGCCCCGAACATCTGACGCTGTCGGCCACGACGCCCGAGACCCCGCTGCGCCTGCGCGCCCGGCTGAGGCAAAAGATCTTCGCCGGCGCGATGGGCACCTGCCTGCTGGACTGGCAGGGCCAGACGATCAAGGCCACGGGCCGCGATGCCGATTTTGCCGCGCTGGACGAGGGGCAAGAGGTCTGGATCGGTTGGGCGCCCGACCGGATGATCGCGCTGGCGGGCGACTGAGGCGGCCTATCCCCCCGGCGGCAGCACCAGAACCGCGCGGAAGTCGTTGACGTTGGTCAGCGTCGGCCCGGTCACCACCTGGCGGTCGATGGCGGCAAAGAAGCCATGCGCATCGTTGCTCGCCAGCGCCGCCGCCGGGTCTACCCCCGCCGCACGGGCGCGGGCCAGGGTGTCGGGGCCGACCAGCGCGCCCGCCACCTCGGCCGCGCCATCGACGCCATCGGTATCGCAGGCGATGGCATGCACCCGCGGCGCGCCTTGCAAGGCCAGCGCCAGAGCCAGGCAGAATTCGGCATTCGGGCCGCCGATGCCGTCGCCGCGACGGGTGACGGTCAGCTCTCCGCCTGACAGCAGCAGCACCGGCCGGTCGCCGGGCCGCAGCGTCGCCGCCACCTCTTGCGCCATCGCGGCCTGGGTGGCGGCCACCTCGCGCGCCTCGCCTTCCAGCCGGTCGCCCAGGTGCCGCACCTCGCAGCCCTGCGCCGTGGCCAGCGCGGCGGCGGCGGCCAGCGACTGCGCGGGGGCGGCGTAGATCACGTTGGTGGTGCGCGCCAGCCGCGGGTCGCTGGGGGGCACCACGCCCGACCGATCCAGCGCCGCGCGGGCGCTGTCGGGCACCGCGATCCGCCAGCGGTCCAGGATCGCCCCCACCTCTTGCGGGGTGGTGGCATCGTCCACCGTGGGCCCCGATCCGATGAAGGCCGGATCGTCGCCCGGCACGTCCGAGATCATCAGCGCCAGCACCCGCGCCGGATGGGCCGCCGCCGCCAGCTGGCCGCCCTTGACCCGCGACAGGTGCTTGCGCACCGTGTTCATCGCCAGGATCGGCGCGCCCGAGGCCAGCAGCGCCGCGTTCACCGCCTGCTTTTCGGCCAGCGTCATGCCTGCGGCCGGGGCGCACAGCAGCGCTGAGGCCCCGCCCGAGATCAGCGCCAGCACAAAATCCTCCGGCCCCAGCCCGCGTAACAGCGCCAGCATCCGCTGCGTGGCATCGACCCCGGCCTGGTCGGGCACCGGATGCGCCGCCTCGACGATCTCGATGCCGCGGCAGGGGCGGGCATAGCCGTAGCGGGTGATCACCAGGCCGTCGCAGGGGCCCCAGGCGGCCTCGACCGCCTCGGACATCCGGGCGCTGGCCTTGCCGGCGCCGATCACCAGAACCCGGCCCGCGGGCCGTTCCGGCAGGTGGCCGGCCAGCGAACGCATCGGATCGGCCACCTCGACCGCGCGGTCGAACAGCTGGCGCAACAGGGCGGAAGGGTCTGGGATCATGGGCCAATGCTCGACGCGCGGGGGATCAACGTCACGGGTGTAACGGTTTCCGGCGCCGGGCGATGGTCTTCTTCCAGCCATTTCAGCACCGTTTCCGCCATCGCGCGGCCAAAACCCGCGATATCGCAGCGCACCGAGGCCAGCGCCGGAAAGACCTGGGCGCAATCCTCGATGTCGTCGAATCCCACGATCTTCAGTGCGGTGCCGACCGGGCGGCCCAGTTCGGCGCAGCCCGACATCAGGCCAAGCGCGGTCAGGTCGTTGAAGCACAGCACCGCATCGGTGCCCGGATGGTCGGCGGCCAGCCGCCGCGCCGCCTCGCGGCCAAAGGCGCGGCCGGGGCGGCCGGGCAGGTGCAGCGGCGTCATCCCGCGGGCGGCGAGGGTTTCCAGGTAGCCCGACATCCGCGCCCGGGTCACCGCGCGGCCCGCAAGCCCGCCGACAAAGCCGATCTGCCGCGCGCCCTGCGCCAGCAGGTGCTCGGTCGCCAGCCGCGACCCGGTGGCATAATCGGGTGCGGCAAAGGGAAAGGCGGCGCTGTCGGCCACCCGGCGCAGCACCTGCAGGGCCGGAATGCGGGCACGGGTGATCGCGTCGAAGGTCGCCGCCTCGTCGCCATAGGCGGGCGACACGATCAGCGCCGAGACGCCATGCTCCAGCATGGCGCCGACCACCTGGGCCTGCAGCGCGGGGTCTTCGTCGGTGTTGGCGATCACCGTGGCATAGCCGCGTGCCGACAAGGCCATCTGCACCGAGGTGGCGAATTCGGTGAAGAAGGGGTTGCGCAGGTCGTTGATGACCAGGCCGATCAGCCCGGCATTGGCGCTGCGCAGGTTCGCGGCCGAGCGGTTGTAGACATAGCCGATCTCGGCCATGACGCGGCGCACGTCGTCGCGCGTTTCGGGGCGCACCAGCGGGCTGTTCTGCAAGACCAGGCTGACGGTCGATTTCGACACGCCGGCGCGCTGCGCCACGTCGACGATGGTGGGGCGTCGGTCCATGCGGTCAATCCTGAGCCACTCCGTGCAGGGCCAGAAGATGCGCCATCCGGGTCTCTGCCAGCCCGGGGCGCGACAGAAGCCCGGCGGCATCGGCCAGCCGGAACACCCGGGCATAATGGGTGATGTCGCGGCTGGACTGAAAGCCCGCGGGCATCACGAAATGGCTCTGGTGGCCGTTCAGCCACGCCAGAAACGCGATGCCGGCCTTGTAGAACCGGGTGGGGGCGCGAAAGATCTCGCGCGACAGGGGGACGGTCGGGGCCAGCAGGCGGTGGTAGGTGGCGCGGTCACCTTCGGCCAGCGCCTCTAGCGCCTGCGCGGCGGCCGGGGCGATGGCGGCAAAGATGCCGAGAAGGGCATGGGAATGCCGGGTGCCGTCGCCTTCGATCAGCGGCCCATAGTTGAAATCGTCGCCGGTATAAAGGCGGACGCCTTCGGGCAGGCGGGCGCGGAAGGCTTCTTCATGGGCCTGGTCGAGGAGGGAAATCTTGATGCCGTCCACCTTGGCGGGGTTCTCGGCGATGAGGGAGAGGACGAAGTCGGAGGCTTGCGCCACGTCCGCGGTGCCCCAGTAGCCGGTCAGCGCCGGGTCGAACATCGCGCCCAGCCAGTGCAGGATCACCGGCTGCGCCGCCTGGTCGATCAGGCGGCGGTAGACGTGGTGGTAGGTGTCGGGGCCGGCCTGGATCGCCGGAAAGGCGCGCGAGGCCATCAGGATCAGCTGGCCGCCGGCGGCCTCGATCACCTCGGCCTGCTGGCTGTAGGCGGCCAGGATGGCCTGGGCGGTGGTCAGGTCTTGCGCCGCCATGTGGTCGGTGCCCGCGCCGCAGGCGACGCGGGGGCGCATCGGGTGGGCTTTGGCCGCCCGCATCGTGCGCTGGATCAGGTCCAGCGCGGTGGGCCAGTCGACGCCCATGCCGCGCTGCGCGGTATCCATCGCCTCGGCCAGGTGCAGGCCCTGGCCCCAGAGCTGGCTGCGGAAGGCCAGCGTCGCGTCCCAGTCGACGGCGGGGCGGCTGTCCCAGGGGTTGCGTTCGCGCAACGGGTCCGAGACGACATGGGCGGCGGCAAAGGCGGTTCGGGTCAGCGCGACCCGCGGGGCGCGCGGGGTCAGGGGCGTGCCGGCCAGGCGGTAGGGTTCCAGCCGGGCGTCTTCGGTGGGCAGGGTCAGCATGCGGGAACCTCTGCGGCGGTTTTCGAATTGAGCGCTGGCGCGCAAGTCCTTTGTCTCGTCGGCGCGCTGGCGCGCTTCTCCTCGGGTGCCGGGGGCGCTTCGCCTGCCGGACCCCCGGGAGAGTATCTGGGGAAAGAGCAAGCCACCGTCATGGCTGCGTTGCGATGGGCAGGTCGAAGACCAGGATGCCGTCGAGGCCGCCTTGCGCGGCGGCGACCAGGGCGGCGCCGACGCGCTTGTGGTCGGGGTGGGCCTGGTAGGTGGCCAGCGCGTCCCAGTCGGCGAAGTCGATGGTGAAGCCGTGCAGGTAGCCGCGTTCGATCTGTTCGGGGCTTTCGCTGCGGCCCGAGTGGATGGCGAGGAGGCCGGGGAGTTGGAGGGCGTGCAGCTCGGCGAAGATCGCCCGGATCCGGGGTTCGGTGACCTCGGGGCGGGCTTTGAGAAGGACGATATGGCGGATCATCTGTGGCTGTCCTTGATCAGGTCGGCGGCTTTTTCGGCGATCATGATGGTGGCGGCGTTGGTGTTGGAAGAGACGACGGTGGGCATGATCGAGGCATCGGCGATGCGCAGGTTTTCGATGCCGTTGAAGCGCAGCTGCGGGTCGACCACAGCCTCGGGGTCGGAGCCCATGCGGCAGGTGCCGGCGGGGTGGTGGTCGGTCTTGGCGTTCTTGACGGCATAGTCGACGTAATCCTGGTCGGTTCGGACCTGCAGCCCCGGCAGGCGTTCGGCCAGGACGAAGGGTTTCAGCGCCGGTTGGCGCATGATCTCTTGCGCCAGTTTCAGGCCGCGGATCGACATGTCGCGGTCGTAGGGGTCTTGCCAGTAGTTCGGGTCGATCAGCGGCGCGGCCATGGGGTCGGCCGAGGCCAGGCGGACGGTGCCCCGGCTTCGCGGGCGCAGGAAGGCCGAGTTCAGCGTGACGCCGCCCTGCGGCATGGCGGCGACGCCGGCCTCGATGCCCGAGCCGAGGCCGAGGTGGAACTGGATGTCGGGGCTGCGCGCCGAGGGGTCGGCGTACCAGAAGCCGCCGGTTTCAAAGAGCGACGAGGCGACGGGGCCGCGGCGGGTGAACAGGTATTGCAGCCCCGCCAGCGCCGACCAGTGCGGTTTGGCGTAGCGGTCGTAGGTATGCGGGCCGGTGCATTCGGCGATCACGAAAAGGTCGATGTGGTCTTGCAGGTTGGCGCCGACCTGCGGGCGGTCCAGCACGACGGGGATGCCGAGGCGTTGGAGGTCGTCGGCCGGGCCGATGCCCGAAAGCTGCAAGAGGCGCGGGGAGCCGATGGCGCCTGAGGAGAGGATGACCTCGGAGGTGGCGCGCAGCGTGCCTTGGGGGGTGACGACGCCGGTGGCGCGGCCGTTTTCCACCACGATGCGCCGGACCTGGACGCCGGTCTTCACGGTCAGGTTGGGGCGGCCGAGGGCGGGTTTCAGAAAGGCCGTGGCGGTGGAGGAGCGGCGATACCAGCGTTGGGTGAGCTGGTAGTAGCCCAGGCCGTCCTGGGTTTCGCCGGTGAAGTCGCGATTGCGGGGGATGCCCAGTTCGGCGCCCGCCGCAAAGAACGCCTCGCAGATCGGCAGGGGGGCGCGGGGCTGGCTGACGCCCAACGGCCCATCCTTGCCGTGATAGCGGTTGGCGTGGGTGTCGTTCACCTCGGACTTGCGGAAGTAGGGCAGCACGTCCTCATAGCCCCAGCCGGGGCAGCCCATCTGGCGCCAGTCGTCGTAGTCCTGTGCGTTGCCTCGGGTGTAGAGTTGCGCGTTGATCGAGGAGCCGCCGCCGATCACGCGGGCCTGGGTGTAGCGGATCTGCATGCCGCCCATGTGGCGCTGCGGCACGGTCTGCCAGCCCCAGGAGCCGATGCCCTTGGTCATCTTCGCGAAGCCGGCGGGCAGGTGGTAGAACGGGTGCCGGTCGCGGCCCCCGGCCTCGATCAGCAGGACGCGGGCGGCGGGGTCTTCGCTCAGGCGGGCGGCGAGGACGCAGCCGGCCGAGCCGCCGCCGACGATGATGAAATCGTAGCCCTCGGTCATGTCAGCGCCCGGGTTCGGCCGGGGGACCGGAATTTTCGAAAATTCCGGGCAAAATTCTTCGAAGAATTTTGCGTCGCGCGGGGTGAGGAGGTCATCGCCTAAAGCCTTTCGATGGACAGCCCGCCGTCAAGCGGGATCACCGCGCCGGTGGCAAAGGCCAGTTGGCCGGTGACGATGGGGATCACCGCCCGGCCGATGTCGGCGGGCTGGCCCCAGCGGCCGGCGGGGACGAGGCCCGCCTGGATGCGGGCGTCGTAGGTGTCGCGCACGGCCTCGGTCATCCCGGTGGCGATGATGCCGGGGCGCAGGTCGAAGACGCCGATGCCGTGGGGGGCAAGGCGCAGGGCAAGGGCCTGGGCGGCCATCGCGGCGGCGGCCTTGGAGATGCAGTAGTCGGCGCGTTCGGGGCTGGCCATGCGGGCCGAAACTGACGTGACGAAGGTGATGGAGCGGTATTGCGGGCTGGCTGTGGCCAGCATCCGTCTGGCCACCTGTTGGACCAGGAAGAAGCCGCCCTTGAGGTTGATGTCCAGGATCCAGTCCAGGTTTTCGGGCGTCAGGTCCAGCATGTCGCCGCGGGTTCGGGCCGCCACGCCGGCGTTCTGGATCAGGGCGGTGACGGGGCCTTGGGCGGCCTCGATCCGGTCGAGAAGGGCGGGAATGGCGTTCAGGTCGGCCAGGTCGTGCCGGTAGTAGCGGGCGTCGGGGCCAAGGGTCTGCATCGCCGCGGCGGCCTCGGCCTCGGGCGGGAGCGCGGCGATGGCAAGGCGAAAGCCATGCGCGGCAAGGGCCTCGGCGATGCCAAGGCCGATGCCTTGCTGGCCGCCGGTGACAAGGGCGAGCGGCGTCATGCGGCGCGTCCGATGTGGTCGCCGGCGCGGAGCGCCAGCGCGGCGATGGTCAGCGAGGGGTTCACGGCGGCCGAGGTCGGCAGCACCGAGGCGTCGCAAATGTAGAGGTTGTCCAGGTCGTGGGCCTTCAGGTTGGGGTCCACGACCGAACTGGCCGGGTCCGCCCCCATCCGGTTGGTGCCGCATTGGTGGCTGGGTTTGGATTTGGGGAAGCCGCGCGACAGGGTGATCGGCCAGCCGGCCCGGCGCATCGCCTGTTTCAGGCGGGCGACCAGCAGGTCGTGGGCGCGGGTGTTCGTCTTGCGCCAGTCCAGAACCACCTCGCCGTTGCGCCACAGCACGCGCGAATGGGGGTCGGGCAGGTCTTCGGACATCGCCATGATGTGGATGGAATGGTCGGCGATGTGGCGCGACAGCCAGAGCGGCAGGCCGGATTCTCCGGCCAGGATCGGGCCGGTGATGCGGCCCAGCATCTGGATGTTGCCCAAGGGTTCGCCGCCCGGTCCCCCAGTCAGGTAGAAGTCGTTGATCTGGATGGTCTTTTCATAAGTGGTCCGGTTCCGGCGGAGGGGGTTCCAGGCGACCATTCCGGTCAGGTTGTGGTTCATGAAATTGCGCCCGACCTGGTCGGAGCGGTTGGCAAGGCCCCCCGGGTGGTCGGCATTGGCCGAGGCCAGCAGCAGCGCCGAGGACAGGATCGCGCCGGCGCACAGCACGACGACGGGGGCCATAAGCGTCGCGCGGGTGCCGCGTCGGTCGACCTCGACCCCGGTGACGCGGCGGGCGTCCGAGAGGATGCGGGTGGCGCGGGTGCCGGTCATCAGGGTGACGTTGGGGTGGCGCAGCGCCTCGGCCAGGGCACAGCTTTCGGCGTCGGATTTGGCGCCGGTGGTGCAGGGAAAGGCATCCCAGGTCGTGGGCGCGCGGGCCAGCCAGGCGTCGATGTCGATGCCCAGGGGCAGGGCCGAGACATGCAGCCCTTGCGCGGCAAAGGCGGCGCGCAGGCGGGCGATGTCGGGTTCGTCCGGAACCGGCGCGAAGGGGTAGGGGGCGGAATGCGGCGGTTCGGTCGGGTCGCCGGTGGCGTCGCCCCGCACCCGGTACAGGGCTTCGGCGCGGGAATACCAGGGCTCAAGCTCGGCATAGCCGATCGGCCAGCCGGGGGTGATGCCTTCCAGGTGGCGCAGCGGCCGGAAATCCTGTTCCCGATAGCGCAACAGGACTGCGCCGTAGAACTTGGTGTTGCCGCCGACATAGGCGTAGTTGCCGGGGTGCAGGGGCGCGCCGGTGCCGTCGCGCCAGGTCTCGTCCGGCTTGAAATGGCCGCGCTGGAAGATCGCGGCGGGGTCGCGGGCCTGAGGCGAGTCGGTCAGCCGCTCGCCGCGTTCGAGGATCAGCACGCGGCGCCCGGTGGGGGCCAGCGCGGCGGCCAGCGTCGCGCCGCCCATGCCCGAGCCGATGATCAGGACATCCGCGTCATGCCGGGGCGTCTGCATCAGGCGATCCGTTCTTCGGTCTCGGGGTCGAAGGCCACGGCCTTTTCCATGTTGACGGCAAAGTCGAAGCTTTGCCCCGCCGCCACGTTGGCATCGGCGCGCATCCGGGCGATGGCGTCCTTGCCCGACAGCGTCATGGTCACGAAGGTATCGGCGCCGGCGGGTTCGGTGACGGTGACGCGGTTGGTCAGCGCGACGATGTTGCCCGAGGTGCGGTCGGCGCCTTCGGGGTCGGTGATCGCCTCGGGGCGGATGCCCAGCAGGATGGGCCGCCCCTCGCGGGCCGCAAGGCCGGGCTGGCCAAGCCGCAGGCGGCGCACCTGGCCATCGGCATCGGTGACGGCGGCGTGGGGCTGGCCGGATTCGATCACCACGGTTGCAGGGATGATGTTCATCGCCGGGCTGCCCATGAAGGTGGCAACGAACAGGTTCGCGGGGGTGTCGTAGATTTCCTTGGGCGTGCCCAGTTGCTGGACATGGCCCTTGTTCATCACCGCGATGCGGGTGGACAGCGTCATCGCCTCGATCTGGTCATGGGTGACATAGACGATGGTGGTCTTGAGCTTCTGGTGCAGCTTCTTGATCTCGGTCCGCATGTCGACGCGCAGCTTCGCGTCGAGGTTCGAGAGCGGCTCGTCGAAGAGGAAGACGTCGGGGTTGCGCACCAGCGCCCGGCCCATGGCGACGCGCTGGCGCTGGCCGCCGGAAAGCTGGCCGGGCTTGCGGTCCAGCAGGTGGTCGATCTGGAGGAGCTTGGCGACCTCGGCCAGAGCGCGGTCACGCTCGGGCTTGGGCACGCCGTGCATTTCCAGACCGAAGGTCATGTTCTGGCCCACGGTCATGTTGGGGTAAAGCGCGTAGCTCTGGAACACCATCGCGATATTGCGCCTGGACGGATGCACGCCGTTCATCACCCGGCCCTTGATGGCGATCTCGCCGCCGGTGATGGCCTCAAGCCCCGCGATCATGTTCAGAAGCGTGGACTTGCCGCAGCCCGATGGGCCGACAAGGACCAGGAACTCGCCCTCTTCGACCGCGATGTCGACGCGGTGCAGCACCTGGACGGCCCCGTAGGATTTGGTGACGTTGCGGATGTCGAGAAAGCCCATCTCAGGCTCCTTTCGCGGCAAGGGGGGGAGCAGCGGAGTTTTCGAAAACTCCGCGCCGGACTTTTCGAAAAGTCCGGCCAAATTCCTTCAAAGGAATTTGCGGCAAGCGGGTGGCGCGGCTCATCCCTTGACGCTCCCCGCCATCAGGCCGCGCACGAAATAGCGGCCGGCGACGATGTAGACGACAAGGGTGGGAAGGGCGGCCAGGATCGCGCCGGCGAAGTGGACGTTGTACTCCTTCACGCCGGTCGAGCTTTGCACGAGGTTGTTCAGGGCCACGGTCATCGGCTGGCTGGTGCCGCCGAACGACACCCCGAACAGGAAGTCGTTCCAGATATTGGTGAACTGCCAGATCACGCTGACCACGGCGATGGGGCCCGAGACGGGCAGCAGGATGCGCCAGAAGATGCGGAAGAACCCGGCCCCGTCGATCTGGGCGGCGCGGATCAGTTCCGTGGGGAAGCTGGCGTAGTAGTTGCGGAAGTAAAGCGTGGTGAAGCCGATCCCGTAGACGACATGCACCAGGACCAGGCCGGGGACGCTGCCGGCAAGGCCCAGTTTCCCCAGCACCACGGCCATCGGGATCAGCACGATCTGGAACGGGATGAAGCAGGAAAACAGCATCAGCCCGAAGACCCAGGTATCGCCGCGAAAGCGCCACTTGGTCAGGACATAGCCGTTCAGCGCGCCGACGATGGTGCTGATCGCCACGGCGGGCACGACCATCAGGATCGAATTCAGGAAATAGGGCTTCAGGCCGGTGGGTTCGACGCCGATCTGGGCGGTGGACCAGGCCTGCCGCCAGGGCTCCAGCGTCCACTGGGACGGCAGCGCCATCATGTTGCCGCCGGTGATTTCTGCCAGCGGTTTCAACGAGTTGACGCCCATGACATAGAGCGGCAGCAGGTAGAACAGCGCGAACAGAAGCAGGATCAGATAGATCAGCGCCCGCGTCGCGCGCCCCGTCGAGACGGCGGTGTCTTGCGTCAGGGCGCTCATGGCCGCTTCTCCTTGAGCTCGGCGTAAAGGTAGGGGACCATGATCGCGGCGATGGTCATCAGCATGATCACGGCCGAGGAGGCGCCGATGCCCATCTGGTTCCTCGTGAAGGTGTAGGAATACATGAAGGTCGCGGGCATTTCGGTGGCCCGTCCCGGCCCGCCGCCGGTCAGCGCGATGACCAGGTCGTAGGACTTGATCGCCAGGTGCGACAGGATCACGAAGGCCGACAGGAAGGCCGGGCGCAGCAACGGAATGACGATCCGCCGGTACAGCTGCCAGTTCGACGCGCCGTCGATCTGGGCGGCCTTCAGGATCTCGTTGTCGATCCCGCGCAGGCCGGCCAGGAACATCGCCATCACGAACCCGCTGGTCTGCCAGACGGCGGCGATGACGATGGTGTATAGCGCCATCTCGCCATCCTTGATCCAGGTAAAGGAAAACGACTCCCATCCCCAGAGGCGCATGATCTTTTCCAGCCCGATGCCAGGGTCGAGGAACCATTTCCAGGCCGTGCCGGTGACGATGAACGACAGCGCCATCGGATACAGGTAGATTGGCCGCAACATGCCTTCGCCGCGGATCTTCTGGTCGAGAAAGATCGCCAGCATCAGCCCGATCAGGGTGCAGATCACGATGTAAAGCGTGGCAAAGATCGCGATGTTGACCAGCGCGGTGTTCCAGGCCGGCAGCGCAAACAGCTTTTCGTAGTTCTCGAAGCCGACCCAGGTGAACTTGGGCAGCATCTTCGAGCCGGTGAACGACAGCACCAGCGTGAACAGGATGAAGCCGTAGACGAACAGCAGCGTCACGGCGAAGGACGGCGCCAGCACCAGCTTTGGCAGCCAGTCCTGCAGGCGCGTACGGAAATCGGCCTCTGAGCTGGCCATGGATCGCCTCCCTGCCGCCTGGCGCGCGGCAAAAGTTTTCGAAAACTTTTGCCAAACTCCTTCGAAGGAATTTGGTCCGGGGGGCAGCCGGGACCGCCCCCCGTTCAAGGCTTATTGCGCGGCGGCGACGGCCTCGGCCAGGGCTGCTGCGGCGGCGGCGCCATCGGCATATTCGCCGTTGAAGGCCGCGGTGATCACGTCATAGGTGGCGTTCTTGACCGCGGCCGGGGCGGCATGGCCATGCGCCATCGACCCGAACAGCTTGCCGGCCGTGTTGGCCTCGGCCAGGTCGGCCATGCCCTTCTTTCCGCAATCGTCGAAGGCGTCGTTCGGCACGTCGGTCCGCGCCGGGACCGAGCCCTTGACCACGTTGAAGGCCGACTGGAACGTCGGGTTCATGATCGCCGAAGCCATCGCGCCCTGTGCGGCCTTGGCGGCGTCGCCTTCGACGTTGAACATCGCGAACTGGTCCGAGTTGAAGGTCACCGACCCTTGCGTGCCCGGGAAGCGGATGCAGACGAAGTCGGTGCCCGGCACCTTGCCGGCCTTCAGGAACTCGCCCTTGGCCCAGTCGCCCATCATCTGCATCCCGGCCTCGCCATTGATCACCATGGCCGAGGCCAGGTTCCAGTCGCGGCCCGAGAAGTTGTCGTCGACGTAAGAGCGCAGCTTGATCAGGCGGTTGAACGCCTCGGCCATCTGCTCGCCCCCCAGGGCGGCGGGGTCGAGGTCGATGAAGGCGGCCTTGTAGAAATCGGTGCCCAGCCCCAGCACGATGCCGTCAAAGACGGTGGCGTCCTGCCAGGCCTGGCCGCCGTGGCCGAGCGGCGTGATGCCGTTCGCCTTCATCGCGTCCAGCACGGCGACCAGCTCTTCCCAGGTCTCGGGCGCCTTGCCGCCGGCGGCGTCCAGCGCGGCCTTGTTGATCCAGACCCAGTTGGTCGAGTGCACGTTGACCGGCGCGGCGATCCAGTGGCCGTCGTATTTCGAGAATCCCTGCAGCGCGGCGGGCACCACCGCATCCCAACCCTCGGCCGTGGCGACGCTGTCCAGGTTGCCAAGCGCGCCCTCGGCGGCCCAGTCCAGGATGTCGAAGCCCAGCATCTGCACCGCGGTCGGCGGGTCGCCGGCGGTGACGCGGGCGCGCAGCGCGGTCATCGCAGCCTCGCCGCCGCCGCCCGCCACCGGCATGTCGACCCAGCCGATGCCCTTGCCGGCCAGATCCTCTTTCAGCACGTTCAGCGCCGCCGCCTCGCCGCCGCTGGTCCACCAGTGCAGGACCTCGACATCCTCGGCATGGCCGAGCGCGGTGGTCATCACCAGGGCCGCCGCCGCGGTCAGTGTCTTTCCGAAAAGGCGCATGTTGGTCTCCTCCCTCTTGCGCTTCGCTTGCCCGCCCTGTGGTCAGCGGGGTCTTGTCCAAGGCGTCCGCGTACGGCTGACCCGCATCACGACCGACTTGATTTCCAGGAACTCCTCCAGCCCCTGGCGCCCGATCTCGCGGCCAAGGCCCGATTGCCGGACCCCGCCGAAGGGCACTTCGGGAAAGCCGTCCATCCAGGTGTTGGTCCAGACCGTGCCGGCGCGCGCGCCCCGCGCGAAGGCCAGGCAGGTGTGGACGTCGCCGCTCCAGACCCCCGCCGACAGACCGTAGTCGGCGTCGTTCACCAGCGCCAGCGCCTCGTCGAGGCTGGCGAAGGTCAGCACCGCCAGCACCGGGCCAAAGACCTCGTCGCGGGCGATAGCCATGTCGGGGCGGACGCCGGTCAGCACCGTGGGCGGATAGAACGGCCCGGCCAGGCCGGGGATCGCCAGGGGCGCGCCCCCCAGCCGCAGGCGGGCCCCGGCGGCGCGCGCGGCGGTGACATGGCCGTCGATGCGGGCGGCGTGTTCGGCACTGACGATGGCGCCGACCTGGGTGGCCGGGTCCAGCGGATCGCCAAAGGCCACCTGGCGTGACATTTCGGTCACCCGCGCGGTGAAGGCTTCGGCGATGTCGGCATGCACCAGCACCCGGCTGCCCGAGTTGCAGCATTGGCCGGCGTTGAAGCACAGGCCGAACACCACCGCGTCGGCGGCGGCCTCAAGGTCGGCGTCGGGAAAGATCACCTGCGGGTTCTTGCCGCCCAGTTCCAGCGCCACCTTCTTCAGCGTCGCCCCCGCGGCGGCGGCGATGCCGCGCCCGACGGCGGTCGACCCGGTAAAGGTCACCATATCCACCCGCGGATCGGCGGCCAGCGCCGCCCCGACCGGCTGGCCCAGGCCCAGCACGATGTTGACCACGCCATCGGGCAGGCCCGCCTGGACCAGCAACTCGCCCAGCATCACCGTGGTCGAGGGCGTCAGTTCGGAGGGCTTGACCACGCAGGTGCAGCCGGCGGCCAGCGCGAAGGGCAGCTTTTGCGACAGGATCCAGAACGGAAAGTTCCAGGGCGTGATGATCGACACCACGCCGATCGGCTCTTTCAGCACCATCGCCAGGGTTTCCGGCCCCAGGCCGTTGTGGCTGTCGCCGCATTGCGTGCGCCCCAGCGCGGCGGCATAGCGCCAGAGGTCGGCGGCGCCCGCCACTTCGGCGCGCGCCTGGGTGATCGGCTTGCCGGTCTCCAGCGTCTCGATCAGGGCCATGCGGTCTGCGCTGGCCTCGATCCGGTCGGCGACCCGAAAGAGGACGGCGGCGCGGTCCTTGCCGGGCAGGCCGCTCCAGCGGCCGTCGTCAAAGGCCGCGCGGGCGGCGGCGATGGCG
>ERZ1645187.2360-NODE-2360-length-16666-cov-139.688941_pt1 | contig 16666 bp, 16 predicted proteins | sample MGYA00575352_ERZ1645187 | MGnify/ENA primary metagenome ERZ1645187 (study PRJEB40837, sample SAMN11349314) | freshwater sediment metagenome | isolation source: river sediment | host: Sediment | place: India: Wazaribad , New Delhi | collected 2017-02-21 ... | reverse complement strand
CCGGTCAGCATCTTCATCGTCGTGGTCTTGCCGCAGCCGTTGGAGCCGAGGAAGCCGAAGATCTCGCCGCGCGGGATGGCGAAGGAGACGTGATCGACCGCGACGAAGTCGCCGAAGCGTCGGGTCAGCCCCTCGGCCGCGATGGCGATCTCGTCGTCGCCGTCGAGGCGCGGCGGCACGACGAAGGGGGCTTCCGCGGCGGCGCCGTCGCCGGCCTGGAGCGCCGCGAAGGCGGCTTCCAGGTCGCTCGCGCCGGTGCGCGCCAGGATCTCGGCGGTGGTGCCGTCGGCGATGATGCGGCCGTCGTCCATCGCCACGACGCGCTCGAAGCGCGCCGCCTCCTCCATGTAGGCGGTGGCGACGATTACCGTCATCGCCGGGCGGCTCGCCCGGATCTCGCCGACGAGGTCCCAGAACTGCCGGCGCGACAGCGGGTCGACACCGGTCGTCGGCTCGTCGAGCACCAGCAGGTCCGGATCGTGGACCAGGGCGCAGCACAGCGACAGCTTCTGCTTCATGCCGCCGGAGAGCTGGCCGGCCGGCCGATCGGGGAAGGGATCGAGCCCGGTCGCCGCCAACAGCCGCGCGATGCGCGCCGAGCGTCCGGCGGCGTCGAGGCCGAAGAGGCGGGCATGGAAATCGATGTTCTCGGTGACCGACAGCGTCGGGTAGAGATTGCGGCCGAGCCCCTGCGGCATGTAGGCGATGCGGCGGGCGACGCGGTCGCGCACCTCCGCCTCACGCATCGATCCGCCGAAGACGGCGATCTCGCCGGACTGGAGCCGGCGCACGCCGGTGACGAGGCCGAGCAGCGTCGACTTGCCGACGCCGTCCGGTCCGATCAGCGCCGTCGCGGTTCCGGTCTCGAAGACGAGATCGATGCCGTCGAGCGCCCGCGTCGTGCCGTAGACGTGTCCGACGCCGGTGATCGCCAGAGGCCGTTCGCGCCCCGGCTCGCCGACGCCGCCGTCGGCGGTCATTGCGGCACCTCCCCGGGTTTCGGAAGCTTGGGCTCGAGCGAGGCCGGCCACGCCGCATCGGGGTCGGTGAGGAAGAACGTGTTGCCGGTCAGCCCCGACTTGACGTAGTCGCGCCACGCGGCGAGCACTGCCGGATCGACCCGCACCTTGACCCGGTACATCAGCTTGTCGCGCTCGTCGGAGGTCTCCACCGCCTTCGGCGTGAACTGCGCCTCGGAGGCGACGAAGGAGACGGCGGCCGGGATCACCCAAGTCGGAGCGGCGTCGAGGACGATGCGCGCCGGGGCGCCGAGCCGCACCCGGCCGACCAGACGGGTCGGCAGGAACACCGTCATGGTGACGTCGCCGAGATCTAGCAGCGTCGCGACCTTGCCGCCGGCGCCGAGCACCGCGCCGGGATCGGCCAAGCGGTATTCGACCCGGCCGGTCACCGGGGCCTTCAGCACCATGTCGTCGAGATTGGCCTGGATCTGCGCGAGCTGCGCCTCGGCCACCTCCTTGGCGGCCTCGGCGTCGGCGACCTCGGCCTTGGCGGCGCCGACGGCCGCCGCGGCGACGTCGCGCTGCGCCTTGCGCTGATCGAGCAGAGCCTGGGGGCTCACCGCCTTGTCGAGGAGATCGGCCGAGCGGTGCAACTGCACCTCGGCGAGCGCCAGATTGGCCTCGGCGGAGACGACGTCGGTCTGGGCCTTGACGATGCCCTGGGCAGCACGCGCGACGGTGGCGCGGGCCGAGGCGCGCTGCGCCATCAGATCGGCCACGTCCATCTCGGCGACGACCGAGCCGGCCTCGACCAGATCGCCCTCCTTCACCCGGATCGACTTGACCCGACCCGGAAGCTTGGTTGCGACGTCGTATCGTTCCACCTCGACGCGGCCGTTGGTCATGGTGACGCCGGCCGGAAGGCGATCGGCCCGCACCTTCCACCACCACGCGCCACCGGCGGCACCCGCCACCAGCCCCGCCACACAGATCGCGGCGATCAGACGTCCGTTCATGCTCGAACCCTCGACCTCGTCGGCCGCGATGGGGGACGCTCCGCCGTCGCGTGCCGTCGATGTGAACCATGACGATTTTCATCATTCGTCATGATTGGAAGACTATCGCAGTTGCGGACCCGAACCCATCGGACCGAATCCCATCCGGATTTACACGGGGAACCATCGAAACGTGTTCCACCGGCTTCGGCAACGAACAATACCGCGTGGGAGCCCCGCGGTCGGCCCGGGTCGGGCCGCGTCACCGAAGCGTCACCGCCTCGAGATGTCGCTGACACGTATGGACCCGACAATTCGCCATCGATCCTCGACACCGGGAGAATCCTCGATGCGTCACGCGTCCCGCACCCTCCTCGCCGCCGCGCTGCTCGCCGGCACGAGCCTCGCCGTCTCCGCCGCCGAACCGGTGAAGTATCCGGCCGTGCTCGCCGGCCATGCGATCCTCGCCGCCGACGCCTCGGTGATGCCGCCGGCCGATGCGCCCGACGATCTCAAGGTCGCCGGCAAGTTCACCGGCCCGGGCTTCCTGCGGGTCGACCAGATCGGCGCGCTGAAGGGCACCACCTCGCTCGCCCACAAGGACTTCCCGCGCTTCACCGGCCATTCGATGCCGATGAACGGCCAGTCGGTGCAGGGCTTCTCCGGCATCCGCAGCCTCGGAGGCGGCGAGTTCGTCGTGCTGACCGACAACGGTTTCGGCTCCAAGGCCAATTCGCCCGACGCGGCGCTGATGTTCCATCGCCTGAAGATCGACTTCGCCACCGGCAAGGTCGAGCGCACCGCCACCACCTTCCTCACCGATCCGATGAAGAAGGTGCCGTTCCGCATCATGAACGAGGCGACCAAGGAGCGGTATCTCACCGGCGCCGATTTCGACATCGAGTCGATCCAGCCGATCGGCGATCGTTTCTGGTTCGGCGAGGAGCTCGGGCCGTTCCTGGTCGAGACCGACAAGGACGGCAGGGTGCTCGCGGTGTTCGACACCGTGATCGACGGCAAGCCGGTGCGTTCGCCCGACAATCCGAGCCTGCAGCCGCCGGCGAGCCCCGTCGCCAAGCCGCAGAACAATCTCGGCCGCTCCAAGGGCTTCGAGGGCATGGCGCAGTCGAAGGACGGCAAGTTCCTCTATGCGCTGCTCGAAGGGCCGATCTGGGTCGACGGTCAGCCGGAGAAGGTCGACGGCAAGGAGGCGCTGCGCATCGCCGAGTTCTCGATCGAGAAGCGGGCCTGGACCGGACGGTCGTGGAAGTACGCCCTCGATCTCGACGGCAACGCCATCGGCGACTTCAACATGATCGACGAGACCACCGGCCTGATCCTCGAGCGCGACAACGGCGAGGGCGATCCGGACAAGGCCTGCCCGGCCGACAAACCGGCGGCCGACTGCTTCGTCGCTCCGGCGAAGCTGAAGCGGGTGTGGAAGGTCGAGCTCACGGCCGACGGTGTCGCCCGCAAGATCGGCTTCCTCGACCTGATGGACATCCAGGATCCGAAGAAGCTGGCCCGTCAGGGCGGCAAGGACGGCCGGCTCACCTTCCCCTTCGTGACGATCGAGAACGTCGACGTGGTCGATGCCACCCACATCGTCGTCGGCAACGACAACAACTTCCCCTACTCGGCCGGCCGCGCCGTCGACCGGAACGACGACAACGAGTTCGTGCTGCTCGAGGTCGGCGACTTCCTCAAGGCCAAGTGAGATCGATCGCGGTCACCCGCGGACCGGTGAGCCGGTCCGTGGGTCCGCGTCGGTCGACCGTTCACCACGTCGCACGATCGCCCGCCCGCCCGCGTTGTCGACGCCGGCGGGCGGGCTTACTATTCCGCCTCCGAAACGATGGGGGCGGATCCGGTGCCGGTCGAGCTGCGACCTTCCCAGGCGCTGAAACTCTGGCACGACGTGACGCTGGCCCTCGTCCGCGACGGCGAGACCGACCTCACGTCGCGGCAGATGACCATCCTGCTCACCGTCTATCTCGAGCCGCCGCCGCACACCGTGCGCGGGCTGGCCGCCAAGCTCGGCGTCACCAAGCCGGCGATCACCCGCGCCCTCGACACGATGGGCGAGCGTGGCCTGGTCGACCGCCGCCGCGACGAGCGCGACAAGCGCAACGTGCTGATCCAGCGGACGGTGGCGGGGGCGCTGTGGGTGGAGAAGCTCGGCGACGACATCGTCACCCGGGCCAAGCACCTGCCGCGGTGAGGCTCATCCGGCCGCGGCGCCGATCCGCTTCCAGTAGAGCAGCGTGCCGGTGAGCCCGCCGTGCGGCTTCAGCGCATAGTCGGGGATTTCACCGGCCAGCGTGAAGCCGTGCTTCTCGTAGAGGCCGGCGGCGCCTTCGTCGGAGGCGGTGTCGAGCACGATCAGGCTCCGCCCCCGGGCCACCGCCTCGGCCTCGGCCGCGCGGATCAACGCCGAGGCGAAGCCGCGGCCGCGATGCGACGGCTTGGTCATCATCTTGGCGAACTCGGCGCGATGCGGCTGGTTGGGCGGGCAGTCGAGGAGCAGCGTCAGCGTGGCGACGAGGTCGCCGTCGACGTCGGCGCCGAAGACCACGCGCTCGCCGCGCTCGGCGGCGGCCAGCGATCGCGTCCAGAAGGCCCGCGCCTCGGCGGGGGCGAGCGGATGCATGAAACTCACCGAGCCGCCGGCCGCCACCGTCTCCACCAGCAGGGCGGCGAGCCGTTCGATCGTCTGGGGCGAGGCGGTGAGGGGGCGGACGGCGACGTCGTTCATCTGAGATCTCCGAAGAAGCCCGGCGCGCCTCAACCGCGCGCCAGCGCCACGACATAGGTGCAGGGCCGCTCGTCTTCGTTGGCGAAGACGGTCTCGGCCGGCGGGCCGAAGCCGAGGCAGTCCCCGGCCTCGAGCACCCGCCGCATGCCACCCTCGACCAGCACCAGCCGGCCGGAGCGGACCCAGACGAGTTGGCGGATGTGGGCGTAGGAGGAGGCCGGCAGCGTCACCCGCCCGCCCGGCGGCATCTCCACCTCGACCAGTTCGACCGGATGATCCGGCCGGGCATGGACCTGGCGGCGCAGATAGCCGGTCTCGGGATCGCGCCACAGCGGCTGATCGGCGGCGCGGACGAGACGATCGCCGCCGGCCTCGGCGCGCAGCAGCAGGCCGGCCAGCGTCAGATCGAAGGCGGCGGAGAGGCGCACCAGAACGGTGGCGGTGGGGCTCGCCTCCTCGCGCTCGATCTTGCTGATCGCCGCCTTGGAGACGCCGGAACGTTCGGCGAGATCGGCCAGCGACCAGCCCCGCGCCTCCCGCTCGATGCGGATGCGTCGGGCGAGCCGGGCGGTGGTGTCGTCGATCTCGGTGTCCATGCGTCCACAATGGTGGACGGGCGGGTGAAAATCAAGACGAGGTGAGGGGGGTGGGGTAATCGTTCGAAGAGGTTCGGTCCGCCGGAGCCCTCGGGAAGCCCCGATCTTCCTTCTCCCCTCGCGGGAGAAGGTGGCCCGTAGGGCCGGATGAGGGGGGCGCCGCGGAGCGGCAACCGGGAATCGACCGGGACCGCCGAGGTCGAGGCGAGGCCCAGCCCCCTCATCCGCCCTTCGGGCACCTTCTCCCGCAGGGGGAGAAGGGAATCGCCCGGGGTGATGCTCGTCGTATCGTTGGGGATCGACCCTTTCGAGGGATCGGCCTCGGAAGGGGGACCGGAGGGTCGCGTCGATCGAGCGCGCCGCGGTTCCGTGGCCTTCCGCCGGCTCGGCGCGCTTCAGTAATCCACCTTCACCAACGCCAGACCCGCCGCCGGGGCGACGGGACCGCAGGCGGTGCGGTCGGCCTCGGCGAGGGCGGCGACGAGGTCGTCGGCGGTCCAGGTGCCGTCGCCGATCAGCTTCAGCGAGCCGACCATCGAGCGCACCTGATTGTGCAGGAAAGAGCGGGCGGAGGCGCGGATCTCGACCGTGTCGCCGTTGCGGGTGACGTCGAGCCGATCCAGCGTCTTGATCGACGACTTGGCCTGACAGCGGGAGGCGCGGAAGGTGTTGAAGTCGTGGGTGCCGAGCAGGCGTTTGGCGGCCGCGTCCATCGCCGCGACGTCGAGCCGGGTGCGCACGTGCCAAGCGCGGTGGGCGTCGAGGGCGAGGGGGGCGCGGCGATCGACGATGCGGTAGAGGTAATGCCGCGCCTTGGCCGAGAAGCGGGCGTCGAAGTCGTCGCCGACGATTTCGGCGGCGAGGATGGCGATCGGGTGTGGGCCGTCTTTGGCGTGTTTGAGATGGGCGTTGAGCGCGTCCATCAGCTTGTCCGCCGGCCAGTCGCGCGGGAAGTCGACGTGCGCCACCTGACCCGTCGCATGCACGCCGGTGTCGGTGCGCCCGGCGCCCTTGACCACGATGCGGCCGGCCGCGAGCTTCAGGAAGGCTGCCTCGATGGCGCCCTGCACCGAGGGGCCGTTCGCCTGGAACTGCCAGCCGACGTAGGGCGTGCCGTCGTATTCGATGGTGAGCTTGTAGCGGGGCATGGCGTCAGGTCAGTCGATCACCGCGGCCGATGCCGGCCCCGCGACGGAAGGCGCCGGCGTCGACCGGCTTGCCGCCGGCGCGCTGGACCTGGACGAGGCGGACGGCGCCGCGCCCGCAGGCGATGGTGAGGGCGTCGTCGAGGATCTCGCCCGGCGTGCCGGATCCCTGGCCGAGCGTGGTGCGCAGCACCTTGAGCCGCTCGACCTTGCCGGCGATCGGCACCTCGCACCACGCCCCGGGAAAGGGCGAGAGGCCGCGCACCGTGTCGTGCAGCAATTTCGCGTCGAGCCGCCAGTCGATGCGCGCCTCGGACTTGTCGATCTTGTGGGCATAGGTGACGCCCACGTCCGACTGCTCCACCGAGACGAGTTCGCCGCGCTCCAGCATCGCCAGCGCCTCCACCATGGTGGTGGCGCCGAGGACGGAGAGGCGGTCGTGGAGATCGGCGGTGGTCTCGTCCGGTTCGATCGGCGTCACGGTGGAGAGGCAGACCGGCCCGGTGTCGAGGCCCTTCTCCATCTGCATCACCTCGACCGCGGTCTCGGCGTCGCCGGCCATGATCGCCCGCTGGATCGGCGCGGCGCCGCGCCAGCGGGGCAGCTTCGAGCCGTGCAGATTGAGGCAGCCGTGGCGCGGCTCGGCGAGGATCGATTCCGGCAGCAGCAGCCCGTAGGCCACCACCACCGCGACGTCGGCGTCGTGGGCGCGGAAGATGGCGGCGGCGTCGTCGCTCTTGAGGCTGGTCGGGGTGAGGACCGGCAGCCCCAGCGCTTGCGCCGTCGCATGCACCGGCGACGGGGTCAGCGCCATGCCGCGCCCGGCGGGGCGCGGCGGCTGGGAATAGACCGCGACGATATCGTGGCCGGCGGCGTGGATCGCCTTCAGCGTCGGCACCGAGAAGTCCGGGGTCCCCATGAAGACGATGCGCAGCGTCATGATCGATGTCCTCGTGGGGGCGCGCGGGCGGCGCGGGGTCGCGCCGAGGCATGCCCCCTCGTCGCCCGCCGGTCAAGGCCGACGGGCGCTTCCGCCTCAGATCGGAGCGACGACGCGTTGCGTCTGCTCGCCGAGCCCGTCGATCCCGAGGCGCATCACCTGACCCGCCTTCAGATAGACCGGCTCCGGCTTGATGCCCATGCCGACGCCCGGCGGCGTGCCGGTGGTGATCACGTCGCCCGGCTGCAGGCTCATGAACTGCGACACGTAGGCGACGATTTCGGCGACCGGGAAGACCATGGTCGCGGTCGAGCCGTTCTGTCGCATCACCCCGTCGACCGACAGCCACAGCTTCAACGCCTGCGGATCGGGCACCTCGTCGCGGGTGACCAGCCAGGGGCCGATCGGGCCGAAGCCGTCGCAGCCCTTGCCCTTGTCCCAGGTGCCGCCGCGCTCCGCCTGATAGGCGCGCTCCGAGACGTCGTTGACGACGCAGTAGCCGGCGACATGGTCGAGTGCGTCGGCGCGTTCGACGTAGCGCGCCTCGCGGCCGATGACGACGCCGAGTTCCACCTCCCAATCGGTTTTCACCGAGCCGCGCGGCAGCATCAGGTCGTCGTCCGGTCCGGCGATGCAACTCGTCGCCTTGAGGAAGACCACCGGCTCCTTCGGCAGCGCCATGCCGGCTTCGGCCGCGTGGTCGGCATAGTTGAGGCCGATCGCCACGAACTTGCCCACCCGCCCGACACAGGGGCCGATCCGCACGCCCTGCGGTGCGAGCGGCAGGCTCGCCGGATCGAGTGCGGCGAGACGGGCGAGGCTCTCCGGCGCCAACACCGCGCCGGCGACGTCGTCGACGATGCCGGAGAGATCGCGGATGTGGCCGTCGCCGTCGATCAGGCCGGGCTTTTCCGCCCCCTTGGGGCCGAAGCGGAGGAGTTTCATCGATCAGTCCTCGGGTGGAGTCGGGTGCCCAATCGATCACGGTTTTCGCCGCGCCGCCAGCCGTCCGCAGTGCCGGGAGACGACGTTGAAGTGGAAGACGTGAACGGACCCGCGCCCGGTCCGCCCGAAGTGGCCGAGACATGTTCTTCATGTGTTCGGGGATGCGGGGCGTGGGGCGTTGAAATCTGCGTCGATCCCCCCGAAATTTCAGGGGATCACGTAATATCAGGACATGTTTCGTTCACAGTCCGCGACGGTGCGTGGTCGCAAGTGTGGAGGCGTTGTTATCCCAGGTTGTAGGACGCTCGTTCAGCTGCCATATTCGGACGCGATTGCGGGATTCGGCGGAACAAGCGCCCCCGACCACGATGCGCTGAGCATTCGAATGCCCCTTCTCGAAGCAGAACTCCTGTTCCTGGTCCGCAGTTCGTATCTCGGGGGACGCTCCGTCCGGGAGGCAGCCGATCTCCTGCGCCGCCATCTGGCATTCCGCGGCGCCGAGGTGGGCACCAAGACCCGCCCCGGCCTCAGACTGTTGCGGACCGGATCCGACTGAGAGCTCGTCTCGAAGGCTCGGTCGGGTCGGCTCGGCGGGTCTTTTCCGCGCTCGCGGCATCGAAGATCTCGCCGATATCAAGTCGGTCAGGCGGTCTCGACGGCGCGCACCTCCAATTGGCGCATGTGGTCGTCGGCCGCGACGATGCCGAGGTCCAGGCAGTAGACCAGGAAATCGGCACCGAGGGCCACGGCCTCCTCACGGCAGAAGCCGATCATCATCCGCAGCGCGTGCCACTGTTCGATCTGTTGCGTGGTGAGGGCCGGCTTCTCGCCCGCCGACGACGTGGCGCCGAATTCGCGTGTCATGTTCAAACCCCCGTAGGATGACGAGACCGATCTGGGAGATCCTAATCGACCCGACGTCACGGATTTCGTCGTCGGTGCGGCCTCGGGCGAAGCGGCCGTCATCCTGCGGCGGGAGATGGGTGGGTGAATCGTCGATCGAGCCGGAAGTTCACGTCATATTCCCGGAAAACCCCGTCACAGAAGAGCCGTTTCCAGCATTTCGAGCGGTCCGGCTCGGTTGTTGCGTCACGCTTTAGCGTCATTTCTCGAATCTCAGCCATGGGGTCGCGAGGCGTCGGTGACGCTGTTCGAGGCGCTCCCAGGCTCGCGGGCGGGCTCATGGTGTCGTCGGAGCCGACGATCGGATGCGCCGAGGTGTCCGGCCGTGGTCGAGGGGGTGAGCGGCGGGAGACGCCTTGCGGACATGAGGGTGATTTCACACTCGCGCCGTCCTTCGATCGTGCTACTTTGAGGTGTGTTTCGCTGGTGAGCAGTCGAGGCGGGGGAATGGCGGGACGGTTGACGGGTGCGACGATGGCCCTGGTCGTGGTCGCGGGGCTCACGGGATGTGCGACCCCCTATCAGGACATGGGGGCGATGGGTGGGGTGACGGCGGCGCAGATGACCGACGACGTCTGGCGCATCACCTCGCGCGGCAATCTCTACACCGATGCGGCGACGATCCAGGATCACGTGCTGCTCAAGGCGGCGGAGACGACGATCGCCGCAGAACGGACGCACTTCGCCATCGTCGGCAAGCACGACGCCGGGCGTGGCGGCGGCGGGCTCTACACTCGACAGGCCTTCGGTACGTCCAACGAGCAGTTCGGCTACGGACTGATCGGCAGCGGCCGACGGGAGCCCGGGGAGGATCTGATGATCCGCGTCCTGCCGCTCGACGTTCCCGCGGCCGACAAGGCCGAGGCGGTCGACGCGCGTCAGATCGTCGCCAACGTCGGGCGACGGGTGAAGCGGCCGGAGTGATCGCGAGATCTTCGACCGTGAGGCACCGACGCTGCCGTCGACCGCGTCGGTGATCTCGGGACCCGTTCGCGGCCGCGGGCGGCCGGCGCCGCCTCAGGCCGGGACGGAGGACGCGGTTTCCGCCGCGTGGCAGGCGGCGAGATGGCCGCCTTCGCCCTTCACCACCGGCTTCTCGACCCGGCAGCGATCGAAGGCGATCGGGCAGCGCGGGTGGAAGACGCAGCCGGACGGCGGATCGAAGGGCGACGGCAGTTCGCCGGTGAGCACGATGCGCTCTTTCTTGCGGCCCGGATCGGCCATCGGAGTCGCGGACAGGAGGGCGCGGGTGTAGGGGTGGCGCGGCTCGGCGAAGAGCGCCTCCTTCGGCGCATGCTCGGCGACGCCGCCGAGATACATCACCATCACCTCGTCGGCGATGTGGCGCACCACCGAGAGGTCGTGGCTGACGAAGACGTAGGCGAGCGAGAATTCCTGCTGGAGGTCGGCGAGCAGGTTCAGCACCTGGGCGCGCACCGAGACGTCGAGCGCCGAGACCGGCTCGTCGAGGACGATGATCTTCGGCCTGAGCATCAGGGCGCGGGCGATGGCGATGCGCTGGCGCTGGCCGCCCGAGAACATGTGCGGATAGCGGTCGGCGAATTCGGGTCTGAGGCCGACGCGGGCGAGCATGTCCTCGGCCTCGCGGCGGCGCCGGTCGGAGGGCATGTCGGTGTTGACCAGCAGCGGCTCCTCGAGCGTCCGGCGGATGGTCTGGCGCGGGTTGAGCGAGCCGTAGGGGTTCTGGAAGACCATCTGGACGGTGGAGCGCAACGCCTTCAGCTGCGCTCCGGAAGCGCCGGTGACGTCGTTGCCGGCGATCGACAGGCGGCCGGCGGTCGGCGGCTCGATCAGGGTCAGCATGCGGGCGAGCGTCGACTTGCCCGAGCCGGATTCGCCGACGACGGCCAGCGTCTTCTTCTCCTCGAGGGCGAAGGAGATGCCGGAGACGGCGCGGACCGTGCCGGGGGGCGAGAACATGCCGCGACCGACCTCGTAGTGCTTCACCAGATCGTGGGCTTCGAGGATCGCGGTCATCGGGCGGCTCCGGCGGGCACGAGGTCGAGACGCGGCTTGCCGCCGACCAGAGGAGTGTGGCAGAGCGCCCGGCCGAGGTCGGCGCCCCGGGGCGCCGGCGCTCGGGTGTGGCAGATCTCGGTGGCGAAGCCGCAGCGCGGCGAGAACAGGCAGCCGGCCGGCCGGTCCCATTGGCCGGGGACCATGCCGGGGATCGAGGGCAAGCGCTTCTCGACGGCACGCTCGGGCAACGCCGCCAGGAGCGCGGCGGTGTAGGGGTGATGCGGGTCGTCGAACAGCGCCACGGTCTCGGCGAGTTCGACCTGCTGGCCGGCGTATTGCACGACGACGCGTTCGGCGGTCTCGGCGACGACGCCCATGTCGTGGGTGATCAGCACCAGGGCCATGTCCTTCTCATCGCGCAGGCGGACGAGGAGATCGAGGATCTGGGCCTGGATGGTGACGTCGAGGGCGGTCGAGGGCTCGTCGGCGATGAGCAGCCGGGGGGAGCAGGCGATCGCCATGGCGATCATGACGCGCTGGCTCATGCCGCCGGAGAGCTGGTGGGGGAAGGCGGCGAGGCGGGTCTCGGGCTCGGGGATGCCGACCTGTTCCAGGAGCTCGATCGAACGGGTGCGGCGAGCGGCGCGGCCGAGGCCGAGATGGGTCTCGAGCGCCTCGCCGATCTGGAAGCCGACCGTGAAACACGGGTTCAGCGACGACATCGGCTCCTGGAAGATCATGGCGATGTCCTTGCCGACCAGCTTGCGCCGGGCGGCAGGGGAGATGCCGAGCAGGTTCTCGCCGCAGAAGGTGAGCTTGTCGGCGGTGACGCGGGCGGTCTTGGGCAGCAGGCCCATGACGGCGAGCATCGCCACCGACTTGCCGGAGCCGGATTCCCCGACGATCGACACGATCTCACGGGGGTCGACGGTGAGCGAGACCCGGTCGACGGCACGGAAGAGACCGGATCGGGTCTCGAAGTCGACCGAGAGGTTCTCGATGACGAGAAGGGACATGGCGCCGCCTCAGCTCCGCTTCAGTTTCGGGTCGAAGGCGTCGCGCAGACCGTCGCCCATCAGGTTGATGGAGACGACGGTGAAGAGGATGGCGAGGCCGGGCAGGGTGACGATCCACGGATCGGAGCGGATGAACTCGCGGCTGTCGGCGAGCATCGAGCCCCATTCGGGGATCGGCGGCTGGGCGCCGAGACCGAGGAAGCCGAGAGCCGCCGCCTCGAGGATGGCGTCGGAGACGCCGAGCGCCGCCTGGACGATCAGCGGCGCGAGGCAGTTGGGCAGCACGGTGACGAACATCAGCCGCAGCCGGCCGACGCCGACGGTGCGGGCGGCGGTGACGTAGTCCTTGCCGATCTCGGCCAACGCCGAGGCGCGCACCAGACGGACGTAGCGCGGCAGATAGACGACCGTCACCGCGACGATGGTGTTGGTGAGGCTCGGGCCGAGGATGGCGACGACCAGGATGGCGAGAACGAGGCTCGGCACCGCGATGATCAGGTCCATGATGCGCATGATCAACGTGTCGACGAGGCCGCCGGCGAAGGCGGCGACGAGGCCGAGGACGATGCCGATCGACACCGACACCGCCATCACCGACAGGCCGATGAACAGCGACACCCGCGCCCCGTGGATGAGGCGGGAGAGCATGTCGCGGCCGAGGGCGTCGGTACCGAGGATGAACTTCCAGGTGCCGCCGTGTTCCCACACCGGCGGCGCCTTGGAGAACTCGCGGAACTGCTCGATCGGCGAATAGGGGGCGACGAGGTCGGCGAAGATTGCCGTCAGGGCGATGATCGTCAGCAGGACGAGACCGGCGACGGCGCCGCGGTTCTCGGAGAAACTGTCCCAGAATTCGGCGAAGGGCCCCTTGGGGCCGGACATGACCGCCGGCGTGGCGTTGGCTTCAGTGACCATGGCGCAGCCTCGGGTTGATGGCGCCGTAGAGCACGTCGACGCCGAGGTTGACGAAGATGACGATCGAGGAAATCAGCATGATGCCGCCCTGGAGTGCCGGATAGTCGCGCCGGCCGATGCCCTCGATCAGCCATTTGCCGACCCCGGGCCAGGAAAAGATGGTTTCGGTCAGCACCGCGCCGGCGAGCAGAGTGCCGATCTGCAGGCCGATCGAGGTGATGACCGGGATCAGCGCGTTCCTGAGCGCATGCAGGCCGATCACCCGCATCGGCGACAGGCCCTTGGCGCGGGCGGTTCGGACGTAGTCCTCGTTCAACACCTCGAGCATCGACGAGCGGGTGATGCGGGCGATGACGGCGAGCGGAATGGTGCCGAGCACGATGGTCGGCAGCACCAGGTGGTGCAGCGCCGAGAGGAAGGCGCCGTCCTGCCCCGACATCAGACTGTCGATCAGCAGGAAGCCGGTGGTCGGCTCGAAATAGTACTTGATCAGGTCGAGGCGGCCGGAGACCGGGGTCAGGCCCCACCGTTCCGACACCAGCATGATCAACAGCAGGCCCCACCAGAAGATCGGCATCGAGAAGCCGATCACCGAGGCGCCCATCACCGTGTGGTCGAAGGGCGAGCCGCGCTTGACGGCGGCGATGGTGCCGGCCGGCACGCCGATCACCACCGCGAAGAGCATGGCGGCGAGCGACAGTTCGATGGTCGCCGGGAAGAGCGTCGCGAATTCGGTCAGCACTTTCTCGTTGGTGACGAGCGAGGTGCCGAAATCGCCGTGGAGAATGCCCCAGACGTAATCGACGAACTGCTTCCAGATCGGTTGGTCGAGCCCGAGTTCGTGGCGGAACTGGGCCAGACGTTCCGGCGAGATGCCGCGTTCGCCGGTGCGCACCTCGACGGGGTCGCCGGGCACCATGCGGATGGCGACGAAGGTGACGAACATCAGCGCGACGAAGGTCGGCAGCGTCAGCGCGGCGCGTCGGAGGAAGTAGCGGAACATCGGGTGCCCTCAAAGGATCGCCGGCGGGGCTGGCAGCTCCGCCGGCTACGTGTTCACCGATTCGTTCGGATCACTTCAGATCGACGCCATGGAACTCGTGGCGACCGAAGGGCGAGATCTTCCAGCCGACGACTTCCTTGCGGGTCGGTTCGAACACCACCGAGTGGGCGATGGTGAACTGCGGCACGTCTTCACGGGCGATGGCCTGCATCTCCTCGTAGAGCTTGGTGCGCTCCTTGAGATCGGACAGGGTGCGGGCCTTGGCGAGCTTGTCGTTGAAGTCCTTGTTGCACCACTTCGACAGGTTCTGGCCGGCCGGCTTGCCCTCGGCGTTGCAGCCGATGAGGAAGAAGAAGTTGTCCGGGTCGCCGTTGTCGCCGGTCCAGCCGAGCTGACCGGTGATGTGCTCGCCCGCCTGCATGCGCTTGCGATACTCGCCCCACTCGTAGGACTTGAGCTCGGCGGTGACGCCGATCTTGGCGAGGTCGGCCTGCATCATCTCGGCGATGCGCTTGGCGTTCGGGTTGTAGGGCCGCTGCACCGGCATCCACCACAGATCGATCTTGATCGGGGTGGCGACGCCCGATTCGGCGATCAGCTTCTTCGCCGCTTCCGGATCGTACTTGTAGTCCTCGACCTTGTCGTTCCACGACCAGATGGTCGGCGGGATCAGGTTCTTGGCCGACTGGCCGGCGCCCTGATAGACCTCCTTGAGGATCGCCGCCTTGTCGATGGCTGCGGCGAAGGCCTGACGGACCTTCTTGTTGTCCATCGGCGGCTTGGTCAGGTTGAAGGCCCAGTAGGCGATGTTGAGGCCCGGGGCGCTCATCAGGTTGAGGTTGGCGTCGGCCTTGATCTCGGCGAGGTCGGCCGGACGCGGGGCGATCATGACGTGGCACTCGCCCTTCTTGAGCTTGGCGAGGCGGGCGGTCGGATCGGGCGTGATGGCGAAGACGAGATCGTCGAGCTTGGCCTTCTCACCCCAGTAGCCCGGGAAGGCCTTGTAGCGGATGACCGCGTCCTTCTGATAGGCGACGAACTGGAACGGGCCGGTGCCGACCGGGATCTGGTCGAATTGCTCGAGCTTGCCCGCCTTCTGCAGCATCTCGGCGTATTCGGCCGACTGGATGGTGCCGAAGTCCATGGCGAGGTTGGCCAAGATCGGGGCGTTGGCTTCCTTGAGCTTCATGACGACGGTGTAGTCGTCCTTCTTCTCGATGCTGTCGAGCAGCGTCGGCATCTCCATGTCGGCGAAGTAATCGTACTTGCCGCCGGAGATCTTGTGATACGGATGGTCTTCCTTCCACTGGCGATTGAAGGAGAACAGCACGTCGTCGGCGTTGAAATCACGGGTCGGCTTGAAGCCGTTGATGCCGGAGTGCCACTTCACGCCCTTGCGGAGGTGGAAGGTGATGGTCTTGCCGTCGGCGGAGACGTCCCACTTCTCGGCGAGGCCGGGGACGACGGTGGTGGTGCCGCGCTCGAACTCGACGAGCTGGTTGAACACCGGGCGAGCGGCGTCGAAGGTGGTGCCGGTGGTGTTGAGCGCCGGGGTGAAGTTCTCCGGGCTGCCTTCCGAGCAGTAGACCAGCGTCTTCGCCTGGGCGGCGCCGACGCCGAGGGCGATCATCGCCAGCAGAGTGGCCGCGCTCGTGGTGAGGGTCCGTTTCATCGAGAATGCTCCTTACGCGTCCGATTGGAGGTGAGCCGTTTCGAGAGGTAGTCCGGGACGTTCGTCCGACCGGAGAAATTCCTTCCGTCCGCTGCCGCTTCTCCGTTCGATCGCTTCCCGGCCGACGGCGTGGGCAGGAAGGTCGATCTCGGAGAGGCCGTCGACGGGGACCGATCGACCGCTTCCTGATCGGGCGATCAAATCCCAATGTGTCTGAGAGCGCAACGGGGTATCGCCGAAATCGATTTCGATTTCCCACGGTCGTCGATCTTCCCCGCGAGATCTTCACACGCGGAAGTCATGCCCGACGATCATTGCAGGTCGGCGGCGATCGCCGGCCAACGCCTTTCGGCCTCGGCGAGGAGGCGGTCCGGATCGGCCAGGAAAGCGATCCGCGAGGTGGCGTCGGCGAAGAGCAGGAGCCGTCCGCGCCAGACGAGGTGGTGGAGCGGCGAACCCTCCCGCGGCCAGCCGCGGGCCACGGCGAAGACGCAGCGGCCGGCGAAGAGCGGCGCATAGACCTCCGGAGTGGTGCGGAAGGCGGCCATGTCGCCTTCGTCGCGGAACCACCAGGTGGTGCCGGCCCAGTCGTGTTGGAACCGGTCGGAGCCCATCACCGGGCGATCGCCGAGGAAATACTGCACCGGGTCATAGCCGCCGAGGGCGACGCCGATCGATTCGTCGGCGAGGAAGCGGACGCGCGGCTTCGGCGCCGGGGCGGCGATCGGGCCGTCGATCGGCGGGCGGACGTCGGGCGGCGGCTTGCGCGGTACGGGCGGCGGCGGGGGGGCAACTGTGTTGTTCAGGCGAGGGCGATCGGCGTTCCGGTCTTGAGCATG
>ERZ1645187.2359-NODE-2359-length-16673-cov-6.738657_pt1 | contig 16673 bp, 13 predicted proteins | sample MGYA00575352_ERZ1645187 | MGnify/ENA primary metagenome ERZ1645187 (study PRJEB40837, sample SAMN11349314) | freshwater sediment metagenome | isolation source: river sediment | host: Sediment | place: India: Wazaribad , New Delhi | collected 2017-02-21 ... | reverse complement strand
GGATCGATATTGACAGCGTATTCCACCACTCTGTGATCCAGATATGGCACCCTGCTTTCCAGCGAATATTTCATACTGGCGCGGTCTACTTTCACCAGCAAATCATCTTTGAGATAATAGTTTACATCCCATAAGGATTGTTTTCCTTTGGCGGACAATTCTCTGCGGATACCGGTGATAGGTTCATTTATTCTGTCGAACTCAAATGTTTCGTCCAGCAGTAAATGCTTTAAATCTTTTTCGGAATGAAAATATTGCTCCTGCGAAAAAATATGGCTTCTGATATGTGCCTGTGACGGATAATCCAGCAGCAATCCGCCTCGCTTATACTTTTGATTGGCATATTGCGTCCCCCAGAAAACAGGCTTCCGGAATGTCTGTACAACAGGATTATCCAGTCGGGAAGCCCAGTTATACATGCCGTATCCGAGAAACAACTCATCCGCACCATCTCCGGAAAGTGTTACGGTGACATGTTTTCTGGCCAACTTCGACACAATCATGGTCGGATAGGCAGATGCATCGGCGAAAGGTTCATCATAATGCGTGATGATATCTGACAGAATACCTTCCACTTCATCTTCCGTCAGGCGAAACGCATGATGTTCGGTTTTTAAATGTTGGGCAATCTTCAGCGCATATTCAGACTCATCGTATTTTTTGCTGTCATAGCCAATGCTGAATGTCTTGATGGTATCTTTTTTCAGGGATGCAGCAATGGCTGTCACCAGACTGGAATCGATGCCGCCACTCAGGAAACTGCCAACGGGCACATCGCTGACAAGTTGTTTATCTACCGAATCTATCAGCAATTCTTTCAGCGCCTTCTTTGTTGTTGCAAAATCACGGTGCACATCCGGTTCTATCGCATCTTTCAGGTTCCAGTACCTTTCCACTGGCAGCACAAATCCGGGATTGACATCTTTCACCGAGAAAACCGCATAGCAACCCGCCGGAAACTTGGATACTTGTTTAAATATCGTATTGGGTTCTGAAATAAAACCCAGGTGTAAGAACTCAGGAATTATTTCGTAATGAATATCCTTGCGGAAATCAGGCAAGCCCTTGAGGGCTTTTATTTCTGAAGCAAAGGCCAGTCGCTCTTCGTCAAAATAACAAAAAAGCGGTTTGATGCCAACTCTGTCTCTGCAAACAATTACTTTCTCTTCCACAATATCATAGATGATAAAAGCAAACATGCCATTGAGCAACGCAAACGATTGAACGCCTGCTTTTACATATGCTTCCAGTATCACCTCCGTATCGCCGGTAGTGCGTGTCTGCAGCTGCAACTGTTCTCTTATTTCCCTGTAATTATAGAGTTCTCCGTTATACACGATAACATATCTACCGCAACTGGAAAAGAATGGCTGATTGGATGCCGGCGAAAGGTCAATAATGGAAAGCCTTTTATGTCCCAGCATGACCGACTGATTTTCATTTTCATAAAAACCTTCCGCGTCCGGCCCTCTGTGGTGCATCGCATTAGTGGCCCTGATAAAGTCCTCCCTGCTGATTTTTTTATTATTGGAAATATAGCCTGATATGCCGCACATAATTTTATCCGAATGAAGCTAAAATATTTCTTTTCAGCAGGGTTTTAATAATACCAAAAAATCTTCTGTCAAAGACTGCCAGCGGATTGTAGCTCAGCGCTCTGAGCAAATATTGCAGCGACGCTTTATTGATTCTTGCTATGGCCAGGTGCAGCGACACATACAATAAACTGTTGGAAATAAACTGATGTCTTTTTTTACCGTAAATCTTATTCACTACCTTGTCTGCAAATGCATACTTGATCAGCAGATCTTTTCGTGTTACCAAAGGACCCTGTTTGATGTTAAAAATCACACTTCGCTCTTCGTGGGAATGCAGGGAACAGGTTACTTTCTTCGGAGTATGAATCGGGAAACGGGCAGCGAGTCTCATCCAGAGTTCGTAATCCTCGGATCCGGACAAATCTCTGTCTCCGTTGAACTGATAGCGAACCGCTACTTCTCTTTTCAGAATGATTCCGCTGCAACCCATATAATTGCCGTGAATCATCTTCTCATTGAGATTGTCGGGCATCGCTGCCACCTGCAATACCTTTTTGTCAGAATCCACCACATCGAAATCAAAGCGAATAACCTCCGGATTTTTGTTGGCTTTAATATATTTTGCAGCTTCTTCAAGATGTGTAGGATATAAGAAATCGTCAGAATCAAGCAGGGTGACATAATCCCCTTTGGCCAGGTTAAATCCTGTATTTCGGGCTACTGCCCGTTCTTCATTTGTCTTTTTATGATACCTGAATTTCGGATTGGTGATAGCCTTCACGACTTCTTCCGTATTATCCGTGCTGCCGTCATCCACCACTATCACTTCATAATGAGGATAGGTTTGAAGAAAAGTCGTCTCCAGCGTTTCTATAATCATGTGTGCACGATTATAAGCAGGTATGATGATAGAAAAAAAGAGTTCCTTTTCCATGTCAGGGGTGGCTGCGTTCACTTATACTGAATTTCAAAGATAGCAAAAATGTTGACCTTTTGTGCGGCAATCAGCAGCAATCAGGCTTCATACAATTTTTCGAGCGCGGACACTTTCTGTTCGATTGTAAATCTGTCGAGCGAGGAAAGTCCGTTTTTGATAATTTTCCGGCGCAAATCATCATCCGACAACAATCTGTCTATTGCCGAATAAATCTGTTCTGCGTTCTCAAAATCCACCACCAGCGCGTTTTCTCCGTCTTTTACAACATCCGGCGCCACGCCCGACAAAGTAAAAACACCCGGAATTCCTGCAGCCAGCGCCTCAATATATATCTGACCAAAGGCCTCTATGCGGCAGTTGATGGGCACATGCACAAACACATCAAAACTCTTGAAAAGAGCCGCATTGTCGTGCTCAAAGGCAATTTCCACATAGGCCTCTTCGGGCAATTGCTGCAACATTTGCTGCACCGTAGATTTGTATTCCCCTTTTGCATTGGCCAGCACCAGTTTTGCAGTCGGATATTTTTCCCTGAGCCGGGCAAAGGCAGGAATAATATACTGAATGCCTTTGAGGTGCAGATATCTTGAAATAACACCAATAACAGGGTGTGTATGCAGTTGATATTTATCTTTTATAGCCTGTATTCTGTCGGCGGAAACATCAGAAAAATCCTCCAGCGGAAAGCCATGGTGAATAAGTACTACTTTATTTTCCGGACAGCCTTCCATCTCTGTCAGTACTTCTTGCACATTCCCGCAAGTCGCTATCACCTGTGTAGAGAGCTTGTTGACGAGTTTGTCATATTTCACGCCTGACGGCGCGTATTCGTGGTGTTGTGTGGCGTAATGTCTCGTATAAATGCGCTTTTTAATGCCCGCTATAAATGCTGCCGTGATGCCAATCAGTCCGCCTTCGAACAAATGCGCGTGTACCACATCGGGTTTTTCCCTGCGAAGTATTTTAACCGTTTGCCACAATGCGGTTGCTATGTCTTTTTTGCCGGCATAGGATACATGAAAAAACGGGATATTTCTCTCTTTGCAAAACTGATGGTGCGCAGTATTTTCCTGTGAATGAATGGAAATAAATGAAATTGCAAAACGACTTTTGTCCATGCGATCCGCCACCCATTCAAATTCGTTGGACTTGTCGATATTGGATAATATGTACATTACCTTTTTCATTGCTGCTCCTTTTTGTGATATCCTTCAAATGAATGCACCCCCAAAAGTAAGTTTATTAACTGAAAATATCCTTTGTCCAGCACCGGCAAATTAGGCCAGAACCGTTCGATGGCAAAAAGCAGCGGATAGAACATTATGCAAATCCGGTAAAAGATGGATTTCCAGACCGGATAGTGCAATGCGAGTTGCTGATATCCAAAACTGACGGCATATTTTCGGGTTTCGCCACCTCTCTTTTTTCGCGCCAGCCAACTGCGTGCCTCCACTCTGTCCGCTTCATTATGGTATAAACTACTTACAGGTTGGATATAGAATTTTACTCCCGCTTTTTTTAAGCGCTCCGCAAAATCAAAATCTTCAAAACCCGCATGCGGAAAATTTTCATTATAACCACCCACCGCTGCAAATACAGCTTTTGGCATATACAGAAACTGACTGGTAATGCCGGCGGTTTCAAAGACTTCGGTGTCACTCCAGGGCGCTCCGCGGTTCCAGCCTTTCAACGATGTAAATCCATAATATTCCAGATATCGTCCAAATTTTGTGGATGCAATTTGTTTGCTCAAGGCCGGCGGGTATATCCAGTTCAGATTAATGCACGCATTCGGATATTCAGCTATTGCTTGCTGCAATGCGGTTATATTTCCGGGCTGCATCCACATGTCGTCATCCATAAAAATAAGGTGACCATACACCGCTTTCTCCGCACCCAGATTGCGTGCGGAAGCTACACCGGACTTGAAATTTTTATAAACGGATATCTGCACAGGAAAAACCTCCGGCAATCTGATTTCATCCGTTCCGTCATTAATAATGATAAATTCCACCCTGACATCACGAACCGCAGCAAGCGCCTGCTGCAGCGATTGCTGCAGAATTGCTGATCTGTTTTTCGTAGGTATGATGATGCTGAATTCCAAGATGTATATGCTATTTATTTGAACGTCTATTCCATAATTTCTTCAACCAGACCGGCAGGTATTTTATACGCGATGATAACAGAGCCAGTTGTGCGGCATCTTCCGGATCCAGCAGATCGGGACGGATGCAGGCTATAAGATTTTTGGCTTCCGGATAGTTATTTTTGGCATAAGCAATCTGCACCAGCTGCCACCAGTAATAATGTATCACTTTTTGGATAGTGGATTTGGTTTGTACTTCCGGGTAAAATGCATTTTCCACTTCCTTTACCGCAAACAACTGCTGAAAAATATCCGCTTCCGCTAACCGATATTGTTTGGCCAGTGTGTAATACAGCGCATGTGCTTCCGTGTCAAATTTTATCAGCGAAGTATTGGTTTTAGAAGTCGGATGTGAACGGAAATTAACCAGCACATCATTTGTCCGGCGCACCTGTTCCTTTCCATACATCAGCAAATAACGGATCCACCAGTCTCTGTCCATCACATAGTGAAATGCCGGATTCAGCAGACCGATGTTGTCAATGCAGGTTTTGCGAAAAAAAGTTTCGGGCTGATCGATACGGGCAAAGCCGATGGTCTTTTCAAGCGTCGGGTATATATCCGTTCCTTTGTTCTGATACAATATCTTTCCGTCTTCCACCACATTGCTTCTGCCACCAAACACATTAATATTCGGATCTTCAAATGCTGCTCCGACGGTATGCAAAGTTCCCGCAGTATACCAGTCATCGCTGTTCAGCCAGTTGACCACCACACCTGTCGCCATTTTCAGCCCTTTGTTAATGGCATCACTTTGTCCCTTATCTTTTTCGCTGACCCAGTAAGTAAGGTGCTTTTCATATTTTTTGATAATCTCCGCAGAATTATCTGTGCTGCCGCCATCCATCACCATATATTCCAGATTCGGATAATTTTGCGACAATACCGAATCTATCGTTTGCTCCAGATAAGAGCCCTGATTAAAGGATGGCGTGATGACAGATATTTTGAGCATGCGCAAAAGACGATTTAGATATTACTATTGTGTCAGCAAACGGAGCACCTGCAAAGGAAACGGATATTGCCAGTTCAGCACATTAACATCTCCGACGATATAGGCCGGGAAGAGTGCGCTCAGTAATAAGGTTATCCATACCAGCGCAGAAAAATGCTGAGTGGTTTCATTTTCTTTGACGATACGCAAAGCGATGATAATGGCCGGCAGCATGTAAAACATACTTCTGCTAATATCTATGACCATCAGTGCAACGATGGCGATGATGGCGACGGAGCCGGACAGCATCAGCAGATAATGCCATTGTTTTTTCCACCACAGAACCGCAAGGCTCATCAAAAATATTACCCAAAATCCCTCCATGCCTGTCCATAATCCCATCGGCGCGTTGTTCATCTGATTCACGAAAATATCGAAACCAACAGCACCCGTCGAAGTGTGCAGGCCAAATGCATGTGCCAGATAAAAACGCAAAGCGAAATAAACTATCCAGGCAAGCACCACCGCGGCCACTTGTTTTTTATTGCCATACATGAGATACCAGACAAAAATCAGGGAAGATGCAATTAGTCCGCGTTCATCTATCCACGCCGCACAGGTGAGTGACAGAAATATCAGAAAGACGGAAGAGAAACGCAGGGAAAGCAGCAAAAAAAAGAAAGCGAATCCGTCAAAGAGGGCACAGTTACTGATAAACGAAGACCTTCCGACACCTAAAGAAACATAGGCGAGTGTCAGCAAAATAGTGATGATTTTGTCGGCTGTAATGCGATAAGCAATTTGTGTGAAAAGCAATATACTCAGCATGCCCACCAGATGCTGCAGCACAATCATGCCTGCGATATGGAGGCCGGTAAAACGGATGAGCAATGGAATAAGCAAGCGGAATGCCTGTTTGGATTCGTGCGAAGCGGGATCATAATTAAAGTTGGTCAGCGGATGGGCTGCCTGCACAAAAATGCGCTCCCAGAATGGAAGAAATTCTCCGTAGATTAAGTCATAACTGGGGAATGCGAAAAACAATAACAATAATGTAGATAATATGGTAAGCTCTGCCTGCCAGTTTTTGCGGGCAGCAAATCGTTCCAGCAAACTATTACCTCTGTGATATAACTGAACCAGTCTTTCCGTTATCATGATTTCTTTTTAAAATCTCCGCGCGCGAATTGTTTTTCTATCCAGCAATACATGAGAATAAAAAAGTAACGGCTGCCCATTTCCTTGATTTTCAGTTTGGATTCTCCGTATTTCCGGTTAGTCCAGGAATTGGGCACAATAGCGTACGAATAACCCCGCACGATGGCTTTCAGAGGAAGCTCGAGCGTCAGGTTGAAATGTGGCGACAGAAAAGGTTTCAATCCTTCCATCGTTTCACGCTTGTACAACTTAAACGCATTGGTGCAGTCATTGTATTTCAGACGGAAAACTACTTTCACAATAAAATTAGCCAACCTGTTAATTCTTCTTTTCAGCGCCGGATAGTCTATCACTTTTCCGCCATCGCTCCAGCGCGTACCGAATACACAATCGTAATCACCTTCGAGTGCTTTTCGATAAAATTTCACCAGGTCTTCCGGATCATCAGAAAGATCGGCCATCATCACCGCCACATAATCTCCGGAGAAACGCTCCAGTCCGTATCGCACGGCATATCCGAATCCGTTGGGGCCTTGGTTGGTCTCGAACACCAATGTGGGAATTTGTTGTTGTAAAACCTGCAGCACCTGCAACGTATTATCTTTGGAATTGTCGTTGGTGACAAATATTTCATGGTCAATTTTTTCTCTTGACAGGGTTGCATACAAAGTTGTCAGGGTCTCGGGAAGGCTCTCTTCTTCGTTATATGCAGGAATTACGACGCTAAGTTTCATCTGGAGAAAATATGCTGGTTACAAGTTTGTTCAAATTTAACAAAATCAACGGTAATATCATCATTGTTGAGATTGGGGTCTGTTCCTGTCCCTTCACATTGAAAATAGTAATAATCTGCCCCTATTACATTAGCCAGATTATAAAAACAATCCTGTCCGTGTTCCCGATGGATAATATCCAATACCAGTTTGCAATTATTACTGTACACCATATTGGTGAATCCGGCTCCGTGCGAGCCAACAATATATTTTGCATCTTTAAAAAAGTCGGCCTGTTCCTGTATCGACGGTTGCTGCAGGTCATATTTCACAAATCCTCTTTCTTTCAGGAAATCATACAACACATCTTCCTGCAGGGTCTTGCGGAATACGGCATTCTTTCTGCTGATAAATATTTTTTCTCCGGCCGAAGGCCGGTCGCTCCGCAGCATTTTTGACTGGAGCCAGTCGCGCATCTCCAGTGTCACTGCCGGATTGAAAGCCAGTCCACGGCTGAAGTGCGTAGCAAAATGCAGACGTTCCGCTTTGGCGAGTTCGTCTTCTTTTAAATACACAACATCCTTAAATCCGAATATCTGTATAAATTCCTGTGCAAAATGCGGCAGTTTAAAATCCGTAATTATTAAGGTGAGATCCTTCGCCTGCTCGCGAAAAACATACAACCTCGGCATGATTTCGAGCAGCCAGTGGAAATAGTTTTCATAGTACGCATTGTGTGCCACCAGACAATCGCCGGAAATGTATTTTACTTTATTGCGGAGTACTTTTTTATAAAAAGACAAAACCTGTTTACTGGGTTCAAACATAGAATATACTGACTCTTTCACCACCCAGCCATTTTTGTAGACGATGCCGAACGGAGACACATACGCCTGACTGATTTCGATGCGGTAACTCGCATCTATCTGCTCTTCCGGATGAATGAAGCCGGTTTTTCCGGGAGCCATTTCGTCATAGTTTACAGGCAGTTTCCTGTGTACAATTTGCGCGGGATATAACAGTGTTTTCTTCATTCCGGATTATATCCCTTATTTCAAGATGGAAGCCAGCTGCGCTTCATTTTCCTTCATCCATTCGTAAATTTCCTGAATAATCTGGCGCGGACCGATTTCCGGTTTCCATCCTGTTTTTTCGGTCACCTTTGTGTTGTCTGTAATATAAATGCGGATATCGGCAGTCCGGTTTTCCGGCACTTCATGAATAGGAATAGTATGGCCGGTCACTTCCCGACTCAACATGGTCAGTTCCTGCAACGACACGCTGATTTCGCGGCCACCACCGACATTGAAGATTTCGCCGTTGATCTCTTCGAGATGGTGCATCTGCCAGTCGATCAGACGGAATAAATCGGCGGTATGCAGCATATCTCGCACCTGTTTTCCTTTGCCACCATAGCCGATATAACACAATTGCTGATTCCAGAAATGTTTGGCGAGCCACAGCACTACGACGCCCTGGTCAATTTTTCCCATTTGCCACGGACCGGTGAGCACACCGCAGCGATTGATGACTGTGCGCAATCCGAAGAATTGTTTGTATTCCTGGATAAAAAGTTCGGATGCCAGCTTGGTCGTGCCATATAAGGAACGGTATTTATCCAGCGGAAATTCTTCGCTGATGCCTTTTGCAGAAAATCCTTTGATGGTCTGCTCTTCCGCAATTTCAAAACGGGTATCTGCTTCGGTATAATGGATACTTTCTATGGTTTCTATCGGGTAGATACGGGAAGTGGACAGAAAGATAAAGTCGGATTTGTTTTTTGTCGCAAAATTGAGGCAATTGATGGTGCCGTTTAAATTGGTATTCACCAGATAATCCGGTGTGCTGTCGATGCCAGCGAGCACGGATGGTTCCGCACTGGCTTCGAGGATGCAGTCTATTTTCGGCAATCCGTCGAAGTCTTCCTTATTGCGGATATCGCCATGCACAAAATGAATACCGGCACTTTTGAGTCGTGGTAAATTCAGTTCTGAACCTCTTCTTTTGAGATTATCCATCACAAAAATCTCGTATTCCGGATATTTTGCTTTGAAAGACAATGCCATCTGAGAGCCCACGAATCCGGCGCCGCCGGTAATTAATATTGTTTTCATGCGATATTTTGTGTTACACTAAATTAAGTAATTCTTCAAATTTTTCTTTCAGGCGGTTGGTGCTGTGTTTTTCCGAATAGATTTTCCATTGGTCGACAGGCAAATTGCCGGATTGGATTTTGTTGCGCAGTATTTCCAGTTTTTGGTACTGCTCTTCTATATTCATTTCATCGGCGGTTTCGCCCAATTGATAGCGGGGAATGTCGTCTCCCACGCATCCGTAATTATTGCCCAACACCAGACGATGAAAAATAGCGGCTTTGGTCAGGCGATTACTGGAGCTGTAAAAATTGCGGTACATAATATAAATGATATCAAAACTGCAGAAAACGGAATTATATTCCATGCCTTCCTGCAGAGCGCCGGTCTGCCATAAACAGTTTTCGGGCAGATGGTTCATAAAGTGTGTGAATTCCTGCCGTTCCTGTGCCGAAAGATATTGCAGGTGTTCCTCATCATAGACACCTGTAAAAGCAAAAAAGTACTTTTGTGGATCTGCCTGTTTCACCAGCCGTATCAGTGATATCGGGCCTTTATGCGGTTCTAATCCGATAATGCCTACCACCGTTCTGCCCTTTGCCGCAGATTTTATTTTATATGCCAATAGTTGCTGTGGATTTGGCGGTGTATCATCCGCTATCTCCGGGAACAACAACACTTTTTTGCCGATTCTGCCTGCGTATCCTTGCAAAATACCTTCGTCATGTATCGTAACCGCCACACATTTTTTTGCCTTAAAAATGGAATCGAGGTCCCTGAAATTCACTTTCTTGTTCAGAAATTCAGGTTCCATGCGGAATAATCTCGGATGAAAATACAATCCGGACCATTTAAAAGGAAACACCAGATCAACCAAAAAGCCGGGAAGCAGGGCAGTCATATAGGAATCTATCCAGTTGAAAAATACCAGATCTATATTTAACTTTAAATCTCGTTCCGTATTTTTCATCAGTGTACCTAATGATTTCCAGATGGATAGTGTATCCCGGAAAGACTGCCATCTTCCAATATGAACATGCTGGTAATCATTTGTATCAATCCGAACAAAATGTACCCTGTTTTGGTATTCCTCATAATGTTGTTGCACCCATGCAGCCAATGGCTCTGTTTTTGGGTAAAAGCAAACCACACGGACATTATTTTCCAGACATGCTTTAATAAATAACTGCATGAAAGCATCCCGGTGGCCACCTATAGAATCATCAAAGAGTGCTATTGTTTTCAAAATTGCGCGTTCATTTTTTCTTACTGGAGACAACAAATAGGAGCACTTGTTGCCATTATTTTATTAATTCCCAACTGGATGGTGTGCGTACTATCCCTGCTGATGATTTATTCCATTCTTCTAATTCATCCGGTTTTGGAGTAATTTCTATATTGGTTACGGATGGCACATATTCGAGGTGTCCGCTGAGGCATCTGCTACCCACACTCAGGCTATAGATACCAGCTGACAATGGAGGCGCGTAAGTTACTTTAAATTTATAAATACCCGGTTCTGTTATATCCAACTTCGGAAAAGACGCGGAAGTACGGCATTCCACCAGAATATTGTCCAGTGCATCTTTCATATTGAAGCCAATAATGACTTCTTTGATGGGCTGCAAAAATTCTACGGTAATAATAAAAGACAAAGACTCTCCTTCCATTATCTCCATTCTGCCGTCTTCAAATTCAATTTCCAATAAATTGGTCTCAAACGATTTAGTGCCTGCTCTTGGCAATTTCCGCAAATCAATTTTATTCTGTGTCTTGCTGCTCATCACATACTCCGTCAATGCAGCAGTGACGCCTCCGGAAAACTTGAGTGTTCCGTTTTCCAACAACAGACCATACTTACACAGATTCTGTACCTGCGTAAGGTTGTGGCTCACAAAAAGGATGGTCTTCCCTTCGTTTTTCGACACCTCATCCATTTTTCCGAGACATTTCCTCTGAAATCCGGCATCTCCAACAGCCAATACTTCATCCAGAATCAGGATATCGGTATCCAGATGGGCAGCCACTGCGAACGCAAGCCGGATGCTCATCCCGGAAGAATATCTTTTGAGCGGTGTATCAATATATTTCTCAACACCGGCAAATTCTACTATTTCATCGAGTTTCCGGGCAATTTCTCTGCGGTTCATCCCCAGAATAGCGCCATTCAGAAATACGTTCTCGCGACCGGTGAGCTCACCGTTAAATCCGGTTCCGACTTCCAGCAGGGAGGCCATTTTCCCTTTTATATAAATATTGCCGGTGGTAGGTGTTGTCACCTGTGACAGTATCTTCAACAGGGTCGATTTTCCGGCGCCATTGCGCCCTATCACACCCCACACCTCTCCTTTTTTGATTTCGGCATTGATGTCGCGGAGCGCCCACACATAATCAGACGTGCTTTTTGTGGTGCGGTCATTTACCTGTCCTACCTTCAGAAACGGATCTTCCTTTCCCCTGATTCTGGCCCACCAACGGTTCAAATCATGGCTGATAGTGCCCGTACCAATTTCGCCCAGGCGATATTGTTTGCTCACATTCTCAATCTTTATGACGGTATCGGACATAGCTTATACGGTATCTGTAAATGATTTTTCAACTTTATTGAATATATAGACGCCCACTCCGAACATCAGCATGGCAATGCCCAAACTATAGCCCAAATGCAGCCAGTTGAGCATCCCTTTACCGAGAAAAGCGAACCGGAATGTTTCAATTACCGAACTCATCGGATTGGCCACTATCAGCCAGCGGTATTTCTCACTCATGGCAGACATCGGCAAAATCACGGGTGTGGCATACATCAGCAATTGTACGGCGAACTGAATCAGCAGCGCCAAATCGCGGTATTTTGTGGTCAGGGAAGTAATAATCATGCCCATACCGAGTGACAAGACCGCCATGATTAGCAGCAGCAACGGCGTGAGCAGAATGTATAAATTCGGCTGTATGGCGTATTTTCCCGACACCACATAAAACAACAGTATCACCACGAAAAGACCGAACTGAATCAGGAATTTCGTCAGCGAAGACAGCACGATAGACATCGGCACCACCAGTCTGGGAAAATACACCTTCCCGAATAAATGCGCATTGTCTTTAAAGGTGGTAGACGTTTTGGTCAGGCACTCCGCAAAATAGTTCCACGCCGTCACGCCCGACAGATAGAACAAAATCGGTGGCACCGCGTCCGTAGAAAGGTTAGCGATACGACTGAAGATGACCACAAACATCGCAGTGGTAAGCATGGGTTGTATAAAAAACCAGAGCGGTCCAAGAATCGTCTGCTTGTAATTGGTAACGATATCTCTTTTTACAAACAATAGAATCAAGTCTCTGTAAGACCACACATCCTTAAACACCGATGTGGAAAAACGCGATTCGCCGCTTATAATATGAGACCAGTTTTCTTCTTGTTGCATACGGAGGAAAGCAAAGATAAGCAAATAATAAAAGATTAAAAAAGGAAAACGAACTATTTAGAGATGACCGGATGAAGCCCGTTGATAGAGATTTATGGCATAATTTTTATAACTTGCATGCTTTAAATCCTGCCATTCCGCATGTTCGAAACGCCCGTATTATTTTTAGTCTTTAATCGCCTGGATGCGACGAAACGGGTTTTTGCCGGAATAAGAGATATTCAGCCCAAATATCTGTTCATCGCTGCTGACGGCCCGAGAAATCAGGTGGCCGGCGAAGCAGAGAAAACCGAAGCAGTCCGGAACTATATTCTGGAACACATCGACTGGCCATGTGAGGTGAAGACACTCTTCCGCGATACCAATCTGGGCTGCGGCAAAGCTGTTTCCGGAGCCATCACCTGGTTTTTTGAACACGTGGAAGAGGGAATCATTCTCGAGGACGATACATTGCCTTCGAAAAGTTTTTTCCCTTACTGCGAGGAATTGCTGCACAGATACCGCGATGATTCACGGATAGGCATGATTTCGGGCAATAATTTCCAGCTCGTACCACCGGGTAAATATGATTATATCTTCACAAAATACGTAAGTATATGGGGTTGGGCGACCTGGAAACGGGCATGGTCTTTGTATGACTATAACATGAACAGCTACCGTCAGCAACCCAAAGAGACCGAAGACTTGCTACGCAACACCTTTGTTCCGGAAGAAATGGCCGCACGCAACAGGATTTTTGCGGCCACCGCCGAAGGCAAAATAGACACCTGGGATCACCAGTGGTTCTTTTGCTGCCTGCTGCATCACCTGCTGACCATTGTACCGGCTTCTAACCTGATCAGCAATATCGGATTCGGCGAAGATGCCACCCATACCACTGATGCTACGGGCAATCATATGCATTTGCAAACCTGTGACTTGCATTTCCCGCTCAAACATCCTTCTTTTATAGTGCGCTCCGAACAATATGAAAACGCGCTGAACAGGGAACGCAGAAAAAAAACAAATCCACCTTCGCTGACAATAAGATGGGCACAAAAACTGAAAACATGGCTTCATCCACAATAAAAAGACTCTTAAAGCCTGTATATAACCTCGGCAGACTGCGTTTCCAAGACTGGAAGCGGACTTTCTATTATCAGTATTTTCCGGCAAAACCGGAAGTGATTAACTTAAATGCCAATGATATCTGCAATTCAAAATGTACAATGTGCAATATCTGGCAGCAAAAACAAGATATCGAAATTTCTCCGGAGCAACTGTCGCAGATATTTACCGACCCCCTGTTTTCCAACATCAAACACATCGGTATCACCGGTGGAGAACCTACCCTGAGAGAAGACCTGCCCGGATTGTACGAGGCCGCCTGCAAACAATTGCCCAACCTGAAAGGACTGAGCATTATCACTAATGCCATCAAATCCAAAGATGTTATTAAAAGAATTCTGGAAGTGAAAGAAGTCTGTGACCGCTACGGCAAAACTTTCAGCATCATGGTATCACTGGACGGTGTGGGGCAAACACATGAAAAAATCCGTGGCAGAGAAGGCAATTTCGAGTCGGCCATGGAGGTAATTAATTACTTCAGAAACAACACAAAAATTCCCGTTGCCATCGGCTGCACCATCTCTAAAGAAAACGTGTGGGAAATAGATGCATTACTCGATTTTTTAAAAAAAGAAAATATATACGGCCGGTTCCGCATCGCAGAATTTATCCAGCGTTTGTATAATGCCGACCGCGGAGACGTCATCCGGAATTTCACGGAAGAAGAGAAATACCATTTACAATGTTTCTTCCAAAAACTCATCATGACTTATGAAAAGGACGAAACCTATCAGCGCACCTATCGGAGCATCATAAATATTCTGGGTGGCGGCCAACGGACTATCGGCTGTCCGTATCAGAGCAAAGGGATCGTACTGGATTCCAGAGGAGACATACACTACTGCGCGCCCAAATCCAGGAAAATCGGAAATGCCCTGAAAATTTCCGCTTTGCAGACTTTCAACGGACACCTCAGTGAGCGCAGAAGAATCATGAAAGAACATTGCAGCGATTGTGTGCACGACTACCACGCGCCACTCACTTATCGCGAGCAGGTAGAACAATACAAGACCATTTTCTGGAAACTGCTGTACAGAATTGACCATATTTCAAAGGCAAGTTGGCTCAAAATTCCGCTGCTCTTTTCCCGTCCCAACAACACAAATGGCCTCAAACGCGTATATATTGTCGGCTGGTACGGCACAGAAACGGTCGGCGACAAAGCCATTCTCGGTGGTATCATCGATTTTTACAGGGAAAAATACCAAAACAAAGTTGCTTTCTTCATTTCCAGTATCTATCCCTTTGTAACGAAAAAAACCATCCGTGAACTGGACTGTCCCGACGCGACTGTCATTCCGTTCCACAGCTATGATTTTGCAAAATATGCCGCACATGCCGATGAAGTGGTTATGGGCGGCGGACCGCTGATGGATATGGAAACATTGTCCATTCCACAATGGGCATTTAACATCGCGAAATTATTCAAACGCCATACCGTCGTTTTCGGGTGCGGATTAGGTCCGCTAAAAGAAAAGCGGTATATCAACGCCGTGAAAGATATCCTGCTGCACAGCGATGAAATCAAACTGCGCGACAGCAAGTCGGTGGAATATGCAGCAACGGTTCTTCAACTGGACAGAAAAGATATCGTCAACTCCGGTGACAGTGCACATTTTTACATTTCAGAACTGGCAAAAAAAATGGTACCGCAGGAGCCTGCCAATACGCTCGCCTGCTTCCTCCGCGAGTGGACATCCGAATATCAGGGACAGCTCAGCAAGGAAGCTTTTCTGGCTCAGAGAGATGCGTTTGAGCAAGGACTGGCAACAGCCATTCAGGATATCTGCAGCCGGCATCAGCTGACTCCTGCCTTCTATCCGATGCATACCTTCACGGTAGGCAATGATGACAGGGATTTTTACCGAAGATTTGTCAATACCTATTTTAAGGATACACCCTATGTATTGTATCAGCAGAATGCCACCATAGAAATCGTGGTGAAGGCGATGACCACCTCGAAGATGAATTTGTGTATGCGATTCCACTCTGTATTATTTGCCTCCACACTACGCACCAATTTCCTCGCGGTGGACTATACCAACGGTGGAAAAATTCTGGGATACTTGTCCGACCACCAGGAAACAGACCGCATGATCAGCCTTCAGCAACTGGCAGAAAACGATACGGAAGCTATCAGAAAATGGTATGCAAAAGCCCATATCTTATGAAGATTTTGCAGGTAAATACCGGCGACACCGGAGGCGCTTTTCAGGCGGCCTACCGCCTGCAGCACGGCCTGCAGACGCAGGGTGTTACTTCTGATTTTCTGGTGCTCTACCAACAGCGGAAAGAACTCCACGATGTGCAGGAATTTCTGGGCAATCAATCATTTATTTCCAGAATAAAACACTCCGTCAGGTTTAATCTGCTGCAACGAAAGATAGACAAAGCCATACACGGAAAGCCTGCCGCGCTTTTTCGTTTTCCCTACAGTCCTTTCAGAATTCAGGAGCATCCGCTCGTCCGTCAATCAGATATCGTTCATCTTCACTGGATGGCAAAATTCCTGGATTATCCGACTTTTTTCCGGGAAATAAAACAGCCGGTGGTCTGGACATTGCACGATACCAATCCCTTCAACGGCGGATTTAATTATGAAAGCTACGCGTTACCGGAATA
>ERZ1645187.2358-NODE-2358-length-16678-cov-4.737412_pt1 | contig 16678 bp, 18 predicted proteins | sample MGYA00575352_ERZ1645187 | MGnify/ENA primary metagenome ERZ1645187 (study PRJEB40837, sample SAMN11349314) | freshwater sediment metagenome | isolation source: river sediment | host: Sediment | place: India: Wazaribad , New Delhi | collected 2017-02-21 ... | reverse complement strand
CGCCGGTCCGCGATGCATTCGGTATCCATGCCCAGGCGTGGCGATCAGGCCGGGGGCCTGCGTGGTCCCTGGTTCTGGAAGGGGCGCGGGGCGCTGATCCGCCCTTGGCTGGCCTTTCGCACCGAGCCGCCGGTGGCCGGCTCGGTGCTGTCCGGGGATAAACCGGTCGTCTACCTGCTGGAACGCTACGGTGCGATCAATGCGGTGATCCTGGAGGAGGCCTGCCGCGCGCAGGGCCTGCCGGCGCCGCTGCGGCCGATGCCGGGCGGCCATCTTCCGAAGTCGCGCTCGGTGCTGGCGCTGTCGCGCCGCGAGGGCCTGCTGTTCCGTCGTCCGCGCCAGAAGACGCATTCGGCGGGCCTGGCTCAGGTCGTGCGCGCGGTGCAAGCCTCGGACGACCTGGACATCCAGGTCGTCCCGGTCTCGATCTTCGTCGGGCGCGCGCCGCAGCGCGAGTCCGGGTGGTTCCGCGTGCTGTTCTCGGAGAACTGGGCCGTCGTCGGCCGCTTCCGGCGCCTGATGTCGCTGCTGCTGAACGGTCGCGACACCATCGTGCATTTCAGCCCGGCCGTGAGCCTGCGCGACGTGGTGTCGGAAGGCCTGGACACCGAGCGCACGGTGCGCAAGGCGAGTCGCGTCATGCGTGCGCACTTCCGGCGCCTGCGCGCGGCCGTGATCGGCCCCGACTTGTCCCATCGCCGCACGGTCATCGACGCGGTGATGAATGCGGAAGGGGTGCGCAACGCCGTGGCCGCGGTGGCCGGCAAGGAACGCATCACGCTGGAACAGGCCGAGGGTCGGGCGCGTTCCTATGCCTGGGAAATCGCGGCCGACTATTCGCACCCGACCGTGCGGTCCGCTTCGTTCCTGCTGACCACGTTCTGGAACCGGCTCTACGACGGCATCCGCACCCATCATTTCGACACGCTGAAGCAGGCGGCGCCGGGCCACGAGGTGGTCTACGTGCCCTGCCACCGCAGTCACATCGACTACCTGCTGCTGTCCTATCTGCTCTACGTCAACGGCATCGTGCCGCCGCACATCGCCGCCGGCGTGAACCTGAACCTGCCCGTGATCGGCTCGCTGCTGCGCAAGGGCGGCGCCTTCTTCCTGCGCCGCAGCTTCAAGGCGAACGCGCTGTATTCGGCCGTGTTCTCGGAGTACGTGACCCAGCTGTTCCAGCGCGGCGTCTCGATGGAGTATTTCATCGAAGGCGGGCGCAGCCGCACCGGCCGCCTGCTCGAGCCGCGCGCCGGCATGCTGGCGATGACGGTAAAGAGCTTCCTGCGCGAGTCGCGCCGTCCGGTGGTGTTCCAGCCGGTCTACATCGGCTACGAGCGCATCCTCGAGGGCAAGTCCTACATCGGCGAGCTGTCCGGCAAGCCGAAGGAAAAGGAATCGATCTTCGGCCTGCTCAAGTCGCTCAAGCTGCTGCGCGAGCGTTACGGCAAGGTCACGGTCAGCTTCGGCGAACCGGTGTACTTGACGCAGTTGCTCGACGAGCGCGTGGGGGATTGGCGCGCCACGGCGAAGGACGAACGGCCGGAGTGGTTCGGTTCGGCGGTATCGACCCTGGCCGAGCGCATCCTCGTCAACATCAACCGCGCTGCCGACGTCAATCCGGTCAATCTGCTGGCAGCGGCCCTGCTCGGCACGCCCAAGCACGCCATGGCCGAGGACGACCTGCAGCGCCAGATCGCCCTGAGCCAGCGCCTGATCGCCTCGGTGCCGTATTCCGAGCGCGTGACCATGACCGAACTCGATCCGGCCGGCGTGATCGCCTATGGCGAGAAGCTCGGCGTGATCCAGCGCGTCAAGCACTCGCTCGGCGACGTGCTGCACAGCACCGGCGACCAGGCCGTCCTGCTCAGCTATTTCCGCAACAACGTGCTGCACCTGTTCGCGACGCCGGCCTGGGTCGCGGTCTGCTTCCTCAACAACCGGCGCCTGCAGCGCGCGACGGTCGAGCGCCTCGGGCGCTTCATCTATCCGTTCATCCAGGGCGAGCTGTTCCTGCCCTGGACCGAGGACGAGTGGGCGGGGCGCATCGACGCGATGATCGGCCAGTTCGTGCAGGAGGGCCTGCTCGAATGCGAGGACGAGGGCAAGGTCCTGCGTCGCCGCGTCGGCCAGACCGACGAGGCCTACCAGTTGCGCGTCATCGCCAACTCGCTGCTGCAGGCCTTCGAGCGCTACTACATCGCGCTGGCCCTGCTGGTGAAGTCCGGCCCCGGCGTGCTCTCGACCGCGGAACTGGAGAACCAGTGCCAGCTGACCGCGCAGCGCCTGTCCCTGCTGCATACCCAGGCGGCGCCGGAATTCTTCGACAAGACCCTGTTCAAGGGCTTCATCGCGACCATGCGCGAACGTGGCGTGCTCTCGCTCGACGGCAACGCCAAGCTCTCGTTCGGCGACGACCTCGTCGCGATGGCCGAGGACTCCAAGCTCATCCTCAGCCGCGAGCTGCGCCACTCCATTCTCAAGCTCGCGGGCAGCAAGGACCGCAGCGAGGTCACGCCGCCGCCGCAGTCGCAATGAGGCGGCCGCCGGCCATTGCCGGCGTGGCGGTCATGGTATGGGCGGCGTGTTCCGTGGCGACCCTCGGACCCGGGCGATGCGCGTGCCTGCTCGCCCGGAGCGCCCAAGGTGACCTGTGGGACGTGCCCGGCGCAGGTGGGTCGCCGATCGATCGGGCCGATCGCGGCATCGAACGAGAGATGCCGGATCCGTGAAGTTGGCGGGGTCATGCGCCGCATCGGGTTTGTCCCCGATGGATGCCACGCCCACGAGGTCGGTGCGATGAATGAACATTGGATCGTCGGGCCACGCCGCGCGTGGCGCCTGTTGCACCGGCTGGTGATCGCCATCGCGCTGTCGGGAGCGCCGCCAGGCGCCGCCGCGGTCGAACATTTCGAGGGGCGCATGGCCTCGGGCGACGCGGTCGCGCTGGCACTCTCCGGCTTGGCGGGTGCGGTCACCGGCACCCTGCGCGACGACACCTACGCGTATGAGGTCGTGGCCGACATCGACGATCGCCGCCTGGTCGGTCAGGCCGAGCAGTCCGATCTCGGCATTCGCGTCGGACTCGATGGCGAATTGCGTGATGGCGGCATCGACCTGGAGATCCGCTTGTCGATTCTCGGCGAGGAAGCGTCCGAGCTGATTTGGCTGGTGCGCGCGGGTTCGGTCGCAAACATCCCGTCGGATGGATCGCCTCGCGAGAACGCGGCCACGTCCGCGCCCGGCGAGCGCGATCCGGCCCTGGTCGGCCACTGGGTCCACGAAGAGATCTACAACAGCGGCAGCGGCGCGGATTTTCTCGGCGCGTCGAGTCGCCGAGGCTTGATCCTGCGCGCGGACGGCGGCGTGGCCGATGGCGGCAGTGCCGTCAGCCTGTCCGGCGACGGCTATCTGGGCCAAAGCAGCGACGGCGGCAGCGGCGTTGTGCCCGGCGTGACCTGGTTCTCGCGCGGCCAGCACCTCTGGCTGCACAACGCCGCCGACGGCCGGACCGTCGATCTCGGTCGGTACTACGCCGAACCCGGGCGCATGATGGTCACCGCCGAGAATGGCCGGCGCATGCTGTTCATGCGGGCACGCTGATCAGGCCGGTTCGTCGGGAATCAGCTTGTTCTCGTAGTAGGTGATCATGTCCTTGATGCGCAGCTTGCGCTTCTTCAGGCGCTTGAGCTGGATTTCGTCGGCCTCGAGATTCCCGGCGAGGCTGGCGATGGCGACGTCGAGGTCGCGGTGTTCGGTGCGCAGTTCCACCAGGCGGCGGGCGATGAAGGCGGGATCGAGCGATTCGGTCATGGCGACACGCGCGGAGGACATCCGAGTGTAGCCCGGCGCCGGCACGGGCGGGAGCGCGCCGGCGCCGCTAAACTGGGCGGCCCACCGGAGGCAGGTCATGAGCCTCGAACCGAACCGCAAAGCCGAACTCGAATTCAACAAACTGCACAAGCGCCTGCGTCGCCAGGTCGGCCAGGCCATCGCCGACTACGCGATGATCGAGGACGGCGATAAGGTCATGGTCTGCCTGTCCGGCGGCAAGGACAGCTACACCCTGCTCGACATCCTGCTGCAGTTGCAGGCCAAGGCGCCGGTGCGCTTCGAGTTGGTCGCGGTCCATCTCGACCAGAAGCAGCCGGGCTACTCGCCGGAGATCCTGCCGGACCATCTGCGCGGCGTCGGCGTGCCGTTCACGATCCTGGAGCAGGACACCTACTCGGTCGTGAAGCGCGTGGTGCCCGAGGGCAAGACCATGTGCGGACTGTGTTCGCGCCTGCGTCGCGGCGCCTTGTACACGCATGCGAGCCTGCACGGCTTCACCAAGATCGCGCTCGGCCACCATCGCGACGACATCGTCGAGACGATGTTCCTGAACCTGTTCCACCACTCGAAGCTGGCGGCGATGCCGCCCAAGCTGCAGTCCGACGACGGCAGGCACATCGTCATCCGTCCGCTGGCCTATTGCGCCGAGGACGACATCGCCGAATATGCCGCCGCCAAACGGTTCCCGATCATGCCCTGCAATCTTTGCGGCTCCCAGGAAACCCTGCAACGCAAGGCGATCAAGGCGATGCTGGCGGAGTGGGAACGCAAGCATCCGGGACGCATCGAGAACACCTTCCGCGCCCTGACCGACGTGCGTCCCTCGCAGCTGGCCGATCGCCAGCTGTTCGATTTCGTCGCGCTCGGGGCCCGCGGCGAACGCAGCGACGCGCACGCCTGGCTGGCCGGCGAAGCGAGCGAGGAGACCGACCGCCCGGCACGCGCGGCGGCGGTCGCCGCCGCAAGCGGCCTCGACATCCTCGAAGCCTGAGCCCGCCTTCCACCGCATCCAGATCGTCGCCATCGAGCGACGATGAAACCGCCTTCCCGGAGTATTCCCGCATGTTTTTCCGCAACCTGACCCTGTTCCGTTTTCCCGAAGGCATCGAGCAGCGCTTCAAGAAGCTCGACGAGCAGCTCGCCGAGCATGAACTGCGTCCCTGCGGTCCGCTCGAGTTGCAGACGCGTGGCTGGGTGTCGCCCTATGGCCGGGGCGAGGCGATGTTTGCCGTCGCGCACGGCAGCGGTGCCCTGATGGCTCTGGGTGGCGAAGACAAGTTGCTCCCAACGGCGGTGATCAACCAGCATATTGCCGAGAAAGTCGAGGAACTGGAGAAGCAACGGGGACGCCCGGTCGGCGCCCGCGAGCGCCGCAAGCTGAAGGATGATGCCCTGACCGAACTGCTGCCGCGGGCCCTGGCCCGGCCCAGCCGGCTCGCCGGCTATGTCGATATCGCCAACGGATGGGTGGTCGTCGACACCAGCTCGCGCAAGGGCGCCGAGGGTTTCGTGTCGGCGCTGCGCAACGCGCTCGGCAGCTTCCCGGCGACCAGCTTGGAACCCGAGGAATCGCCGCGGGCGCTCATGACGGAATGGATGATCGAGGGTAAGCTCCCGAACGGATTCGCGCTCGGCGACGAGTGCGAGCTGAAGGACCCGGCCGACAACGGCGCCATCGTGCGCTGCCGTCGCCAGGACCTGGCCGCGGACGAGATGCGCGAACATCTGTCCAGCGGCAAGCAGGTCACCCAGCTCGCGCTCACGTTCGAGGAGCGGATGCGCTTCGTGCTCGACGAAACGCTGACCGTGCGCAAGTTCAAGCTGCTCGACATCGCGGTGGAACAGCTCGACCAGGGCGACCGCGATTCGGCCAAGGCCGAACTGGACGCACGCTTCGTGTTGCTGAGCGGCGAGGTGGCGCGTCTGCTCACCGCGATCGAAACCACGTTCGGCGTGCATCGGCCGCAGTCGCTCTGAGGCCGGGGTCGCCGACGCCGCGAGGTCGGCATGCCGCAATCGTTGTCGGACATCGTTGAACTGGAAACCCCGAACGGCCGGACCGTGCGCGTGCGCGCGGTCACCCATCCGCGGGCGCGAAGGCTGTCGCTGACGATCGGCGCCGGCGGCCCACGCGTGTCGGCGCCCGAAGGCACGCATCCGGCCACGGTCCGCGCCTTCCTGCGCGAGCATGCCGGCTGGCTGCAGAAGAAGCTGCGCGAACTGGAATTGACCGGGCGCAAGCTGGCGCCGCCGGTCCCGGGGCGCGCCGAAACCTTCACCTTCCGTGGCGTGCAATTGCCGGTGATCTGGCAGCACGATCGTTTCCCGCGCATCGCGGTCGCGCCCGGTCGGCTCGACTTCGCGCTTGACCTCGGCCACGACGACGCCCTGCGCATCGCCCGGCGCACCATGCGCGCGTTCCTGTTGCGCGAGATGCGGCGCGAGGTGGCGCGGCTGTCGTCCTACTTCGCGTTGAAGATCGGCAAGCAGCCGAGCGCGTTGCGCTTCCAGCCGATGCGCACGCTCTGGGGCAGCCTCAGCGCCGACGGACGCATGAACCTCGACCTCGCGCTGATGCTGGCGCCGCCGGAAGCGCTGGAATACGTGGTCGTGCACGGGATGTCGCACCTGTGGGTGCGCAACCACGGGCCGCGCTTCTGGGCCCGCGTCGCCGCCGTCGATCCGGATTTCGAGGCCCAGCGCGACTGGCTCAACCGCTACGGCCACGCCGTCAAGCACGAATTGTCGCGCTGGATCGGCGAAGACATCGACTGAGTACGTCGCCGGCGTGCGTGCCGTCGGCGTCCTGCGCTAGCCTTGCGTCCAAGGCATCGAACGGGGAACCACCATGCGCATTTGGATCGGATGGCCACTGCTGCTGTTGCCGCTGGCGGCGCCGGCGCAAACGCCGGAGGAAGACGAGCGGCGCATCGAGGAGATCGTGCGCGAGCGCTATGGCCCGACGCAGGCCGAGATCGAAGCGCTGGCCCTTCAGGGTCTCGGCCCGGACGGCCAGCCGCTGATCGATCCTGCCACCGGACTGCCGGTGGTTCCGGGTCCGGACATGGTGCTGACGCCGACCACCGAGCCGGCCCCGGTGCCGCCCGGCGCGACCGAACCGCCTGCGGCCGAACCGCCGCCGCCGGACCTGCCGCCGGTCGGGCCGATCCAGTTCGAGGACCTGTCCAAGCTCGTCGGCCATTGGGTCAAGCTCAAGACCTACAACGGCCGGACCTGGCAAGGCCAGGTCAAGGCCGTGAAGGGCAACGAAGTCCAGGTGACCGTCACCCAGCGCGGCGGTGCGGCGCTGATGACGCTGAAGAAGAACGCGATCGCTTCGCTGGAACGGATCTGAGGTAGGACCATGCTGCTGATCGCCACCCTTGTGCTGCTTGCGCTCGCCGGCTGGGCCGGACTGATCTATGTGCGCCTGTCCCTCCCGCTCGGGCTCCTGGTCGCGGCGCTGCCGCTGATCGGCATCGGCGTCGCCAGCGCCACCGGACAGCCGCTGGTCGCCTATGCCGCCCTGCTGCCGCTCGGGTATTTCGCCTACAAGAACCGCGGGTCGCAATACGACATCCTGATCCCGCTGATCGGCCTGGTCGCCGCAACCTGGTTCTGGACCTATGCCGCCGAGAAATCGCGGCTGGCCTCGGCGGCGGCCTACGAGGCGCAGGTCGCCGAGTTCCGCAAGCGGAGCGAGGCCAATGCCGCGGGTGCCGCGCAGACCATCGCGCGCTGGCCGGCCCAGGCCGCGAAGCTCAAGCAGCATCGCGGCAAGTTGGCCTTGGCCGATACCGGCGCCGAACTGGCGGTGCCCGAGCACTGGCGTTTCATCGAGGCCCGTCCCCTGCGCGATGCCTTGTCCGGCACCAAGCACTACCCGGGGCTCGGCGTGGTCGGCTGGCTGGTCCACGAACGCGTCGACCTGAGCCAGCTCGACACGATTTGGTACGTCGAGGTCTACGCCGAACAACGCGGTCACGTGAAGGCCTCGGGCGTCGACGACGGCGACCTCGAGCGGCGCAAGGGCGAAGCGACCGCCAGGATCAATGCCAAGGCCTTTGCCGCGGGTGCGCCGAGTTTCTCGTTCGTGAAGTTCCTCGAAGCGCCGAAGTACGACGCGCTGTACGACCGCGCCGTCTGGGTCGACCAGATGAGCTACCCGGGCGAGACCTCGCTGCTGCTCGACTGCTACGCGATCAAGCTGGGCAAGGAAGCGCAGTTGTGGTTCCGCATGCGCGAGCAGTTCGAAGGCGCGCGCGAGCTGTGCACGCGCAGCGTGCGTCTGATGGCGGCGAAGACCCAGTTCGCCAGCGGCGCCGGTTACGCCGACTACACCTGGCTGGTCGACGACAGCGCCGGTTTCGATCTCGGCGAAGTGATCGCCAGCGAACACCGCGTCGAGGAGTGACTCAGTCGCGGCGCAGTGCGGCCGCGACTTCCGCCGGCATTTCCATGTGCAGATGGTGGCTGCCGGCCAGGCGCGTCCAGCGCAGGTCCCCGACCACGCGGGTGCGCGCGAGCATGTGCTCGACATCGACGAAGGGCATCGGCGGATCGGCCACCACGAGGCGCGTCGGGCAGCGGATGCCGGCGAGATAGCCGCGCACCTGCGCTTCCGACAGCCGCATCGCGCTGGTCAGGGTCAGGCGCGGGTCGCTGGACCATTCGTAGCCGCTCTCGACGGCGCGCACGCCGCGCTCGACGAGCAGGCGCGCACTCGTTTCGCTGAGCGGCATGTCGCGGTTGCCGCGCCGCGCCGCGACGGCCGCTTCCAGCGAGGGGAAGCGGCGCAGTTGCTTGCCGGCGATGGCTTGGCGGTCGCGCAGGGCCTGCGCGAGCAGGCCCGGAAGCTTCTCTTCGGCCGTGCTGATCGGCCCGAGCGATTCGATCAGGTACAGGTGTTCGATGCGATCGCCCAGCGCCGCCGCGAGAATGCTGGCGATCGCGCCGCCGAGCGAATGCCCGAGCAACGAGAAGCGCGGCCAGCCCAGCGCCTCGACCACGGCCAACACATCGGTGCAGTAGTCGATGAAGTGATACCAGGCGCCGCTCGCGCGGTGCGAACTGCGGCCGTGTCCGGGCAGGTCGATCATCACGAGATCGTGCTCGGCGAAATGGGGTGCGATCGGCGTGAAGCTGGCGACGTTGTCCCGCCAGCCGTGCAGGGCCCGCAACTTCGGGCCGCCGGCGCGGCCGCAGCGACGCGCCGCGATGTGCAGCGGCGGCGTCTCGATCGTGAATTCCACGAACATGCTTCAGTCCCTGCCCGCCAGCTGGCGGTAGCGTTCGACGACCATCGGTCGCGCCGCTTCTTCTTCGCGCATCGACGCCGCCGAGAACTCGGGCCAGTGCGTGCAGCGTTCCCGCACCAGTTGCGCGACCAGGGCGGCGTGTTCATCCGACGCGTTCAGACACGGAACGTAGCCGTATTGTTCGCCGCCGGCGGCAAAGAAGCGGTCGCGGTTCTCGACGGCGATCTCCTCGAGGGTTTCCAGGCAGTCGACCGCGAATCCGGGACAAACCACGTCGACGGCCCGAATGCCGCGTGCGGGCAGGGCGCTCAGGGTTTCGTCGGTATACGGCCGCAGCCAGGGCTCGCGCCCGACGCGGGACTGGAAGGCGATCGTCCAGTCGCCCTCGCCCAGGCCAAGCCGTTCCGCGACGCGTCGAGCGGTGCCATGGCATTGGCAGTGGTACGGGTCGCCCGCATGCAGGTAGCGTTCCGGGATGCCGTGGAACGAAAACAACAGGTGGCGACGGCCCTGCGCGGCCCAATGGCGGCGGATCGCGTCGGCGACCGCTTCGGCATAGCCCGGGTGCCGGTAGTAGTCGCTGACGAAGGCGAGCTCGGGGATCCAGCGCCAAGTCCTGAGTTCGTCGGCGAGCGCATCGAAGACCGAGCCCGTGGTCGTTCCCGAGTACTGCGGGTACATCGGCAAGACCAGGATCCTTCGTACGTTCGCCGCCTGCAGCTCGCGCAGCACCGCGCCCAGCGCCGGTCGTCCGTAACGCATTGCGCTGCGCACCAGCACCGGGCCGGCGGCGATGGCCGACAACTTCGCGCCCACGGCGGCCATCAGGGCTTCGCTGTGCAGCAGCAGCGGCGAGCCGCCTTCGGTCCAGACCTGCTGGTAGGCATGAGCCGAGCGGCGGGGGCGGAAGCGCAGGATGATGCCGTGCAGGATCGGCCACCACTTCCAGCGCGGCAGCTCGACCACGCGCGGGTCGGACAGGAACTCGGCCAGATAGCGCCGTACCGCCGGGGTGTCGGGGGCGTCCGGCGTGCCCAGGTTCACCAGCACCACGGCCGCAGCCGGGCGGGCGCCATGATCGAAAGTCGAAAGACCGAGGTAGTTCATCCCGCCTTTCTACTACATCTTGGGGTGAACCCCGCGTGCGGCCGCGACGGCTGGGCTGTCGCGAAAATACAACAGGAAAACGCCGGCAAGGCTTTGATCCGTCTTGTGTCGTCCTTAAAATCGGGAGCGCTGTCCCCTGCGGACAGCCGACGATTATCCGAATAACAAGATCGAACGACGACAGGAAGAACCAGGGATGCGACGCAGCCTGCAAGCCGCAGTGCTAGCCATGTCGACCGCGATGGCATTGCCCGCGGCGGCGGAGTCGCTCGCCTATGGGGTCTCCTTCAACAAGCTGTACCGGATCGACCTCGCGTCCGGCCAGACCACCCTGATCGGCGAAACCGGTTTCAACGATGTCGAGGGATTGGCCCTGTCGCCATCGGGCGTGCTGTACGGCATCGTCGATTCGACGAAGACGCTGATCACGATCGACAAGCAGACCGGACGCGGCAGCCTGATCGGCAGCAGTCCGGGCAATACCGGCCTGACGGGCCAGGGCGTGGGCCAGTTCGACGCCCTCGACTTCGGTCTGGCGTTCACCTGCGATGGCCGTCTCTGGGCCTCCTCCGACACCACGGGCAAGCTCTGGCAGCTGAATCCCGCCTCCGGCCAGGCGACCTATGTCGGCAATCTGGGTGCGCAGATCACCGGGCTCGGGGCAAATGCCGACGGACTGTTCGGGCTCGGGTCGCAAGGCCATGAAGGCGTCTACCGCATCAACGTATCGACCGCCGCCGCGACCCGGTTCGGCGGTCTGGCGCCGAACCTGACGTTCGCCGATGGCGGTCTCGACTTCGATGCGGACGGAAACCTCTGGGCCATCCTCGATTACCGCCCGCCGGACGACAATCGCCCGAGCGACATCGTGCGCATCGACCTGGTGACCGGCGCGGCGACGTTCGTTGCGGCGACGCTGCCCGAAATGGAAGGACTGGCGATTTCGCCGATCGCGGCCTGCCGCGGCCCGGGCGGTGGCGCCAGCTCGCCCTACCTGGCGGTGCCGGCAACCGGTGTCGCGGCGCGCATGCTGCTGGCCCTTGCCCTGGTGTTCGGCGGCCTGGCGGCGTTGGCCGTGTCGCGCCGCGCCTGAAGGCGCCACTCACCGCAGATTCATCGGCGTCGCGGCAGATTGCGGTTCTGTATCCCGTTCCCGCAACAGAAGGATTTGCGCATGCCGATTCGCCACGTCCTCGCCCTTCTTGCGCTGCTCGCCCTCGCGCCGCTCGCTCTCGCCGGCGAGAAGGAAGACCGCCGCGCCCAGGATGCCGCCCGCGTACTCTCGGAGATCATGGCCGTGCCGGACAAGCGCGTGCCCAACCATCTGATCGAGAAGGCCGAGGCCATCGCCGTGATTCCGGACGTGGTCAAGGCCGGCCTGGTCGTCGGCGGCCGCCACGGCAAGGGCCTGATCGCGGTGCGTTCGCCGGATGGCACCTGGTCGAACCCGAGTTTCATTTCCCTGACCGGTGGCAGCTTCGGCTTCCAGGCCGGCGTGCAGTCTACCGACGTCGTTCTGGTGTTCCGTTCCAAGCGCGGCGTCGACCAGATCGTCAACGGCAAGTTCACCCTCGGCGCCGATGCGGCCGTGGCCGCAGGCCCGGTCGGACGCAACGCGCAAGCCTCGACCGACGCCCAGCTGAAGGCCGAGATCTACAGCTATTCGCGCTCGCGCGGTCTGTTCGCGGGCGTCGCGCTCGACGGTTCGGTGCTGAGCATCGACCACGACAGCAACCAGGCCACGTACGGTCGCAACATGACGCCGCGCCGCATCTTCGAAGGCGGTGTCGGCGCCGTGCCGAACGCGGTCGTCGACTTCCGCGACCGGCTTGAGGAATACACGGCACAGTAGCCGTCGCGGCGCTATCCTTGGCGCCTTCATCATTCGAGGTGGATCATGGGTTCCTTCAGCATTGGCCATTGGTTGATCGTGTTGCTGATCGTGGTGCTGATCTTCGGCACCAAGAAGCTGCGCAACATCGGCGGCGACCTCGGCGGCGCGGTCAAGGAGTTCAAGAAGGGCCTCGCCGACGGCGAGGACGCGCCCAAGCTCGAAGCCGACAAGAAGACGGCCGAAGGCGCCGCGCAGGCCGAGAAAGACAAGTCGGCCTGACGACCTGAACCATGTTCGATGTCGGCATCAGCGAACTGGCGTTGATCGCCGTGGTCGCGCTGATCGTGCTCGGCCCGGAGCGCCTGCCGCGTGCCGCGCGCACGGTCGGGGCCATGCTGCGTCGGCTGCGCTCGAGCTGGACCAACCTGCGCTACGAGATCGACCGCGAAATCGCCGCCGATGAACTCAAGCGCAGCCTGCGCGAGACCGAGGAAACGATCCGCAAGGCCGATCCGGTGGCTGCAGTGAAGCGCGAGTTCGAGCCCGGCAAGGATTCGAACCCGTCATGAGCGGTACGCCCGAAGTCGATGGCGAGCTGCCCTTCCTCGCGCATCTGATCGAATTGCGCGAGCGCCTGCTCAAGGCGGTGGCGGCGGTCGGCGTCCTATTCCTCGCCGGCATCCCGTTCGCGAACCGCATCTATGCGCTGCTCGCGCAGCCGCTGCTCGACAAGATGCCGGCGGGCACGAAGATGATCGCGATCGAGGTCGCGTCGCCGTTCCTGACGCCGCTCAAGCTGACCTTCTTCGCGGCGCTCGTGGTCGCGATGCCGTTCGTGCTGTACCAGGCCTGGGCCTTCGTGGCGCCGGGGCTCTACCGGCACGAGAAGCGCCTGGCGGTGCCCCTGCTGGTCTCGGCCGTGGCGCTGTTCTACACCGGCTGCGCGTTCGCGTATTTCCTGGTGCTGCCGGCGGTGTTCGGTTTCCTGCAGGCGGTGGCGCCGGTCGGTGTCGCGGTGATGACCGACATCACCCAGTACCTCGACTTCGTGCTGGTGCTGTTCCTGGCCTTCGGCCTGTGCTTCGAAGTGCCGGTCGCGGTGGTGATCCTGGTCCTGCTCGGCTGGGTGACGCCGGCGCAGCTGCGGGAGGCGCGCTCCTACGTGATCGTCGGCGCCTTCGTCATCGCCGCGGTGCTGACGCCGCCGGATGTCGTGTCGCAGCTGCTGCTGGCGATTCCGATGTGCATCCTGTACGAGCTCGGCATCCTGGCCTCGCGCTGGTTGCCGGCGCGGGCGGACGTGGCGAAGGCCTGACCGGATGGGTTGGTTCCGACAAGAAAACGGCCCCGTTCGGGGCCGTTTTCGTTCTCGCGGAAGCGCAGGCTTACGCGGCCGGCGGGGCGGGCGGAGCCGGCGGATCCATCGGTGCCGGCGGCGCCATCGGCGGTTGCGCCGGTTCGCTGCTGCCGAACACCTGGCGGTGCGCGAAATACATCGACGGGCCGCCGATCAGGGCGCCGAGGATGCCGAGCGCGAGCGCGCCGAGCAGCGGAATCCAGCCGATCACGATGGCGACGACGAAGAAGGCGATGCCGACGCACAGGAAGCCGACGACCACCGAGACCAGGTTGGCCATGCAGATCGCGAAGCTTTCCTTCATCGCGTCGAACGGCGCGACGTTGTCGAGCATCACCCGCGGCACCGCGAAATAGACCATGAAGGCCACCGCGATGGCCGCCGGAATCAGCAGCAGGCCGCCGATCGCCATGCCCGCGAAGCCGAGGCCGGCGCCGCTGGAGCTGCCGCTCGCGGCCGCGAACAAGGCGCCGCCGATCATCACCGCCACGATGACGCCGGCAACCAGGGCCAGGCCCACGGTCGGCAGGCACAGCGTGATCATCGGCCCGGCCTTGCCCGGTTGCTGGAAGGCGATGAACAGGTGGCTGATGTCGGCCTTGCGACCCTGTTCTTCCTCGCGCGCCGCCCAGACGAAGCCGCCCTGCAGCGCCGGACCGACCACGATCATTGCCAGGTTCAACAGCGGCACCGCCGAAATCACCGCGTAGATCAGGGCCATGACGATGAACACGCCCGGGTTCTTCATGGCCAGTTGGATCGCCGACGTGAACCAGTTGAAGACGTCGCCGATCTCGAATTTCCTGCTGCTCATTCCTTTACTCCCCGTATCCTGCGCGGGTTGCGCGGCGCGGAGCATAGCCCGAGGCGCGCCGCGGCGCAGCCGCCGCCCCGAACACTCGTTAGAATCCGCGGATGCTGGTCGTCAACGCGCGCATCCATATCGCCGACACCGAGCTGGAGGAGCGTTTCGTGCGCGCCTCCGGTCCCGGCGGGCAGAACGTCAACAAGGTCGCGACCGCGGTGGAGCTGCGCTTCGACGCGCGCCAATCGCCGTCGTTGCCCGAGGCCGTGCGCACGCGCCTGCTGGCGCGTGCGGATCGCCGCATCACCGACGACGGCGTCGTCGTGATCCAGGCCAACCGCTTCCGCACCCAGGAGCGCAACCGCGAGGACGCGCGCGAACGGCTGGCCGAGATGATCCGCGCCGCGACCATCGTGCCCAAGGCGCGCATCGCGACCAAGCCCACGCGCGCCTCGAAGGAGCGCCGCATCAACGAAAAGAAGACCCGTTCCGCGATCAAGCGCGGACGCAGCAGCCGAGTGGACCACGACTGATGACGCCGATCGCCGAACCCCTGCCGCCGAATGCGCCGCAACGTTATCCGCGCTGGCTGCGCGCCTTCGCCGCGGCCTGGCTGCGCCTGCTGGGCTGGAAGCTCGTCGGCCGCTTCCCCGACGAGAAGCAGCTGCTGATCGTGGTGGCGCCGCATTCCTCGGCCTGGGATGCGCTCTATGGCCTGTTGATCAAGGTCGCGGTCGGCATCGACATCCGCTTCATGGCCAAGCGCGAAGCGTTCTGGTTCCCGCTCGGCGCCTTGCTCAAGGGCCTGGGCGCCATCCCGATCGACCGTCGCGCCGCGCACGGCGTGGTCGGCGAAACCGTCGACGGCTTCCGCCGCAACCCGAACGCCTGGTTCCTGCTCGCGCCGGAGGGCACGCGCAAGGCGGTGCAGAAGTGGAAGTCGGGCTTCTGGCACATCGCGCGCCAGGCCGAGGTGCCGGTCTGCGCCATCTACATCCACTATCCGGACAAATGCTTCGGCATCGTCGACGGCACATTCCGGATGACCGAGGACATGGACGGCGACATCGCGAAGATCCGCGCGGCCCTGTCGCCCTACCGCGGCAAGCGCCGCGGCGTGTGACGACGCCGCCTCGACAGGCCGGATGATTTCCTCTGCGCTTTCCGGAGAACCGACATGCTCAAGATTGGCGACCGCATTCCCGATTTCGACCTCGTCACCGACCGCGGCGAACGCGTCTCGCCGAAGACGCTGAAGGGCGCGCGCGCGGTGCTGTACTTTTATCCGAAGGACGACACGCCCGGCTGCACCAAGGAGGCCTGCGCCTTCCGCGACGCCTTGCCGAAGTTCGATGCGGCCAAGGTGCGCGTGTATGGCATCAGCGCCGACGATGCCAAGTCGCACGGCAAGTTCGTCGGCAAGTACCGGTTGAACTTCCCGCTGATCGCCGATCCGGATCGCATCGCCATCGAAGGCTTCGGTGTCTGGGTCGAGAAATCGCTGTATGGCCGCAAGTACATGGGCATCGCCCGCGCCAGCTTCGCGATCGACGGCGATGGCCGGATCGCGCAGGTCTGGGACAAGGTCAAGCCCGAGACCCATGCCGAGGAAGTGCTGGCCTGGATGACCGGCGCCGCCCCGGCGACCGCGAAACCGGTTGCGAAGAAAGCGGCGCCCGCGAAGACCGCCGCAGGCAAGAAGCCCGCGGCCAAGAACGTGCCCGCCAAGAAGGCGCCGGCAAAGAAGGCCGTGGCCAAGAAAGCCGTCGCGAAGAAGGTCGCGAAGAAGCGCTGATGCAGGCGTTCGGGGCGCGGATTCAGCGCTCCGAATGGCCCGACTCGAACCAGTCGCGGCGAGTGAACATGCCGGGCTTGATCAGGTCGATGAAGGCGCGCGCCTGCGGGCTGAGGTACTTGCCCTTGCGCATCACCACGCCGTAGCTGCGCTGCGGGAACCAGGCGCGCATGTTGCGCACTTCGAGGCGGTCGCCGGGGCGCAGGCAGAGCCCGGTCACGATGGAGATGCCAAGCCCCATCGACACGTATTGCTTGATGATTTCCCAGCCGCCGACCTCGATCGCGACCTGGTAGGGCACGCGCGCCTGCTGGAAGATCAGGTCGACGAGGCGGTACGTGGTCATGCGTCGTGGCGGCAGGATCAGTCCGTAGGGCGAGAGATCTTCGAGCCGGATCTCGGCCTTCTGCATCAGCGGATGGTTGGGCGGCGTGATCAGCATCGGGTCGAAGTGGTAGACCGCCTCGTAGGCGAGATCGCTGGGCACGTCGATCATCGAGCCGACCGCGAAATCCGCGGTGTCCGAACGCAGCATCGACAGGCCTTCGGCGCCGGTCACGTTGACCAGGTGCAGACGTACCTTCGGATGGCGCTCGCGGAAGGCCTGGACCAGGTTCGGCAACAGGTACTGGATCGTGGAGATGCCGGCGGCGATGGTCACTTCGCCCGCGTCCATGCCGAGGGCGCC
>ERZ1645187.2356-NODE-2356-length-16701-cov-19.345368_pt1 | contig 16701 bp, 12 predicted proteins | sample MGYA00575352_ERZ1645187 | MGnify/ENA primary metagenome ERZ1645187 (study PRJEB40837, sample SAMN11349314) | freshwater sediment metagenome | isolation source: river sediment | host: Sediment | place: India: Wazaribad , New Delhi | collected 2017-02-21 ... | reverse complement strand
TCGCGTCGGTGGCGGAATGGCGGCTGTCGGAGCGGGGCGGTCATTCGCCAGCCAGAACGGTAGCGCGATATGAGATTCAGGCCTCCCACAGCCCATCGAGCGCGAAGGTTTGCGTTTCGAACGGCGGTGCGGTGACGGTATCGGAATCCTTGAAGCGGCGAGGAACAGCGTCGAGCCGTTTCACGATGCAGGCGAGCCCTTCGCCAGGGCGACGAGGCGGGGGCGGATGTCGGCGACGCCGGTGAGAGGCGGGTCGAACCAGAGGCGGGTGAACTCGTCGCCGCGAATGAGGTCGAGGCCTTCGGGATCGATGCCGGCGAGACGCCAGCCGGTGCCATCGCTGCCGGCCGCTGCGGCGTAGCGATCGACCGCGCCGGCGTGGTCCGCGTTCATGTGCTCGACGACGCCGGGCTCGATCGCCGCCCACTCGTCGATCGCCACGTCCGCGATGACGAGATCGCGCGGTTCGGGTGCGAAGGCGCGTCCGAAGCCGCCGTTGAAAGAGGCCTTCCTCGTGTCGAACCGCCAGTACGAGAAGTCCGGCAGGTCCTGATACAGCTTGCTCTTGGAGTTGTGTGAGCGGTAGCGCGCGCGGAACGCGTCGCGCATCGGTCCGGGTTCCAGCATCTCGGCTTCGCCGATCAGCGTCACGCGCGGATGCGCCAGCGGATCGCCCTTGCCGGGTTCGCCGACGAGCAGCGAGCAGCGCTTGTCGCTCATCAGGTTCTGCTGGTGCGCGGCGAGCGCCGAGATGAAGAAGCCGGGAGCGCCGTCGGTGAAGGTGGCGATGGCGATGCGGCTGACCGACGGCGCGCCGGTCGCAGCATCGAGCGTGCCGAGAGCTGCGTACCGAGCCGTGCGGAGGATGTGCTTCAACTGCCGGCGAACAGGATCGTCCACGGTCTGGAGAATGTCGCGCTTCTTGTCGGTCATGCCGTCTCCCCTCGTCGGTCACCTGTTCGACGCCGTTGCGCCTCGCCCCTGTTCTACGCCACCAGCGCTCCGCGTGCAGCCGCGCGGCCGACCGCCGGCAGGTGATCGGTCTGCAAAAGGAAGACGAACGGTGCTGTGCTGCATGAATGCACCCGCAGCGGTCAGGCTTCGACCAAAGCGCCGATTGCATTCTCACTGCGCAGGTGCAATATGAAATTGTGCGCTGCATTATAGTCCGGCGCGAATGACGGCGGTGCGAAGTCTCCCGGTCCCAGACCCTTGCGCCCGTCGAGCATGCTCGCATGCGCATATTCGCGAGTTGAACCACCCGACCGGGTTGGTTTGACCTACCCTTCCAGCAAAAACCTGTCCTGCCGGGTGGATTTCCTCCCACCCGTCGAGCGTGCACGTTTGCGCGTCCGGGTGTTGTGACGCGAGGCCCTTCCGAACGATTGTCTCCGCGGTTGCCGGGCGAACCGGAGCACGAGGAGATGACGGAGAGGCAAGGCGCCGGGCGCGCCGCTCACTCCGGTCTGTAAGCCCTCGCAAAGCTCCCCCGCATCGGCGTCCCAGAGACAAACGCGCCGCTACGCTGGAGGAGACACACGCAATGCTGGTTCAACCGCACCTTTTCATCCCCGGCCCGACCAACATCCCCGAGGCCGTGCGCATGGCCATGAACCTGCCGATGGAGGATATGCGGTCGCCGGAGTTCCCGAAGTTCACGCTGCCGATCTTCGAGGACCTGAAGAAGGTCTTCAAAATGAAGGATGGCCGCGTCTTCATTTTCCCGTCGTCCGGAACCGGCGCGTGGGAATCGGCGATGCAGAACACGCTCGCCGTCGGTGACACGGTGCTGATGAGCCGCTTCGGCCAGTTCTCGCTGCTGTGGGTCGACATGGCAGAGCGCATGGGCCTCAAGGTCATCCTCTGCGACGAGGAGTGGGGTACCGGCGTTCCGGTCGAGAAGTACGCCGACATCCTGGCGAAGGACAAGGCGCACGAGATCAAGGCCGTGTTCGCCACGCAGAACGAGACCGCGACCGGCGTCACCAGCGACATCGCCGGCGTGAGGAAGGCGCTCGACGATGCCAGGCACCCGGCGCTGCTGATGGTCGACGGCGTGTCGTCGGTCGGCTCCATCGACATGCGCATGGGCGAGTGGGGCGTCGACTGCTGCGTCTCGGGCTCGCAGAAGGGCTTCATGCTGCCGACCGGCCTCGGCATCCTCGCCGTCAGCCAGAAGGCCCTCGACGTCAACAAGAACTCGAACGGGCGCATGCACCGCACGTTCTTCTCGTTCGAGGACATGATCAAGACGAACGACCTCGGCTACTTCCCCTACACGCCGGCGACGCAGCTCATCCGCGGCCTGCGCGCGTCGCTCGATCTGATCGCCGCCGAAGGTCTCGAGAACATCTTCGCCCGTCACACGCGCCTCGCGCAGGGTGTGCGCGCCGCCGTCGATGCCTGGGGCCTGAAGCTCTGCGCCAAGGAGCCGAAGTGGCACTCCGATACGGTCAGCGCGATCCTCGTGCCGGAAGGCATCGATAGCGCCAACGTCGTGAAGACGGCGTACTACCGATACAACACGTCGCTCGGCGTCGGCTTGAACAAGGTCGCCGGCAAGGTGTTCCGCATCGGCCATCTCGGTGCGCTCGACGAGGTGATGATCGGCGGCGTGCTGTTCGCGGTCGAGATGGCGTTGCTCGACAACGGCGTCAACATCAAGGCCGGCTCCGGCACCGGAGCGGCGGCCGAGCACTTCCGGAAAACAACCACGAAGTCCGCGACAAGCGTGACCACCACGGCCCCCAAGAAGGCCGCTTGAGCCTTGCGGGCGGCGCCCCGACGCCGCCCGCAATTCTCTCCCGCGACAGCGACACGCCGATGGTGCAGTGTCGCCGTGCGCCGCGGCTCGCGGTTGCACTCTCCTCGCACTGCCGGCAACGACCGGCTCCGGAAACGCACAGGTACAGAACAATGAGCTACACCCTCTACCCCGTCCGCAAGCAGCGTCTGCAGCGCTCCTATCTCGCGGTGCCCGGCTCCAACCCGACCATGATCGACCGCGCCATCAAGAGCGCCGCCGATTACGTGTTTCTCGACTGCGAGGACGCGGTGGCGCCGCCCGACAAGGAGCAGGCGAGGAAGAACATCATCCAGGCGCTGAACGATCTCGACTGGAAAGCCGCCAACAAGACGGTCTCGGTCCGCATCAATGGCCTCGACACGCACTACATGTATCGCGACGTCGTCGACATCATGGAGCAGGCCGGCGCCAAGCTCGATACCATCCTGATCCCCAAGGTCGGCGTGCCGGCGGACGTCTATACCGTCGAGTGCATCGTCAGCCAGATCGAGGTCGCCAAGGGCTTGTCGAACAAGGTCGGCACCGAGGCGCTGATCGAGACGCCGCTCGGCATGGCCAACGTCGAAGCCATCGCAGCCGCGCCGAGCCGCCTCGAGTCCATGCATTTCGGTGTCGCCGACTATGCCGCCTTCAACAAGGCGCGCACGGTCGTCATCGGCGGCCTCAACCCGGACTATCCCGGTGACCAGTGGCACTTCGCGCTGTCGCGCATGACGGTCGCCTGCCGCGCCTACGGCCTGCGCCCCATCGATGGCCCGTTCGGCGACTTCTCCGATCCCGATGGCTACACCGCCGCCGCCAGGCGCGCCGCCGCACTCGGCATCGAAGGCAAGTGGGCAATCCATCCTTCGCAGATCGAGTTGGCCAACGCGGTGTTCTCGCCGCTGCCGGCCGAGGTCGACAAGGCGCATCGCATCATCGCGGCGCTGAAGGAAGCCGAGGCGCAGGGCAAGGGTGCGGCATCGCTCGACGGCAAGATGATCGATGCGGCATCCGAGAAGATGGCGCGCAACATCCTGGTTGTCGCTGACGCGATCAGCAAGCGCGGCTGACCTGAGAGCCGGCGCCGGCCTTCCCCCCGGAAGCACCAGCCATCGGCAAAACGAGACGACGAGGCGAACTCTCGCAAGGAGGAACGTGATGGACATTCACGAGTATCAGGCCAAGGAGCTGCTGACGAAGTTCGGCGTTCCGATCCCGCGCGGCGGGCTCGCCTACAGCCCCGAACAGGCCACCTATCGGGCCAATGAGATCGGCGGCTCGAAGTGGGTGGTAAAGGCGCAGATCCACTCGGGCGCACGCGGCAAGGCCGGCGGCATCAAGCTGTGCCGGACGGATAACGAGCTGTGGCAGGCGGCGGACGAGATGCTCGGCAAGCGTCTCGCGACGATCCAGACGGGGCCGCAGGGCAAGCTCGTGTCGCGACTCTACATCGAGGAAGCGACCGACATCGATCGCGAGTTCTACCTCTCGTTCATCATGGATCGCGCGGCGGAGCGAATCGTCGTCGTTGCCTCGGCGGCCGGCGGCATGGAGATCGAGGAGATCTCGAAGCGTGAGCCGGACTCGATCCTGCGCGTTGCCGTCGATCCGGCGGTCGGCATGCAGGCCTTCCAGGCCCGCGAGATCGTCTTCGGGCTCGGCATCGAGCCGGACCTCGTGCAGCGGGTCGAGCGTCTGATCCTCGGCGCCTATCGCGCCTTCCGCGATCTCGATGCCACCATGGTCGAGATCAATCCGCTCGTCATCACCAAGGAGCGCAATGTCCTGGCGCTCGACGCCAAGATGAGCTTCGACGAGAACGCGCTGTTCCGCCGCCCGCAGATCTCCGAGCTGCGCGACAAGAGCCAGGAGGACCCGCGCGAGACCTACGCGTCCGATCGCGGCCTCTCGTATGTCGGCCTCGATGGTGACATCGGCTGCGTCGTCAATGGCGCCGGCCTCGCGATGGCGACGCTCGACATGATCAAGCTGGCGGGCGGCGAGCCGGCCAACTTCCTCGACATCGGCGGCGGTGCCTCGCCCGAGCGCGTCCAGAAGTCGTTCCGCGCGGTGCTCAAGGACAAGAACGTCAAGGCGCTGCTCGTCAACGTGTTCGCCGGTATCAATCGCTGCGACTGGGTGGCGAAGGGCGTCGTCGAGGCGATCCGCGAACTCGACATCAAGATGCCGGTGGTGGTGCGTCTCGCCGGAACCAATGTCGAGGAGGGCATCAAGATCCTGGAGGCGTCGAACCTTCCGATCATCGCTGCCGAGAACCTCGGTGACGCCGCCCGCAAGGCCGTCGCCGCCGCCAAAGCCGCGTGACAGGAGGAGCAGAGACATGGCCATCTTCATCAACGAGAACACGCCGATCCTGATCCAGGGTTTCACCGGCCGCATCGGCACGTTCCACTCGCAGGAAATGATCGACTACGGCACCAACGTCGTCGGTGGCGTCACGCCCGGCAAGGGTGGCACAACGCATCTCGGCCGCCCGGTGTTCAACACCGTCAAGGGGGCAGTCGACGAGACGGGCGCGGAAGCCTCGATCGTGTTCGTGCCGCCGCCGTTCGCGGCCGACGCGATCATGGAAGCGGCGGATGCCGGCATCAAATACTGCGTCTGCATCACCGACGGCATTCCCGCGCAGGACATGATCCGCGTGAAGCGCTACATGCGCCGCTACAAGAAGGAGCAGCGCATGCGGCTGACCGGGCCGAACTGCGCCGGCACCATCTCGCCGGGCCGCGCCATGCTCGGCATCATGCCCGGACACATCTACAAGCAGGGCCGCGTCGGCATCATCGGCCGCTCGGGCACGCTCGGCTATGAAGCCGCTTCGCAGATGAAGGCGCTCGGTATCGGCGTCTCGACCAGCGTCGGCATCGGTGGCGATCCGATCAACGGTGCTTCGTTCCGCGACATTCTCGAGGAGTTCGAGAAGGATCCCGAGACCGATATGGTGCTGATGATCGGCGAGATCGGCGGTCCGCAGGAAGCCGAGGCCGGACAATATGCGGCCAAGCACATGAAGAAGCCGGTGGCGGCCTACATCGCCGGTCTCTCGGCACCGAAGGGGCGCCGCATGGGGCACGCCGGCGCGATCGTCTCGTCGTTCGGTGAATCGGCCGCCGAGAAGGTCGAGATCCTGAAGGGCGCGGGCGTGACCATCTGCCCGACGCCGGCCGACATGGGCGAAACCGTCGCCAAGGTGCTTTCGACACTGAAGAAGGTTGCGTGAAGCGACCCGCTCCTTGTCCGCGCAAGCGGATAAGGACCGCGGGCGGTCCACGCGGCCGCCCTAACTAAGCTCCGGGGCCTCGTGTCCCGGAGCCTTACCCTCTTGCGTCGACCGCAGCTTCGCATCGTCCGCCGAACCGCTTGCCTGCTCAGTGCGACCGGCGCTTCGCTTGCGGTCGGTCCGTGACCATCATCCAAGGAGAGAGTCGTGGAGCACACCAAGGTCGCGAACCCCACCGACGAGTTTGCGCTGCTCGACGATCTGCGCAAAATGCGCCAGCGCATCCCCGACGATCCCCTGCTCAATCCGATCGTCAACGTCGCCTTCGATCTTTCGCGGCGTCTCGAAAGCGGAGAGATGGCGCTGGACGACATGCGAGCGCTGGCGGGTCGGCTCATGGACCGCGCCTGCATTCATCGCGCGCGCCGGCTGCGCGAGCGTATCGGGTATGTCGATCAGGCGTCGACCCTGAAGGAGTTCTCGGCGTTCCTCGAAGGCCGCATGCCGGAAGGTGACGGCGAAGACGGCTACAAGGCGTTCTGTGATCGCTTCGCGCGGGCGCGCAACGGTATCGTCTTCACCGCGCATCCGACATTCGGGCTTTCGGAAGCCCTGTCGCGGCGCATGGTCGAGATCGCCACCACCGACGAAGCGCCCGAGGGTGGCCGCATCAGCTTGCCGCACCGCCCCGACGACAAGATCGACCTCGGTTACGAGCACGCACGTGCGCAGGAAGCGGTGCGCAATCTCCGCTCGGGATACTTCGACCTGTTGAACAGCTTCTACAGCGTCGCAGCGCAGCGCTACGGCAATCGCGTCTACAGCCTGCGCCCTCGTCTTGCGACCATCGCCTCGTGGGTCGGCTACGATCTCGACGGCCGCACCGACATCACCTGGAGTCGCTCGTTCCTGCTGAAGCTCGAGGAAAAGCGCGCAGCGCTGATCGATTTCCGCGAGCGCTTCCTCGCCATCCGGCATCGCATCAGCGACGAGGAAGGCATCATGCGCATCGCCCGGCAGATCACAGGCAAGCTCGACCTTGCGATCGCCGCCGTGGACGAGCAGGCGAAGGGGCTCGCCAACGCGCTGGCCGGCGGGACATCGCTGGCGCGCGCGGCGAACGTGATATCGCGCAGCGACAGCTACAACCTGACCACGGCGCGGACGCTCACGGCGCTGCTCGACGAGATGATCGAAACCGTCTCGACGCCGCAGATGAAGCGCCAGCTCGCCGCGCTCAACAGCCTGATCGAGGCGACCGGCCTCGGCACCGCGCACATCCACGTGCGCATCAACGCGACGCAGCTCAACAATGCGTTCCGCGCCTACGTCCACGAGCCGTGGACGCGCGACCTGACCGAACGGCAGGCGTTGCAGCGCATCGTCAACATGATCGACCAGGTCAAGACAGAGACGGTCAATTTCCAGAGTCTCGAACTGGAAACGGCGACGGCCATCCGCCAGTTCGCGCTCATCGCGCAGATCAAGAAGCACGTCGACGCCGACACGCCGATCCGCTTCCTGATTGCCGAATGCGAGAGCCCGGCGACCATCCTCATCGCGGTGTTCTTCGCCAAGTTGTTCGGTGTGTCCGACATCGTCGACATTTCGCCGCTGTTCGAGACGCCGGAGGGTCTCGAAAGCGGTGCGCGCCTGATCGAACGATTGCTGGAAGAGAAGTCCTACCGCGACTACGTGAGCAAGCGCGGGCGCATCTCTATCCAGACCGGCTTTTCGGATGCCGGCCGCTTCATCGGCCAGATCTCGGCGACGCTCGCCATCGAGCGTCTGCACTTTGCGCTCGCCGACATGCTGGTGAAGGCCGGATTGACGGACATCGAGACGCTGATTTTCTCGACGCATGGCGAGTCGATGGGCCGCGGGGCGCATCCCGAGGACCTGAAGACGCGCCTGCGCTACGTTTTCTCGGACGAAGCACGTCGGCGGTTCGCGCGCAACGGCCTCGCGCTGAAGCACGAGACGAGCTTCCAGGGCGGCGACGGCTATATGTTCTTCGCCAATCGCGGGCTGACGACGCGCGCGCTCGCGACCATCATCATGGACGGCGCGCAGCCTGCCGAGGGCGAAGACCCGCTTTATGATACGTCGAGTCTGACGCTCGATTTCCTGCTGCGGCTCAAGGCCTACCAGCAGAGCCTTTTCAAGCATCGCGGCTATCGCGCCGTGCTTGGCGCCTATGGTGCGAACCTGTTGTTCAAGACCGGCAGCCGCGCGGTCAAGCGCCAGAGCGAACAGGCAACGGCCGCGGATCGCGGCGATCCGGCACGCATGCGCGCGATCCCGAACAATGCGATCCTGCAGCAGTTCGGCTATATCGCCAACGTCGTCGCAGGATTGGGTACCGCCGTCGGTTCAGATCGCGATCGCTTCCTCACTCTCGCCGAAAGCTCGCCGCGCCTGCACACGCTGCTCGACATGATCGCGCACGGCAAGCGGTTGTCGAGCCTCAACGCGCTGTCGGCCAACGCGACGGTGTTCGATGCCGGTTTCTGGGCGCAACGCGCAGCGTGGGGGCGCGAGCCGGGCCTCGATGCCGCGTTCCGAAATCTCGCGGTGTTCCTGCTGGACGACCGGCGGGCGGCGGAAATCCACGGCTTCGCGCATCATCTGCGCCTCGACGCGATCGACCTGCACCAGATCCTCGAAACCCTCGGCATCGAGGGCGGCAAGGTTCCCGACGATCATCGTCTCGAACTCGATCTCCTGCAGGCCATCCGCCTCGCGGTCATCATGCGCGTGTTCATTCTGGCGGCGCAGTTGCCGCGCTTCGCGCAGCAGAACGACACGAGCCACAGCCAGATCCTGAACTTGGCCCTGTCACTCGACGTACCGGACGTCGTCGCGTTCATGCGTGAAGCGTTCCCGTTCCGTGTCTCGTCGGGCAGCGACAAGACCACCTACGACGAGACTGCGACGTACCGGCCGCATGGCATCGACGACTACGGCCGACTGGAGACCGAAATCCTTGTTCCGATGGAGCGGGCTTACGAACTGATCCGCGAGATCGGCACCGGCATCAGCCACCACTTCGGCGCGTTCGGCTGACGGTGTGATGTTCAGCGGCGCCGGCGCTCGGCCCTCTGGGCGCGCTTGATGGCACGAACCAGCGCGAAAATGCGCCTGGCGCGCTTCGCATCGCGTGGGCCGAGGCAGAGACAGCAACAACAGAAGCCGGGCCGCTGCGCGAGATTGAGCGCGAGCTGAAAGCTGTTGCGTGCCCGCCGCGCGGGCGACCAGGGTGTCGGCATCACGGCGGTCACCACGGTGGCGGCGGCCGGAAGGGCAACGATTGCGGTCGTGCCGGCCTCCAGAACCGCGACCGTGGAATTCGCGATAGATGTCGTCATCGGATGGTGCTCGTCTTGTGCCGTTCCCGTCCGTCCGCTGTCATGTGAGGGAAGCGCGGGCCCGCCGGTCGTCGTCTCATGCGGCGGCGGTGATGGTGCGGGCGGTGGGAGCGGTGGTGGCGGCTGTGGCGCAAGGCGCTGCAACTCCTCGAGCCGTTCGCGCAATTGCCTGAGCTGCGAGCGGACGCTGGCGATGCGCTCGCTCGTCGGGAGTTCGCTCGGCTGGTCACGATCCTCGGCCATGAAGACCGCGTATCAGAAGCAGCCGACCGCCTGCAAGCTATTCGCAGGCCTGATCTGGAGTCGTGGTTGCCGCGACCGACTCGGTATCGCCATCCTCCGGATGCACCGGACCGTCCTGACCGATGTAAGCCAGAGAGCGGGGGCCGAAGTAGGCGACGTAGCCGAGCGCGGCAAGCCGGGTTCGCGCGCGCTCGATGTTGGCGTGCGCGCGTGCATACTCGATCGCGAACACCGGCAGGCCGGCAGCGCGCGCGCGGGCGATGTGACGCTCGGCACGTTCGACGCGCGCGGGATCGTTGGCGACATCGTTGCCGTTATCGCCGTAGAGCATGTCTTCCTTGCCGAGGCCGTCGATCGCTGCGAGATAGCGATCGTCTTCGAGCAGGGCTTCGCCGTTCTGCGGCAGCACCAGGAACCCGGCACGCCTCGCCTTCGCCCATTGTGACAAACGGGCGACGAGATCGACCATTTCGGCGAACGCCGTCGTCCGCGCGGATTGCCAATGCGTGTAGATGTCGACGCGATCGAGATAGACGCCGTCGTAACCGAGGTCGAGGAGACGGCCGAGATACGAATGCGGCGAGCCGAACAGGATCGCCTGCCACTGCGGCGCCCAGTGTCGAACGCGATGATCGCCCTTCCAGCGGCAGTTGGCGGAGCCCATCCAGTCGGGCGGCTGCTTCGCCCAGCCGGGCTTCCAGTAGTAGCGATAATCCTCGGCCTCGCCGATATTCATGTAGGCGAGCACGAGCCGCCGCGTGCCGTCGCGCTTGCGCTGCAGGCGCGCAACCTCGCGCTTCGACAGCCCCCACGCACCGGCGCCGTCTCCGGCATCGACGACGAGGACGTCGAAATCGTGCTTCGCCAACGCTGCGGCGGTGACGTTCTGAAGCTGATAGCCCCAGGTCTTCGCAGTGTGCAGCAACGTGCGCGCGGCGCTGTCCGCATGCGCGACCGAGGACGCGGCGACGACCAGCGTTGCCATCAGTATGAGCACGCGGAGCAAGAACGGTGATGCGTGGTGGATATCGGACATGGTCAGCGCGGCTTCGATACGTCGGTGCCGGAAAACTCGTCCTGCATGACGTTGCCCTGATACTGCAGCTCGTCGTGGATGCCGATACGCGTGCGGTAGTAGACGTCGGCGATCGACCACTTGAAGGTGCCGAACGCATACTCGCCGGGCTGGCTCGGCTTCGCCTCGTTCTTCGAAATCAACCGCATCAGCTCGTGACGCTGTGCCTCGCTCGCGCCGACGAACACCCGTCCGAACATCTTGCGCGACAGCCGATCGATCTCGGCGAGATCGTCGTGCCAGCTCTGCCGCCACGCGGGATCGCGGCTTTCCGCGATGCGCTCGTCGAGAATGCGGGCGACACCGGCTGCCCTGGCGCCACCAGACTGCGCATCGGCGGGGATCAGCATTTCGGCGATCACGTCGAGCAATGAGAACTCGGCCTTCGAAAAGAAGCGCAGCGCCGTCGGAGCGGTGTTGGCAGCCTGCGCCGCTTCGGCCAGCGCGCGTGCCGGGCCGAGCAGCGAAGCCGCCGCGGCGATGCTGGTGAGGACGTAGCGGCGATTGATGCCGTCGGCGCCGGTAGCGCGGCGCGGAGCCGAAGCGCGGTTCATGCGTCGCATCAGAGCTCCCCCTTGCCGAGCGACTCGCTGAGATAGTCGCAGGCGCGCCAGGCCAGCGCCAGGATGGTCCATGTCGGGTTCTGGTTGCCGGCAGAGACGAAGCACGAGCCGTCGACTACGAACAGGTTCTTGACGTCGTGCGATTGGCAGAAGCTGTTCAGCACGCTGGTCTTGCGGTCGTTGCCCATGCGCGCCGTACCGACCTCGTGCACCGAGGAGCCCTCGGTGAGACGATTGCCGCTGACCTTGGTGATCTCGAGCCCGCAGTCGCTGAAGATCTGCTGCATGTTGTCCGTCATGTCGGCGCACATGGCCTTCTCGTTGTCGCCGTGGCGGTAGGAAAAGCGCAGCACCGGGATGCCGTAGGCGTCCTTGACCTTGCGATCGAGCGACACCTCGTTCTCGTAGCGCGGCAGCACTTCGCCGAGGCCGTACATGTAGACGAAGGCGCCCGCGTGATCGCGCACCTTCTTCTTGTAGTCGGCGCCATAGCCCGGCATCAGGATCGCCTGCTCCGGGAACAGCTCCTGCCCGCCCGCGCCTTCGAGGCCGTAGCCGCGAATGAATTTCTTCGACTTAGAAGCCGTGTCGAGATTCTGGAAACGAGGAATGTAGAAGCCGCCGGGGCGGCCATCCTCGTTGCGCCGCTCGCCGCCGACGCGCGGTTTGTAGATGCCCTCGACGCGCGGCCCCATGACGTGCTCGGCGAGATTGTGGCCGAGGTGCCCGGACGAATTGCCGAGGCCGTTCGGATGCTGACGCGAGCGCGAGTTGAGCAGGATGCGCGTCGATTCGAGAGTCGAGGCGCCGAGCACGACGACTTTGGCGCGTGCGCCGAGCACCTTCTTCGACACGCTGTCCATGAAGGCGACGCCCTTGGCCTTCCCGGTTGCGGTATCGATCTCGACCTCAAAGACGGTCGAGTTCGTGCGCACGGTGAGCTTGCCGGTGCCGAGGGCCGGATAGATGAGGCCGGTCGGGCTGTCGAACGCCGCGTGAATGTCGCAGCCGCCAACGCGGCGCTGGCAGGAACCTCGGCCCATGCAGCGATGACGATACGGATTGTGCGAAAGACCGTCGGTGGTGACGCCGAGACGGAACGGGGTCAGCACCTTGCCTGTGCCGGTGAGTTTGTCGCGCAGCGCGACTTCCGGCTCGTTGAGGCGCATCGGGCGCTGATAGATCGAATCCGGCAGCCACGGCAGGTTCTCGACGACGCCGGAAATACCGAGATAGCGATCCACCTTGTCGTAATACGGCGCGACGTCGGCATAGTTGATCGGCCAGTCGTCGCCGTAACCGTCGCGGCTCGCCGCCTTGAAGTCGAAGTCGGACATACGCAGTGCCAGGCGGCCCCAGACGTTGGTCTTGCCGCCGAGTGTTCGCGCACGCACCCAGGAAAACTGCGTGCCGGTGTAGGGGTGTTCCTTTTCGTTGACGAAGAAATCCTTGGTGTAGTCCGGGCCTTCGCCGAGCTGCTGCCAGTTGACGACGTTGGTGTAGCGGCCGAAGTGGCGGCCATAGGGCGGCTGGTACTTGCCGTAGTCGCCTTCGTCGAGGACGTAGGTCTCCGGACCGAGCTTGCCGTGGCGCGGATGCTCGTAGGGCCACTCCATGCTCTTCAGAGTCTCGGAGGTGTCGACCTGCTTGCCGGCCTCCAGCAGCAGCACGTCGAGGCCCTTCGCCGTCAGCACGTGCGCCGCCATGCCGCCAGCCGCACCCGAGCCGACGACGATGGCGTCGTAGGTGCGCTTCAGGTCGATCGTGTCGGGGTCGGGTAGGCGTGGAGTTTGCTGCATCGTCCCTGGCTCGCCGTCGCATCTGGCGGCCATACTGCCGAATGACGGTGCGACGTGGAACCCTGCCGCTCAGAACAGCAGATGGTTCGTCACGCATGGCTGCGCAAAGGCCACGCGGCTTACGTGCCCTCGAATTCGTGCGCAGGCCGCGACCGGTTCAGCCGGTCATGACGTCGACGACGTCGTCGGCGTCCCGGATGCGCTTGATGCGCTCGCCGCGCGCCTTCATTTCGCGCAGGATGACGAACATTTCAGCGGCTCCGAGCGCGTCGTTGAACGGGTCGTGCCCAACGAGAGGCGGCAGCTTCAGATCGTCCATGATGGCGGCGTAGCGCAGGTCGATCTGGGTCCCCGGCGGCGCGTTGCCGTATTTGCGCTCGTGGTAGAGGGTGCAGACGTCGATCTGGTCGTTGGGCAACCGCACGTTGAGCATTTTCAGTACGTGCTTGTTGAGCATGCGCACGTCGAAGTCGATCCAGTAGCCGACCAGCGGCCGGTTGCCGATGAAGCGCAGCAGCTCGGGCAGCACGTCAGCCATCTCGCGTCCGTGCTCGACATCCTGCCTTCGCAGCTGGTGCACCTTGATCGATTCGGCGCGCAGGTCGGCGTTGGGGCGGATCACCGCGCGATAGGCTTCGCTGGTCAGGATACGCTTGCCGACGATCGGGATGGCGGCAACCGAGACGATGTCGTCGACCCACGGATCGAAACCGGTTGTCTCGCAATCGATGGAGATGGCCTCGTCGGTGTCCTGGCGATGGAACAGGAAGCGAAAGCTCGGGTCTGAGATGACGAGCCGGTCGATGGTGCGCGTGAAGAAGTTCGGCATGTGCGTCGCTCGTCCCGCTCAGAACATGTTGAGGTGGTAGCGGTTGCGCACGATCTCGCGGAAGCGCTTCACCACCTTGAGCGTGTCGCGCAGCAGGTCGCGGTCGCGCGTCGACAGTTCGCTGAGGCGCACGATCGCCTCCTCCTCGCTGCGTCCCGTCTTCATCGCCTTGAGCTGCGTCCGCAGACGCGTCTCCATGAGATACGTGAGCGCGCTGGTCAGATCGCGCGTGAGCTCCTCGCTGAGGATGCCCTTGCGGCCGAGTGCAGCGATGCGCTTCGCGGTCGACGGCTCGAGCAGGCCCTGCTCGATGGCCATGGTGCGGACACCGTGCACGATCGGGAAGATTCCCGACTTCTTGAGGTGAATGGCGTCGGATGCCGCGCCGACGCTCGCCATCAGCGTCGTCAACATGCCGGCGCTGGCGTCCTCGAACAGATCGATGGCGCGGGCGAAGCGGGCGAGGTATCCGGTCTCGCCGCGCATCATGGTGACGACCTCACCTTTGGCGCGCACCAGCAGATCGTCGCGTCCGGCGACAGTCACCGCATCGAAGAAGATGCCGAGGTTCATGGCGCTGTTCTCGTCCGGCGTCAGGATCCAGCCACGCACCTGCCGCACGAACTCGTCGACCGGCTGCGACCACTGCGGATTGGAAACCATCACGTTGCCGGGGCACGGCGGGAACCCGAACTTCTCGAGCGCCCCGTTGAAGTCGCGGCGGAACTGCGCGAGCTCCGCTTCCGGAACGGCCTCCGCGAGCAGCAGGCCGTTGTCCTGATCGGTGCGCACGGTCTGCTCGCCGCGGCCTTCCGAGCCCATCACCATCAGGCAGCCGGCCTTGCGGATCGAGGGCGGCGCGATCAGCTCGAACAGCTTGGCGAACAGGCCGCGGTTGAGGTCCGACGTGATCTCGGTGATGACGTCGATCTTGACGCCCTGACGTTCCAGTCGTTCAACCTGGTTCTGGATGTCGCGCGCGGGCTCTTCGAGTTGCTCTATGGTGTGGGCGCGATCGATGCGGCCGGGAATGAGCTGCGAGTTGCCGGCGACGAGGCCGAGGATGCCGATGTCTTCGAGCATGCCGACATACTCGCCCTCGGAGGTGACGGCGAGACGGCGCTTCTTGAAGCGCGTCATCTTGATGAGCGCTTCGAAGATGAAGTCGTCCGCGTCGACGGCGATGACGTCGAAGCTGCAGACCTCGCGCACCCTGGCGTCGAGGGCCTTCCCCTGCAGGACGACGGCCTTCGAGAGGTTCATGCCGGTGATGACGCCGACGCGCTCGCCGTCGCGCACGAACAGGGCATTGTTGTTCTCCGCCGCCATCGTCTCGCCGGCGTCCTTTACGGTCTTGCCGGCATCGATCCACACGGCCGGCTGCAGACGCGCTTCGCGGACGCGGGCACGCAATACCTGCTCGACGCCTTCGGTTTCCTGCCGGCGCGAATAGTCGCTGAGCTTGCGCGACAGCTCCTCGTAGAAGTAGGCGGCGAAGCCGGTGTTGCGCTTGATGAGATCGAGCACCGTATCCTTCGGCACGAGATAGCAGAGCGTCTCCTCTGCGGCGATGTAGTCTTCGCCCGACGTGCCGTGGACGACGGCGCGCGCGTCGAAACTCTCCTTGGCACCGAGCACGGCATCGACCGTCTCGCCATCGCGCGCTTCGACGCTGCCCTTGAGCACGATGTGCAGGTGGGTCGCCGGCTGACCGAGGGCGAGGATGGTTTCGCCGGGTGCGTAGTAGCCGATGTCGACGGCCGCTCTGAGGTCAGCAGCCTCTTTCTGCGTGAGGCGGTCGAACGGCGGGTTCTGGGTGTCGAATGCCTGCATGTGCGTGCCCTGGTATGTCGCGCGATAGGGGCTTCGTGTCAGGTTCGCGCTGAGCCTGATAGCAGAACGGCCGGGCAGCACTCCGATCGAGTTGCCGCCCGGCCGCTTGTTTCATGCAGTCTAGGTCATGTCACCCGGCCTGCACGTTGACCTCGGTCATGTCAGTGTGCCGACGCCTTGGCGATACCGATGCCGGTTTCCGAGCGGACCATCTGCGCATCGTATCCGGCACGATCCTTCTTGCCCTGCTCGCTGGTGTCGAGCTTGGAGAAGATATAGATGCCGAGGAACGCTGCGGTCATGGAGACCAGCGCCGGGTTGGTCAGCGGGAACGGCGCCGAACCCTTCGGCATGCCGATCACGTCTTCCCAGACCGTCTTCGACAGAATGACCAGCGTCACCGACAGGACGAGGCCGATAAGGCCGCCGATCACTGCGCCGCGCGTGGTCATGTCCTTGTAGAACATCGACATGAGCAACACGGGGAAGTTGATCGACGCCGCCACCGAGAAGGCGAGGCCCACCATGAAGGCGACGTTCTGCTTCTCGAACAGATAGCCGAGTGCCACGGCGACGATGCCGATGACGACAGACGCGATCTTCGACAGCGCAACTTCCTTCGACTCGCTGACCTTACCCTTGGCGATGACCGAGGCGTAGAGGTCGTGCGAGACGGCAGAGGCACCCGCCAGCGTCAGACCGGCGACGACGGCGAGAATGGTGGCGAAGGCAACGGCCGAGATGAAGCCGAGGAACAGCGAGCCGCCCACGGCCTTGGAGAGATGCACGGCGGCCATGTTGGTACCGCCGAGGATGTCCTTGATCTTGTCGTAGCCGGTCGCGCCCGCGGCGACCTTGTAGTACGACGGGTCGTTCATCAGCAGCGTGATGGCGCCGAAGCCGATGATGAAGGTGAGGATGTAGAAGTAGCCGATGAAGCCGGTGGCATAGAACACCGACTT
>ERZ1645187.2354-NODE-2354-length-16715-cov-9.412485_pt1 | contig 16715 bp, 13 predicted proteins | sample MGYA00575352_ERZ1645187 | MGnify/ENA primary metagenome ERZ1645187 (study PRJEB40837, sample SAMN11349314) | freshwater sediment metagenome | isolation source: river sediment | host: Sediment | place: India: Wazaribad , New Delhi | collected 2017-02-21 ... | reverse complement strand
GCCAGCTGCACCTCGTCGAGGTTGCCGGTGGCTTCCTTGCGGTAGCGCGCTATGAAAGGGATGGTGGCGTCCTCTTTGAAGAGGTTGATGGCCGCGGCCACGCCGTTGGCGTTAAGGCCCAGTTCGCCCGCTATCTTGGGAACGTATACGTCGCTCATTGTTGCATTGTCCTCCGGGAAATTTATGTCCCGTATAGGATATAAAATAGTCCGCCCGCCGGGCCAATTCCCCGACGGTGGGAGCGGAACGCCGCGGCGGGCGGGGCCGCGGCCCGCGCCCGCCGTTGTGCGGCTAGATCAGGCCTTTCTGCTTGAAGCTCATGAAGCCCTCCCGCGTGACTATCACGTGGTCCAGCAGCTCTATGCCCAGCAGCTTCCCCGCCTGGGCCAGCCGCTTGGTAAGGCTCAGGTCCTCGTCGGAAGGCTCCAGGCAGCCAGACGGGTGGTTGTGCGCCACTATCACGCTCGCGGCCAGGTTCTTTACCGCCGGCTCGAACACCTCCCGCGGGTGCACCAGGTTGTAGTTCAGCGTGCCGATGGAGACTATCTCCCGCTTTATCTCCTGGTTGCGCGTGTCCAGGAAGAACACCACGAAGTGTTCCTTCTTCTGGTCGCGCACGTCGCGCAGTTCCTCCCATATATCCCGCGGCTTGAGGTAAATGCCGGCCTTCTTGCCGGCCAGGAAGCGCCGCCCCAGTTCGAAGACGGCCGCCACCTCGCAGGCCCGCGCCGGCCCAAGCCCCGGCGCGGCCTTGAGCTCGGCGTAGCCGGCCTTGGCCAGCTCCGGCCCGCCGAAGCGCCGCAGCAGGCCTGCCGCCAGGTCCAGCACCCCGATCCCGCGCGCGCCGGTGCGCAGTATTATGGCCAGCAGCTCCTCGTCGGCAAGTTTCGACGGGCCGTAGCGCATAAGTTTCTCGCGCGGCCGCTCCACCCTCGGCATCTCCCGTATAGCTCCAGCTCCTTTCATAAAGCACCCCCTTTACCCTACAGCAATACCATAGCAGGCGAACACGACAAGGGCCTGTCGGGTTTTGTATCATAGTGTGGTCGGAGCATAAAATGGAAAACGAGACCAAGACACCCGTCATAGAGACAAAGACTTTCGAGATCCACGCCCCGGTGCGCAACACCATAAACAAGGCGCTGGGAATAGTGGTAAAGGTGGCCGGCGAGAACATTACCGTGCAGCCGCAGAACGGCGACCGCATGACCTTCCGCGCCCAGTACCTTACCCCCGCCACCGAGGCCGAGACCGCGGCCCTGGCGCCGCTGGCCGCCAGGATAAAAGCCGAGGAAGAGAGCAAGGGCAAGCCGAAGAACGCCCCCGACCCGGAGCAGATACGCGCCGAGTTCGAGAAGTTCGTTAAACATATAGGCGCGCGCTACCCCAAGTCCGCCGAGACCTTCCGCGAGTTCTGGGCCGAGATCATGGCCGCCGTGGGAGACCTGCCCGGCCAGACCTGGGAGATGAAGCCCAACACCGCGAAGAACCCCGGCCCCGTGCTGAAGCTCTTCAACCAGGCCACCCAGAAATGGGTGTACGGCATGGCGCTCCTGGCCGGCTGGGGCCTGCGCATAGAGGTGCGCAAGGAATTCCTGCCGCCGGGCGCCGAGAAGATCTTCCCGATAGACCACGCGATGTTCGGCGCCGGCCGCGCCGCGGAGATAGTGTACCGCGACTTCACGCCGGAAAAGCGCAAGCCCTACGCCGACTGCGCGGCGGCCATGTTCGCCGCGGCCAAAGCCGCCACGCCGCCGCAGGCCTGAACCCCGGCATAAAAAAAGCCCCGCCGGAGCGGGGCTTTTTTGTTTGTGCCTTTAGCGGTAATACTTGTCCGGGTTGTAGATGGCGTAGAAGTCGTACGGGGCAAGGCGCGGCAACTGCACATAACGCTGGCCTTTCTCGTCGGTCTTCTCCTCCAGGCCGCCGTTATAGCGGGACGCAGTACGAACCGTCTCCTGCATATCGGGGTTCTTAACCTGTCCGGTCTCTTCTATGCGTTCGACCACGCCGGTGACCCATTTATAATCAACGGCCTTGTCGCCGAACTCCTCCCAGTCACCGTCGGAGTTCTTTTCGTACATCATCTTGCGGAACTGAGCCAGGCTTACGCCCATCTTCTTGGCTACGGGGAGGTTTATCCGTTCATCCCACTGTTTAGCCATCTCTAACTGTTCCTTCATTTGCGTCATGTTGCCCCAGGCCATGGAGGACATCTGGTGATGCAGGATAACCGCCGTAGGGTAGGCATATGAACGCTCGGCCATAGTGGTTATCACCGAGCCCATGCTCGCCACCATGGATTTTACCACCACGTATACCGGGGCCTTGCTGGCCTCCATAGCCTTCAGTATGCGGTAACCAGCCATCACCGAACCGCCGGGGCATACGTCTATCACTATAAATATCGGGGCGCTGCTGATATTGTTGAAGTACTCTATCCTGTCGGTGACGTTGTCGGCCGAAGACATGAATATGGGGCCGTTCATCGCTATGCGCCGGTCGCTGATGACCAGTTTGCCGTTGGCGAAGGGTTTATCCGTATATACCGGTTCGGTATTGGACTCCTTCTTCCATTCTTCCTTGCGGGCGCGCAGGGCCAGGTCGGCGTTGAGCTTGTCCATTCGGCTGTCCATCACCAGCTTCTCTATCTTTATCTGGCGCTCCTTCAGGTCCATCCGCTTCATTTCAAGTTCTATAGCGTTCTTCTCCCTGGTGTCGGTCAGGGCCTGTTCGCGCAGTTTCTCGGCGGCCAGGTCGTTGGCGGCCTTCAGCCGGGCCAGCTGGGCCGCCACGTCGGCTACGGCCTTGCGGGAATTCTCGTCGGAAAGTTTATTGTCCAGCATCAACCGCTGCAGCTCGGTGTTCTGCGCGGCGGTGGCGGCCTTGAACTTCTCGTCCGCCAGCTTGTTCTCGCTGGAGATACGGTCCAGGTCGGACTTCACCTTGGCCAGGTCGCCCACGGCCTTCTCGGAGGCCAGGCGGTTGTCCATGTTGATGCGGTTGTACTCGGCCTCCAGTTCGGCCAGCTTGGCGCGCTGTTTCTGTATCAGCAGGTCGTACTGGGCCTTCAGCTCGTCGCGCTCGTCGTTGAACTGCTGCGCCTTGCTCTTTTCCTTTACGGCGGCGGCGGAACCGTTATCGGCGGGCTTGGCCGGCTGCTGGGCCTGGGCCCACGCCCCCTGCGCCAGGCAGATAGAGCCTATCATGATCAGTGTCCTTATCATTTTTCCTCCGTTCCCAAGACTGCGCTGCCTGACTATGTTAGCGAGTTAAAAGCTCCCGGTCAACGCCGGCCGCCTTCGCCGGCAGTTCCAGCCAGGCAGAGACGGCCTTGGCCCAGGCTTCGGCTATAGGCCGGCCGGCGGCGGAAGAATAATGTATCCCGTCCCCGCCCTCGGCCGGGTAGGCCGTCACCTTTGTGCTGTCGAAGATGCGGCAATAGCCGCCCACGGCTTTGGCGGTAAGGGCCAGTATGCGCGGGGTCTGCTCCGGCGACTTGCGCGAGTCCGGCTTGGTAACCCAGTAACAGGCGGCGCCGGCGGCCTTTATCTTTTCCACCATCGCGGCCATGTCCGCCACGGCGAAATCGTCCGACGGGTTGCCGCCGTAATTGGCGCCCAGCTCCACTATCACGGCGTCGGGCTTCACCGCGGCCAGCAGGTCGGCGAACACCGGGGTCGGGGCTTTCAGGCCTTTCTCCTCGGCCCCGTCGAGGCCGCGGAAATAGTATCCGCAGGTGGTGGGCTTGGCGGTGACCCACCACTGCGCTATGGAACCGCAGGAGGCGTAGGTGGCGGTATTGTGACCGGCCGCGCGCAGCAGCCCGTCCAGCGTGGAGCCGAAAGGCCCCACCGAATGGGAATCCCCGACGAAGAGCACGGTGCCGGCCGAGGCCGGAGCGGCCAGGGCCAGGCATATCGAAACGATAAATCCCTTCATTTGTCCTCCTAGGCGGCCACCGGCCGCAGTTCCAGTATACGGTCCACCCTGAACATCCTGCGCCCGCCGCGCAGCAGGCACTCGGCCTCCAGCCCCTTGAAGCGGCTGGTATTGTAGCGGCGGTCACCCACGGAGATCGGCCTCACCCGGCGGCGGCTCTTCTCGTCGGCCGCCTTCAGGTAGGTTATCTCCAGGCAGCGGCCCTCCGCTATGGCCAGCTCTATCACGCGGATCTTCTCCTCCAACGGCATGGCCTGCTCGCTGGCGCCGTACTGCCGGGAGGTCACGTAGCGCACCACGCGGCGGTCGGCCCGCACGTCGGAGGCGCGCACAGGCCGCGCCAGCGACAGCCCCTCCAGCGAGGCGCAGCGGCTGAGCGCCACGTAGGACTGGCCCGGCGCGAAGGCGCCGCGGCCCAGGTCTATAACGGCCCGGTCGAAGGTCTTGCCCTGCCCCTTGTGTATGGTAACGCCCCAGGCCAGCTTCAGCGGGTACTGCCTGAAGGTGCCCACGGTCTCGGAGCGCATGGCCCCGCCGTCGCAGCTGAAATGGAAGAGCTCCCACTCGTAGGGCGGCACCGGCTCCACCAGCCCGTCGGGCAGGCGCACGTGCACGATATCGTCCTCGCCGGGCGCGCCGCGCATGATGTCGGCCACCACGGCCATGGTGCCGTTCACCCAGCGCCCGCCGGGGTCGTTGTTGAGCAGCATCACCTGCGCGCCGGCCTTCAGGCGCAGCTCGGCGTCGGCCGGGTAGGCGTCCGGGCCGAAATCGCCCTTCACCTTCGCGCGGTAAACATGGTCCCGCCCGTCCAGGCGGCTAAGCCTGTCGTGGTTCACCTCGGCCGCGTCGGCGTTGGTGGCGGTAAGGCGCACCACCGCGCCGCGGCGTTCGCCCTCCACGTCGGCGCCCACGCGCGAGTTCAGCGCGTCCAGCTGCGCCTGTGAAACGCTGTTGTTCCTTATGGCGTTCAGTATGTCTATAAAGCCCTGGTCGCGCTGGCGGTAGATCTTCTCCAGCTCCACGTATTCCAGGCCGGCCTCGCCGAAGACCCGGGCGTTGAAGAAGTAGGGGCCCTTGTACAGCGAGGAAAAAAGTTCCCGCTCGCCCTCGGTAACCACCGGCGGCAGCTGGTAGAGGTCGCCGAAGAGCAGCAGTTGCGCCCCACCGAAAGGCCGGCCCGGTTCGCGGCCGTTGAGGCGCATGAAGGCGTCAATGCAGTCCAGCAGGTCGGCCCGCAGCATCGAGGCCTCGTCTATCACTATGGCGTCCAGGCCGCGGTAGGTGTCGGCGTCCTCGCGCCTGGCGCGGCGTACGGTGCCCGGCGTGGTGCCGGGCGCGAAGCGGAAGAAGGAATGCACGGTCTCGCCGCCCACGTTCAGGGCGGCCACGCCGGTGGGGGCCAGCACCACTATCTTCTTGTCGGTATGGGCGCGGAAATAGCGCAGCAGGGTGCTCTTGCCGGTGCCGGCCTTGCCGGTAACGAAGACATTGTTGGAACCGTTCTGCAGCAGGTGCAGCGCGCGGGAGAACTGCTCGTTGAAATCTATCGCTTCTTCCATCAGGTCTATTCTACCATTTAGCCGGAAAAAGCTCCGGCCGCCCGAAGGCGGCCGGAACGTCGGCTGTATACAGCGTTCAGTCGAAGGTGGAGCCGGTGATGGATTCGGTGGCCGCGTCGATGCGGGCCTGGTTCTTCAGTTCGGCGGCCTTGTTGAAGCCGGAGCCTATCTCCTCCATCTGGCCGTCGCCGCGCACGTAGTAGATCTCCTTGGAGCTGATGTCCTTTATGGCGGTGTGCACGGTCCACTTCAGCTGCACCTGCATGGCCGCTATAGGGTCGTCGGAGCTGCCGACATTGGCCACGGTGGAATCCGGCACCTCGGAGGTCAGGCTTACCTTGTAGCCCCAAAGGGTCTCCACGTTAAGGGGTTCCACGGTTACGCCGGTAAGGAACTTACCCTTGCCCTGGTAGTTGCCGCCCCAGGTGTAGTGCACCTGGTAGGTAACTTTAACGACCTGCGAGCCGAAGCCGTTCCTCATCGAGAAGCTGTACTTGGCGGTGGCGGGGCGGCTCCAGCCCTGCAGCTGGGTCCAGTGGCTCATGCCGTAGGGCACCGCATTGGCGTAGTTGGTGGTAATGTTGACCACCGGCTGGTTCTTCTCTATGATGGTCCAGATCTTGTCCACCAGGTTGACTATATTGTCCAGCGTGCCTATGGCCTCGTTGACCTGGCCGAAGTTCATGTCGAACTTGGCGGCGGCGGGCAGGGCGGCGGAAGTGTCGGCGGGGAGCCTCTCCGTCACTATGGAAGCCTCGCTCACGTCGAAATACCGGGGATCGGTGACGTCCTCGGCGGAAACACGGCCCACGAACAGCGCGGTGGCGGCTACGGTTAAGGAGAGGAGTTTATACATGATCGTTATCCTTTTACCATTACCAGCGTTTGTCTACACTTACAGTTTACCGGAAATATAAAAACCGGTCAGGGGCATTGTACCCACGAGGGCCTAAGTCTTAGGCCCAAATCCACATAGGCCCAAAGGCCTAGGCACGAATAGGACCTTTGGCCCTTGAGCAAAATCAACCTAGCGGCCATCCTATATATGGCAACTGTGTAATCCCCGGGATAGGCCGGGGAGCATCCACCTCCGGACCTTAATCCGGATTCACCACGGTAAGCCGGAGACTTGCGTTAGAGGTGGATATGCTGCCCGTGATACAAAACTCCCCGTTAACCGCAGCCCTCAGGACCGCTATAGCGGCTCTATTCCTTTCTATATCGTTCTCATACTTCGCCCCCTCGGCCTCGGCCCAGGCCTATGTGCAGCTGCAGCAGGCCGCCGGCGTGGAGGAAGGCCCCGAAGTCCCCTCCATAGGCGGCGCCACCATGCTGGCCGCCGCCCCCGGCCTGAACGTCTACTTCGTGAACGTGGGCCAGGGCGACGCGATCTACATAGAGCTGCCCGGCGGCCAGAACGCCCTTATAGACGGCGGCCCCTCCTCCTCCGCCAACGGCCCCCTCGCCAAGTTCCTGGCTGAAAAGAACGTTACCAAGTTGGACCGCGTAGTGCTTACCCACCCCCATTCCGACCATTACAAGGGTCTGCAGTACGTTATTTCCGCCCTGCCGGTGGGTGAGTTCTATGACACCCGCATGAACAACACCGGCACCCAGGCGGACGACAACCTGCGCGCCGCCGCCGCGGAGAAGGGCGCGAAGCCGGTTTACCCGGCCCCCGGCGACAGCTACAGCTGGGGCGGCGCCGCGGTAAAGGTCTTCAACTCCTGCCCGCAGGCCGCCAGCAGCGGCGACGGCAACGTTATTAACGACTGCTCCATAACCATTAGGCTCAGCTACCAGAACACCTCGCTCCTTTTCGTCGGCGACACCGAGGCCGACGTGGAGGCCTCCATGGTGGCCAAGTACGGCTCCGAGCTCCGCTCCGACGTGCTGAAGGTGGGCCACCACGGCAGCGCCTACTCCTCCAGCCAGGTCTTCCTGGACGCCGTACAGCCCAAGAAAGCCTATATAGAGGTGGGCAAGAACAACTACGGCCACCCGGTACAGTCCACCCTTAACCGCATAGCCGCGATGGGGACCAAGATCTTCCGCACCGACCTGGAAGGCACCCTGGAATTCTCCCCCGCCGCGGACCTGGCCCGCTACGCTTATTAACATCTTCCCCCCTCGTTTAAAGCCCGGGCCGCCCCGGGCTTTTTCTTTGCCCTAATAAAGCATAGCAGACGAACCCGACAAGGGCGTGTCGGGTTCCACAAATAAGAAGGCCGCCGTTATTAGCGGCGGCCTTCTTTGAGTCGGGCGTGTATCGGTTACTTGCCCAGCAGCTGGTTCAGCGCGGTGGAGGTCTCGCTGCCGGTCAGCGGGCCCAGGGGCGCGGCGGTCATGTCCACCTTGTACTCGGGCAGCTGGGTGAACACCTCTTCGGAGTTCAGCGCGCGGCCGGAGGGCAGCATGGGGATGACCTGGGTGGTGCAGTGTATGGAACCGCCGGAGACTATGCTCTCGTCGGAGTTCACCGGCACCACGGTATAGCCGGCGGATTCGTAGGCGGCCTTGGCGGCGGCCTCTTCCTGAGGCTTGTTGGAGTAGGACGGTATGATGGCCACGCCGTTCACCACCAGCGAGTTGGTGTAAGTGTACCAGGCGTCGGTAGCCCAGCCCTTAACGGTTATGATCTTGTAGGGCTGGCCGTTGGGGGCCTTGTTGGCCTTGAACCAGGCCATCGCCTTCTCGGTATTGCTCTTGAAGGGCTCGGTGTCGGCCACGCTCAGCAGGACGGTGTTGTCGTCGAGGAGCTTCATGAACATGTCGATGTGGCCGGTGCCGTCGGCGGGCTCGCCGGGGTAGCCGGAGTATTCGAAGGTTATGACCTTCTTGGCGCCGAAGTAGCTCTTCAGCAGGCTGTCCACCTGCTCCTGGCTCTTGTCGGAATTCCAGATGTAGGTGCGCTTGGTGGTAAAGAGGTTGCCCTTGCTGTCCACCATCAGGTTGCCGCCGTCGAGTATCAGCGGCATCTGGTAGACGCCGATGTTCTTGGCCTTGGCGAGCACGGCGGGAACGGCGTCGTCGTTGCGGCGGTACTGGTAGTGGCGGTATATGGTGTCGACTATGCCGGGCTTGTTGCCCTCTATGCCGAACGGACCGTAGTCGCGTACCCACACGCTGTCTATGGGGGCGGAAATGCGGCTGTACTTGCTGGCGGGCACGCCGGAAATGGACGAGGGACCGGCCACGGCCCAGAGCTGGGCCTTGCCGGGGCCGGTGACGGCCTTGGCTATGCCGGTGAGCATGTCCGTATAAGCGGCCCAGCTGATCACCACGGCGCCGGCGGGTTCGTACTCGGCGGGCAGGTGGAAGCCGGACGGGGGCACGGCGCGGGTGGCGGAAATTGCAGGCGGTTTGCCGTCGGCCTTTTCGCGGTTCTTATCCACCCAGTTGGGCAGAGGATTATTGAGGTCCAGGGCGTAGGCCCCGGTGGAGAACATCGTTATCAGCGACAGAGCGGCGAATACATTGCTTTTTTTCATGCAATACCTGCCTTTAGTTTTCCCGCTTAACGCAACGGTATCGGGAATAGTCTATTAAAGTAAGTGGTTTTTAGCATGAGCCAATGGACCTATATGTCCCTAGGCCCTGAGGGGCAGGGGACGCTTTTTACTAATTGACTATTTATCCACAAAAGTCAAATAGTAAAATACGTCCCCTTCTTACCTTACTGGGCCGCGGGGGGCTGAACCGGCTGTACGGCCGGGGCGGGCTGCACCGGGGCGGGGCGGGTGCCCATGCGGGTGGTCCAGGCCGCGCCCAGGCCCACCATGGCGCCGAAGGAACCAAGCATCAGGCCTATCAGCGACAGTATGCCGCCCACTATCGGCACCAGGTGGCCGAGGAAGAGCAGGCCGGCCACCAGGCCGTAACCGGCGGCCACCTTGCCCGGCAGGCCCTGCGGCCCGCCGCGCTTTATGCCGGCAAAGAACCTGTCCTGCAGCAGCACGCTGAAGGCGGCCAGGCCCAGCAGGCCGGCGGCGGCCAGCAGCATCAGCGCGAACGGTATCAGCGGTATGCCCAGTATGGAGACCAGCATCAGCAGCAGGCCGGGGAATATGCAGACCACGATGATCGCGCCTATGCCGCAGCAGCGCCACATGTCGGCCTTCATGGCGGCATGGGCGGCTTCCACGTTCTTGGGGAAGAAGACCGGGGGCAGCAGCATCAGTATCACGCCGGTGACCAGCGCTGAGAAGAAAGCCATCAGGGCCAGGCCGGCCAGGCCGCCGGCCACCCAGCCGGGGACCTCGTTCTTGTTCTCGGCGTAGCGGGAGGCGCGCACGGCGCGGGAGATGTTGCGGCGCAGCGAGCCCAGGTTCATGTTGTTAACGCTGCCCTTGTGCACGGCCTTGTCGCCGGTTATCACGGTGCCGCCGAAGGAGGAGATGTCCCCGTCCACTTCGCCGGAACCGGACAGCGTCACCTTGCCGCCCACGCTGGATACGTCGCCGCTCACCTTGCCGGTAACGTCCACCGACCCGCCCACGCTGGACACGTCGCCGCGCACGGCGCCGGGCACGGCTACCGCGCCGCCCACGGCGGACACGTCGCCGTTCACCACGCCGGTAACGGTGACGGGGGCTTCCTCAAGCGCGGCCACGCTGCCGTTCACCACGCCCTTCACGGTTATGGCCTTGTCGGCAACGATGTCGCCCTCGAAGGTCTGGCCTTCCTCTATGACCACTTCCTGGTGGCTGACGGCCGGGCGGGCCTGGGCCGGGACGGCCAGGGCCGCGGCGGCCAGCGCGCACAGCGCGTACATGTTAAGTTTTTTCATAACCTCTCCTTATATCCTCTGCGCGGCCAGCCGGCCGCTTAAAGTATAGATGACGGCGGCGCTTACGAAAGCCGCCGCGGCGAACTCCTGCCAGGCCGGCACGGGCGCGGCGGCGGCCAGGTCGGCCGCCAGCTGCAGCAGTGCCACGGCCTTGCCGGCCAGCATGGCGCAGCGGGCCGAGGCCAGGTCCAGCGCCCGGCCGAAAGAGCCGGGCTGTATCAGGAAGGCCGCTATGGCCGTCCAGTTGGAACCTATGAGGCCGGCGGCGGCGAAGGCCACCAGCGCGCTCCAGCCTGCCACCAGCAGTTCGGCCGCGCCTATCAGGCCGGCCACCGGCGAGGACTGTTCCTTCGCTATGGCCGCCATCACCCTGGCGCTGAAGCCGGCCCGGGGGCCGCGGTAAGGCAGCGCCCTTATGGCTTTGGCTATATTATCGCTTCCGTTCTTCATAGGTCCTCACTCTATATACGGGCCGGGGCCCGCAACGGTTGCAAGTTTTTCCTTTATCATGGCCCTGGCCCTGAAAAGCCTGGCCTTCACCGTGCCCTCCGGCACGCCCAGCACCCGGGCTATCTCCGCCGGGCCCAGGTCCTCGCGGTACTGCAGCAGCAGCACTTCGCTGTAGAGCGGCGGCAGCGAGGCCAGCAGCGCCTCTATGCGCGCCTCGTCCAGCGCCTCGCCAACGGTATCATCTACCGCCGGGGCCTGGTCCGGTATATCGGGGAAGTCCTCTTCATCTATGGAAACATTGCGGCCGCCGGCGCGCAGGACGTCCATGCAGGTATTGTGGGCTATGCGGAAAAGCCAGGGGGCGAAGGGCTGGGCCTTATTATAGGAAGGGAGAGCGCGGAAAGCCTTTACGAAAGTCTCCTGCGCGGCCTCCTCGGCCGCGGCCTCGCCGCCCAGCAGCCGCAGCGCGAAACTGTATATCCTGTCCTGGTAAAGCTCCACCAGCCCGGAGAAGGCTTCGTTGTCCCCTCCGAGGCAGCGCTCTACCATTCCGGTTTCGGCTGTTCCCATCTCTTTATATACGGCCGGGCGGCCGCGGCGGTTGCGTCACTCCACCCACTGCCTGCCGCAGAGGCCGCGGAAAGGGCAGCCCTCGCATTCGGCCTCGTCGGCGGCCGGCCTGAAAGGCAGGGCCGGGTCCAGTATCTCCTCGAGCAGCGCGGTAATGGCGGCCTTGTAGCCGGCGAACACGGCGGCCTTGTCCGGCGCCTTCCTGTTGCGCTCCCGGTAAAGGGTCTCCTCGTTTATGTTCTCCGCGCCCAGCAGCATCAGCGAGGCGTCCAGCCCGGCGGGCGAGGCTATGCCGTTGGCGCCCATATAGGCCAGCACGTAGAAAGGCAGCTGCACCGACTTCAGCGTTGAAGGCCAGGCCGCGCGGTCGGCCGGGTCGAACTTCTGCCAGTTGGGCACGGCGGCCGTGGTGCCGGTCTTGTAGTCCACCACGTGCACGGTGCCGCCGCGGCTGTCTATGCGGTCGGCCCTGCCCTTCAGCCGTACCGTGCCGAAGCGCGTGGGCAGCCCGGTCTTCAGCTCGGTCTCGCAGGCCAGCACGGTAACGCCGGCCAGCTCGTCGCGGTGGTAGTCCAGGATATCGGCGAGCCGGCGCTCCACCTGGCGCTTTATCAAGTACTCGAAGCCGGCGTTGTGGCCCTTCAGCTTCTCGTCGAAGACGGCGCGCGCGGCGTCGCGCAGCTCGCCGTAGTCCTTCTCCGCTATTACCAGCGGCCGGCCCAGGCGGGCCTTGAAAAAGCGCTCAAGCACGTCGTGCACTATGGTGCCGATGTCGCGCTGCTCTATCTCGCCGGAGATCTCGTCCTTCTCGCGGAGGCGCAGCGCGTACTGGTGGTAGAAGCGCAGGCCGCAGGCCAGGTAGGTGTCCAGCGCCGACGGCGAGAACTCGCGGCCCCTGAGCGCCTCGGCGAGGCCGGCGGGCTTTGCCACCGGCGCCGGGTCCGCCTGCGAGAAGGCCACGCGCAGATGCACCTCCTGCTCCGCCGGGCGGCCGCCGCCGCGCTCCAGTTCCCAGGCCAGTTTCTCCACGAAGGGGCTGCGCTCCTTGTCGGCCGAGTCGCGGTAGAACAGATGCACCTCGCCGGCGCCGCCGGCCAGCGCGTGGAAATGGTAGCGGGCCAGCGCCTCGCGCGCCTTGTAGGTGGAGAGGCCCAGCCCCTCGCGCACGCCGTGCGGCAGCACGGTGTCCTCCTTGCGCGCCGCCGGCAGCACGTCGGCGTTGGCGTCCAGGAAATACACCCGGTCGAAACTGAGGCCGCGGGTCTCCAGAAAGCCCAGCACCTGCAGGCCCTTCAGCGGCGTGCCGGGGAAAGGGTAGCTGGCGCCCTGCAGGAAATTCTTGAGGAACTTGAAATAGCCCGACGGCGAGGAGAAGCGCTCGCCGGCCAGCCGGCAGCCGCGCATCTCCACTATGCTCTCCATGGCCTTCTCCACGAAGGGCGCCCAGTAAGGGTGCAGCGGCGCGGTGCTGTTGGCCGAGATGTACGAGACCAGGTCCAGCAGGCGCCCGGCGAAATCGGCTATGGTGCCCAGTTCTTCAAAAGGTTTTATAAGGGCACGGTGCACGGCCGACAAATGGGCGCGCACCTTGGCTGCGTCGGCCTTCAGGCCGTAATCGGCCAGCCGCCCGGACGCGGCCTCCAGCAGCGCGGCGTCGTTCTCCACGGATTCCAGCTTCAGGTACTTGTCGCTGCGCTCGGCCAGCCGCCCGGCGGCCTCCTGGAAGACCACGCGGGAGAACTCTGCCGAACCTTCCAGCTTCAGGTTCTTCACATAGGGATGGAAGACGAACTTCAGGTAGTCCGGCGCGAAATAGCCGGCCTCGCCGCGGCGGTCCAGCAGGTCGCCCAGCGCGTCCAGCAGGGCGTACACCGGCGTGGCGGTAAGCGGGTAACCCATGGACACGTTGTACTCGGCGCCCGGCGGCAGCGCGTGCTCCAGAAGCGGGAACAGCGCCGCCGGCTCGGGCAGCACTATCACGTCGCCGGGGCCCGGCTTCTTAAGGGCGCGCGCCAGGCTGAACACCTCGCCGTGCAGGTCCGGCGCCTTGTAGAAATGCAGCTTCGCCGGCGGCGGGGCCGGCGGCACGCGCGGCACCGGGCCGAGGAAGGAGAACTGCTCTTCCAGGCCGGGGCCGGCCTCCAGCAGCACCTCGGCGCCGCGGGCGTAAAGGGCCTTCATGATGCGCTTCTCGCTGGCGGTAAGGGCGTAGAAACCGGCGAAGATCACGCGGGGCCGGCGCTCCGCCAGCTCGCCGGCGGCGGCCGCGACCTGCGCGTACTTCATGGCGCGGGTAAGCAGGCCTTCGCCCTCCAGCTCGCGGTAAAGCCCGCCGTAAAGGCGGCTGAAACCTTCCAGTTTCTTTATGAACGAAGAGGTGCGCAGGTCCTGCGGCAGTATGGCGTCGTAGGCGGCCAGGTCGCGCTCGGTCTTAAGCTCTATCTTGAGCTCCTCGAAATCCCCCGCCAGCTTCAGCGCCCAGGGCAGGAAAGCCTCCAGCCCCATCTCACCGGGGTCGCGGGCTATCACGCCGCAGAGCTCTTCCTTCAGCCGGGCGTACATCAGGCCGGCCAGGTCCAGCGACGAAGCCGGGGTCCCTTTTATGCCAAGGTCGACGGCGGCCTGGCCGATGAAGTCGTCCATGGACAAAAGCCGCGGGGCTTCCAGCGCCGAGCCTTTTTGCTGCGCCAGCCACCGGCGCAGGAAATGCGCCGGCCGCTTGCCGGGGAACACCACCACGCTATCGGCCGCGGCGCCGCCGGCGAGCAGCAGTTCGCCCGCCTTCTCCACAAGGCTCTCGCCGGGTTTGATAACGTGTATGGCCATTTAGAACTGGTATGAGAGCGACACCGGGCGGCGCGTGCCCAGTTCGCCGGCAGTCTCGAAGCCGAAGTCGAAAGTCCAGCGGCCGCGCTTTATGCCGAAGCCGAAGGTGGCCCCCTCCTCGTCGCGCGAGAACAGGTAGCCGCCGCGCAGGCTCAGCGTCACGCCGTAGGGCAGGGCCATGTTGGTCTCCAGGCCGGACTGCAGGCGCGAGTCCTCCTTCACGGTCTTGCTCCAGTCGGTGGTCACGATGAATTCCGAATAGGTGATGTCGGCCGACGGGTCCATGAAATTGGGCTTGCCCGGCACCAGCTTCCAGGCCAGGCCGGCGCGCAGCGTGCGCGGGGCCGGGTCCGAGGCGTCCTCGAACTTCATGCCCTGCCCGGCGTTCATCAGCGAAGCGCCGGCGCTGAGGCCGTGACCTATCAGGTACATGGCGCCGGCGTCGAAGTTGACGGACGCGGCCGAGGCGGCCTCGGCGAGCTCTATGGAGGCGCGCTTCACCGTGGCGCCCACGGCCAGCCGGGGGATGGGGCGGTAAGCCGCGGACAGCATGGGCACCTGGTCCAGCTCGGCCGTAACGTTGCCCGACGTGCCGTCGGAGAGATTAAGGCCCATGGAGCCGGAGTTGTAGTAAAGGAAGGCCGGGGTTATTACAAAGCCCTTCACCGGGACAGGCGCGGCCACCAGGCCGTAGCCGCCGACGAGGCCGTTCATGTAGGCCGCGTAGGGGCGCGGCGCGGTTATGAAAGCGAGGCCGGCCGGGTTGTACATCAAGCCCTCCGGGTCGCCGGGCACGGCGGCGAAGGCGCGGCCCATGGCCGACGAGCGGGCGCCCACCGGGCGGTTGAGCACCGGCGCGGCGGTAAGGCCGCTGTCGGCGGCGGCATAGGGACAAGCCAGCGAGACCAGAGTTAAGGCGGCGAGGAGGGTCTTCATTTTATAAGCACCACCTTCTCGGTGCGGCCCACGCCGGGGCCGCGCACCTGCACTATGTACATGCCGCTCGCGGCCATGCGGCCGCCGTCGGCCGCGCCGTTCCAGGTGTAGGTGGCCGGGCCCGCGGCCACCGGCCCGTCGTAAAGGTTGCGCACCAGGTCGCCGTTCGGGGTGTAGATCTTTATCGACAGGTTGCCGGAGCGCAGCGCGGTGACGTCCAGTTTGCAGGAGCCGCCCTTGAGCGGCCTGAACAGATTGTCGGTCACCTTCACCAGGTTGGCGGAACTCATCACGAAATAGTCGAAGGTGCGGCTGGCCGCGGAGCCCGCGATGTTCCCGACGTAGACGCCGGTATAGTCGCCGGCGTAGTTATTGCTGTTGGGCACGGTGGCCGGGCCGAAGCTCGACGAGGCGCCGTAATAGTCCCCGGCGTTGGCCGTGCCGAAGGCCTCTATCTCCTCCAGGCCGTCGGCCTCCATCAGCCGCAGCAGTTTATGGGACGTATAGGAATTGTCGTAGAGGAAGTCGGTGCCGGTGCCGTCAAGCCGGGCGTCCAAATGCCAGATCAGCAGTCCGCTCGACGGGTACGTGGTGTCGTTGTTGGCCTGGCCGCGGTTCTGCGCCATGAAGTACTCGGCGAAGATCTGCCCCGCCACGGAGTCGGGCATCAGCTTCACCGCGTCGGGGTAGGCGTCGGCTTCGCGCAGCGTGCCAGACAGCGCGCCGGAGGCCGCGTTCACCGGGGTCAGCCAGTCCAGCATGAACTTGCTGAAGCAGTTGTGGTCGCCCCAGTTGGAGTCCATCATGTCCAGCCCGCCCACGCCGCCCTGCGGCCCGACGGTGATGTCGTAATCGTAATAGTCCGGCAGGCCCAGCGCGTGGCCGGTCTCGTGTATGAGCACCAGCGGGTCGAAGGCGCCGCCGGACGGATTGGACTCCCACTGCCAGGAATACTTGCCCAGCGTCTTGCCGTCTATGGTGTAGGCGGTGTCGGTGAACCAGGTCTGGTAGCCCCACCAGAAATTGGCCCAGCCGTTGTCCGGGCCGGTCCAGATCACGGCGAAATACTCTATCTCGCCGTCGCCGTTATTGTCGTACTGCGAGAAATCGTGGCCCTGCAGGTCGAAGTAGGTTATGGCCTGCTCTATGAGCGCCTCGCGTCCGGCGGTGGTCTCGGCTATGGTGGTGCGGGCCACGCCGGGGTTGAACCAGCCCAGCGTCGAGCCGCCCAGCGTCAGCAGGCCGTACGACGAGCGGCTGTAGAAGTTGGTAAGGCTCTCGTAGGGATAGCCGCCTGCGCCCGCGCCGAAGATCTGCGTGTTCACCGTCGTGGAGGAATTGGTGTGCGCGTAGTCGGTAAAGTCTATCAGCAGCACGAACATCTTGGGCGTGCCGGTGCTGGGCAGGCCGGCCCACGCCGAGGGCGGCGCCATGGTGGCGGCCTTGGCCGGGCTGTAGCCCTGCCGCACCAGGTCCCGCACGGCGAGGTTGTGCTTAAGCCGCGACACCGCGCCGGGCGCGAAGCGGTTATTGCCTATTTTCCTGGCGAAGGCCTGGCGCGCGGCCAGTGTGCCGTCGGCCTTATAGGCCTCCAGCTGCCCGGCGCGCGGCCTCTCCATCGCCGCCAGCGGCGCGGCCGC
>ERZ1645187.2353-NODE-2353-length-16727-cov-37.117023_pt1 | contig 16727 bp, 18 predicted proteins | sample MGYA00575352_ERZ1645187 | MGnify/ENA primary metagenome ERZ1645187 (study PRJEB40837, sample SAMN11349314) | freshwater sediment metagenome | isolation source: river sediment | host: Sediment | place: India: Wazaribad , New Delhi | collected 2017-02-21 ... | reverse complement strand
AATATGAGCAGTTACCTGAACATATAAAGGTGCAGTTGGATGATGAAATGAAGGCAGTTAACGCAGCACGGGATTATCTGAAAAAATGGAAGGGGTGGAAATGAGAAAGCTAACTGCCTTGGGATTGATAATGAGTCTTTATACCACGGGCGCTCTGGCCGATATGTCGCTGTGTCTTGGGGGGATATGCTTCGGAAAGCCACTGCCAAATACTATTGGGCTTTCGGAAATAGAAGGAGATAAAATCTATTGCGGGAACCAGAAGAAGTTTGAAAAGAAGGGAGAGGCGAAATATTTTATAAGTGTGAATACAAGCGGGAATAAGGTGGGGATAATCGAGCCGGCGGCGATTTTTGAAATTACGAGAAGCATTCGATATGAAAAGTCAACGTATGATCGAATTGATAATGTGGCGAATCTGTACATAGGCAAATACGGGAATCCGAGAGAGATCGAAAGCAATGCTGCCTATTCGGTTTTGTATTACGGCAAAGCCAATGACTCGCTTGCGCAGCAAGTGAAGATATTTAACTGGGATGATCATTACGAGGCGGTAGAAGAAATATCAGATTTTTTCTCAAGCCAGCGATTTGTGGAACTTTATAGAAAGTGTCGTTCAAGCCAAAAAATCCCTGATTGAGTGGGGTGGATCAATGAACGAAGAAAGAGTATCAGAGTTGACCCCGCGACCATCAGACAGTGAAGAAATTCTCTGGAAAAAGATTCATGAATATATGCGCGTGAAACTTGGCGTGACAAGTATACTATACGGGTTCACGCACTCTAAATATACCACTCTGCGGGTTGGGTTGACGAATTGCCTATATATTAAGAACAGCCACCCGGCAGAATATATTGAGTATTTTTCGAACGAAAGATTTCTTGATGATGATTTTTGTACATTTGTTTTGTGGGGTGAGCTGGGGCCGTTTTTTTGGCATGAAGTCTATGATAGGGACACCGCTACGCCAGAGCAAATAGAAAGAGCAAGAATTGATGAAAGGTTCGGATTAAATGCAGGAGTATCTATTGGGTTCCGATTTGCGGACGGTCATGGAATATCTGGGATTGGGCTCGCTTGTCGATGGATGGATCCCGAGGAATTTCGAGATAAGTGGATGACTGTCTCGGGAGAAATAATGGAATATTTAAATATATTTGACCCTTTGATGCGTGAAACGATGGTTCGGTCGCGGATGTGTTTATCGCCCAAGCAGATTGAGGTTTTGAGCTTGTCTATTGGTGGAATGAAGGGAAAGCAGATAGCATCTCGATTGGGAGTGACGGAAGGGCGAGTGGAGAAAGTATTTAAGGAAATCCGCGAAAAGCTTCACGCGGATACAACACAGGAAGCGGCTGCCAAGGCGATTGCCTATAAATTATTATGATGCGGTTCGCCGATGAAATGCGTATACCGCGAAAACGAGCAGCAAAACGGCGAGTGCGGTATACGCTGAAGCTATAATCCCCTCAGAGTTCATAGCATCTATGAATATCCCATTAAGAAGTGGTCCGACGAGCCCTCCAGCGGCATAGGTTGCGCCGAACGCCGCGTTGGCTGTGACGAGGCCGTTTCTCTGCCACTGGTCCCCGATCATCGCCAGGGCGATGGCGTAGAGGGACGAAATGAAGCCAAACCAGAGAACTATAACACTGAGAAACAGGGACGGCGAAAAGACCATCCACGGCATAGCGACAGTAAATATTAGAGAGCCAACGGCGGCGGCTACGAGCCCCTTGCCGCGGCCGAATTTGTCCGAATAGACCCCGAGCGGAAACGGGAGCGTCACGCTTCCGATTGCGGCAGCGGTGAGGGTGTAAGACGCGATATCTGCATCGAGCCCCTTCTTCATCGCATAAACGGAGAGGAGGTAGGCGGGAATATCCTCCAAGTAGCCATAGACGCAGGCGACGAGAAGCGGAAGCGGGGCATTGCGAGCGACAAGCTTCCATGTGGCGAGGCGAGACGGCTCGAAGCGCGTCTCTGACGGTATATGCCACCGAGAGCTGAAATAGATTGCTCCGAAGAAGCCGAGCGATACGGCAAGAAAGAGAACAAGGGAGTCTTCGCTGAGAAGTGGTTGAAGGGCGGCGCCCAGCGCGATTCCAAGCCCGAAAATGATGGTGTAGATGGCGAAAACCCGCCCTCGAGAGTTTTCAGCATCAAGCGTATTGAGACCGAATTCGATTGCTCGGAAAAACAGCCCAACTGATCCTCCGAACAGGAAGCGGACGGGCGTCCAAAGCCAATATTCCGAAGCGAGAAAGAAGACGCTCCAGGTCGCTATGGCGATCACAAGCGAGAACGCGAGCAGAGACGGCATCGAAAGGCGGCGTTGGAGTCTGGGGAGAAGGAAGCTGCCGAGGAACCAGCCGAGCGCAGGCATGGCGGCGTTGAGGCCGATGAGAGACCCCGACGTTCCCCAGAGTTCCAGACGAGTGGCAATGAATGGAAAGGTGACGCCGTAGGCCGTCGCCGCAGTGAAAACCGCCAACAAGATGCGTCCGTGCCCGCTGTTTCCTTGTTCTTCCGACATTCTCTCCCCCCTCACGCCGCAGTCATCGTAGAGCACTTACGAGCTGTTCGAGAAGATGGGAGGATTTCCTCCTATTGCAGAAAAGCCCATTGTTTCGCTACAGGCTGAAAGGTTGGATGGCAAACATCCGGACGGGGATGACGTGAATATACGTAGGGGGTTGCCGTGTCTCTCAGAAGCTCAGCTATCAAGTTGGCGGTCATCTGCGAAGTGATCTGCATTGCCCCCGCCATTGCGGATGAGCGGGATTGGTCGGGCTTCTACGCAGGCGCACATGTTGGATATGGTTGGTCTCGATATAAGGACCAGGATAGTGTGGATGCCAAAGGATTACTCGGTGGTCTGCATGGTGGTTATAACTGGCAGTTCGAGAAATTTGTTTCTGGTGTAGAAGTAGACCTCAACATCAGTGATATTAAATGGTCCGAGCAAATTGCAAATCCGCCTAATGATTATAATGCAAAGGCAGTCTCGAAGTATTTTGGGAGTCTAAGGGCGCGGCTTGGCTACGATTTGGGTCCAGCCTTGATTTTCGGAACCGTGGGTGGTGCCTGGCGTCGATGGGAATATGACGTCGCCTTTACGAGTACGGGTAAGAGCTTTTCCGGAACGTCGAACGGACTGGGGGCTGTTATCGGTGGTGGAACGGAATATAAAATAACCGACAAACTGATTGGGCGTATAAGCGGAAGTTATTACTACTTTCCCTCGTCAAAGATTTCATTCACCTCAAACAATATGAATGTTTCCGCTGCCTCCTCATCTGGGCTGACGGAAAGCATGTTTTTGTTGGAAACAGGGCTTTCATGGAAATTTTAAGAGGTGCAGATTGGTGTGTTTGGCCTTGGGGGAAATATGAGAACCACATCAAAAAATATCGGTTATACGCTCATAGTCCTCACGATGTTGGCCACCTATTCAGTCGCCGCTCACGCTGAAGACAAAACCGATTTTCTGATTTGTAATTCAAAATCGCCGACGACGAATGTTCGGAGTGGTGCGGGCGCGAGGGACTTCAAAGTCCTCGATACGCTGCCCAATGGCACCAAGGTCACCGTTATTGAATCCGGCGAAAACATGGAGGGCTACCTCTGGCACAACGTGCGCTATGAAAACCCCACGACCAAGGAAACGAAGACCGGGTGGGTTTATAGCGAGGCGATCAATGCCACGTGCTACCTCAATGCCGCGAAGACCGGAGAATCCATCATCGACGATGGCTCTGACCCCTTCCAGACCGCGAACGGCACTAAAATCTATATCCGAGCAACAGAGCTGGCGCTTCAGGAGCGCTCTGACGACCAATTTGCCGTGGGAAAGCTCCTTCTTGAGGGGAAAGAGGTCCAGAAGAACGAGAAGGCCGCTCGCGTCTGGATGAACCGTTCTGCCCGCCAGGGGTATGAGCCTGCCATTACGTGGCTGAAAGAGCATCCCGGCCCGAACGTGGTCGTCAAACAGGCGGATGCGCCGATTGCGACATCGCCAGCAAAGGCTCCAGTTTCCACACCAACTCCAGCTCCGAAATATATCGATATTTCCTCCGATCCAACTGGATGCTCAGGGAAAAGAATACCGACGAGCCTTCTTACGAGGGCGGATGGCATTCTATCTTCTCCGAAGCGAGGGGATGAGATTGTTTCGGTGAAGTGCAAACCGACGATGGTAAATCCGATGTTCGGTGCCGGAAGAGAATATTACGATATAGAAATTGGCGTGCGCAGCACGCACACTATGACGTTTTACGGGCAGACGCATCGGTGCGAAGACAAAATTATATTTAGAGCAGAAAGCCTCGGGAGCGGAGGGTATTACCTATATGGGGAAGCCGGAGTGTTTTCGGAGGGACGTGCGGCAGATAATGACATTTTGATTTGTCCGAAGCCGTATCTGGTAAAAAATGAACAGGCAAACGAGAAGACTAATACGCGGCGCGCGGTCTTTTTCCTCGGGAACAAGGTGTTTCTCGACCGTTCCGATTTCAAAGCGGGTGTTGAAGAGGAGCGGCTTGCGGAACAGCGCCTGTATGAAGACGCCAAGAATGCCTTTGCGAACCTCATAGAGTCTCAGCCAGACGGCCAAGCGCTCTATCTCTTGGGCGGAAAGTACGAACGCGAAGCGGACACACAAAAAGCCAAGACGGTCTATGAGCGCGTGATTTCGAAATTCGCATCGAGCGAATGGGCCGTGAAGGCAAATGACCGTCTTCTCGCTATGAGGGCTGACGCGAATGCGGCGAGCCGCGCTTCGAATATCCAAAGCGAGATGGCCGCTTCACGGGATCAGGCACGGCGACTTTGTGAGAATAAGCGTGATGCTTGTTGGCGATCGTGCACCGCAAATTATAGCTTCGGAAGTGCGCGTGATGCTTGCGAGAAGGGGTGCCAGATGTGCAATTGAAATCGACAATATTTATCTCGGTACCATTCTTGAACTCATAACTTATAATAGAGTGCGGAAACGAAGAAACACAAATGAAAGCAATAATATTCATAATTTCGTCCACAAAAATCTATTTCATTTAATATCGAGCACACGCGTATCTTCCTGCAATACAGTTAGATTTTGGAGAAACAGCAATCACGCAGATGCTCGCATGAATATTTTGTTTTGAGATATGAAAAAGATGCGTGCCCAGAAATAGCAAAGTGAAAATTCGCCATCAGTCATAACTGATAATCAATCCAATTCAATGCGACAACATCTGACGTAAGATGATCAGCAATACGAACGTCGAAATGAACGGTAATTGTCAGGGGGACTGAAAATGGTGAAACAACATAGTGAAAAATTCCACATAGGATTGGCTTCATGTAGTTCTAGTAATGTGTTATTATATTGCTTGGCAGCTGGACTTATTATATTGAGTGGAAATTCATTTGCAAATGAAAATACGCCACAGCAGAGGGTTGATAGCATTCAGGGCCTTGGTGAGGCAGTTGACTTTTTGAAAGCCTCTCGAAAAGCGGTCCTTCGAATAGATGCACGAAAAAATATAATGGGACTGAGCAATATGAGTGGAAAGGGGTTTGCGACTGCGCGAACGGCGGTGTTGGTTGATGATATTCGTTCTCTTCAGAAATCAGAATTTGGAAAAATTCTCGGAAAGCTTGATGGCGTGCTATCCGGAGCAAACTTTGCAATAACATTTACGGAATATCAGTTTGATATTTATAATGCATACAAATCAGGAAAAGTCGCTGATTATCTTGATATAGCTCAAAAGGCTGTTTCGGATACGCTTAGCAATAATGGGCTTGGCGGAATGGTGGTGGGAAAATTATTCGACGCTAATTATAACAATATAAAACAAATAGGAATAGAAATAAATAATCTTCGTGGGCAGCAACAGAGGTCCGCGGAGGCGGCCCAGAAAATCGTCGAATTTTACGGAAATGAGGGCACGATAGCATACTATCTCCCTACGCTAGAAAATTTGAGAAGCCTAACCGCTAGCGACAATCTAGAAGATATAATTAAAGGCGCAGAAAATAGATACATAGGCGACCTAGAGAGTCAGCGGGCAATATTATTGCAGCTTCTGGAGAATGTTCGTGAGCCGGACGGGTGTCTGTGGCGTTGTGATAACGCCAAAGCTGCACATAATGCGAGGATAAATCAAGTAAAGGCAGCTATCGAATTGATGGACGAGCGTATTGAAAATATTCGTACCGGCGGGAGTATTGCGAGGGAGATTAGGGCGAAAATAAGCAATGGCATGGAGTATTTAATTGGAGAGGATATGCGTGACTTGGTTGATAGTGTGAGCAGCGCAAAAAATATTTTGTCACAGAAAATAGAAAATGGTCTAGTAGAAACGGCATATATAAGGAGGACCGCTGATCAAAAAACAATCTTAGTTGAAGAAGAGATTCCGACATTTTCAGGGAAAACTATCAATGAAACAAGAATGGAGCCGATACTGGAATGCATCGGTGTAGCATGCCCAACAACTCCTCCTGCGCCCGTTGCATCAACATGGGCCGGGCAGATTGCCGGTGCAAAGGGGTACTCAAACGGAGCGAATGCTGGTTCCGTGATGGTTGATGGCGCGGTGACCGCCACCGGCGTCACAAACGGACAAATGACCAATCTGACAGTTGTCACGCAATCCGGCATCAGCGGGACGGCGAGCGGTGTGGCGCATATCGATGGCGGCTATCAGTACACTGCTTGGGGCGAATGGAATGGGCGGATCGATGGTGACGGGGTGCAGCAGAACATCTCGAATGTGACGCACGGACAATGGGTGGTCGGTTCCCCAACCAAGGATTCCCCTGCTGTGCGCCAGATTGGGCAGGCAACCTACTCGGGCAATTTAATGGGCGATTATGTCGCTTCGAATGGCACACTTTATCAAAATGCGGTGGGTGGTTCGATGCGGATGCAAGTGGACTTTACCGGTATGACCGTCGATTCTTATCTGCATATTCTCCGCGCATCGGATAATGCGACAATTGCGGATACGTCGGTAACTGGATCGCAGATTTATACCGCTCAAACAAACGGAGCGACCTATTTTGGGTATAATAAAACGCAGAGTGGCGCGAATGGCGCAGTCACGGGGGTAGTGGGTACGTTCTATGGGCCGAATGCTGAGGAGGCAGGCGGAAGCTGGAGCTATCACAGCCCCACACAAGAAAATATCTCCGGTGTGTTCCGGGCGAAGCGTTGAGGGAGGAGAAAATGACGAAGAAACTCCCTTGGCAGCTCCTGGTGCTCGCTTCAGTCTTATCCTATTCGCTCTCCCCTGCCCTCGCGGCGGTTTCGGCGTCACAAGTGAAGCAGGCGGAAGCACTCCTTTCGGCAGGGAAGGCTACTGAGGCACGAGAACTCCTCAGGGGGCGCGTAGAGTTCTCAGACGGCCCTCAGACGTGGTTCCTGTATGGGAAGGCCGCAGAGCATTCTGGCGACCTCGCCACGGCTCGTACCGCCTACCTGATGGTCGTAGCGAAAGACCCGAAAGCGGAGCGCGTGAAACTCGATCTCGCTCGGGTGATGCAGCGGCAGGGTGACACCGACAATGCAACGCGCCTCTTTCATGAGGTGAGAGCCACCAATCCTCCGGCGCAGGTTGTTGCAAACATCGACCGCTATTTGGCGATGATGAACAATCGAGACCAGGTAGGGTCCGCGTGGCGCGCACGCGCGACGGTCGGGGTTGGATACGATTCCAATCCGGGTACGCAGACGAGTGCGCGCGAAGTCACAATGTTCGGGCTTCCCTTCACACTCTCGGACACCGCTCGGAAGCGCGGGGCAGCATTCGCCTTCGTGAAGGGCGAGTTTGATCACATCTACCGCTTCAATCGGGAGTTCGCCTGGACATCGAGCGCGACCTTCAGCGCCCGTAAACACTTCGGGCTTTCCGATTTCGACAATTTCAGCGGAAATTTCTCGACGGGCCCCGTATGGCAGCCCGGAGACCAAACGACGGTACTTCTCCCCTTCTATGCGAGTGTGAACCGCATAGAGACCTCATCGAAGAGTTTCGATGACCGATGGTATTCGTGGGAGACGGGCGTTGCCCCCCAAATCCGGTACGCTGCGTTCGATTGGCTTAATCTGAACCTCGCGACGACGGCGGGACGCCGGTTCTATTTCAAGGATGGGGACAAAGACGCGACGGTAGCGAGTGTGTCGCCCAGTGTGGATGTCAAAATTCCGAATGCCGGGACGCTTTCGCTTGGAGCCGCGCTCGGTCGAGAACTCGCGCGAACGGCGCCGAACTCAAATGCAAGTTTCGGCGTGAATGCCGGATGGCAATATAATATTACGAGCAATTTCGTGGCTTCGCTCTACGGAAATTATACGCAGAGCCATTATGATGCACCGGAAATTATTTATGGAAATGATCGTCGGCGAGACGACCGCACTACGGTTGGTGCAGATCTAATTTATACATGGGATGCGATTGGTTCGGATATTCTCCTATCGTATGCACATACGTGGAATAGTTCGAACCTCGCAATTTATTCCTATGACCGGGATACTGTCTCCGTGGCGATCAGAAAAGGTTTTTGAGGAGAATAAAATGGTTATTTGGCGTGGTTGGGGAGTTCTTGTCCTTATCGAGTTTGCGATTGTATTCGCAGTTATTCGAGAACTTGGGTTTGAGGAGCCGGTAAGCGGTCTGGCTTCTGGGGCGGTTGCGGCCTTGGCGATTTGGTTTACCGGGCGCTGGTTCAATAACCCTGCCAAAGACCGTGTGGTTGTAGATGCACAGACTGGCGCGGCAATGCGCCTCGTTTCACGCCATTCTCTTTTCTGGATTCCGATGCAGTGGTGGGCGTTGCCGGTTGCTTTGTTCGGGATCTTCGTTGCGTTCGGAAAGTTATAACGCGAATTTTCGGAGGATATAATGAGCCGTCTCCTTCTTATGATGACAGTGGTTCTAGGAGCCTCATTGTGGCAGACGGCACACGCTCACGCGTGTTTTGTCAAGGACGAGAATATTTCTGGAGAATATGTAGGCCCCTGCGTCAATGGCAAGGCGCACGGGTTTGGAACAGCAAAAGGGCGTGATATTTATACCGGAAACTTCCGTGAAGGTATGAAGCACGGCAAAGGAAAATACATTTCAGGACCAAGGTCCGCGAATGTTGGGCAAATATATGAAGGTGAATTTAGAGAGGATATGCAGAACGGTTTTGGAAAAGACACGTTCCCGCCGAGCTTCGTTCAGAAATGTGTCGCGAAATATGGCGCCAACCGTTGTGTAAAAAGCCGTGTTGGTACGTGGGAGGGAGTTATTCTGGTTCGGGGCACAAGAACTCTAGCAAACGATGTCGTCCAACTCGTTGGAGGCGGTATGCCTGGGGATGCCGAACGTCTTGCTAATGCTCAACGTCGTCAAAATCAAAATGGTGACGAAGGCGGGATTAAGGGCAAGCACGTTGTCGGTCTTTTTCATCTGCTGACGGGTAATATTTATAAAGGTGCATTAAAAAATGGTCTCGCGCCAAGTGGATCGTCAGGCCCGAAAACAGGTCGGGATCAGCCCGGTTATTATTGTCACGCATCATCGTCGGATTATGTGATAGCGCAGAAAAATCCTTGGGGCGAAAGCTGGGGAAAGAATACCTATGACGAGGCAAGGAGTGTTGCACTTGCCAATTGCCGAAGCGCAGGTGGGAAAAATTGCCAACTTGATCTCGGACTTTGCGGGAAACGTTGATAGCGACGCACGCAGGACGTAACTTAAGCGAGATTATACCTTGGAATTAATGGTTCGGAAGACCGTCGCCTTGCTCACGCCGTAGCGCTCCGTCAGGACGCGCCAATCGTCACCCGCTTGATGGTCGGCTCGCAGGCGAGCCTTCTCGTCATCGGTGAGAGAAGGCCGACGGCCGAACTTCACTCCCCTCCCCTTCGCTTGCGCTATGCCTTCATCGCGGCGTTCTGCGATGAGGTCACGTTCGAATTCAGCGATGGCACCGAGGAGATGAAACGTCAGGCGTCCGGTAGGAGTGGTGGTGTCGATTGCCTGATCGAGGACAACGAAGCCCACGCCCTTATGTGCGAGCTTGCCGGTGATGGTGTTGAGGTCCGACAAGGAGCGCGCCAGGCGGTCGAGCTTGGTTACGTGGAGGGTGTCGCCCTCACGCACGAATTCAAGCGCCTGTGAGAGTTCTGGGCGCGTTGTGCCCTTCCCTCCTGAGCGCTTCTCCTCAAAGATTTTCTCGCAACCGGCAGCGCGGAGCTTGTCGAGTTGGAGTTCGAGCGATTGACCGCGGCTCGAAACGCGAGCGTATCCGATTTTCATAGTCGCAATTATACAAAGACTTTGTGAGAATGCAAATTGAGACGATATATGAGACCAAGGAAACGCCCCGTTCGTGTCAGTCGCAAAATGTAGGGAATATGAGACAATTTTCATCTCTGATTTGACAGTGAGTGAGATACGATTACAATGTGTTCACGTATAACACATTACCCCCTATGGACATGATCATGCCAGCTAAGGCCGAGACATTTTCCGTGCGCCTTCCTGAAGGCGTGAAGAACCAGGTGGACGAGATCGCGCGCGTCACGAAGCGCAGCCGCTCGTTCATCATCAAGGAGGCGGTTGCCCTGTATGTGCGCGACCGCGCCGAGTATGAGCGCGAACTAGACGACGCGGTGAAGAGCGCAAAGAGCGGCGTTGGGCATTCCGCCGAACAGGTATTTGGATGGATGGATTCGTGGGCGGCTGGTGACAAACGTCCCCTGCCCTCCCCCGATGTTTTTCCGGATAAGTAAGCGACTATGGCACTTCGCTTTACTCCGGAGGCGTTCAACGACCTCAACGAGCTTGACGCCTACCTGACAGATAAGAGCCCCAAAGGGCTTCAAAACGTGCTTGCCGCGCTAAAGCGAGTGTTCAGACTCATCGAGGGGAACGCCTTTATTGGGCGTCCAACCTCTCGTGATGGCATCAGGGTGGCTATCGAACCGTCTTACAAGTACGTCATCCCCTATTACGATGACGGGTCGGATATTTGGGTTCTGCGCGTGTACCATTCGCGCCGTGCGCCGCTCGATTACCTCACACTAGAAACACCATAAATACGGTACGTACCATAAATACCGTAAACGCATCGCTTGCCGTGTGAGCTGTCTTATCTACGGTACAAGCCATACATACCGCAGGTACGGTACAAGCCGTAAAAAGCTTAAAAACATTAAATATGGTACGTACCATAAAAACTATAAATCCACTAAAAACATTTGACACCGCATTTAGTGTGAGTACACTAAATAGTGCATCTACCACATAACCGATTCAGGCCTATGCGTATCGTCGTTTGGAACCTCAAAGGGGGGCAGGGGAAAACCGTCCTGTCTCTCAACCTCGCCATGCTGGAAGGGGCGTTCGTTGTCACCAACGACGTTCACAGCCCCATTGACGATGTTCTCGGTGAAGACCGAGCCCTTCGCCTCTCCATGCGTGATCCGTTGCCAGATGTTCCCGCAGAAGTCCCGCTCATCTATGACTTTGGCGGGTATCCCGACGCGCGTATCATAGAGGCCGCGAAGACCGCCACCCATATTCTCATTCCGTTGGTTTATGAGTCGCCGCTGGAAATGCAGGTGACGATCAATGCCATCAACGAAATTGAGCGCTATAATCCAAATATTACGATTATTCTGAATAAGGCGAAGGTGGGCGATTATGAACGCGCTAAAGAGGTGCTGGGGAAATTCTATGAATACCCAATCCTTGAAGTGAAACAATCGACCGCGTTTGCGCGCTCAACCGAACAAAAAAAGAGCCTTCAGCAATTGGTCGACGAAAGTCCGCTCTTTAGCTTCCATTATTCGAAGCCGCTAGAACAGCTTCGGGCCATCATTCGCCATATATCCTAACCCAAGCCGCTATGAACCACATGAAACAGCCAACGAGCACATTCTCATTCAAGAAAAACGATGGTGTTCACGCGCTTCCTGAAGCCGTCCCGCCCGAGACTCCTTCTGTTGCCGTTCGTGCTCCATCTCGACGAGAGGGAAGACCGAAGGCGCGCCAAGTGAGTTGCTACCTCACAGAAGAGGAATACGTGGCTCTTGTGAAGAAGCTGGACGGGCGTCCGCTTTCCGCATCTGTTCGCAATTTAGTTCTTCAGTTCACCAACAATGGCTAGAACGACCCAAACACCAGCAAAACAGAAGGGAAAGGGGGCAGCAGCATTGGCCCCGGTTGAGGTATCACGAACCCAGCCGTTGCAGCTCGACTTGTTCCGCCTTACCGACGTTCCCTATACGAACGCGTTCGATTTCTACGAGATGATCCCGCGTTTTGTCGTTGGGGGAGATAAGTCCCGCTATTACACCCCGGAAGGCCGGATTGCCGAAGTGCGCCGCAACCCTGATGGGACGGCGCTTCCCGTTGAGCGCTTCTATGAGCATCAAGGGAAGGGCTACAGCCTTGATATAAAGCCAGCCCTCATCAAGCAGAAGGAGGGCAATTACAAAGCCATTTTTCCAGGTGTGCGCGAAGAAATTATCGAAACGGTCGTTTTCAAGCTCGCGGTCGAGAAGGGCTATTTTGCGACCTATGCCAGTGATGACGACGCAAAGCCGGAAAACTTCACCCTTTTCACGTCGATTTACGAGATTCAGCGCGAGTTAGAACGCCAACGTGGAGCGGTGTCCTACAGCAAGCCCGAGATCAAAGAAGCACTCGAAGTGCTTCAAGAGGCTACTTACCACCTCAGAAGCAAGGATGCCGACACCGACCTCAAGTTTCAGCTTATTTCGGATTTTGGTCACTTCAATAAAGAATATGATGATAACGGGAAGTCCGCAACCATCTATATTCGTTTCAATGCGCTCATATCGAGTGCTATTTTGAAGCGTAGCTGGCGACTTCTTAATTACGAAAGCATGATGAAAGAGGATTCCTTCCTTGCTCGCTGGTTTAGGAGGCGACTTTCTCTTATGTTTATTCAAGCGCAGCTTGGAAAAACATACAATATAAAGCTCTCAACTATCATAAACTCGTCGGGGATTAGCCCGTATGACCAGCTCCGCGACAATCTTGCATTCGTTCGCAAGACCCTGAAGGAGCTGGATATCGTTGAGCGCTTTCACGTCGAAAAGGAATTCGAGGTAAATCCGGAAACCAAGCGCCAAGTGATGAAAGACGCCCTCTTCGTCATCTACCCGACCTTGGCATTCGCAAATGAACAGATACGCGCCAATCATCACGCCAAGAAGCTCGCGACCGCTCTCCCCGGCGAGGACGGCAAACCTCTCATTGATCCCAGCCTTGAGTTTGGTGGCTCACCCCGTGAAAGGGAGGAGGCACGCCGCAAGTACCTGAAGGCACAGGCTCAGACAGAGCAGGAGCGCGGCAAAGCCAAGCCAGGACACGAGCCCCGGAAATAGGACAGAACGCCTTCATCAGCCCCGTCATGGACGGGTTTTTTTGTGTCTTTCCGGGCTTTTATGGGGAGGTCTGATTCTCGCTCCATGTTTGAGAAGCGCCTTTGTCCTTGATTTCAAGGACGATGTGGACGGCTTACCGCAGTATTATATTCGCAAAGTGTATGTGTTTGATTATCAGAGCAGTCATTAATAGAACTGATACCATGATAAGCTTACGTTTGGGTTTTGACCCACTCAATAAATTCATCAAGTTCATGCGCCCACACAAGGTAAAGACCGGCCTTCTGCGCCGCAATTAAATCTGCGACCTTGAACACGCCAGACAGCAGCGCCACGCTGATAATATTCTTGCCAGCCTCGGCCGTGTAGTGCTTGGCTTTCGCGGCGGTGTCGTTTAGAAGACGCTTGGTACTGTTCAGGCCGGAGCTGGAATCCTTGGCTTCAAGCGCAATCATGCGGCCGGTCTTCAGGGCGATAAAGAGATCAACCTTGCGGCCATAAACGGTGCATTCGCCGTAGAAGTGCGGAAATGTGGGATGATGGCTCGGCTGGGTGATCTTGCCGGCCTTCGGATAGACAGGCGACGTGACTTCATCGACAGCCACCAGCTTCCCCTTCTTCCGTTTCGTCTGTCCGCCGGAAACCTTCACGAAACCCAGCTTGGTCAACCGAGTCTGTAGGCGCTGCTCAACCAGCTTGCCATACCCCCGCCGCTCGGTCTGAAGCGATTGCGAGGCGTGCAATACACCGGTCATGGCAATGGCATCACGGATTTCCGCTTTGGATGGCGCGCGACCAGCGCCAATCCACGGGAACCTGTAGGGGTCGGCAAGCTGGCAAATCAGCTTGAGCACGGCAACCGGCAAGCCATCATTGCCGGCAAGGGCGGTGCGGCTGAAACCGTCGATACTCCGGGTGACGAGCACGCCGAGATCATCCTCCGAGACCGGCGGGCCAGCGACATAGCGCAGGGCCGAGAACATTTCCTCATCGGAAATGATTGTGCGGACGAGTTCAGGCATCGGGTTGGCAGGATCAACGCCGGACAGCTTCTTGAAGAGCCGCACGAGCGCCGCGCGGCGCGCCTTGATGTGGGCGACATATTTTCCGCCTGGCTCGGCAAGTCGGCGGTCGACAAACTCTTCCAAAGCAATCTGGGCTTGCTCGGTCAGCTCGTCGTCAGTCCATAGGCGCGGGGTCGGGTGTGTGTTCGGAATCGTCATCGGGCCGATATATCAGAAAGTAAATTTAGATCAGGGATATAAAGACGTTCTAACTCGCGCGGCTCGTATTTGACGAGGCCGCCGGCATAGGTGCGGCCACCGTCGGTGCTCACGGTCTGGCGGAGATAGCGCAAAACACCATCCAGCTGGCGCTGGTTCATCGGCTGACGCGGATAGAGGCCATGCGCAATGTTGATGTAGCGCGCACCTGCGCTGTTGAGAACGAACGTGGGCGCGCGGCGGGCCATATAGGTGACAAGGATCGGCGGCGGCTCTCGAAGCCCAACAGTCCACCACGCACGGCGGTGCGTGGCGATAAAGCTTTCATGGGCGTCATGCTCCCGCGCCCACGCGAGAAAAGCATTGACGGCACGCCGTTCGCTGCGGTCGAGGTCACTGAGGTCGATAGGCAGGTCAACCACACGCTTGAGCTGGCCAGCATTGCGCAAGACTGTGCCGGCGGCAATAAGCTCGCGTGCCTTGGTGATGGTGGCAAAAAGGAAACGCACCGGCAGAGACGCCGCAAAAGGATGATCTGGCCCGACGATCCAGACCGCATTCTTGCCGGTAACCTGTCCACGGTGCACGCGGAATAGCTCGCCCAGTTCAATCACACCCTCGGGGCGGCTTTGGGTAGGACGAATAAGTGTTGACCAACGACCAGCCCCCTGCACGGCCTCCCACGTCACCGCGGTTCCCTGCCCGAGCGGGCTCAGCTGCTCAATGCTGGCGACCTGGCGCACGCGGAATGTCTCGGGGCGGTTGCCTACGCGAAAGCAGGCGATGGCTCCCGTCGTCATCGCGCCGTCGAACGGATGGGCTGAAGGGTCAATGACATGCAAAGCGGTGCCACCAAGGCCATCCGCGAGCATGGCGCGAACCGTTGACCCATAATTCACGTCGATCCACTCGGACGACGTGATGAAAGCGCCGAAATCACCTGGCTGGGCGAGTTCACGCGTTCGCATGAAGAAATGAACGTGCAATCCGGCCAGCTTGCTGGCCTTGAAGCCGAATTTTTCCGCCGTCTTGCCAAACCACGCCTTGGCAGCATCGGAAATATCGTGGTGCCGAACGTAAGGCGGGTTGCCGATGAACAGGGTGCGGCCAGTGATCGGCGCAAGCTTCAGTGTGCGATAGTCGCCAACGTGAACGCGCAAACGATCCGAAAAGCCCAATACGGCCGCATTGGCGCGCAGCAGCAGTCCCGCTAGAGGATCAATCTCCACGGCGATGAGCTGCGCGAACGGAAAACAGCGCGCCGCATTGAGAAGAAAGCGGCCTGATCCCGTTCCAGGGTCGACCACGCGCGCCGGTGCGGCCCCTGGCTCGCCAAGCGCCCATTCAAGCATGGCATCGACTATGCCAGTCGGGGTATAGACTGCGCCACGCGCACGCCGCGCCTCGGCTGAACGCAAATTCAGGAAGGCTGTGCCGAGTGGATCATCACCCGCGACTATTTCAGCCCGAACAGCGTTTAGATGCTGTTCCGTAAATATCAAGTCTGGATTGATGAGCGCGCGTTCGGCGGCGGTAAGCCCTCTGCGAGAACCGAGAAGCTGCGCCGCCAGGGCAGCGAGGTGCGGTTCGTCGGGAAGGGTCATGATCCGGCCTGTGGGCGTTTGCTCGTGTAGCTACTCCACATCTGCTCAAAGAGCTTGCGTAGGGAAAGCCCTTCTTTGGCGGCACGCTCCTTCACAGCGCGGGCTATCTCGGGATCGAGGCTGAAGCCAACAATCTGGCGCGCCTTCGTGTGGGTGTCTTTTTTCGGGGCGTTCGTCATGGCGGCATTAGAGTCGACTCGTCGACACATTTCAACACCAACAACGCCGCGCTGAACATCTATGATGGAGCGAGCTGGACGGCAGTGAGCACGGGCAGCACCACCACCTTTGCGGCAGGGCTACCGACAATAGAGGTTTAGGCCGCCCCAGCGGGCCCTCTGCCTGTGGATAAGTCCTTGACAGGTAGGTAGGTTTGATTCGCGCCACACGCCCAAAATAGGGAGGTCTGGTTCGCGCTTCAGTTTTTGGGTCGAATTGAGAGGCGGCTCAGACGGAAAATGAAGGGAAGAATCCTGCCAAATAGGGAGGTCTGGTTCGCG
>ERZ1645187.2352-NODE-2352-length-16728-cov-7.752054_pt1 | contig 16728 bp, 13 predicted proteins | sample MGYA00575352_ERZ1645187 | MGnify/ENA primary metagenome ERZ1645187 (study PRJEB40837, sample SAMN11349314) | freshwater sediment metagenome | isolation source: river sediment | host: Sediment | place: India: Wazaribad , New Delhi | collected 2017-02-21 ... | reverse complement strand
TCGGTCGAGCGTTTGATCCGCGCCACCTCGGGCCCCACATCGGCGGCCTGCGCGGCGGCAGCCCCGGTGATGCCGGTGACCGAGACGTAATAGACAAAGCCCGACGTGTTCTGCAGCACCTTGGGGAGGCGTTTCGCATCGGTCGTGGGGGTGGCAAGCCGGATGAAGTTCAACCCGGCCTTCTGCGCCGGGATGCACAGCTCTTCATCCTCTTCCGGCGGCAGGTCGACGATGATCAGCCCGTCGATGCCCGCCTCTTTCGCCTGCACCAGAAACCGGTCGACGCCGCGCGAATAGATCGGGTTGTAATAGCCCATCAGCACGATCGGAGTCGTGTTGTCGCCCGCGCGGAAGTCGCGCACCATCTGCAGCGTCTTGTCCAGCGTCATCCCGCCTTCCAGCGCGCGCTGACCGGCCAGCTGGATGGTCGGGCCGTCGGCCATCGGGTCGGTGAAGGGCAGGCCCAGTTCGATGATGTCCACGCCCGCCGCAGGCAGCCCCTTCATCACCGCCAGCGCGGTGGCCACATCGGGATCGCCCGCCATGATATAGGACACGAAGGCCTTTTTGCCCTCTGCCTTCAGCCGCGCGAAAGTCTGGTCGATTCTGGTCATGGCCGGGCCCGTCTCTTCACTCTGCCTTGCGTTCTTCCCCCGAGCCTTTGCACCCAGAACGGCGCGAAATCAATGGTTCCAGTTGCCAGACGGCCGGAAATCGTGGGATATGCCGATCAGGAGGAAGGGGCCTTGCCTGCGGGGAGGCGCCGGTAAGGGGTGTATCATGATTAACAGGAGGCTGCTGTCCAGCCTTGGGCTTGGCCTTGTGCTGGCCTATGGGCTGGCCGTGGTGCTGAACCCCCGGTTCCGGCCTGACCAGATCGGGCCCTATGCGCTGCTTGTGCTGATCCTTGCGCTTGTGTCGGGATGGCGCCAGTTCCGCGCCCCGCCCCGCAGTTTCTGGCTGGTCGTGCTGGCGGGGGTGCTGCTCATTCCCGGTGTGACCATCGCGCGGGGATTTGGCCGGATCGACATGATCTCGATGCTGTTCCACGCCGATTTCGGCATGGCCGGAGCCACGCTTGACGGGTTGGAGGCGAGATCACCCAGGCCTGCCTGTCGGCGGTTGTCATCTGCCTGTGCCTTGCGCTTCTGGGCGGGCTTTGGCATTGGGGGGCCAGGGTGATGCTGGGGCTTTGCCTTGGCCTTCTGATCGCCAACCCGGTCCTGCGCGCGGCCGGGATCGCGCTGGCCACGCCGGCTGTGCATTCGGATCTGGTGCAAAGGTTCCAGCCGCCGGCCCTGATCGCAAGCCCTGCCGAACGCCCCGATCTTGTGGTGCTTTATCTTGAAGGCACCGACCGCCAGTTCGCCGATCCGCAGGTCTGGCCTGGCCTTTACGACCCGCTGCACGCCCTGGCCGCCGAGGGCCTGTCCTTCACGCGCGTCGGCCAGATCGAGGGAACAGGGTGGAGCATGGCCGGCATGCTGGCAACCCAATGCGGCGTGCCGATCGTTGCCAAATCCTTGTCCTATCGCAACAATTTCAGCGGAACCGACAGGTTCATGCCCACGCTGGCCTGCCTTGGCGATGTGCTGCGCGACCTTGGATACAGCCGGTCCTATGTGGTGGGCGGGGCCAAGGAGTTCGGCGGCATCGACGCGCTTTACCAGACCCACGGCCAGTTCCGGCAGATCGACATCGAGGTGCAGAAAGCGCTTTATCCGCCGGCCGAGATCGAGGCGGCGCTGGGCGGCTGGGTGCTGGATGACCAGATGGTGCTGCAGACGGCAAGAAAGGAATTCACGACCCTGGCTGCAACACCTGACCCGCTGCTTCTGGTGGTCGAGACCATTGGGCCGCATGGGCGCAAGGGCATCCTGTCGCGGCGCTGCAGCGACGGGGCAGCGGTATCGCTGTCCACCGATGCGCGGGCTGTCGTGTCCTGCCTTGTAACCGAGGCTGTCGATTTTGTCCGCGACATCCAGCGGGAGCATGCGGAAACCCGGCCGGGGCGGCGGCTGCAGGTGGCGATCCTGTCCGACCACCTGTCGCACAACAAGACCCTGCCCGACGTGGCGGCCCCCTATCAACAGGCCAATACCGTCATCCTGCTGGGCGGTGCAGGGCCGCAGGGCCGCGTGATCGACAAGCCCGGCGCGATGATCGATGTCTACCCCACGATCCTTGACTGGCTGGGGATGTTGGCCCCGCCCCATGCCGCCCATCTTGGCCGCTCGCTCTTGCGTCCGGCGCCCACGATCATCGAGGCACATGGGCTGGCCCTGTTCGACCGGATGCTGGTTTCCGATGTGACTCTGGCCAACCGGATCTGGGCCGACTAGCCGCGCCGCATCTGCCTTGATCCTTTGGCCCTTCCCCCCTATCAAGCGCCCAGCCAAGCAAAGGAGCGCGCAGATGGGTTTCAAGATGGGCATCGTGGGTTTGCCGAACGTGGGCAAGTCGACCCTTTTCAACGCGCTGACCCGCACCGCCGCCGCACAGGCCGCGAACTTCCCGTTCTGCACCATCGAGCCCAACGTGGGCGAGGTGGCCGTGCCCGATCCGCGGCTGGACAAGCTGGCCGCCATTGCCGGATCGAAACAGATCATCCCCACCCGCATGACCTTTGTCGATATCGCCGGTCTGGTCCGGGGGGCCTCCAAAGGCGAAGGCCTTGGCAACCAGTTCCTGGCCAATATCCGCGAATGCGACGCCATCGCCCATGTCCTGCGCTGCTTTGAGGACGGCGACATCACCCATGTCGAGGGCCGCATCGACCCGGTCGCCGATGCCGAGACCATCGAGATGGAGCTGATGCTGGCCGACATGGAATCGATCGAGCGCCGTCTGGCCGCACTGGCAAAAAAGCTGCGCGGCGGCGATCAGGATACGCTGCATCAGGACCGGCTGTTGCGCGCCGCTTTGGCGCAACTGGAAAAGGGCCAGCCCGCCCGCACGGTGCAGGTGGCCGCCGATGACCAGAAGCAGTGGCGCATGCTGCAACTGCTGACCGCCAAGCCCGTGCTTTATGTCTGCAACGTCGAAGAGGCCAAGGCCGCCACCGGCAACAGCCAATCCGACCGCGTGGCCGAAATGGCCAAGGCGCAAGGTGCGGCAACCGTGGTGATCTCGGCCCGGATCGAGGAAGAGATCAGCCAGCTTCCCGCCGACGAGGCGGCAATGTTCCTTGAGGAAATGGGGCTGCACGAAGCCGGGCTTGATCGGCTGATCCGCGCCGGTTACGCCCTGCTGGGCCTGCAGACCTATTTCACCGTCGGCCCGAAAGAGGCCCGCGCCTGGACGATCCCGAAGGGCGCGCTCGCCCCGCAGGCGGCAGGTGTCATCCATGGCGATTTCGAAAAGGGCTTCATCCGCGCCGAAACCGTGGCCTTTGACGACTATGTCGCCGGCAATGGCGAGGCGGGCGCGAAAGAGGCCGGCAAGTTCCGCGTCGAAGGCAAGACCTATGAGGTCAAGGACGGCGACGTCCTGCACTTCCTGTTCAACGCCTGATCCGGGCCGACACCCGGCCCGCCCTGACATGTGAAAGAAACGGAAAAAGGCCGAGGATTTCCCCTCGGCCTCGATTTTTCGTCGAAAAATCGCTTAGTTGCGGGCCTTGTCGACCATCTTGCCCTTGGCAATCCAAGGCATCATGGCGCGCAGCTTTGCGCCGACTTTCTCGATCTGGTGCTCGTCATTGGCGCGGCGCGAGGCCTTGATGGTGGGCTGGCCCACGGCATTTTCCAGCATGAAGTCGCGCACGAACTTGCCCGACTGGATGTCGGCCAGAACCGCCTTCATGCGGGCCTTGGTCTCGGCATAGGGCAGAATCCGCGGGCCGGTGACGTATTGGCCATACTCGGCGGTGTTCGAGATCGAGTAATCCATGTTGGCGATGCCGCCTTCATAGATCAGGTCGACGATCAGCTTCACTTCGTGCAGGCATTCGAAATAGGCCATTTCCGGCTCGTAGCCGGCTTCGACCAGGGTTTCAAAGCCCATGCGGATCAGCTCGACCAGGCCGCCGCAGAGAACAGCCTGCTCGCCGAAGAGGTCGGTTTCGCATTCCTGACGGAAGTTGGTTTCGATGATGCCCGAACGGCCGCCGCCGATGGCCGAGCAGTAGGAAAGGCCGATTTCCATCGCCTTGCCGGTCGCGTCCTGATGAACGGCCACGAGGCAGGGCACGCCGCCGCCCTTGGTGTATTCGCCGCGCACGGTGTGGCCCGGGCCTTTCGGCGCCATCATGATGACGTCGACGCCGGGCTTCGGCTCGATCAGGCCGAAATGCACGTTCAGGCCGTGGGCAAAGGCAATGGCCGAACCTTCGCGCAGATTGTCGTGGACGTATTTCTTGTAGGTTTCGGCCTGCAGCTCGTCGGGCATGGTGAACATGATGACGTCGCACCAGGCGGCCGCCTCGGCGATGCCCATGACCTTCAGGCCTTCGCCTTCAGCCTTCTTGGCCGAGGGCGAGCCTTCACGCAGGGCGACAACAAGGTTCTTGGCACCCGAATCGCGCAGGTTCAGCGCATGGGCGTGGCCTTGCGAGCCATAGCCGAGGATCGCAACCTTCTTGTCCTTGATGAGGTTGATGTCGCAGTCGCGGTCATAATAAACGCGCATGGGCGTGTCTCCGTTTGGTTGATGGTCGCAAGATAGGGGCATTTGCGCGGCAGATCGTGCAAAATTTGACGATCTGCAATTTTTCTGCGAAAAATCATTCTCGAAAAACCGATCAGGTGAAAAATTCATGCAGGTGGATGATACGGACCGCCGCATCCTGCGGCAGGTTCTGGCCGAACCGACGGCTGCGCGCAGCGAAGTGGCTGAACGGGTCGGCGTCACCGCAGCCACGCTGGGCCGGCGGCTGGAGCGGCTGCGCGAGGCGGGCGTCATCCGCGCGGTTCGGGCGGCCATCGACTGGCGGGCGCTGGGCTTTGGCGTCGAGGTCAGTCTGCGCTTTACCCTGGACAAGACCAACCCCCGCGCCTTTGACGAATTCATCGCCGCCGCCCGCGAGGTGCCCGAGGTGGTGGCGATCGAAACCTTTCTGGGCCGGGTGGATGTGCGACTGAACGTGATTGCCCGCGACATGGCGCATTATCAGGAGGTCTATCGCGCCCGTATCCTGTCGTTGCCGCACATCGCCGAGGTGGATGCGCTGATGCTGATTGCCACGATCAAGGATTCCGCCGGGGTGCCGCTGTGATCGATCTGGATGACATCGACCGGGCGGTGTTGCGGGAATTGTCGCTGGAGGGCGATCTGTCCGCCGGAGAGCTGGGGCGCCGGCTGGGGATCAGCCAACCCGCCGCCTGGCGCCGGGTGCGCCGTCTGGAAGAAGCGGGGATTCTGACGGGCCTGCGGGTCGAGGTTGACCATGCCGCGCTGGGCTTTGGCGTGACGGTGTTTCTGGGGGTGAAACTGGCCACCCGCGGGCGGGTCAGCCTTGAGGATTTCGAGCGCGCGGTGCAGGCCATTCCCGAGGTGCAACTGGTGCAGCATGTGCTGGGGATGTTCGATTACCGCCTGCGCGTGGTGGCACGCGACATCACGGATTTCGAACGGGTCTTGCGGCGGCGGATCATGACCTTGCCGGGGCTTGGCCAGGTTGAGGCCAATGTGCTGTTGACCGAAGAACGGCGGATGGGGCCGTTTGGCGGCCGACAAACCGGATAGTCCTGCCGGCGCACCGGATCGCGCGTCGACGAGGGGAAGCCGGGCACGACGCGCCAGAGTGCGATTTTTCGACGAAAAATCGGGCCCGCCCGACCCCTGTCAGGCCAGAAGGCGCAGCACCCAGTCCTTCAGTCGTCTGACCCGGCCGGTATAGGGCGGGAACAGAAGGGGCAACAGGGTCAGCCGGTTGCGCATCACAGGTTTGAGGTGGCTGAACGTGTCAAACCCCGCTTGCCCATGGCCGGCCCCCATGCCCGAATTGCCGATCCCGCCAAAGGGCAGGTTCTGGTGCAGAAAGGGCATGATCGTCAGGTTCACGCCGAAAGACCCTGAGGAGGTTTCGTCGCGCAGCCGCGACACCATCTGGTCCCCGCCAAAGGCATAGATCGTCAATGGTTTCGGCCCGGCGTTGATGGCGTCGATCGCGGTCGACAGATCGTCATAGGGAAGGATCGGCAGAAGGGGGCCAAAGATCTCTTCCTGCGAAATCGCCATCCCGGCGGTCGTGCCGATCACCAGCCGGCCGGCCATGTGCCGCGCCTTGGGGTGGTCTTGTCCCAGCGCCTCGACCTGGGCGCCCTGGGCCGTTGCGTCGTTCAGGAGGCCGATCAGACGGGCATAGTGGCGGTCATTCACGATGGCCGTGGTTCCATCTGCCGCCATGGCCTGCCATTCGGCGCGGATCGCGGCGGTCAAGTCGCGCATGAGCGGCCGGGCGACGTGCAGATGGTCGGGGGCGACGCAGATCTGTCCCGCGTTCAGAACCTTGCCCCAGGCGATCCAGCGCGCGGCGCGGGCGATGTCGGCCCCTTCGCCCACCACCACCGGGCTTTTGCCGCCCAGTTCCAGCGTGACCGGCACAAGGTTCTGTGCCGCTGCCAGCATCACGATCCGCCCCACGGCGGGCGAGCCGGTGAAGAACACATGGTCAAAGGGCATCGCCAGCAGAGCCTGCGACACCTCCGGCCCCCCGGTTGCCACGGCGACCAGATCGGGCAGGGCCTGCGGCAACAGGCGCGCCAGCAGGGTCGAGGTCGCGGGGGCCATCTCGGACGGTTTCACCATCACCGCATTGCCCGCCGCGATTGCTGAAACCACCGGCACGAGCGCCAGCGTGAAGGGAAAGTTCCAAGGCGCGATCACCAGCGCGACGCCCTTGGGCTGGGGGTGCAGCGCGGCCGAGGTGCCCAGCATCATCAGCGTCGGCCAGGCCCGGCGGGGCCGCATCCAGCGGCGCAAGTTGCGGCGGCAATGGGCGATTTCGGACAGGACGGGCAGCACCTCGACCAGTTCGGCCTCGACCTCGGGCTTGCCCAGATCGGCGGCGACGGCGGCGGCAATCTCGGCGCGGTGATCCTTGACCACCTGCGCCAGACGGTCCAGCGCCCGCAGCCGTTCGGCAAGGCCAAAGGCCGTGCGGCGTTGAAGGTTTCCGGCCTTCAGACGGTCAAAGGCGGGGCGGAGGAGCGCGGCAGGATCGGTCATGCAGCCGACCTTGCCGGGCGGGCCCCCGCTTGGCAAGGCTGACGGGGCGTCAGACCGCCGCCTCGACCGCGCCCACGATCTCGTCGACCACGGCGCGCAGCATCGCCTCGTCCTCGCATTCGGCCATGACGCGGATCAGGGGTTCCGTCCCCGACTTGCGTATCAGGATGCGGCCCTTGCCTTGTATCCGATCGGTATTGGCCTTGATCGCGGCCTGCACTGCCTCGGCCTCCAGCGGCTGCTTGCCTGCCTCGAAACGCACGTTCTTCAACAGTTGCGGAACGGTTTCGAACTGGCGGATCAGGCTGCTGGCCGGCTGGCCCGACCGGGCCATCTCGGCCAGGAACTGCAGGCCCGCGAACAGACCGTCGCCGGTGGTGGCATAATCGGTCATCACGATATGGCCGGATTGCTCGCCCCCAAGGTTCCAGCCGCCGCGGCGCATCGCCTCGACCACATAGCGGTCGCCGACATTGGTGCGTTCCAGCCGCAGGCCGCGCCCGGTCAGGAACCGCTCCAGCCCCAGGTTCGACATGACCGTGGCCACCAGCGTCCGCCCCTTCAGGCGGCCTTCATCGGCCCAGCGGGCGGCCAGAAGCGCCATGATCTGATCGCCGTCGGCGACATGGCCGTTTTCGTCCAGGATCATCACCCGATCCGCGTCGCCATCCAGCGAGATGCCGACATGCGCGCCATGGGCCACCACCGCCTCGGCGGCGGTCTGCGTATAGGTGGAGCCGCATTTTTCGTTGATATTGGTGCCATTGGGGCTGACGCCCACCGGAATCACCTCGGCCCCAAGTTCCCACAGAACCTCGGGCGCGGCCTTGTAGGCCGCACCGTTGGCACAGTCGATCACCACTTTCAGCCCGTCCAGCCGCAGACCGGCGGGGAAGGTGGTCTTGGCATATTCGCCATAGCGGCCCAAAGCATCGTCAATCCGCTTGGCGCGGCCGATGTCCTGCGCCGGGGCGGGGGGGATGTCGGTCTCGACCATGGCCTCGATCTCGATCTCGGCCGCGTCCGACAATTTGAACCCGTCCGGGCCAAAGAACTTGATCCCGTTGTCGTGGTGCGGGTTGTGGCTGGCCGAGATCATCACGCCCAGATCGGCCCGCATCGAACGGGTCAGAAAGCCCACCGCAGGCGTCGGCACCGGGCCGAGCAGAAGCACGTTCATCCCCGTGCTGGTCAGCCCCGCCGTCAGCGCGTTTTCCAGCATATAGCCCGAAAGCCGCGTGTCCTTGCCGATCACCACCCGATGCGCGGTGCCACTTTCGCGGCGAAAGAACCGCCCCGCCGCCTGGCCCAGTTTCAGCGCCATCTCGGCGGTCATCGGATAGGTATTGGCCCGGCCCCGCACGCCATCGGTGCCAAAAAGCTTGCGCGTCATGTCGATGTTCCTCTGGTTGCCGCCTGCCACAGGCGCAGGGCCTGCCGGGTCTCGGCCACGTCATGCACCCTGATCATCTGCATCCCCTGCGCCACCCCCGCCAGGGCAACCGCGAGCGAGCCGGGCATCCGCCGTGCCGCCTCGGCCTCGGCGCCGATGGTGCCGATGAACCGCTTGCGGCTTGCCCCCAACAGCACCGGAACCCCCAGCGCGTGAAAGAGGCTAAGGCGCGCCAGAAGCGCCAGATTATGCTCCAGCGTCTTGCCAAAGCCGATGCCGGGGTCCACCGCCAGCCGGTCGCGCGGGATGCCGGCAGCCTCGGCCACCGCCAGCCGCTTGGCCAGCGCATCATAGACATCCAGCAGGACGTCGTCATAGCGCGGGTCGTCCTGCATGGTGGCGGGCGTCGCGATGGAATGCATCAGGATCACGGGAACCTTCGCCGCCACGGCAACCGACGCCATCGCCGGATCAAACTCCAGCGCGGTGACGTCGTTCAGGATCGCGGCTCCGGCGGCAAAGGCGGCTTCGGCCACCGCTGCCTTGCGCGTGTCGATCGAGATCGGCAGGGCCAGCCCGCCCTCGCGCAGTGCCGCAATCACGGGCGCGGTGCGCGCGGTCTCTTCGGCTGCCGTCACCTCGGCTGCGCCGGGGCGGGTGCTTTCGCCGCCAATGTCCAGAATATCGGCCCCATCCGCCATGCGCCGGGCCTGCATCAGGGCCGCCTCGGGGCGCAGGAACAACCCGCCATCGGAAAAACTGTCCGGCGTGATGTTCAGGATGCCCATGATCCGCGGCGCATCCATGGCAAGACCGCCAAAGTCGGGCCGCGCCGCTGACAGAAGGTCGCGTTCCGCTGCCGTCAGATCGCCCAAGCCCACGATCCGGGCCGGTTCGTGCCGCGAGAGGATCTCGACCCGGTCAAACCAGCACCATCCCCCTGCAAGGGGCAGGGCCCCCGCCGGACGGGCTGGATCATTCATCGCTATGGCTCGCAGATAGTGGCGCAAATCCGGTCTTTCCTGCTGGTTCACCTGTCCTGCGGAGCGCTCAGCTGGCCGTCGTCCCCGGCTGACGCCGAAAGCGCACGGCAGGCGCCCAGCCCATCGCAAGGCCCCGCAGGTCATACCGCAAGGGGATTAAGCCCAAGGACCGAGCCGGGCAAGGGGAAGGATCAGGCCTTTTCCACCTGCACGCGGCTTCCTGCCGGCAATGCAACATTGCCGTGAACGATCAGCCGCTCGGCCGCCATGGTTTCGGCCAGCCACAGCGCCAGGGCAACGGGCTCGCGGCTATGGGGGCCGTCGACGGCGTCAAGCACCAGCTTCGAGGGCGCCCAGACCATCATCTGTCCGCGCTTCACCGCCCAGTCGATCTCGGTCCGCGTCTCCATCACCACGCAGCGCGGATCGCGGGCGGCCAGAACCCACGCGTTCTGTTCGATCGCCAAAAGGTCCACCCGCCGCTGGGTCGGCTTGTGCCCGGTCTGGGGACGCGGCATGTCGGGCAGACCCACGGTCAGGATCACCGGCAGGCCACGGGCCTGCAGCCGGTCCAGCCGGGCCTCCAGATCGGGGGCGTGGATTGCGGCGTTGTCCAGATAGACGACCAGCGGGTGCAGCGAGGCTTCCTTGCCATCTTGCCCCATCACCTGCAGCGCTGTCTCGGCGCGCGAGCGCACGATCTCGACCCCCAGCTTGTAGGGGCCGATATCCAGCTTTTCGATCCGCACGAAAACCCGCATCGCCTGCGGTTCGGCCAGAATCCGTTCGGCCACCCGTTCGGCCAGCGTCTCCAGCAGGTTCAACCGTTCGGCAGCCAATTCGTCGGCAATCGCCTCGGTGATGCGGTCATAGGACAGGATCTTGTCGACATCATCATCCAGCGGTGCGGGGGCGGGGCGCACCTCGACCACCACGTTGAACATCACCCGCTGGGTGTGGCCGCGCTCTTTCTGAAAGGCGCCGATCTCGACCTCGACCACATGATCGCGCAGCGAGATGCGGTCGCGCGGCGCGGCACCGGCAGAGGCGATCGAGCGTTCCTCGGGATGGGCAAAAGCGAGGCTGATATCGCTGGTCATCTCTGGCCCTCCGATGGGCATGCGCTGGGCGGGCCCGGGGGGGCGCGACCGGAATCTTCGTTGCGGGCAGGCTAGCGCCAGATCCCCGCACCGCCTAGCGCGAAGGCGGCATTAAGATCAAGCCGAACGACGCCGGGGCCTTCGCTTTGCCTTCCTGAGGCCAGGCGATCAGGGCCGGTAGAACAGATGCGCCCCGATCGAGGCGGTGCGTTCGAACCGCCGGGTCCAGGATGGCTTGACGCTGCGGGTGTGAAAATGCATGGCCCCATAGGTCAGGTTGCGCGGGGCCCCGTCCAGCATCACCCGGGCGATGCGGCCGGCCAGATCGGCCGCGCCTTTCTCGGCCATGGTGTCGCGGGCGCCGTCGCAGGTATAGGAGAACTGACAGGCCCCCTTGCCGCCCTGTTCCACCACCCCGCAGACCGTATTGGGGTATTTCGGGCTGTCCACCCGGTTCAGGATGACCTCGGCCACCGCAAACTGCCCCATCAGGCTTTCGCCGCGGGCCTCGAAGTAAAGTGCCTTGGTCAGGCATTGCCACTCGGCATCGCCCGTGGGCGCCGGCAGGCTTTGCAAATACTCAAGGCTATGGGCAAAGCCGGGGTTTTTCGTCCTGTCGGGCCGGTCCACCGTCACATCGGCGAAGGCCGCTCCTGTCAGGGTTGCCACCGCGACAGCGGCAGCCGCCCAGAATTGGTGCAAGCGCATGGTCCTTGTGATCCTGTCTGTTTCCCAAACGCCGGCCAGGATCCCCGGCCAACAGGGCCGATTGGCTAGGCGCAGGGCAGAGACAGGTCCAGCCGCAGGGACAAAAAACGCCATTCATGACGTTTTTTCGGCAGTAACTTGCCGAGGGCATTTTACGAAAAACCTGAGGAATCGCCGATAAGTTATTGATTATAAGATGAAAGTCGGGTCGGCGGACGATCGCCTAAAGCCAGGTGCGCGGCGGCCAGCCGGGCCAGCGGCACCCGGAATGGCGAGCAGGACACATAGTTGAATCCCTGTTTTCGGCAGAAGGCGATTGATTCGGGGTTGCCGCCATGTTCGCCGCAAATGCTCAGGGTCAGGTCGGGCCGGGTCTTGCGGCCACGCTCTGCACCGATGTGCAACAGCTCTCCGACCCCGTCCACGTCAAGGATATGGAAAGGGTCTTCGGGGAATACGCCCTGCTGAACATAGGTGTTCATGAACCGCCCCGCATCGTCGCGCGACAGGCCATAGGTCATCTGCGTCAGGTCATTGGTGCCAAAGGACAGGAAGGCCGCGTGCTGGGCAATCTCGCCCGCCCGAAGGGCAGCGCGCGGGGTTTCCACCATCACGCCCAGCTTGTAATCGAATTGCACGCCCGATTTGACGCGCACGGCGGCGGCGACGGCGTCGATATGGGTCTTGACCAGCTCGACCTCGCGCCGGGCGCTGACCAGCGGGATCATGATTTCCGGCACGACCGAGGCCCCCTTTCGGCCAACCTCGACCGTGGCCTCAAAGATCGCCTGCGCCTGCATGGCATAGATTTCCGGCAGGACCACCCCCAGCCGCACCCCGCGCATGCCCAGCATCGGGTTGAACTCTGCCAGCGCCTCGGCGCGGCGGGTCACGTCCGACAGGGGTTTGTCCAGCGCCTCGGCCAGCTCGCGCAGGCCCTCGCGCGAATGGGGCAGGAATTCGTGCAGCGGCGGGTCGAAAAGCCGGATGCAGACCGGCAGCCCGGCCATGATCTCGAATAGTTGCACGAAATCGGCCCGCTGCATCGGCAAGAGCCGCGACAGGGCGGCGGCGCGGTCCTTGGAGGTGTCGGCGAAGATCATCTCGCGCATCACCACCAGCCGGGCCTCGTCAAAGAACATGTGTTCCGTGCGGCACAGGCCGATGCCCTGCGCCTCGAACTGCCGGGCCTGCGCCGCATCGGCGGGGGTGTCGGCATTGGCGCGGATGCCGATGTCGCGCACCGCATCGGCCCAGCCCAGAAGCGTGCGGAAACTGTCGTCCAGCGCGGGCGCCAGCATGTCGGCGGCCCCGGCCAGAACCTCACCCGTGGTGCCGTCCAGCGTCACCAGATCGCCTTCGCGGAACACCCGGCCGTCGGCGGCTGTCAGCTTCTTGTCCTTGGTCTCCAGCCGCAGGCCCGAGGCCCCGACGACGCAAGGCAGGCCCAGACCCCGCGCGATCACGGCGGCATGGCTGGTCACCCCACCGCGTTCGGTCAGGACACCCACTGCGGAATGCATGCCGCGGATATCCTCGGGCGCGGTTTCGCGCCGCACAAGGATGCAAGGCTCTCCGCGCGCGGCACTGGCCTGCGCGGCGGCCGAGGAAAACACCAACCGCCCCACCGCCCCGCCCGGGCTGGCGGCGATCCCCTTGGCAAAGACATCGCGCGCGCCGCGTGGATCGACCTGCGGGTGCAACAGCTCGGACAGCGCCCGGGGTTCCACCCGCAGCACCGCCTCTTCAGGGGAAATGACGCCATCTTCTGCCAGCGCGACCGCGATCTTCAGCCCGGCACGGGCCGAACGCTGCACCTTGACCGCGTCCAGCACCGAAAGCTGGCCATCCTCGATGGTGAACTCGATCTGCATTTCCTCGCGCAGACGTGCCCGGCAGGCGGCGCCGTGGTGGGCAAGCTGGGCGAAAAGCTCGGGCGAAAGATCCTCGAGCGAGGGGCCGCGCGGGTCGCGCGTCAGATACATCGCCTCGGTCTTTTTCAGTGCATCGCGGCCCTGCGAATTGCCAAGGTATCGCCCGGTGACCTGGGGCAGGCCGGTCACCGGATCGACGAACTGGATCACGCCCGAGCCTGAAAGCCCCTGACCGATGCCCTGCGCCATGGACTGCACCACCAGCCCCAGCGCGGCCTCGGCCGGGGCGCCCTTGGCCTGCCGCAACAGCCGGGCCGAGGTTCCCTCCCAGGCGCGCGCCATCGACCGCAGCACCTCGGCCAGTTGCTGGGCGGGATCCTCGGGGAAAGGTTCGTCCATCTCGCGCTCGTACTGGCGCAGCGCCTCGGCCAGGGCATTGGGGCCAGGCTTGCTGTCATCGCACAGATCGGGGTCACGCCGGCCCACAGGCGTGGCGGAGGATTGCACAAATCGAAGATAAAGCGCATCCGCCGCCTCTGCCCCATGACGGGCGACAAGGGCTGCGTGACGGCCGGCGTTCATGCCCACGTTCAAGACCGTGCCCGGCCCGCCCCAATCGGGGTTTTCGGGCGAGGGCCTGACCGAGATCAGCGGTGCCTCACCGAAATGGGCCAGAACCGCGCGCACGTCCAGCGCATGACCCGCCGCAATCGCCCGCACCGTCTGCGCCGGCAGCGCCACGGTTTTCGGCACCGGCAGGTCCAGCCGGATCAGCCGTTGCAGGCACTTGGCCCGCCAGCCATGCGCCGGGGTCACGATCGCCGCCGTCGGGGTAACTTCGCAATACTCGAGGGGCGGATTTTTCTGCACTGCGGCGGCCTTTCCTTTGCGTGCGCAGGATACACCCGAACGCCTGTTGCGCAAGCTTTACCACAGGTCCGGGGCCGATGCTTTGTTGCGAGGCGCGTCGTTTTCTGCCGGTGCAGGAAAGTGGTTTGGCCATTGGGAGAAAATCGGCGTCGCTTTTCATGCAGCCAGAGCGGCGAAAGTGGCTAGTCTGGGCGGGCCAGAGGACAGAGGAGACCGAAAATGAAACTGCCGCATGACCATATTGACCCCGACGGGCTTCAGGAATTCTCGGTGGTCTTTACCGACCGCAGTCTGAACCACATGTCGGCGCGTTTTCAGGGCGTCATGCGGGATGTCTCTGCGCTCTTGCGCGAGGTTTACAACGGCACCGCCGTGGCGCTGATCCCCGGTGGCGGTACCTATGCGATGGAAGCCGTCGCCCGGCAGTTCGGCCTGGGCAGCGCGCTGATTGTTCGCAATGGCTGGTTTTCCTACCGCTGGACCCAGATCTTCGAGGCAGGCGGCTTTGCCCGTGAGACGACCGTGGTGATGGCCCGCCCGGCCGGCAATGGCGCGCAATCTCCCTTTGCCCCGCCGCCGATCGAAGATGTGGTGGCCCGGATCCGCGAGACAAGGCCGGATGCGGTCTTTGCCCCGCATGTGGAAACCTCGTCGGGGATCATCCTGCCCGACGACTATGTCGCGGCCATGGCGGCTGCCGCGCATGAGGTGGGCGCGCTGATGGTGCTCGATTGCATCGCAAGCGGCTGCATCTGGGTCGACATGGCCGCGCTGGGCGTGGATGTGCTGATCTCGGCGCCGCAAAAGGGCTGGTCGGCCTCGCCGGCGGTGGGCATCGTGGTGATGGGGCCGCGGGCCGAGGCGCGTCTGGCCGAGACCACCTCGAACAGCTTTGCCATCGATCTGAAGAAGTGGCGATCGATTATGGAGGCCTATGAAAAGGGCGGCCACGCCTATCATGCCACCCTGCCGACCGATGCCATCCTCGGCTTCCGCGATGCCATGCTGGAGACCAAGGCCATGGGCTTTGACGCGGCCAAGGCGGCGCAATGGGCGCTGGGGCGGTCAGTTCGGGCGATGCTGACGGCCAAGGGCGTGGTGTCGGTCGCGGCAGAAGGCTATCAGGCGCCCGGCGTGGTGGTCAGCTTTACCGCCGATCCCGAGGTGCAGAATGGCGCGAAGTTCAAGGCGCTGGGCTATCAGATCGCGGCGGGCGTGCCCTTGCAGGTGGGCGAGGGGGCTGAGTTCCGCACCTTCCGGCTGGGGCTTTTTGGCCTGGACAAGCTGAAGGATGTCGAGGGCACCGTGGCGCGGCTGAAGCCGGCGGTCGATCAACTGCTGTAAACGGCCCTCCTCGTCGCCTTCGGCGCTCGTCGTGAGATCCCGGACGAGAAGCCGAAGGCGCACGAGGACGGCCTATCGCACGCCAAGCCCCGCCCTCATCAGCGTCTTGCGCACTGGCGCCATCGAATACAGCGCGTTCAGCGCCCCCGCCCTCAGGTCGCGCAGAAAGGGTTCGCCCAGCATCGAGGTGCGGTTCAGAAGGTCGATCCCCGCGAGCCGCGCCTTCACCTCGACATGCCGCTTGCGTTCAAAGGCCGCCAGCATCTGCGCGCTGCCCAGATCGGCGGGATTGGCCACGGCCAGATCCACAAGTGCGGACAGATCGGCCAGACTCATGTTCAGCCCCTGCGCGCCGATGGGGGGCATCACATGCGCCGCCTCGGCAATCAGCGCCACGCGGGTTGCTGTCATCCGTTCGGCCATCTGGGTGATGATCGGCCAGACCGTGCGCGCCGAATCCAGCGTCAGCGGGCCCAGAATCCCGCAGGACCGTTCGTTGATCGCCGCCTCGAACTCGGGCACCGGCAGGGCGGCAAGGCGGGCGACCTCTGGCCCGGTCTCCATCCAGACGATGGCCGAGGCCGGCTTGCCGCCCCGGTCGGGCAGGGGCACCAGCGTGAAGGGGCCGCCGGACCGGTGGATCTCGGTCGAGACATTGCCATGCGGCACCGGGTGGCTGACGGCAAAGGCCAGCGCCTTTTGCCCATAGCGGGTGGCTTTCACGCCGATCCCCACCTCTTGCCGCACGGTCGAGTTGCGCCCGTCCGCCGCCACGATCAGCCTTGCCGAAAGGCGCCGCCCATCCGACAGCGTGGCCAGCGCCTCGGCCTCGCGGGTCAGCACACGGGCCGTGGCCGTGCCGGGCAGGAAGGTAACATTGGGCAATTCGGCCAGCCGGGCCACCATCTCGCGCCGCAAGAGCCAATTCGGCAGGTTCCAGCCAAAGGGCTGGTCCGAGATTTCGGCCGCGTTGAAATCCTTGACCACCCGGGGTTCCGGCACCGGGCCGCCTGCGTCGATGATCCGCATGATCTGCAAGGGGGCGGCGTGGGGCGCCAGCCGCGACCAGAGGCCTGCAGACTCCAGCACCGGGATCGAGGGGTGCAGGAAGGCGGTTGACCGGTGATCGGCGCCTGCGGCCTCACGGTCGGTGACCGGCGGTTCGGGATCGGTGCAGATCACCCCAAACCCCGCTGACCCAAAGGCCGCCGCCGCCGTCAGCCCGGCAACCCCGCCACCCGAGACAAGAATATCGGTCCTGATCCGGTCCATCATCGGCCCCCTTT
>ERZ1645187.2351-NODE-2351-length-16730-cov-8.736312_pt1 | contig 16730 bp, 15 predicted proteins | sample MGYA00575352_ERZ1645187 | MGnify/ENA primary metagenome ERZ1645187 (study PRJEB40837, sample SAMN11349314) | freshwater sediment metagenome | isolation source: river sediment | host: Sediment | place: India: Wazaribad , New Delhi | collected 2017-02-21 ... | reverse complement strand
TCGGCGCAGAGCGCGCGCACAAGGTCGGCCGAGACGCGATCGGAGATCACCGCGACGAGGCGGTGATCGCGGTGGTCTTGCGCGGCGATCGAGGCGAGCTGCGCGGCGAGGAAATCCCGGTTCGGCCGGAAGACGGCAAGAACGAGATAAACGCGGTCGGTCATTTGGTCGGCGGCTCGCTGTTGGGGCTGGCGGCGCGGGCTCAGAGGCCCTTTTGCAGCGCGTCGAAGGCGCGCAGCTTCGCGATCAGGGCGCCCATCTGGTCCACCGGGATCATGTTCGGCCCGTCGGAGGGCGCGTTGTCGGGGTCTTCATGGGTCTCGATGAAGAGCGCCGAGACGCCCACCGCGCAGGCCGCGCGCGCGAGCACGGGCGCGAATTCGCGCTGGCCGCCCGAGGTCATGCCCTGGCCGCCCGGCTGTTGCACCGAATGGGTCGCGTCGAAAACGACCGGGTAGCCGGTCGCCGCCATGATCGGCAGGCCGCGGAAATCGGTCACGAGGGTGTTGTAGCCAAACGAGGTGCCGCGGTCGCACAGCATGATGCGCTCATTGCCGGTCGAGGCGATCTTCTCGGCGACATTGCCCATATCCCACGGCGCGAGGAACTGGCCCTTCTTGACGTTGATCGCGCAGCCGGTCTCGCCCGCGGCGAGCAGCAGATCGGTCTGGCGGCACAGGAACGCGGGGATCTGCAGCACATCGACCACCGCGCCGGCGGGGGCGCATTGGGCGGCGTCATGGACATCGGTCAGGATCGGGCAGCCGAATTCATCGCGGATCTTGGCGAGGATCTCGAGGCCCTTCTCCATGCCCAGCCCGCGCTGGGTCTTGATCGAGGAGCGGTTGGCCTTGTCGTAGCTGGCCTTGAAGATGAATTTCGTGCCGGTCGGCGCGCAGGCCTCGGCGATTTTCTCGGCCATCATCCGGGCGTGGTCATAGCTCTCGAGCTGGCACGGGCCGGTGATCAGCGCGAAGGGCTCATTGCCCCCGATGGCGATATCGCCGACGGTCACGATCTTGGGGCTGGTCATCGGGGTCTCCTTTACGCGCAAGGTGTTTGGTGCTGCTTAGCAAGTCTGCGCCCCGATGAAAAGGAAAGCGCACGCGGGCTTGCGGGTTTTGGCACATTGGCCGCAGTTGCCGATTTCGCCGCAGGCGCGTAAGGAGAAGCAGGATCTTGATGGAGGCCGCGATGACCCGTCCGAAACCCGTTGTTCTGTGCATTCTCGATGGCTGGGGCGAACGCGCCGAGGTTGAGGGCAACGCCCCCGCGCAGGCCCGCACGCCGAACCTCGACCGCGTTTTCGCAACCTGCCCGAAGGCGACGCTGATCACCCATGGCCCCGATGTCGGGCTGCCGACCGGGCAGATGGGCAACTCCGAGGTGGGCCACACCAATATCGGCGCGGGGCGCGTCGTGGCGATGGATCTCGGCCAGATCGACCTCGCGATCGAGGACGGGTCGTTCTACCGCAACGAGGCGATCCTCGATTTCATCGCCAAGGTGAAGGCCGCGGGCGGGCGGGCGCATCTGATGGGGGTGATCTCGGATGGCGGGGTGCATGGCCATATCGAGCACACGCTTGCGGCCTGCAAGGCGGTGGCGGAGGCGGGCGTGCCGGTTGTGGTCCATGCGATCACCGACGGGCGCGACGTGGCCCCCGACAGCGCGGCGCGCTTCATCGACGATTTCGTGGCGCGGCTGCCGGCGGGCTGCACGATCGGCACGGTGATCGGGCGCTATTGGGCGATGGACCGCGACAACCGCTGGGAGCGGGTGGGGCTCGCCTATGACGCGATGGTCAAGGCCGAGGGGCTGCATGCGGCAAGCGCGGCCGAGGCGGTGGCGCAATCTTATGCCAAGGGCGAGATGGATGAGTTCATCAAGCCGACCGTGATCGGCGATTATGCGGGCACGGCGGATGGCGACGGGGTCTTCTGTCTGAATTTCCGCGCCGACCGGGCGCGCGAGATCCTGCGCGCGTTGGCCGAGCCGGGGTTTGCCGAGCTCGATGTTTCGGCGCGGCCGCGCTGGTCGGCGCTTCTTGGCATGGTCGAATATTCGGTCGACCATAACGCCTATATGGCCACGGCCTACCCCAAGCGCGATATCGTCAACACGCTGGGCGAATGGGTCTCGAAACAGGGGCTGACGCAGTTCCACCTCGCCGAGACCGAGAAATACCCCCATGTCACCTTCTTCCTGAACGGCGGCAAGGAGGCGCCCTGGGCGGGCGAGGACCGGTTCATGCCGAAATCGCCGAAGGTTGCGACCTATGATCTGCAACCCGAGATGAGCGCGCCCGAGGTCACCGACAAATTCGTCGAGGCGATCGAGAAGGGCTATGACCTGATCGTGGTGAACTATGCCAACCCCGATATGGTCGGCCATACCGGCAGCCTGCCCGCGGCGATTGCCGCCTGCGAGGAGATCGACCGCGATCTCGGGCGGGTTCTGGCGGCGCTGGAGGCGGCGGGGGGCGCGATGATCATCACCGCCGACCACGGCAATTGCGAGACGATGATCGACCCGGTCACCGGCGGGCCGCATACCGCGCATACCACCAACCTCGTGCCGGTGGCGCTGGTCGGCGGGCCGGCGGGGGCGCGGCTGCGCAAGGGGCGGCTTGCCGATCTCGCGCCGACGCTGCTTGACCTGATGGGGCTCGACGTGCCGCCCGAGATGACCGGCAAGACGCTGATCGAGCGCTGATGCGGGGCGCGATTCTCGCCTTTTTGCTCAGCGCGGGGGCGGCCCTGGCCAGCCCCGCGGCCGATAGCGCGCTCAAGGCGGCCGAGGATCTGCGCGCCTCGATCGCGGCGCTGGATGCGGCCAAGACCAAGGCCGACCGGATCGCGGCGCTGAGCGAGACGATCGGCGCCTATGAGGCGGGGCTTGGCGCGCTGCGCGACGGGCTGCGGCGCGCGGCGATCCGCGAGGGCGAGATCGAGGCGGGGTTCGACGCCAAACGCGAGGAGATCGGGCGGCTTCTGGGGGTGATGAGCACGATGGAGCGCTCCGAGGGGCCGCTTTTGTTGCTGCACCCGGCGGGGCCTTTGGGCTCGGCGCGTTCGGGGATGGTGCTGAGCGCGGTGACGCCCGCGCTGCAGGCCGAGGCGGAGGCGATGCGCGGCGATCTCGAGGAGATCCGCACGCTGCAAGATCTGCAGATGAACGCCAAGAAGACGCTGGAACAGGGTCTGTTCTCGGTGCAATCGGCGCGCACGGCGCTCTCCGAGGCGGTGGCCGAGCGCGCGGCGCTGCCGGGGCGGTATCTTGAAGACCCGGAGGAGCTGCGCAAGCTCGTGGAAAGCGCCGATACGCTCGAGGGCTTTGCCACGGGGCTGGCCGATCTCGACAGCGACATCGGCGCGCCGCTCGAGGATTTCGCCGGCGCCGAGGGCACGCTCAGCCTGCCGGTGATGGGCTCGGTGCTGCGCCGGTTCAACGAGGCCGATGCCGCGGGGATCCGCCGCCCGGGGCTCTTGATCGCAACGGCGCCCGCCGCGCTCGTCACCGCGCCCTGGCCCGCGACGATCCGCTATCGGGGGCCGCTTCTCGACTACGGAAATGTGATGATCCTCGAGCCCGCGGAGGGCTATCTTCTGGTTCTGGCCGGGCTCGGCACCGTCTATGGTGAGACCGGAGACGTGTTGCCGCGCGGGGCGCCGATCGGGTTGATGGGCGGCACCGAGCCCAGCGCGGAAGAATTCGGGGCGGATTTCATTCGTTCGGCGCAGAAAGGCGGTGGCGCCGGGCGGACGGAGACGCTTTATATGGAACTCAGGAAGGGCGACACGCCCGTGGACCCGGCCGCGTGGTTCACCCAGACGAAAGACCAGGACAAGGGTTGAGGATGAAAAAGTTCGTTATGGCCGCGCTTGGCGGCACCGTGGCCGGGGTGGTGCTCTCGACGCAGATCGCGGCGCCGCTTCTGGCCGATGAGGCCGCCAAACCCGGCTCGGTCTACGAGCAGCTCAACCTTTTTGGCGATATCTTCGAGCGGATCCGCACCGATTACGTCGAGCAGGTCGATGACAAGAAGCTCATCGAGGCGGCGATCAACGGGATGTTGAGCTCGCTCGACCCGCATTCGAGCTATCTGCCGCCCGATGATTACGACGACATGCGCGTGCAGACGCGCGGCTCCTTCGGCGGGCTCGGGATCGAGGTCACCCAGGAGGACGGCTTCGTCAAGGTCGTCTCGCCGATGGATGGCACGCCGGCGGCGGCGGCGGGCATCCAGTCGGGCGATTTCATCACCCAGGTCGATGGCGAGACGCTGATGGGGCTGACGCTCGATCAGGCGGTGGAGAAGATGCGCGGGCCGGTCGGCTCGGAGCTCACCGTGACGATCGCGCGCGAGGGCACGCCCGAGCCCTTCGACGTGACGCTGACGCGCGACACGATCAAGCTCACCGCGGTGAAGGGGCGGCTCGAGGGCAGCACGGTTGTGCTGCGCGTGACCACCTTCAACGACCAGACCTATCCGAACCTCGAGGCGAGCCTGAAGAAGGCGGTCGAGGAGGCCGGCGGCATCGACAAGGTGACGGGCTTCGTCATCGATCTGCGCAACAACCCGGGCGGGCTGCTCACGCAGGCGATCGCGGTGTCGGATGCGTTCCTCGACAAGGGCGAGATCGTCTCGACGCGCGGGCGCAAGGCCGAGGAGAGCGAGCGGTTCAACGCGACGCCCGGCGATCTCGCGCAGGGCAAGCCGATTGTCGTCTTGATCAACGGCGGGTCGGCTTCGGCCTCGGAGATCGTGACCGGGGCGCTGCAGGACCATCGCCGCGCGATCGTGGTCGGCACCAAGAGCTTCGGCAAGGGCTCGGTGCAGACGGTGATCCCGATCCAGGGCGAGGGCGCGATGCGGCTGACCACGGCGCGCTATTACACGCCCTCGGGGCGCTCGATCCAGGCGCTCGGCATTGCGCCCGATATCGTGGTGGCGCAGCCCGCGGCGAAACCCGAGGCCGAGACCGAGGACGAGGCCCATCAGACCACCTCGGAAGCCGATCTGCGCGGCGTGCTGACCAATGACTCGATGACCGAGGATGAGAAGAAGCAGGCCGAGGAGGAGCGCAAGAAGGCCGAGGAGGCCGCCAAGCTGCGCGTCGAGGATTATCAGCTCGCCTATGCGATCGACATCCTCAAGGGCTTCTCGGCGATTTCGGTCGAACAGGCCCCCACCGAGGCCGCGCCGGCCGAGAAGGCCCCGGCGAATTGATCCACGGGGGCCTTCGGGCCCCCTGTCTTCAGGAATGAGACGATGACCCCTGACGAGATTTCCGCCCTGCCGTATCGCAAGAACGTGGGGGTTGTTTTGGTGAACCAACAAGGGCTTGTGTTCACCGGCCAGCGCATCGACAACCCCGGCGCCGCCTGGCAGATGCCGCAGGGGGGCATCGACGAGGGCGAAAAGCCGAAAGAGGCCGCGCTGCGCGAGCTGTTCGAGGAGACCGGCGTGCGCGCCGATCTGGTCGAGAAGATCGCCAAGACGCGCGACTGGGTGACCTATGATCTGCCGGCCGATCTGGTCGGCAATATCTGGAAGGGCCGCTACCGGGGCCAGAAGCAGAAATGGTTCCTGTTCCGCTTTCTGGGCCAGGACAGCGATGTGAATATCGCGACCGAGCACCCGGAATTCTCGGTCTGGGCCTGGAAGCCGCATACCGAGGTGATCGAGGGGATCGTGCCGTTCAAACGCGCGGTCTACGAGGCGGTTTTCGACGAATTTCGAGACTATTTCGGCTGAAATCGCTCAGAAATCGAGGCCGAGGTCGAGCGTGCGCGCCGAATGGGTGAGCGCGCCCGAGGAGATGTAATCCACCCCCGTCGCGGCGACCTCGGCGATGCGCTCGAGCTTCATGTTGCCCGAGGCCTCGAGCACGACGCGCCCGGCGTTGAGCGCCACCGCGGCGCGCAGGGTGGCCGTATCCATATTGTCGAGCAAGATCACATCGGCGCCGCCGACGGCGAGGGCCTCTTCCATCTGCGCGAGGGTGTCGACCTCGAGTTCGACGCGCATCATGTGGCTGCGCGCCGCTTTCGCGGCCTCGAGAACGGCGCGGATGCCGCCGGCGGCGGCGATATGGTTATCCTTGATCAGGATCGCATCGGAGAGGCCGAACCGGTGGTTCGAGCCGCCGCCATGGGTGACGGCGAGTTTTTCGACGATGCGCAGGCCCGGGGTGGTCTTGCGGGTGCAGGTGATGCGGGTCGCGGTGCCGCGGGTTTGGGCGACGAAGGCGGCGGTGAGGGTGGCGATGCCGGTCAGGCGGCCCGCGAAATTGAGCGCGACGCGCTCGCCCATCAGGATCGAGGCGGCGTCGCCCTCGATGGTCATCAGGGTTTGGCCCGGCACGCAGGGCGCGCCATCGGCGACGCAGGTTTCGACCTTGAGCGCGGGGTCGACGAGGCGGAAGGCGAGCGCGGCGATCTGCATCCCCGAGACCACGCCCGCCTCGCGCGCGTTGAGCCGGGCGGTATAGCGCAGCCCGGCGGGCACCACCGCGCGGGTGGTGACATCGCCCATCGGCGTCAGGTCTTCCATGAGCGCGGCGCGGACGAGCGGTTCGAGGATGAAATCGGGGAGCGTCGTCATCTTACCTCCAGCGCGCGGGCGCGGATCTCGAGCGCCTCGGCAAGGGTGATATGGGTGCGTTGGGCCAGAACAGGGTCTGTTTGCGGGAAATCGGCGCGGAAATGGCCGCCGCGGCTTTCCTCGCGTTTGAGCGCGGCGGCGGCGATCAGGGTGGCGGTGGCGGTCATGTTGCGCATCGCCTCGCAGGCGGCGGCGGCCTCGACCTCGGCGATCACGCGCAGCGCCTCTGTCAGGCCCGCGGCGTCGCGCACCACGCCGACGCCGTCGGTCATCGCGCGGCGCATCCGGGCGACGGCGGTTTCATCGACCACGCAGCCGCCGGGCGGGAAATCGAGCGCGACCTCGGGGGTTTCGGCGGGGGCGGGCAGGGCAGCCGCGATCCCCTCGGCGCAGATTTTCGCGAAGACCAGCGCCTCGAGAAGGCCGTTCGAGGCGAGGCGGTTGGCGCCATGGAGCCCGGTCGAGGAGGCCTCGCCGCAGACCCAGAGCCGGCCAAGCGAGGCACGGCCCGCGGTATCCACATCGACGCCGCCCATATGGTAATGCGCCGCGGCGGCGACCGGGATCGGGCACGAAACAGGGTCTATTCCAGCGCGTTTGCAGGCTTGGGCGACGGCGGGGAAGCGGGTCAGCACCTCCTCGCCCAGCGCTGCGCGGGTGTCGAGGGCGGGCTCGCGGCCGGCCTGGCGCTCGAGGTAGACCGCGCGGGCGACGATATCGCGGGGGGCGAGTTCGGCGAGTTCGTGGACGGCGGTCATGAAGCGTTCGCCGCGCGCGTTGACGAGGATCGCGCCTTCGCCGCGCAGGGCCTCGGTCGCGAGGGGGGCGGGGTCTTCGCCGGTGGCGATCGCGGTCGGGTGGAACTGCACGAATTCCGGGTCGGCGATACGGGCGCCGGCGCGGGCGGCCATGCCGATCACCTGACCGCGGATGCGCGGGGGGTTCGTGGTCACGGCGAAAAGCCCGCCCGAGCCGCCGCCCGCAAGGAGCACCGCCGGGGTGCGGATCAGCAGCCGGCCCGAGGGCTCGCGCGCTTTTTCGACCCAGACGCCGGTGACCTGGCCGTTTTCGACCTCGATCCCGGAGGCGAGAACCCCCTCGGCGACCTGCACGGAGGGGGTGGCGCGGACCTCGGCGATCAGGGTCTGCATGATCTCATGGCCGGCCTGGTCGCCCTTGACGCGGACGACGCGGGCGACCGAATGGGCGGCCTCGCGCGACATGACATAGCCGCCCTCGGCGTCGCGGTCGAAGGGGGTGCCAAGCGCGGTGAGGTCTAGGATATGGTGGCGCGCCTCGGCGGTGACGAGCCGCGCGACGGCGGGGTCGACGGTGCCGGCGCCGGCATATTCGGTATCGCGGGCGTGGGATTCGGAGCTGTCCGAGGCGGCCATGGCGGCGGCCACGCCGCCTTGAGCCCAGGCCGAGGAGGCGCCCTCGCCCAGGGTCTCGGGCGAGATCACCAGAACCGGCCGCGGCGCCAGTTTCAACGCCGCATAAAGCGCGCCAAGCCCCGCGCCGACGATCAGGACGCGATCGGTGGTGATCACTTCGCGACCGCCCGCGAGAGCTCGATCATCCGCTCGACCGCGATCCGCGCCTTGGCGGCGATCTCGGGGGCGACGAAGACCTCGGGCCCGTCGGTATGCAGCGACCAGAGGATTTTCTCCAGCGTGATCTTCTTCATGTAGGGGCACATATTGCAGGGCCCCACAAAATCTACCTCAGGCAGCGCGTCGGAGATATTCGACGCCATCGAACATTCGGTGACGAGCATCGCCTTTTGCGGCTTCTCGCGGGCGACGTAATCGATGATCCCCGAGGTCGAGCCGGAGAAATCCGAGGCCGCGACGACCGAGGGCGGGCATTCGGGATGCGCGATCACGCGGGTGTCGGGGTTCCATTTGCGGAACTCGGTGATGTCCTCGGCGGTGTATTGTTCGTGCACGATGCACGAGCCCGCCCACCAGACCACCTTCTTGTGCGGCACCTGGCGGGCGACGTTTTGCGCCAGATATTGGTCGGGGGTCATGATGATCGTCTCCTCGGGGAGCGCGGCGACGATTTGCGCGGCGTTCGAGGAGGTGCAGCAGATATCCGAGGCGGCCTTCACCTCGGCGGTGGTGTTGACGTAGCTCACCACCGGCGCGCCGGGGTATTGGGCGCGCATCGTGGCGATGCCCTCGGCGGTGATCGATTCCGCCAGCGAACAGCCCGCCGCCATATCGGGGATCAGGACGCGCTTGGCGGGGTTCAGGATCTTCGAGGTCTCGGCCATGAAATGCACGCCGCATTGCACGATCGTCCCGGCCTCGACCTTGGTGGCCTCGATGGCGAGTTGCAGGCTGTCGCCCACGACATCGGCGACGCCGTGGTAGATCTCGGGCGTCATGTAGTTATGGGCGAGGATGACCGCGTTTTTCTCGGCCTTCAGGCGGTTGATCGCGCGGATATAGGGCGCGTGGCGGGCGAAATCCGCGAGCGGCACGACCCGATCCATCCGGGCGTGGATCTCGCGCATCTCTTCGGCAAGTTGCATCGAGGGCGCGAGGTCATAGGCCCCGGCCAGCGTCGCACGCATCGCAGCAAAGTCCAGCATGGGTCCCTCCCCCAAAACCGAGAACGGGTTGCATGTAAGGGCAATGCGCCGAGGGTTAAATGGGAAAATTGCGCGCGGGGGTGCAATTATGACAATTTTGCTGCGCCTCAGCGGTTCCAGATCGCTTTTTCGCCAAGCTTGGCGACGAAGGCGGCATGGGCCTCGGCCTCGGCCTCGGTCAGGCGCGAGGGCAGGGCCACAGGGCGCGGGAAGGCGCGCCATTCCTCGGCGGGGCCGGCGTTTTTGGCCGGAACAGGGTCGATCGAGAGGCCGAACCCGGGCTGGCGGCCGCCGACCAGCTCGAGATAGACATCGGCGAGGATCTCGCTGTCGAGGAGCGCGCCGTGGAGGGTGCGCGAGGAATTGTCGATGTTGAAGCGCCGGCAGAGCGCATCGAGCGAGGCGGGTGAGCCCGGAAAGCGGCGCCGCGCCATCATCAGCGTATCGAGCGCGCGATCGGCGGCGATCAGCGGTTTCTTCGCCCAGCTGAGCTCGGCGTTGAGGAATTTCATGTCGAAGGCGGCGTTGTGGATGACGAGCTTCGCGTCCGGGCCGATGAAATCGAGGAAATCCTGCGCGATCTCGGCGAATTTCGGTTTGTCGCGCAGGAAGTCGTCGCCGAGGCCATGGACCTGGAAGGCCTCCATCGGCATGGCGCGTTCGGGGTTGATATATTGGTGATAGGTGCGGCCGGTGGGCATGTGGTTGAAGAGCTCGACCGCGCCGATTTCGACGATGCGGTGGCCTTCAGAGGGCTCAAAGCCGGTGGTTTCGGTATCGAGGACGATCTCACGCATGGCGGCTCCGGATCTCGTTGATCAGCGCGCGGACGGCGGCGCGGGTTTCATCGAGGCTGTGGGTTTCGATGACGTGATGGGCGCGGGCGCGTTTGGCCGCGTCGGGGAGCTGGCGGTCGAGGATCAGATCGAGCTGGGCCTCGGTCATCTGGCCGCGGGCGAGAACGCGGGCGCGTTGCACCGGCGCGGGGACGGAGACGACGAGCACCGCGTCGCAGAGCTGATCGGCGCCGGTCTCGAAGAGGAGGGGGATGTCGAGAAGGATCAGATCGGCCTCGGCATGGGCGGCGATGAAGGCCTCGCGGGCGGCGGTGGTGAGCGGGTGAACGATGAATTCAAGCCGCGATAGAGCCGCTTTTTCGGCATGCAGCGCCTCGCGCAGGCGGGCGCGATCGACCGCGCCCTCGACCACTGCGCCGGGGAAGGCGGCGGCGATCGGCGCCACCGCCGCGCCGCCCGGGGCGTAAAGCGCGTGGACTGTCGCATCGGCATCCCAGACCGGCACGCCCTCTTCGGCAAACATCTTCGCCGTGGTCGATTTGCCCATGCCGATCGAGCCGGTCAGGCCGAGGAGAAAGGGGCGGCTCATGCGCCGAGCACCGCGGCGCGCAGATCGGCGGTGACCTCGGGGCGGTGGCCGAACCAGCGCTCGAACCCGGGCACGGCCTGGTGCAGGAGCATGCCGAGCCCGTCGACCACGGTGCAGCCCATCGCCTCGGCCTCGGCAAGGAGCTTGGTTTTCAGCGGCGTGTAGACGACATCGGTCACCACCGCGCGGGGGTTGAGCGCGTCGAGCGGCACGCGGAATTCGGCCTTGCCAGCCATGCCGAGCGAGGAGGTGTTCACCACCGTCAGCGCGTCCTCGAGCATGTTGCCGGCCTGCACCCAATCATAGACGACGACGCGGGCGCCGAACTCGGCGCGCAGCGTCTCGGCGCGGGCGCGGGTGCGGTTGGAGAGCCGGATCTCGGGGCAGCCCATTTCGAGGAGCGAAGCGACGATGGCGCGCGCGGCGCCCCCCGCGCCGATCACCGCGGCGGGGGCCTCGGCGGGTTTCCAGTTGGGCGCAGCCTCGCGCAGGTTCGCGATGAAGCCATAGCCGTCGGTGTTATCGGCGTGGATCTTGCCATCGGCCCGGAAGATCAGCGTATTCGCCGCGCCGATCAGCGCCGCGCGATCCGAGATCACATCGGCGAAGGCGAGCACGGCCTCCTTGTGCGGGATCGTGACGTTGCAGCCGACAAACCCCGCCTTCGGCAGCGCGCGCAGCACGGTTTCGAGATCGCCCTCGGCGATATCCATCGGGATATAATGGCCGCGAATGCCGTATTTCTTCAGCCAGAACCCATGCAGCGCGGGCGAGCGCGAATGGGCGACGGGCGAGCCGATGACGCCGGCGAGCGGGATCCGGGGGTGGTCGGTCATGTGGTCAGATCTCCTCGGGCGCGAAGCCAGTTCAGGAATTCGATGAGCGGCAGGCCCAGAACCGCAAAGTAATCGCCTTCGACGGCGGAGAAAAGCCGCACGCCCTCTTCCTCGAGTTTGTAGCAGCCCACCGCGTGGCGGATGCTCTCCCAGTTGCGGGCGATATAGTCGGCGATGAAGGGCTCGGAGAGCTCGTGCATCTTGAGGCGGACCTCGGCGACATGGCGCCAGAGCGGTTTGCCATCGCGCAAGACGACGAGGGCGGAGAGCAGGCGATGGGTCTGGCCCGAGAGCGCGCGCAGCTGTTCGGCGGCGTCCTCCGGCGTTTCGGGTTTGGCGAAGACGCGGCCCTTGAGCTCGAGCACCTGATCGGCGCCGAGCGTCAGCGCGCCGGGGTTGGCGGCGGAGACCTTGGCGGCCTTCATCTCGGCCAGCGCATCGGCAAGATCGCGCGGGCGGGCGCCCTCGGCCTCGAGCGCGGCGCGGATCATCCCCTCGTCGATGCGGGCGGGGCGGGTGGTCACCTCGAAGCCCGCGTTGCGCAACAGCGTGGCGCGGATTTGCGATTGCGAGGCGAGGAGGAGGGGGAGGCTCATGGGGATAACTCGCGGGAGAAGCGCAGGGGAAAGTCTGGGGATGGGTCTGCGATATCTGTTTCCTCCCCAATCCGGGGCGGTTTTGTCAAGGAAACCTTAATCTTTTCCCGCTGTGGGCGGGGGCCCGGGCGGGCTGTGGGCTTTCGCCGCACGGGGGCGGGTCATTTCGCGAACATCCACAGGGCGGCGGAAAATTGGCAGGCGCGCAACGCGCTGAAATCGCGCGATTTTTCGGAACATATCCCAAGACGGGGAGAGGCGGGCGCAGAGTTTTCCCGGCTGGGGACAGAGGCGGGAGAAGCCGGTAATCCACATGACCCACAGGCCCTACAATCATCATCATCTTTTCTTTCTTTAAAGAATTTTATTAAGAAGAAGCGGCTGAACCCGGAGGCGCCCATGTTCGACTTTCTCGCGGATTTCTATCTCTGGACGAAAAGCCTGCATGTGATGTCGGTGCTCGCCTGGATGGCGGGGCTGTTCTATCTGCCGCGGCTCTTCGTCTATCACGTCGAGGGGCTGCAAAAGCGCGGCGTTGTGCGCGAGAGCGAGATGGAGCTCTTGTTCCGCCATCAGGAGCGGCTGCTCTACAAGGCGATCATGCAGCCGGCGATGATCTCGAGCTGGCTCTTCGGGGGGCTCCTGGTGCTGACGCCGGGGGTGGTGCAATGGGATATGATCTGGCCCTGGACGAAGGCGGCCTCGATCCTGGGCATGACCTGGTTTCATTTCTGGTGCGGGGGCGCGCGGCTGCGGCTTGCGGCGGGGGAGAATACGCTCACCGGGCGGCAGTTTCGGATGATGAACGAGGTGCCGACGCTCTTCATGATCGTCATCGTGATCTCGGTGATCGTGAAATTCTGAGGATTCATTGACTCGAAACGGGTTCGCGCGTAGATCCTCAGCCAAGCCCCGGCCGTCCGGCCGATCGGTTCTTCGGAAGACATGTTGAATTTTCGCGCCGGCCCCCGGGGGTAACGGCGCCTTCAGGGGGTTTGCCCATGAGCACGGAACGTCTGAATCTCGCCGACCTCAAGGCGAAAAGCCCCAAGGAACTCCTCGCGCTGGCGGAGGAATGGGAGATCGAGAACGCCTCGACGATGCGCAAGGGCGAGATGATGTTCTCGATCCTGAAGGAGAGCGCCGAGGACGATATCGTGATCGGCGGCGATGGCGTGCTCGAGGTCTTGCAAGACGGGTTCGGCTTCCTGCGCTCGCCCGAGGCGAACTATCTGCCGGGCCCCGACGACATCTATGTCTCGCCCGAGATGATCCGCCAATACAGCCTGCGCACCGGCGATACGGTCGAGGGGATCATCCGCGCGCCGGGCGAGAATGAGCGTTATTTCGCGCTGACCGGGGTCGAGAAGATCAACTTCGAAGACCCGGAGCGCGCGCGCCACAAGGTCAGCTTCGACAACCTGACGCCGCTTTACCCCGATGAGCGGCTGAAGATGGAGATCGAGGATCCGACGATCAAGGACCGTTCGGCGCGGATCATCGACCTCGTGGCGCCGATCGGCAAGGGCCAGCGGAGCTTGATCGTGGCGCCGCCGCGCACCGGTAAGACGGTGCTCTTGCAAAACATCGCACATTCGATCGAGGTCAATCACCCGGAATGCTATCTGATCGTTCTGCTGATCGACGAGCGCCCGGAAGAGGTCACCGACATGCAGCGCTCGGTGAAGGGCGAGGTGATTTCCTCGACCTTCGACGAGCCGGCGACGCGGCACGTTGCGGTCGCGGAAATGGTGATCGAGAAGGCCAAGCGGCTCGTTGAGCACAAGCGCGACGTGGTGATCTTGCTCGATTCGATCACGCGTCTCGGGCGGGCTTACAACACCGTGGTGCCGAGCTCGGGCAAGGTGCTGACCGGCGGTGTGGATGCGAACGCGCTGCAACGGCCGAAGCGGTTCTTCGGCGCGGCGCGGAACATCGAAGAGGGCGGCTCGCTGACCATCATCGCGACCGCGCTGATCGATACCGGCTCGCGGATGGACGAGGTGATTTTCGAGGAATTCAAGGGCACCGGCAACAGCGAGATCGTGCTCGACCGCAAGGTCGCCGACAAGCGCGTGTTCCCGGCGATGGATATTCTCAAATCGGGGACGCGGAAGGAAGACCTGCTCACCGATCAGAAGGATCTGCAAAAGACCTATCTGCTGCGCCGCATCCTCAACCCGATGGGCACGACCGATGCGATCGAATTCCTGATCTCGAAGCTCAAGCAGACGAAGACCAACGGCGAATTCTTCGACTCGATGAACGGCTGACGCCCGGAGGGGCTCATGGACACGATCTTTGCCCTGGCCACGGCCCGCGGAAAGGCGGGCGTGGCGGTCATTCGCATTTCCGGGCCGCGGGCCTTTGCGGCGGCCGAGAGCCTGGCCGGGCGGCTGCCCGCGCCGCGCAGGGCGGGGCTGCGGCATCTGCGGCTCGCGGCGGAGGCGCTCGACGAGGCGGTGGTGCTGTGCTTCGAGGCGGGGGCGAGTTTCACCGGCGAGGAAGTGGCGGAGCTGCATCTCCATGGCGCGGTGGCGACGGTTTCGGTTGTTTTGCGGGCTTTGGGCGCGGTTGACGGGCTGCGGCTGGCGGAGCCGGGCGAGTTCACGCGGCGGGCTTTGGAGAACGGGCGGCTCGATCTTGCGCAGGTCGAGGGGCTTTCCGATCTGATCGAGGCGGAGACCGAGGCGCAGCGCAAGCAGGCGTTGCGGGTTTTGTCGGGCGCGGTGGGCGAGGTTGTCGAGGCCTGGCGGGCGAAGCTCGTGCGGGCGGCGGCGCTGATCGAGGCGACGATCGATTTTGCCGATGAAGAGGTGCCGGTCGATGTTTCGCCCGAGGTTCTCGAGCTGATTGGCGAGGTTTCGGGCGCGGTGCGGGCGGAGATCGGCCGGCTCGGCGCGGCGGAGCGGATCCGTGAGGGGTTCGAGGTGGCGATTGTCGGGCGGCCGAACGCGGGGAAATCGACGCTCTTGAACGCGCTGGCGGGGCGCGAGGCGGCGATCACCTCGGAGATTGCGGGGACGACGCGCGATGTGATCGAGGTGCGGATGGATCTCGGCGGGCTGGCGGTGACGCTGCTGGATACCGCGGGGCTGCGCGAGACCGAGGATGTCGTCGAGGCGATCGGGGTGGAGCGCGCGGTGAGCCGGGCGGAGGCCGCCGATCTGCGGATTTTCCTGCTCGATCGGGAGGAGATCCCGCTGATTGCGCCGCGGGACGGTGATCTTCTCGTGCAGGGCAAGGCCGATTTGCACCCGGCCGAGGGGCTCGCGATCTCGGGGAAAACCGGCGCGGGGGTCGATGCGCTGGTGGCGGCGGTGACAGAGCGGCTGACCGAGCGGGCGGCGGGCGCGGGCGTGATGTCGCGCGAGCGGCACCGCGAGGCGCTTGCGCGGGCGATTCGGTCTTTGGAATCGGCGCGGGATGAGGTATTGCGCGGGGGTGAGCGGGCCGAGCTCGCCGCGGAGGGCTTGCGCCAGGCCGCGCGCGCGTTGGAGTCGCTTGTGGGGCGGGTGGATGTTGAGCATCTGCTCGACGAGATTTTCGCCAGTTTCTGCATCGGCAAGTAAGGAGTGTTTCACGTGAAACATTTTGACGTCATCGTCGTCGGCGGCGGTCATGCCGGCACCGAGGCGGCCCATGCCGCGGCGCGGATGGGCGCGCGCACCGCGCTTGTGACGCTGCGGGCCGATGGGCTGGGCGTTATGTCGTGCAACCCGGCGATCGGGGGGCTCGGCAAGGGGCATCTCGTGCGCGAGATCGATGCGCTGGACGGGGTGATGGGCCGGGCCGCCGATATGGCCGGGATCCAGTTCCGGCTGCTCAACCGGCGCAAGGGGCCGGCGGTGCAGGGGCCGCGCGCGCAGGCCGACCGCAAGCTTTACCGCCAGGCGATCCAGACGATGACCGCGGCGCAGCCGAACCTTGAGGTGATCGAGGGGGAGGTGGCGGAGCTTCTGGGCGGCGCGCGGGTGAGCGGGGTGCGGCTCGCGGACGGGTCCGAGATCGCGACGCGGGCGGTGATTTTGACGACGGGGACGTTCCTCGGCGGGCTGATCCATATCGGCGATCAGAAGCGGCCGGGCGGGCGGATGGGCGACACCCCGTCGAACGCGCTTTCGGCGAATTTGCGCGATCTGGGGGTGCAGCTCGGGCGCCTGAAAACCGGCACGCCGCCGCGGCTCGACGGCAAGACGATCCGCTGGGATGCGCTCGAGATGCAGCCGGGCGATGACGCGCCGGAGGTGTTTTCCTTCCTTAACGCCAAGCCTTTCGCGCGGCAGATCGCCTGCGGGATCACCCACACGAATGAGCGCACGCATGAGATCATCCGCGAGAATCTGAGCCGCTCGGCGATGTATGGCGGGCATATCGAGGGGGTTGGCCCGCGCTATTGCCCGTCGATCGAGGACAAGATCGTGCGCTTTGCCGACAAGACCTCGCATCAGGTGTTTCTGGAGCCCGAGGGGCTCGACGACGATACGGTCTATCCGAATGGGATTTCGACCTCGCTTCCGGCCGATGTGCAGGAGGCTTATGTGCGCTCGATGTTCGGGCTGGAGGAGGTGCGCATCCTGCAGCCGGGCTATGCGATCGAATATGATTACGTCGACCCGCGGTCGCTGACGCAGCACCTGCAATTGCGCGCGATCGAGGGTCTGTTCCTTGCCGGGCAGATCAACGGCACGACCGGCTATGAA
>ERZ1645187.2350-NODE-2350-length-16743-cov-12.218480_pt1 | contig 16743 bp, 20 predicted proteins | sample MGYA00575352_ERZ1645187 | MGnify/ENA primary metagenome ERZ1645187 (study PRJEB40837, sample SAMN11349314) | freshwater sediment metagenome | isolation source: river sediment | host: Sediment | place: India: Wazaribad , New Delhi | collected 2017-02-21 ... | reverse complement strand
GCCGATGTCCGCGCCGGGTGGTTCCAGTTCAACCCTGTTTCTGCCGCGATCTACGCCGGGTGGTTCAAGTTCGAACCGATGGCTGCACAGGTCTGCATGGGGTGGGCGGCGTTCAGGGCTTACTTAAATTCTACTCAATCAGGAGTACGGAGATTAGCTCAGTCAAAGCAAAAATCTCCTAATTTTACACGAGAACAGATTTATCAGCTTCAAGAGGAGTTTTTAGAGAAAAGAACCGTTTTACCTCAGGCTGTTGAGAAAGAAAAACGGACAACAAAAATCTTACTTCCGAATAGTAAGAGCATTCAGAGCAAAAAGCTTGTTACTCCGGCACCCCAAGTACATACTCCGATTGTCCCCTTGCGCCTACTGCCCCCTGTAATAGCCCCAAACGTGTATGACTACCTAGCCCAACTGCCACAACTAGCGGTCAATTTCTATATATCGACGATACAGGAGCTTAGAGTTATAACCAAGCCTAAGAAGAATAACCGTAGAAAAGTTGCGGCATTCTTGCTTTTGGCGGCATAGCCGACTTATAATTTAATTTCCCGTGTGTCACTAACCTAAGGAGCATAGAGATGGGGCGATTGGCAAAAGTACAGAGTGGGCAGCACCAGTCCGGTTTGCGTGCCTACAAAGATGGCGGAAAAGTGCATGACGACGCCGTCATGGACCGTGAAATGGTGAAGAAGATGGTGAAACCCGAGTCACTCACCGGCAAGAAGTGCGGTGGCAAGATTAAGAAGAAGGGCTGATGGATAATACTATCGGCGTTTTTATCGCTCGCCTAGAAGAAGATATTGATTCTTCGCTTCATGCCCTAGGCGAGCGGCCTAAGAAGGATCCCTTTGAGCACGGCTTGGCCGTCGGTCAATTTCAGGGCCTAACGCAGGCCTTGGAATTGCTAAAGGCAGTGCTGAGTGATGAGGAAGAGCAGTCTAGTCGTAACTAACCAAGTGAAAGGATCACTTATGAACCAAGAAGAGTACATCAAACGGCATTTCCCCGTGGTTGATCCAGGCGCCAAGCCTGTAGGAAACCAGGTAATGATCCAGCTGCGTACAGTGCCGAAGACGGTAAACGGCATCGTACTGGTTGAAGAAACCAAGAGCTTTAACCAGGGAAATACGCAGGTAGCACGTGTTGTAAAGCTCGGGCAAATCGCCTTCCATGACCGTAATAGCGGCGAACTGTGGAAGGAAGGAGCTTGGGCCGCAGAGGGGGATATCGTTCTGGCGCCGCGGTATGGCGGGTTCCGGTTCGAAGTTCCCATTCAAGGCACTGAAGACGAGGCCATCTTTGCCATTATCAATGACTATGATATCAAAATGGTGATTACTGGCAACTTCAGCGCATTCGACAAAATTTTGTGAAAGGATCGCATATGTCAGAAGACGTCATGGTTGCCGAAGACGGCACGATTATTGAAGAACAGCCAGGCACCCCTACTGCAACTACGCAGACCGAGGCTGGTGAGCAGGACAAAGGCCAGGCAGAAGAACAACACATCGTCGCTGACGGCGATGAAGACGCGGAGCATGATGAAGAGGGCCATGCTGCCGAAACACCTGAAGAGGCAGAGGCTCGAAGGGAACGCAACCGTGCACGACGCCTGCAGTCGAAGCAGCGTCGGCGTGAGCGCATTGACTCACTAGAACGTGAACTAGCTTCTAGGGATCGCGTTATCAACGAGATGAACCAGCGCCTGGCAACGGTGGAACGCAAGTCCAGCGGTAGTGAAATGGCTCAGTTGGACAGCGCTGAGCGCGAGGCGGTAAGCGCCTACAACAGGTTCAAGGAAATCAACGCCAAGGCCATCGAACAGGCAAACGGCGAGATCGCCAACGAAGCCCAAGAGCGTATGTTCCAGGCACGGCAGCGTATCGAGCAGCTTCAGAACATACGCAAGGCCATGACCAAACGCCAAGCGGCGCCCACTCCCCTGGATCCGCGCCTGCTGTCGCATGCCCAAGCCTGGATGAACGAGAACAAGTGGTATGACCCCAATGGCACAGACGAGGACTCGGCTATTGTCATAACCTTGGATAATAGGCTTGCCCAGGAAGGCTGGAATCCTACTACCCCTGAGTACTGGAAAGAACTGAGGGCGCGCGTGAACCGCATTTTGCCACACCGTGCAAATTCAGGCTATAATCGATCAACAAATGTTGAGAGGCAGACAACTGCGCCTCCTGTGACAGGATCAGGGCGTGAGTCTAGCGTAAGCAATACCAAAGGCGCATATAGACTCTCGCAAGAACGGGTGACTGCTTTGAAAGAGGCAGGAGTCTGGGATGATCCGAAGCTGCGGGCTGATGCAATTAAACGCTTTCAACAATTTGACAAGGAGCAACAAGCATGAGTACTAACGACAAACTTGGTGAAGACCGCCTGAAGAAGGAATCAGGCGCTGCCGTTCGTGGTTCTCGTGATAACGCAGATGCAGACCGCGTTACGCAAGATGGAACAGCCCTGACCGCCGCTCAGCGCCGCAAGCTGCTGAGGGAAGAATGGGTACAAACAGTTCTCCCCACACCGCCTGAACTCCCCGGCTTTCATCTTTGCTGGATCAGCTTGACGAACTCCACTGACCCGATTCACAAACGGTTGCAGATCGGCTATACGCCGGTGCGCATTACCGAGGTCCCTGGTTTCGAGCAATACCTGGTAAGTGAAGGCCAGTACGAGGGATGTGTTGCCTGTAACGAGATGCTGCTGTTCAAGCTGCCCATTCAAGTCTACCAGGATTTGATGGCTATCTACCACCATGATATGCCGCTGGAGCAAGAACAAGCCATCCGTGACCGCGTAGAGTCAGAGCAAAAACGCGACTCGACCGGCAAGCAGCTGACTACTGTGGAGGGGGACTTTGTCAACCTTGGACAGAGACCTGCCCAAGAACCACACTTTGCCAATTAAGGAGTTCGTATGAGCACCAATGCTCTCAGCTACGGCCTCATCCCGGTATTTCACCCCACGGGCCAAGGTCGGGCAAACAAGTACACCATCCTTTCCACGTACGCCAAGAATATTTTCAAGGGCGACCTGGTAAAGGTTGGCACCAACGGTACGATTGAAATCGGCGACGGCACCACCCCGTGTCTCGGCGTGTTCGCAGGCTGCGAGTACATCGATGCGCAAGGCAAGCCGACCGTTTCCCCGTACTGGCCTACCGGCACCACCGCGACCAACATCGTTGCCTACGTCTACGACGATCAGCAGACCGTCTTCAAGACCTGCGTTACCGCCAACGCCTCTGGCTATGACCAGACCGTCGTCGGCCAGCAGTGCAACTTCTTCGACGCTTCGACCAACAACACCTCCGGCAACGTCAACACTGGCTTGTCCGGCGGCTCGGTTGTTACGGCAGCGATCGCGGCGGCAACGCTGGCACAACTGCGCATTATCGGCTACGTCAACGGCGAAGTCTACAATGCAACCACCAACCCGTACCCTGAGCTTTTGGTGCAACTGGCTGAAGTGCAGTTTGCCCCGAATGCGGCCGGCGTGTAATCAGCTGAAAGGAGATAGATCATGGCTGGAACATCCCTTCGTTCAACTGATTTCCGTGCAATCGTTGAACCGATTCTCAACCAAGCATACGATGGTGTCTACGACCAGCGTGCCGACGAGTACAAAAAGATCTTCGCGGAAAGCAACGGCATCGCCCGTTCGTACCATGAAGAGCCGCTGCTCTACGGCTTCGGTGCCGCACCGGAACTTCCGGACGGCATGCCGGTTACCTACGACCAGGGTGGCGTGTTGTTCAACAAGCGCTATCCGTACTCGGTCTTTGGTCTGGCCTTCGCGCTGACCAAGGTCCTGGTCGAAGACGGCGATCACATCCGTATCGGCTCCACATACTCGAAGCACCTGGCCCAATCGATGATCGAGACTGCCGAGACCCTCACTGCCAACCACCTGAACCGCGCCTTTACGTCCGGTTATGTCGGTGGTGACGGCGTGGTGCTGTGCTCCAATGCGCACACCGATGCGGCCGGTGCCGCGGCGGGTGGCGCTTCGCGCACCAACCTGCTGGCAACGTCCGCGGCTCTGTCGCAGACTTCGCTAGAGCAGATGCTGATTCAGATTCGCCAAGCGGAAGACCCGCGCGGCAAGAAGATCAGCCTTGCACCGAAGAAGCTGGTTGTCGCCCCTGGTAACATGCTGACTGCCGAGGTGCTTCTGAAGTCCGTGCTGCGTGCAGGCACTGCCAACAATGACCTCAACCCCGTGAAGTCCATGGGTTTGCTGTCCGATGTGGTTGTCCTCAGCCGTCTCACTTCCGCGACTGCCTGGTTCGTGCAGACCAACGCGCCCGAGGGCATGAAGATGCTGTGGCGCCGCAAGATCGAAAAAGGCATGGAAGGCGACTTCGAAACGGATTCCGTCCGTTACAAGGCTACCATGCGTTTCGGCTCTGGCTGGACTGACTGGCGTGCCATGTTCGGTACTCCTGGTACCTAAGCAATTCTCCTCCCGCGCTTCAGCGGCCTTTCCCCTCGTCGTTAGCGCGACGAGGGGCTTTCTAGAAAGGAAAGGGTATGTCAACCTATTTGCAAGGTGCAGTCAGAGCGGGCGAAGGTCCGTCGGAGGTCGCTGCCGGTACTGGCAATGCCGTTTTTACGCAGTCCGCAACTAACGCCAACGTCACAGGCCTTACGCAGGATATCACCTTCACGCTCCCGAAAAATTCCCAGATCTTGGGTTTCTTGGTGGACGTGCTGACGGCATATGACTCGGCAACTTCGGCGACACTGAGTATCGGTACCGCCTCTGCAGGCACCCAGTACGCAGGCAGCATTAACGCCAAGACGGCGGGTCGTGCCGCTCCTACGTTGTCCGCAGCTCAGCTGCTGGCCATGTCCAATATTGGCACCAACACCACGGTAGTGGCGACGGTGACTTCTGTTGGTCAGCCCACGGCCGGGTCGGTTCGAGTTACAGCTCAATACGTCATCACCCAGTAATAACCGGCGAGGGCAGCGGTTCTGCCCTCAACCTACTGCCCTAGGAGAAGAAGATGAGTCTGGCTTACGTAGGATATCTGGCAACCGCCACCAATGCATTGGTGAAAACAGGTCCGGCCAAGTTTTATGGGCTAATAGCTAATGCAGCGGCCACCGTCACAGTCTACGACAATACCTCAGCAGCAGGTACGGTGATCTACACAAAGACACTGGCTGCGGGTGAAGTCATCCAGTTCGGCGGTATAGGAGTTGCGCTCAACAACGGTCTCTACATAGCAACTACGGCAGCGGTTGTTTTGCTGTATCAATAATGGCTACGTCAGGTACTGTTGCGCAAACCGTACTTGATACGGCGACGGTATTAGAGCATGCCGTCCGCAGATGCGGCGTTCAAGCTTCACTGCAAACCCCCGAGATCGCCCAGGTAGGGAAACAGAACCTATACCTGCTACTGCTTAACTTAGCCAACCGCGGCCTTAACTTGTGGTGCGTAGAACGCAACATTTTAGGTACTGAGGCTAATCGGGCAAAGTATGTACTGCCAGCTGGAACCCTGCGACTGCTAAATGTATTGTATGGTACCAGCACTAGGCTAGCTACTACTGATACCGTAGCGGCGGCCAGTTTCTCCTCCGCGTTTGACACCGCGACAGTGCGCAGGTATGGCTTCAAGCCTGCCGCTACTGTAACATGCGCATTCTCTGTAGAAGCCAATGATGGTACTGGCTGGACGGCAGTGGCTACACACGCCTCTCAGGAGTGGGTGGCCGGCACTTGGTACTGGTTCGACACCGATCCCAGTATAGAAGGGGTTGCGTTCCGCATTTCCTCGGCTACAAACTTTAGCTTGGACGAGTTTTATCTGACTGCAGCATTCACCGAACTGCCGATGACGCAGTTCAATCGCGATGAATACGCCCAGCAGCCAGTCAAATACTATACGCAAGACCGGAGCACCAACTTCTACTTTGACAAGGTATTAGGGCCCACTATTACGCTTTGGCCTGTTCCCAACTCTGATTATGGGCAAATCGTGCTGTGGCGTTACCGCTATATACAAGATGTCGGCTCGCTGCCGCAGCAGATAGAGGTACCGCTCCAGTGGACGGAAGCTGTAATTTGGATGCTAGCCGCACGTTTGGCATTTGAGCTGCCTGGCATCAATCCTGCGCTTCGGCAGGAGGTACAAAGCATGGCTGACAGATACATGCTAGAAGCTGAGACCAGTGAAACCGACAACGCGCCGATCTACTTGGTACCCGGCATCGGAGTGTATACGGCATGAGCCTATACTTACCAGTACGCGCTAAGGGCTCAGCGGCAATAGCTGTCTGCGGGCGCTGCCAGCAGAAAATGTACTATGACGATCTAAAGAAGGACCCCAACAACGGCTTGCTTGTTTGTGCGGGTTGCCTGGATAGGCTTGATCCATGGCGCTTACCGGCACGCAAGACTGAGACTGTATCATTAGACCATCCCCGTCCGGATGTAGAGTTGGAGTAACGAATGCCCGCAGCAATGACATATACATCCCTGCTAGAAGACATTCGCTTATACGCGGAACGGTCAGACGCAGACTTTCTGGCACAACGCGATCGGTTTGTTATGATGGCCGAGAATAGGCTGGCTAAAGAGGTCAGGGGACTTGGTAATCTACAGATTGTGGCTTCAACGCTGACTTCAGGAAGTCCATTACTGGCCAAGCCCGAGCGCTGGCGCGAAACGGCTAGTTTCATTGTGACACTGGCTTCAGGCGAAAAGAAAGCCCTTTTCCTGAGAGACATCAACTACTGTCGAGAATTCTGGCCCAACATAAGTCTAGAAGATGAGCCACGTTTTTATGCAGATTATGGGTTTGAACACTTCTACCTGGCTCCCACTCCAAACGCGGCCTTGAACTTTGAGCTGGCTTACTTTGATCGTCCTGAACCGTTAAGCGACACTAATGAAACCAACTGGTACACTCAATATGCACCGGATTTACTTCTGTTTGCCTGTTTGGTAGAAGCGCAACCTTTCTTAAAACAGGATGCGCGTACAGAACAATTCCGGTCTATGTATGAACGCTCCTTACAGATGTTGGCTAACGAAGCTATGCGTCGTATGAGCGATAATTCACAAGTTAGGAGAGAAGGATGACCGTGTACACCAAAGTTTTCGGGGGAGACAATGTTCCTCCCAGCGATTATGCCTTCAGCTCTATTTCGCTAACCGCAAATATCCAACTGAATTGGCCCGATAACTCGACTGGCGGAAGCATGGTGGCTCCCATTATGGAGGTGACAGCCACTGCCGGTCCTTGGACCTTGACTCTTCCGTCTGCCACTGAAATCAGCACCGGACGTGATTTTGTTATCCGTAATATTGGAGCGAATAGTTTCAATGTAAAAGACTATTCAGGTACGATAATTGCTACGATTGCAGCAGGAACCGTAAAGTACTTCTACAACACAAACAATTCTACTTCGGCGGGGGCGTGGTCTGTATTCACTTACGGTACTGGAACTTCTGCGGCTGATGCTTCGGCTTTGGCTGGAAATGGTTTGGTTGTAGATGGTACTAAACTGACTACAGTATTTACTCCAGAAGAGCACGCAGTTGGATTTACCCTCGCGGCTACAGACAGTAGTAAATTATTGGTCTCTACTGGCGGAGCTGTTACCTGGATACTCCCTGATCCGGCAACAATAGACAGCGGTGTATTCTTTGCTGTTTCTAACTCTGGCACAGGCACGCTTACGATCAATGCCGACGCTAATGGGGGTTTGATCGATGGACTATCTGAGAAACAAGTTCAGCTGCAGGAGTCACTGTTCATCATTAGAGGCAGCGATAGCGATGATTGGGTAGTCGTAGGTTACGGTAGATCAGCTGACTTTCAATTCACGCAATTGCTAGTAGATGTGTCAGTGGGTGGAACGAGCGGAATCACTATCACGTCAGCACAAGCTGGAAATAAACTATGGTACTTCACTGGGGCAGCTTCAGGCGACCGGACAGTGACTATTCCTAAAGTCTCTTCTATCTATTTTGTTAAGGTAGGTTCTATTGGTTCAGGAAATAGTTTGACGTTCACTACCGGGAGTGGATCTACGTTCACTATCAATAGTGAAGAGGCTTACGTCATGTATTGTGATGGGTCGAATGTATCAGCGGCTCAAACAGGTAACGTTATTACATCACTGTCACTCAGTGACGGTAGTGCGTCTAGCCCATCATTATACTTTACACTAGACCCTGATCTTGGGATGTATCGTAGAACAGCTAATGAGTTGGGTGTTTCAGCAGAGACTGTATATATTAAACCTGCAGATGGTAGTACTCAGATGGGAACTTGTATTGTTAAGGTAGCTCCAGGTGAAGGCTATATGGCACCTGGAGTTGGCGAGGTTTCTGAGTTAGTTATGTATAACCGATTTGATACAAATAACTCCACCCGGTTTTATATTGGTTGTAATACGTCTCAAGTAGCACTGAATACGTATTATTCAGGTACCGAGACACCAAAATTTCTCTCTATAGCAGATAATGCCTCCAGCGCAGGAATAATTATCGACGGCGCAAACCATACCATTAGGCTATTCTCTGGGTCCGTAGAATGTACTAGTGGATACACGATGGGTTATGGAAGTGGATCCGGTTCCACCGTAACTCAAACAGCAGGAGCTAGAACTAATACTATCACTATCAATGAACCATCTGGTCGTATTCAACTATGTTCTGCTGCTGGTTCTACTAGCTGGACGGCATTTACCGTCAACAATAGCTTGGTGCGTGATACAGATGTTATTATCGTCAATCAAAAGAGTGGAACGGACTCTTACGAAATTCACATTACAGCAATTGTCAATGGAAGTTTCGTAGTTAGATTTAGGACAACTGGTGGCACAACTACAGAAACGCCGCAGTTTAATTTTGCTGTTATTCGTGGAGCTATTGTTTAATGGAGCAGTTTTCTGAGTATGAAGTAAAACAACTGACTGGGCAGGGTGAGTGCTACATTCACACTCACCCGAAGGAGCCGTTGACTCAGAATTCTAGTCTTCAATTACAGCTTAATCAACCCATTCTTCCTGTAGTTGATGGGGCCACCCTGACTTACAAGCAAGATTTCGTGTCTATCAGCCCCGCTGGGGCAAGTGTTCATATATACCTTCCTCCGGCAGTAAAACCGAAAGAGTACGTGATCTTTATGATAGGATCTGGTACGGTTACTGTACACGCGGATGGAACAGATACTATATCCGGAAACGCGACTAAAATCCTATCTAGGTCTTGGTCCGCTTTATGGATTAAGTCTGACGGCTCTGGTACTTGGTTTGATCTAGAATCAGTTGTTGGTATTGGCTCTGCCGGGACGGCTGCGCTCCCGGCTCTGTTCTTCAACAACGACACCAACACCGGCTTCTACTCTCCAGGTGCTGACCAACTGGGTTTCTCCACTAATGGTTCTCTTCGCTGGTTACTAAATTCTTCTGGTTGGTTACTTGGCTATAACGGCGTCATTCAACAACAGTCAGACGTAGACTACGGCCCTCAATGCAATGTGTATGGAGCAAGCAATACTGCGGGAGCTGCACCTTACATGATCTTTGGTAAGGCGCGGGGAACCCAAGCTGCGAAAACATCAGTGCAGAGCGGGGATAATCTAGGAACTCTTCTGTGGCAGGCGTATCACACGACCGGAACTGCCGGATACGCCAACGCTGCGTCGATATATGCTCAAGCCACGGGTGCGCCGTCAGGCGACATCGTGCCGACAAAACTTGTGTTCCAAACAATGAACACTAGCGGTATAGCAGACCAGATGACGATTGACTCGTCCGGCACTGTGTCTATCACATCTGGTCAGATTAAATTCCCCGCAACGCAAAACGCTTCCGATGACGCGAACACTCTGGATGATTACGAAGAGGGTACGTGGACGCCGACGATTACGGCCGAATCAGGCACATTCACAACAGTTTCTGCTTCAGGAAGCTACGTGAAAATCGGCAAGTTAGTAAGTTGTGAAATAGATATAGCCATCACGACAGCCGGCACCGCATCTGGAGCTTTGTACTTTACCTTGCCTGCATTTACGCCTGCTGGTATTGGCTGCGGCGCAGCTAGGGAAGGTGCAGCAACTGGCGCGATGTGCCAACTATATATTACTACTTCCGGAGGGAGCGTTTACACGTACTCAAATGGCTCCGTAATTGCAAGTGGACGAAGGCTGCGTGGGTCATTCTCATACATTAGTACAACTTAAGGAATCTCAAAAATGCCAAACTACAAAGAGTCAACAGTAACAGGTACTCGCTGGACTCGCTCCAATTCAATACGAGTATTCAACGAGCTTGGTCAGAATCCGCAGATCACGGGTTTTTATTACGCATCTTAAGGAGAAACAACATGGCTAACTACAAAGAATCAAACGTCACGGGAGTCAAGTACACGCGAGCTAATCGCGTCATTCTTCAGAATGAGTTGGACGCGCCTAAGTCCATCACATTCAGTGAGCAGGAAATATTTACGCTACCTGATACTTCCCGTGTGGTCAAACATTCTGGCAGTGTTGGGGTTACGTTAGACGAAACTAATGCTACGACTCCCTTTAACCTCATTCACCCAGAAACGGGCGCTGTGTTGGGAACCACTACTTATCAAGATGTGTATGTCTTGATGCACTCGCTTTACTATCACCTAGTTACTGAGCGTGACAATCGGGGATAATCCATGGACCCGCGCCCAGTTCAAATTATTAAATCCAGAGGCGGTATCCAGAGAGATGGTACTGTCTACGATTCTGAGCACTTTGTTGATGGTCAGTGGGTCAGGTTTTATCGCGGTCGGGCGCGGAAGATGGGAGGGTTCAGATCAGTTGTTGAAGATTTACAACAAATCCCGCGTGGAATGTTTGTTTCGAGTAAGAATAATATCCATAATGTTTATCTAGGAAGCTCTCATGGGATACGTCGGATTAGCACTGATAACACGTTAACTAGCTCCATCAGTTACGATGTGACACCGACTACTTTTGTTTCTGATGCTAACTATAGTTGGCAATTCGGAGCCTTGTTTGACGCCACCGGAGGTGGAGAGGTATCCATATTAGCTCATGGGGCCAAGAACGTCCAGGATATTTCGTCAACCGAAAATCTACCCGTATATAGCGCACTAGCTGGAAGTTCTTCTGCGTTCGCTCCTATTAGTGATGGTGCCTCTGGTCAGGTAGAAGTATCTGGAGGTATTTGCGTACTTCAACCATATGTTGTAGCATATGGAAATGACGGTTTGTTGAAAGTCTGTAACGCTAACAACTTCAATGATTGGCAAGTTTCTGTCGGTAACGAAGCAGATGAAGTAAATGTCGCGTACACTAAGATAGTGCAAGGACTTCCTATCCGCGGTGGTGGTCAAGCTCCCGCAGGACTATTCTGGTCACTTGAATCACTTATCAAAATGTCGTGGAACAATTCAACTGTATGGAATTATGATCCGTTGGGATTCACTACGTTGATGTCGTCTAATGCTACAGTGGAGGTGAACGGGTTATTCTTCTGGATGGGTGTTGATCGCTTTTACGTCTATAATGGTAAGATTGACGAATTACCTAACCAGATGAACATCAATTGGGTGTTCGATAATCTTAACTTCGAGCAACGTCAAAAGGTGTGGGCAACCGTTGTTCCTCGCTTCGGTGAAATCTGGTGGCACTTCCCATTTGGTTCTGGTCAGATCGAGTGTAACCGAGCAGTAATATTTAACTACGTTGAAAAGACTTGGTATGATTGTCAGATAGAGCGTAGTAGTGGATTTCCCGCGCAAGTGCTCAAATTCCCACTATGGTCTGGCAATATCCTTGAAAATAAACACGATCGTATATCAGCAGTCACTGTATCCAACTCCAGCCCAGCTATAGTGACTTGGGAAGCACACGGACTGACAGCAGGTACTCCTTGTAGGTTTACGACTACGGGGTACCTACCTAACCCGATACAACCTGACACAACGTACTACGTATATTCTACACCCACTGATGATACATTTACTCTGTCTGAGAATATCGACAGTTCTCCCATTAGCACCACATTCGATGGGTCTGGAATACACACCGCGACAGCGTTGTCTGTACCTTCCTATTCACTGTATGGGCATGAGTATGGTTCAAGTAAAACAACCAGTCAGAGCGAGTCTAGTATTCTTAGTTACGTAGAGACCTCAGACTTGGGTGTACTTAGCGCGGGTAATGACTACAATACCCGCATCAGTCGTGTTGAACCAGACTTTCTCCAGACAGAAGACATGACTATGACCGTTATCACTAAACGGTTCTCTAAAAGTTCAGAACAGACAGAACGAGAATTTACATTTTCGCCTGACACAGAAAAGATAGACATGAAAGAGCAAGGAAGAGTTATTCGCTTGAGATTTACTTCTAACAGTGTGGGTGGGTTTTTTGAGCAGGGGAAAGTGCTTATCCACACCGAACCCGGAGACATACGTCCATGACTACCTTCAACGATTTTGCTGGTTCTACTGTAGATCCTATGGGTTTTGAAGGAAACGGTTATTTCACCGCCCCTCCCAGTGAATACATGAACACCGTTCCCAGACATACGTCCATGATTAATAGTCCTTTAACGCTTGCCGCTGAGTCTCAACCTCCTGTACGTCAAAACCATTTCGGGGAGTTTAACGCTACTCCTGAATTCGGACAGACGTTTGGCGGTGGCGCTGATAACGGATTGCCTAGCGAATTTCAATCAATAAACAACTTAATTCGTAATCAAGAGCAATCAACTGTTAGTCCTTACTCATCGATGATTCAGGACGTTATGTCTCAGAATTGGGATGGATGGGGCAATAAACAACAGAAATATTCTGACCGATTTGCGGGGTATTTTGATACGGCAGCTAAAAACTTAGGTCAAGAATTCACATCCATTAGTCCGTTCCAAATATCTAAAGGCTCGGCCCCTGTATTCGAGGCCACTACCGCTGACGGTAAATCGTACATTATCGAGGTTCCTCACTCCCCCGGTGGAAAGTTCTATGACTATCAGACTCAAGGGTGGCAATCGCTCGGGTTAGGCGATCTTGGCGGAGAGGGAAACGAGAAGATACCAAAGCAATCTGGAGCAAGCATGATTGCTAAAGACCAATTTACTGGACTTCCTTCTCAAACCTACCTAAAGAATGTCAACCCCAGCGGTGAATTTAACTTTGCTTCGCTTTTACCTTTAGCTCTGGCTTTTATCCCCGGTATGCAAGGCGCGGCAGTTGGTCTTGGTGACGCTATCTTAGGTGGCTCCAGCTTTTTATCCCCCGTGGTTGGTAACGCTGCTATCGGTGGATTGACCTCGGCAGTCACCGGGGGTGATCCTCTGAAGGGGGCGTTGGCTGGCGGAGTAGGCGGATTCATGGGTGGTTCTAACTTTGCCGGAGATATGGGTATTTCTGATCCACTGTTACAGAAAGCTGTGAATTCTACTCTGACATCCGGGGCAAAACAACTCATCAATACCGGCGATATCAATCCCGAAGGGTTATTGATGAATGGGGCAATCGGTTATGGCTCAAATTTAGCAGGAAATACTCTTGGAGAGCAGTTTGGTTTGAGTCCAGAAGCTACTAAAGGACTCACTGGTGGACTTAATGCATTTGGGCGGCAATTAGTTTATAATAGTCCAACAGCCCCTAAAGCCCCCGTTAGCAATAATCCATATGCTTCGCTGTATCAACAATATCTGCAGTCAAAGGGCGGTTAATCATGAGTGACGAATACGAAGATTATTGGTCTCCCTACGAAAATATCGGTCTAGACTATAATCCAGAAGAATGGACTAGTTTCGATTCTCCCATAAACAGTGTAACCTCTTGGGATCAAATAGTTGCGCCAGAAGAGATGCAGGATTTCCAGAATTGGTTGCAGGAGAACTATCCTAGTTATACAGATCAAACAGTGAATCAACAAGTGTTCAATGCAACTGGTGGAAACGACATAGAGCAGCTTCCCGGGATAAACTCTATGTATGATTTTAACGCCGGAGAGTACGCCCCTGCTGTGGTTGATGCAAACGGGAATCTAGTTCTTGCTTCTGATATTGGCGGAACTAGTGGTTCAGGATTTAACTGGTCAAAACTAAGCCCCTCAGGAAGTACACTGGCTAATCTGGCTGGAGCTCTTCTTGGTGGATACGCTGGAAATCTAGGTTATCAACAGAGTCTGGAAAATGTCCAGAACTTTAACAACGCTAACCGTGATAGCTTTATGCGGATTGCTGCTGGAATCATTCCTGAGGCGTATATGCCTACTCCTACTGATTCCAAGGGCCGCTTAATGACCAATCCAGATGGCAGTCCGCTTACTCGTGCGGCGGGCGGTCAGAGTACGTTCATGCAGCGTCCGGATATTCAAGCAATTATCTCCAACCACGATAGACTTCGTAGTACTCCAGCAGGTAAGTATGCTTCTGGGGGTAAGACAGGAGCGCTTGGCGCCATAAGGCAAGACAAGGTAGCCCAGCGGTACCTGGGCGGCTACAAAGGCGGTGGGCAAGACGATAATCTAGTCGCAGCGGTGTCTCCCAATGAGTATGTGATGGACGCCGATGTGGTTGCAGCTCTTGGAGATGGTTCTCCTGATGAAGGCGCTCGTAAATTGGACAAGATGCGTGAAAATATCCGGCAACACAAGCGCTCTGCTCCGAAGAACAAGATTCCTCCAAAGGCTAAGTCTCCTGAACAATATATGAAGGGCGCTAAATAATGGCTACCAACGATATCTACACCCTCGGTGGAGGAAGTATCAACTTTGGTCAGAATTTTTCAGATTCAATAGGCAAATCCACGAGCTCCAGTAGTTCTGGTAGTTCTGGTTCAAGTGCCTCCGGTGTCGAGCAGTGGTATCAAGACTACGAAAAAGCTCTTCTGGGTATGGCCCAGAGGCAAGCTGAAGAAGGGTATACTCCTTACGACGGTCAGCTAGTTGCAGGTTTGAATTCGGATCAACTCGGGGCAATGCAGATGATCCGGGACGCAGTGGCTAATCCCGCTTACCAGAAGTACATCGATCAGTGGGCTCCATCCATGGCTGGTGTTCCTGGGATGATGGGCGAGAGCGCTGACCTCATTCGCGGCAGCTCCACGTTTGACCCAAACGCATTCAGCAGCATGTATGCGACGGAATATGCTCCGGCTATTCAAGCACTACAGGCCGAAGCCAGTCGCATCGGTAATAAAGACTTCACGGACACCACACTGGCTTCTCTAAACAGGAACTTCACAGGTTCAGGGGGATGGGGTGGTTCGCGTAATCAGATTCTTGGCGCTGATGCCGCTGCCCGTGCTCAAGCTGAAATCGAAGGTAAGAAAGCCGGTTTTGAAATGCAGGGCAGAACTAGTGCTGCTCAAGATTACCTGAATTGGGCGAAGCAGGGTCTTGCAGGAGGCCAAGCTCTGGGCAGTACCGCACAAGGAATACTCTCTGGCGCTAAATCTGCTTTGGACTACGGTATCACCAATCAGGGAGCCATTGGTTCTGACGCTACAGCACTTGGAAACGTTGGGAATCAGTTACAGACTCAAGAACAAAAAGGTTTGGATTCAGAGTACGCTCAGTTCCTTAAAGAACAGGCATTCCCCTGGGAGCAGATCACCAATTTCGGTAACATGATTAAGTCTGCCCCGGCTCCCCAATGGTCTAGCGGAAGTAATTCGTCATGGGGTAATAGTTCTTCTGTCTCGGATCAGGCTTCCTCCAGTAACGGATACAACATTGGTTTGACACTTCCAGCTAATGCCAATATCACCGGTAGCCAAGCAGGAAACATTCTCCAAGGAGCTGTCGGAGGGCTGGGGCTAGCTAACAACTTGATGACTACTGGAAACAACCCTGCTAACTTGACTCCAGCAAAGGTAAATCGTGACGCCGCCCTGTATGCGGCGATGGGGTACTAATAACTATGCCTAATCTTTCTCATGAGTTACTGGGGGGCTTAAGCGCAGTCGGCCAAGGCCTTGCCCAGCAGCCGCAACCGCAGCAGCTTGCCGCACAGTCTTCGTCGCAGGCTGAGTCCAATGACTACCTGTACTCTACAGTACTGCCCAGCATCAGCGAGCAAATGCGCGCAGCCCAAGAGATGGTGCTGCCCTTGTTGAAGCGCAGTGTAGAGGCGCAAGGCGGCTACGAACAGTCTGCAGACAGCCTCTGGGATGCCTTGCAGACGCAACTGGCGCCACGCGAATTCAGCATGAACGAGAAACTGGCGGCGATGACAGTAGGCGCCAAAGGCAATAGTGTAGCCGACATACTGGCAGGTATGAACGAAAGCCTGAATACGCAGCGGCAGCAATTCGAGTCTAATGAGCAGGCCAAGGCGCGTATGCTCTACACACTGGCCCAGCGGCGGGCAGACGACAACGAGAGGCGCATCTTCGACCTGGCTGGAAAGGCCAAAGAGCTACGCGGCAGCACTGGCAAGCCTGAACTCGTGCTGCCGGATGGCACACAGGTCTACAAGGCCGGCACACGGCTTGTTTATGCTGACAAGGACGGCAAGGTCAGGGAGTGGCTGGGCGCCGAGAAGTCGGTGATGGGTGCCGATGCAATCCTCAATCGCCGGGCCGCTCTACTGGAAGAGCTGACAAAATACTATGTCAATGAGACGCGCCTGCCGCTTGAAGAAGCGCAGCGCCGGGCAGAAGAACAGGCGAATTCCATCTTCAATCGCCTACTGACTAACTCCGGCGTAGAGCAGCGGCCGATGACGCCAGCAGCCGGCAC
>ERZ1645187.2348-NODE-2348-length-16747-cov-10.717889_pt1 | contig 16747 bp, 11 predicted proteins | sample MGYA00575352_ERZ1645187 | MGnify/ENA primary metagenome ERZ1645187 (study PRJEB40837, sample SAMN11349314) | freshwater sediment metagenome | isolation source: river sediment | host: Sediment | place: India: Wazaribad , New Delhi | collected 2017-02-21 ... | reverse complement strand
GCCATCCGGCGCGGGCGCAGCCGCGCCATCCTCGCGGGCCGGCCGGCCGCCGTCGGGCCCGCCCCGGGCACCCCGGTCGCGCCGGCGGTCCCGGTCGCGCCGGCGGTCCCGGCCGCCCCGGTCGCCGCCGCGCTCCCCGCGGTCGCCGCCGCGGTCGCCGCGCTCCCCGCCGGGCAGGCCGCCCTGCAGGAACGCCTTGCGGAACGTGCTGCTGCACAGCACCGAAATTCCGGCTTCCGTCGCCCGGCTTTCCATCGTCACGCCCGAGCTCACCAGCGCGCAGCCTTCGCTCTTGCAGAGCTTCAGCGCCAGCGCCACGAGCTGTTCGTTGTCCGGCGCGAAATAGACCTTCACGCCGTTGAATTCGCCGCCGTGTTCCACTTCGCGCAGCGCGCGATCGCTTTCGAACACCGCCAGGATCGTCAGGCCTTCCTGTTTGGCCACGCGCGCCAGCGCGTTCAGCATCTGCACTTGATCGCGCGGCGCCATGCGCCGCCCGGTCTTCTCGTCCACCAACCGCGCTCCGTCCACCACGTAGGTCCGGGTGTCCCGGCGGGCCGATCCGGCGGCCGGGGCGAAGAGCGATTTGATCGCATTCATGAAGCTCATTCGAACTTCCATCCTTCTTTTCTACTCGTTGTCCCGGGACGACTTCTGCCGCGGCCGCAATCCGAAACCAACCCCAACCCCGTCCTCTTGGCTCCCTCCCCGATGTCTGCGCGCCGTCCGTCGCATCGTCCTACGCTTTCCCGGACAAACATGGGGCGCAATCTACGCTCCCTCCCCCCCGCCCCGCAAGCCCTGATTTCGGCCCCTCCCACTCTTAATTCTTCATTCTTAATTATGAATTGCTTACTCTCCCCCCCATGACGACGCCTTTCGCCCGCCTCGAACTCCTGCTCGGCCCCGACGCCCTGCCGCGCCTGGCCCGCGCCCGCGTCGTCGTCGCCGGCCTCGGCGCCGTCGGCGCGGCCGCCGCCGAGTCTCTCGTCCGCTCCGCCGTCGGCCACCTGACCCTCGTCGATTTCGACGAAATCCGCCCCTCCAACCTCAACCGCCATCCCTTCGCTTTCCAGTCCACCCTCCGCCAGCCCAAGGCCGAAACCGCCGCCCGCTTCCTGCGCGACGTCAACCCCGACGCCGAAATCGCCCCCGTTTCCGTCTTCCTCGACGCCAAAACCTCGCCCAAGCTGTTCGCCGACCATCCCTGCGACGTCCTGATCGACGCCATCGATTCCCTCCTCCCCAAGACCGAACTCCTTCTCGCCGCCCGGCAGGCCCAGATCCCCTTCGTCCTGACCTGCCTCGGCGCCGCCCGCAAGCTCGATCCCACCCGGTTCGTCGCCGCCGACCTGGCCGATTCCCACACCTGCCCCCTCGCGCGCCTCCTGCGCAAGCGCCTCGCCAAGCGCGGGGGCACCGCCGGCATCCGCGCCGTCTTCTCCACCGAACCGCCCGCCGATCCCCTCGAATCCGTCGAACCCGCCGCCGACTTCTACGTCCGGGGACGCCTCCGCCCGCCCATGGGCTCCCTCCATGCCGTCACCGCCGCCGCCGGCCTCCTGGCCGCCCGCGAAACCCTCCGCTTCCTCCTGGAGCCCCCATGTCCCCCTCCGGTTTAATCGCAGATCGAACGTTTTTACGTAGCGTGGAAAACTTTTTTCCACACCGTGGAAAAATCGACCAAAGTTTTTACGTGCTACGTAAAAATCCCCGAAAGTTTTTACGTAGCGTGGAAAAACCGCAAGCCGCGAGCCCCCGCGCCACGCCATGATCGCCCGCGAACAACGCACCGTCGCCGGCACCGGCGAGCGCCTCGACCGGCATCTGCTGCGGCTCTTCCCGTGGCTGGATCGAACCGTCGTCCAGGAGCTGATTTCCGCCGGCCACGTGACCCTCAACGGCCGTCCCGCCAAAAAAGGCGCCAAGCTCGTCGCCGGCGACGTCCTCGACTGCCGCGACGTCCCCGAACCCGCCGATCTCAAGCTGCAACCCAATTTCGACCTGCCCCTCGCCGTGCTTTACGAAGACGACGCCGTCCTCGCCCTCGACAAACCCGCCGGCCAGCCGACCCACCCCCTTCGCCACGCCGAAACCGACACCCTCGCCAACGCCCTCGTCGCGCGATTCCCCGCGCTGGCCGAGATCGGCGACGACCGCTTGTTTCCGGCGCTCCTGCACCGCCTCGACACGCAAACCTCCGGCCTCGTGCTCGCCGCCAAGACCGCCGCCGCCTACGCGAATCTCCGCGCGCAGTTCCGGCGCTTCACCGTCCAGAAGCATTACGTCGCCCTCGTCCACGGCCGCGTCGAAAAGCCCGGTCGCCTCGACGCGCCGCTCACGCACCAAACGCGCAGCCCCTGCAAGATGGCCGTCGCGCGCAACCCCGACAAGGTACCGAAGAACGACTGCTTCGCCGCCGAAACATCGTGGGTTCCCCTGGAAACCGGCCGGGAATTCTCCCTGCTCGACGTGACGATCTATACCGGCGTCACGCACCAGATCCGCTGCCATCTCGCCGCCGCGGGCCACCCCATCGTCGGCGATTCCCTCTACGGCTCGCCGCTGGCCGCCCCGCGCCATTGGCTGCACGCCGCGCGGATCATCTGCACCCATCCCGCCACCGGCAAATCCCTCGACGTCGCCTGCCGCCTGCCCCCCGATTGGCCACCCACACGCTAAATTGCGGGTCAAGCCTGCCGGTCACGGACCCGGGGGCAGGCAGATCCGAAAACCGTAGAATTTAGATCTGATTCCCGGATCGATATTGCCGCGCATAGCGGAACGGCACCCACCTGCATAGCCACCCCAACACCCGCCGCGCATCACACGGGAAGTTCCTCTTGTTGCCCCTTTCGGATCCAACACCTCGCTAGGATCGCTTTCCATCCAATCCAAACAACACTCCCAAGCATTCCCGTACAGGTCGTACACACCCCACGCATTGGGAAGGTAGCTGCCCGCCTTAGCCGATCCCTCGCTAGCATCAACGTCTCGGGGGACATAGCCTTCATTGCCCCCATTAAATGCGTATCGTCCCAACTCTGCCACGTGCATGTCGTTGCTGGTGGTGGTCAATTCATATCCCGAGTACAACGCCGATGTCGTCCCGGCCCGGCAGGCGCGTTCCCACTGGGCCTCCGTCGGCAGGTCGAACGACTGCCCCGTCTTCGTCCGCATCCGCCCCATGAACGAGTTGGTATCCACGTTGCCGTCCGCCGGCCAGTTCGTGCCCGCGATCGTCCCTCGGATGTCATTGTAGCTGACCTTTTCCACCGGGCGGCTGTCGCGGCAGGTCGTGTTCGTGAAGTTGCTGGGCCAGTTTCCCATCACCCGCTCCCACTGTTTCTGAGTCACCTCAAACACGCCGATGTAGTAGTCCTGCGTCAATGTCACGGTGTGTTGTGGCTCGTCGCTGTCGCGCCCGAGCTCGTTCGTGGGCGAGCCCATCGTGAAGTTTCCGCCCGGAATCCGCCGCAGCACCAACTTCGTTGTCTTGTATTCGTCCACCCACCCGCCCGGGGGCATATAGGAGAGATGACTCACCGGATAGTTCGTGGCATCCGGCCCGTCCGAAAGGTCCACCACCAGATAATCATTGCTGGCCGCCACGCAATAAAAAGTAGTGGGTTCATCCATGCTGAAAAGGCTTGAACCTTGCGCATCTGCAAATACCACGCAGTCGGGCATCCGGTTGCTCCAAGCCGGCTCCATCAGATCCGGCGTGCTGAACACATAATAGGGATTTCCCGGAATACACTTCCATTCTAGGCGAAGTGAATTTGCCTCCGCCTGCACGTTCGTCAGTTGCCCGAAGGCCGAAACGGAAAGTCCGCACATCAGTCCCCAACAAACCAGCCCTGTTTTCATGCCTCTTCCTCAATTCAAACGACCTGTTTTTTGCATTATGCTCACCCCCTCAGGACTCCGTCAAATTCTTTGCAACGGCGGATATTTGCCCCCCCCCGATTGGCCCGCGACGAAATAGCCGGCAATATTTTCGGCTGCTCGTCCGTCTTCTGGGATATGAAGAGCCCGTCCATCGCCGCCGGATTGCTCGTTTTCGCCGGATCCCTTTGCGACGCCATGGATTTTCCGCTCGTCGACACCGGCCAAGCCGATTGCTACGACACCAACGTCGTCGTGGCTCCGGCCGCCCCCGGCGCGGCCTTTGCCGGCCAAGACGCGCAATATGCCGGCGCGCCACCGGCCTATGCGTTCGGGACCACCGGCTTGACCGTCGATGATCTGAACACCGGCCTGACCTGGACCCGCTCGCCCGATTGGAATGGCGACGGCACCATCGACGTCACCGACAAATTCTCCCAAGCTTCCGCCGTCGCTTATGCCGCCACGCTGAATTCGCAGAACTACGGCGGGTTCTCCGACTGGCGCCTGCCGTCGATCAAGGAACTGTATTCGCTCATGGATTTCCGCGGGGTAGACATCAGCGGCAACGACACGACCAACCAGCCGCCGTTCATCGACACCAACTACTTCGCGTTCGGCTACGGCGACACCAACGCCGGCGAACGGCTCATCGACGCCCAGTTCGCCACGACCACGCTGTACGTGGACGTCGTCATGAACGGCCAAGCCGCCATGTTCGGCCTGAACCTGGCCGACGGCCGCATCAAGGGCTATCCCGTCGTCGGCAAAAACTACTACGCCTACTTCGTGCGCGGAAATACCCATTACGGCGCGAACGCGTTTCTCGACAACGGCGACGGCACCGTCACCGATCTCGCCACCGGCCTCATGTGGCAACAGGCCGATAACGGCACCGGCCTGACCTGGCAAGCGGCGCTGGCCTACGCGGAAAACCTGCAGCTCGCCGGCTGGCAGGACTGGCGGCTGCCCAACGCCAAGGAACTCCAAAGCCTCGTGGACTACACTCGCGCGCCCGGCATCACCGCCTCCGCCACGATCGACCCGGTTTTCGCCTGCACGGCCATCACGGACGAAGCTGGCCAGGCCGACTTCCCCTGGTACTGGACGTCCACCACCCACGTCGGCAGTTCCCTGGTGCCGGGCAACCACGCCGCCTACGTCTGCTTCGGCCGCGCCCTCGGCTACTTCATGGGCGCCTGGCGCGACGTCCACGGCGCGGGCTGCCAGCGCAGCGATCCCAAAGGCGGCAGCCTGTCCGACTGGACCTACGTGTCCTCCGGCTACTACAACGCCATCGCCCCCCAAGGCGACGCCGTCCGCCTCTTCAACTTCGTCCGTTGCGTGCGCGCCGGCGCGACGCCCCCCGCCGCGGACGCCGACGCCGACGGCATCCCCGACTGGACCGAGTACGATTACGCCACCAACGCCACCGCCTTCAGCGCTTCCGGCGACGAAGACGGCGATGGCTTCCCCAATCTGTCCGAAATCGGCGCCGGCACTTCCCCGGTCGACGGCGATTCCCTGCTGGCGCTGGATTCCGTGACCGCGGACGGCGGCACCAACGCCGTCGTTTCCTGGCAGAGCGCCTTGGGCCAGACATACCGCTTGAGTTGTGTGACGAACCTGACCGGCGACGCTTTCACCGCCGTCGTCGCCAGCGGACTCCCCGCCACGCCCCCGCTCAACATCCACACCGCCGCCGTCCCTGCCGGCGGCGCGCTCTTTTTCCAGGTCGCGGCCGAATAGTTCCGCTCCTTGGCTAGGCGACGGTCGCCGTGCTAGGCTTCCTCCATGCCTTCGTCCGCGCCCATCCTCGTCGCCGCGATCAACGCGCGGCACAGCCATGCCTCCATGGGCGCGCGCTGCCTGCTGGCGAATCTGGGCGAGCTGCGCGCGCAGGCCGATCTGGCCGAATTCACGATCCAGCAGTCCGCCGCCGAAATCGCCGCCGAAATCGCCGCGCGATCCCCGAGAATCCTCGGCCTCGGCGTCTATATTTGGAACGTCGCGCGCGTCGCGGAATTGCTTCCCCTCCTGCGCCGGCAAACACCGCAAACGAAGATCGTCCTCGGCGGCCCCGAAATCACGGAAGCCACCGCCGGCGCCGACGTCTTGCTCTTCGGCGAAGGCGATCTCGCCTTTGCCACGCTTTGCCGCGATCTGCTCGCTGGCCGGGCGACGGAGCGAATCCTGCGTCCGCCCCCGCCCGCGCTCGCCGAGATCCAGACGCCCTACGACGAATACACCGACGACGATCTGGCCCACCGTCTGCTCTATGTTGAATCCTCCCGCGGCTGCGCGATGCGCTGCGACTACTGCGTTTCGGCCAACGACGAAGCCGTCCGCTATTTTCCCATGCCGGCGCTGTTGGCCGCGTTCGACCAGCTGCTTGCGCGCGGCGCGCGGCAATTCAAGTTTTGCGACCGTTCGTTCAACCTCGACGTGCCGCGCGCCGTCGAAATCCTCGCGTTTTTCCGCGAGCGGCTGCCGCGCTGCCCCGGCCTTTTCCTCCATTTCGAGATGCTGCCCGACCGCTTTCCCGCCGAACTGCGCGAAGCTCTCGCGGCGTTTCCGCCGCGATCGCTCCAGCTCGAAATCGGCCTGCAATCGCTGAATCCCATTGTGCTCGCGACCATCCGCCGCCCGCAGGATCTCGACCGCGCCGCCGACAACCTGCGCTTCCTGCACGAACGCACTCCGGCCTGGCTGCACGTCGATCTGATCGCGGGCCTGCCCGGCGAAACGCCGGAAAGCTTCGCCGCCGGCTTCGACCGTCTGTTCGCCCTCGGTCCGCACGAAATCCAGCTCGGCATCCTGAAGAAGCTCCCCGGCGCGCCCATCGCGCGCCACGACGACGAATTCGCCATGCGCTACGATCCGGCGCCGCCCTACGAAGTCCGCGCCACCCGCGATTGGCCCGCCGCGGAACTCGCCCGCATCGCGCGCGCCGCGCATTGGTGGGACGCCATCGTCGCTTCGCAGCGGTTCATTCCGGCCGCGCCGCTGATCTGGCGCGGCCAGCCGTCCGTGCTCGGCGCCTTCATGGAGCTGGCCGATGGACTGGGCGCGCGCTTCCCGCGCGAACACGGCGTGCCGCTGGCCGATCTCGTTGTCGCGCTGTTCGACTTCCTGACGCAAGTCCGCGGCATCGCGCCGGCCGATGCCGCGGACGCCCTGCTGCGCGGCTATCGCCACGCCGGCGCACGCGACGTTCCCGCCGCCCTGGCGCCGCATGCCCCCGCCGATCTGCCGCCGCCGACCCGCGGCCTCCCCAAGCCTCTTCGCCGCCAATTCCTCCGCTGGTCATGGGAGGAATTCGCGCGGCGGAGTTGTTTTCAGGTCGCACCTGATCTAGACTGGATCCATTAAAGGACAACCCGTGAAATTGGCGATCTTCCAATCCGTAATGGCCGGCCTCAACCGCCACAAAGTCCGCTATCTGTTGGTCGGCGGCATGGCGGTGGTCGCCCACGGCTATGGCCGCATGACCTACGACATCGATCTGGTCATCCGTCTGACCCCTACCAACGTGCGCAAGACGTTCGCCGCGCTGAACGAACTGGGCTTCAAACCCCGGATCCCCGTCGCGCCTGCGGAATTCGCGGATCCGAAGACCCGGGCTCGCTGGGCTCGCGAAAAACACATGGTCGTGCTCAACTTCTTCCCCAAAACCGGCGATCCGCTGACGGTCGATCTGTTCGTGGCCGAACCTTTCCCCTTTGCCAGCGCATACGCGAAAGCCGAGATTTCCGCGGTGAACGGCATCCCGTTCCGATTCGTGGATCTCCGCACCTTGATCGACATGAAACGCAAAGCGGGCCGCCCGGTGGATCTTGAAGACGTCCGGCATCTGGAACAATTGGCGGCCGACCATGGCTAAAAAATGGCAAATCCACAAAGGCGCGCGCGATTGGGAAGCCGACTGGTCCGGCGATGCCCGTTTCCATCTGCGGCATTTCCGCGCCTTGCCGATGGAAAAGAAAATCCAGGCCGTGGAAGAAATGTGCGCCTTGTCCGCCACGCTCAAGGAACAACGCGGAAACTACCGGGCCAAACGCAAACGGAAATCCAACCAATAGCGGCGGAGCCCATGTCCATCATCCCGTAAATCCTGTTAATCCCGTCTAGGATGGATCTCTCTGCCTACACCCCCTGCCGCCTGTGTCCGCGCCTGTGCGGCACCGACCGCCTCGGCGGCGCGCCGGGCGTCTGCAGCGAAACCGCCGAACTGCGCATCGCTTCCTGGGGACCGCATCTGGGCGAGGAACCGTGCTTCACCGGCGCGCACGGCTCGGGCACGATTTTCTTCTCCGGCTGCTCCTGCCACTGCTTCTTCTGCCAGAACTGGCAGATTTCCAACGCCCGCGGCAAGGGCGAGTCCGTCTCCGCCGAGGAATTCCACCGCCTGGCTCTTGGCCTGGTCGAGACCGGCGTCCACAACCTGAATTTCGTCACCCCCGACCATTTCTGGCCGCACGTCGAAGCGCTCTGCGCCCGCCTGCGCGCGGAAGGCATCGAAATCCCGTTCCTTTTCAATTCGTCCGGCTACCAACTGCCGGCCATGGTGCCGCGCTACGCCGCCCAAATGGATGTTTTCCTGCCCGATTTCAAGTTCGCCGATCCCGTTTTGGCGCGGCTCGTCATGCGCGACGAACGCTATCCTGAAATCGCGCTCGAAGCCCTGCGCATGATGGTCGCGGAAAAAGGCTTCCTCGAACCGTTCGATCCCTCCGGCACCGAGCTCGCCCGGCGGGGCGTCCTCGTGCGCCATCTCGTCCTGCCCGGCCACGTCGAAAATTCCTTGCGCGTCCTCGAACGGCTGCGCGAAGAATTCGGCCGCTGGCTGCCGCTGTCGCTGATGAGCCAATACGCGCCGACGCCCGCCGCGCAAAGCCGCCCGCCGTTCGATCGCCGGCTCGCGCCGGAAGAATACCAGGCCGCCCTCGACCACGCCCAGGAACTCGGCTTCGAGAATCTCCTGATCCAGCCCCTTGCCGCCACCGACGACTTCCTTCCCGATTTCGACCGCGACAAGCCGTTCAGGGGAAATCCGTAGACTTCACGTTCCCGCGGCGCGGAAATCCGTCGATGCGTTCTACTTGCTCGCGCGTCCCTTGCGGAGTTGACAAGCCCTCCCCCTCTTTCGGATGATATTGGGTTTCATTCCATTACAAATCCGAGGGACCCCATGAAAACAAACGTGAAATGGATCGTTGCCGGCCTCTGGATGGCAGGAGCCCTGTTCGCCCAAGCGGGCGATGCGCTCTCGATCAAAGGTTCCGACACCTTCGGCAAGGAATTGGGTCCCCCGCTGATCGCCGCTTTCCAGGCGCAAAACGCCGGAACGGAAATCGAATTGACCAGCCTCGGCTCGGCCTCGGGCATCGCCGATCTGCTGGAAGGCACCTGCGACGTCGCGGCATCCACCCGCTCGCTGGACGAAACCGAACAGCGCATGGCCCGCTCCAAGGGCATCGAGCTGAAATCCGCCATCGCCGGCTATTATGGCCTGGCCGTCGTCGTGAACGCGAATAATCCGCTGAAAGACCTCTCGGATGCCGCGGTCCTGAACGTTTTCGCCGGAAAGGCGACGAATTGGAAACAGGTCGGCGGACCGGATCGTCCCATCGAGGTGTTGATCCGCGACGCTTCCGGCGGTTCCCATTTGGGCTTCCGGGAATTGGCGACGGGCAACCAGCCCTATGCGGCCCACGCCCAGGGGTTCGCCAGCTTCGAGGAACTTGCCCAAGCCGTGGCCGTCCGGCCCGACGCCATCGGCTACGTCGAAATGAACCTGGTGAGCCAGCCCGGAATCCTCGCGCTGTCGATCAACGGCATCCCGCCGAACGAGATCACCGTCCAGAAGGGCACGTATCCCTACGTGCAGCCCGTTTGGTTGTATGCCCGCGAAAAATCCGCCAACGCGTTCATCGAACGGTTCTTCCAGTTCGTCCGCTCCAAGGCGGGACAGCAGATCGTGAAGTCCGTCGGCTTCGTCCCGGTCGATCTGGTCCAGCTGGACGGAAGCGGGGCCTTCTTCCTGGCGTTCCAGGTGCTCGGCGGACTGGCGCTGTTCATCTTCGGCATGAACATCATGAGCGACGGCCTGCGCGAGGCGGCCGGCCAAAAGCTGCGCGGCGTCCTGTCGGTGATGACCACCCGCAAGCTGTCGGGCATCGGGCTCGGTACGGCGCTGGGCACGTTGGTGCACAGCAGCGCCACGACCGTCATGCTCGTCGGGTTCATCAACGCGGGCCTGATGAATCTCGTCCAGGCGGTCCCGGTCATGCTCGGCGCGAACATCGGCACGTCCCTTTCGATGCAGCTCATTTCGTTCAGCCTCGGCAAGTTCGCCCTGTTCGCCGTCACCGTCGGCTTCCTCATCAGCATGGTGGCGAAAACCACCAAGCGGAAAAAGCTCGGGTTGTCCCTGATGGGCTTCGGCCTGCTGTTCCTCGGCATGACGCTGATGAGCGACGCCATCAAGCCGCACCGCGAGTTGCTCAAGCCCATCATGGCCTCCATCAGCGGCGAAACCGCCCAGGGGCTGGTGCTGGGCATCCTGATGGCCACCTTGCTGACCTCGATCATCCAAAGCAGCGGCGCCACCATCGGCATGGCGTTCGCGCTCGTCCAGGCCGGCGTGCTCACCAGCGTCGAGCAGACCATGCCGATCATCCTGGGCGCCCACATCGGCACCTGCGCCACCGCGCTGCTGGGCAGCATCGGCACCAGCATCAGCGCCAAGCGCCTGGCCTACTCCCACCTGATCTTCAATCTTCTGAACGTCACGGCGGCCTCCCTGCTGAAAGGACCGCTGGTGGCCTTTCTCGTCTGGATGTCCCCCGGCAACGTCCTCCGCCAATCCGCGAACCTCCACACCACCGTCATGGTCGTCGCGTCGCTGGTGATGCTGCCGCTTTCCGCCCTCTACGCCAACTTGATCACCCGCACGTTCCGCAGCCGCAAGCCCGAACCCGAACCGAGCTATCTCGACGACAAGTTGCTGGACTACCCCGAACAGGCCATCTGCGCCAGCATCCGCGAGCTGCAGCGCGTCGCCCGCATCTGCGCCAAGAGCCTGCGCCTCGCCGGCCAGACCATTCTGTTCGCCCAGACGCCGGACGACATCCACGCCATCAAGCTCAACGAGCAGGTCGTCAACGACGTCAAGGCGGCGATGAAGGAATACCTCGCCAGCCTCACCCGCCGCTACCTGTCCAAGCGGCAAGCCATCCTCATCCAGCACCTCGACCGCTGCATGAGCGACCTCGAGCGCATCGGCGACCACATCGAGACCATCTGCAACCTGTCCCTGCGCCGCCAGAAAGTGCCCGAAGCCGTGGTCGACAAGGAGTCCTTCGACACCGCCTTCCGGCTCTACGAAAACGCCCTCCATCTGTTCAAGCTGGTCATCGACTCCCTCGATCCCGACAAGGAGAACATCCAGGAAATCGCCGCGCAGATCCTGCAGGCGCGCGACGACTACATGCAGGCCAGCCTCGACACCCGCGCCATGTTCACCGAGAAGGTCGCCCAGCGCCTCATCACCCCGATCGCCGGCATTTTCTTCAGCGAATACATCGCCGCGCTCGACCGCATCGTCAAGCATTCCAAGACCATCGCGCTCGCCGAGAAGCAGCCCCAGTTCTGGATCAAGCGGACCAAGCTCGAAAAACACGTCGATCTGGCTCCCGAGCCCGCCCTCCAGAAACTCGTCGATCCCAAGGATTATCTTTCCCGGCTCCAGGCCGAGGATTATCTGTAGCGACCGGATCCGCGCTTCGCGGAGATTGACAGGATCGCGTTCCTCGCGGAGAATGGCCGCCGTCTCCGGAGGACTCTTCTATGGATGGAAGCCAACTGTTTTTTCTGATCTTCGCCGTGCTGGGCGGCTTGGCTTTGTTCATCCTCGGCATGAGCATCATGTCCGACGGGCTGCGCGTCGCGGCCGGCCCTGGATTGCGCACCCTGTTGTCCAAGGCGACCGCGAACCGCTTCGCGGGCCTGGCCCTCGGCACGTTGCTGGGATTTCTGGTCCATTCCTCCGCCGCCTCCGTCATGCTCGTCGGATTCCTCAATGCGGGCCTCATGACCCTCGCGCAGGCCGTCGCCCCGATGCTCGGCACCAATCTGGGCACCTCGCTGTCCATGCAGCTCGTGTCGTTCCGCCTGACGGACTACTGCTACGTCGGCATCGTCGCGGGCCTGGTGTTCCAGATGGCCGCGCCCAACCCGCGCGCCAAGGCCATTGGCCGCGCGCTGGTCGGGTTCGGCCTGTTGTTCCTCGGCATGAAGACCATGAGCGAAGCCATCGCGCCGCACCGCGATCTGCTCCGGCAATATCTGGCCGTCATCGATGGCGAGACCTTGTCCGGCCGGCTCCTGGGCGTCGGACTCGCCTTTGGCCTCACGGCCATCATCCAAAGCAGCGGGGCCACGATCGGCATGGCCTTCGCGCTGGCCGACGCCGGCGTCTTCGACACCCTTTGGCAAACCTATCCGATCGTCATCGGCGCCCAGATCGGCACCTGCGCCACCGCCCTGCTGGGCTCCATCGGCACCGGCATCGATTCCCGGCGCGCGGCGACCGGCAACTTGCTCACCAACGTGGTGAACGCCGGCATTTCCATCGCCTTGGCGCCCCTGTGGGTGCCGCTGTTCGCGCGCACGTCGCCCGACCTCGTGCGGCAGACCGCCAACACGCACACGCTTCTCATGATCCAGAACTGTCTGGTCTTCATGCCCATCGTCCCGCTCTACGCGATCCTGCTGCGCAAGATCGTCCCGTCCAAGGCGGCGGCGCCGGAACCGTCGCACCTCCTGCCCGGACACCTCGACTATCCCGAACAAGCCATCGCCGCCTGCCTGCGCGAATTGCGCCGCGTGGCCAAGCTCGGCCTGCACAGCCTGCGGCTGGCCGGCCAAACCATCCTCTTCTCTTCTACTCCCAAAGACGTCCAGACCATCCGCCTGAACGAACAGGCCATCAACGAAATCAAGCTGGCCATGAAGGACTATCTCGGGTCGATCGTCCGGCGACGCCTTTCCAAGCGCCAAGCCATTCTCGTCCAGCACGTCGACCGCTGCATGTCCGACCTCGAGCGCATCGGCGACCACGTCGAAACCCTGTGCAACCTGTCCTTGCGCCGGAAAAAGGCCCCCGAAGCCATCGTGGACGAAGATTCCTTCGGAAAATTCTTCCGCCTCTACGAATCCGCTTTCCACATTCTCCGGCAAATCGCCGCTTCCTTCGACCCCGACCAGGAAGACGTCGCGGAAATCGCCTCGCAGATTCTCCAGGCCCGCGACGTCCACGTGCAGGCCAGTCTCGAAGTCCGAACCTTGTTCGACGAAAAGGTCTCCCGCCGCGAAATCACTCCCTCCGCCGGCATTTTCTTCGGCGAATACGTCGCCGCGATCGACCGCATCGTCCGGCATAGCCGCAACATCGCCCTTTCCGAACAGCAACCCCAGTTCTGGATCAAACGCTCCAAGCTCGAGAAGCATATGGATCTGGCTCCGGAACCCGAGGATCTGCCGCTCGTCGATCCCCAGCACTTCCTTGCCCGGCTGCAAGACGAAGACGATTCCTAGCCGCCGGCGATTTCCTTCTCCCGAGCAGCGCGCGGAGAATGGCTTGCCTTTGGATGGCGAACAGGTGCATCGTAAAAGGTTTGCCGCGCGGGGCATGATCCGCCGGCGAGGAGTCGACGATGAGCACATATGAAATCGCCATGCTGTTGTTCCAGGTCCTGGGCGGCCTGAGCCTGTTCATCTACGGCATGCACGTCATGACCGGCAGCCTGCGCACGGCCGCCGGCAGTTCCCTGCGCACCATTCTGGCGCGCGCCACCCGCAGCCGGCCTCAAGGCGCCGTCTTCGGCACGACCGTCGGCTTCCTCGCGCATTCCGGCGCGGCCGTCGCCATGCTGGCGGGCTTCATCAACGCCGGCGTCATGACCCTCGAACAGGCCATCGCCCCCGTCTTCGGCGCCAACATCGGCACGTCCCTCTCCATGCAGCTGATTTCGTTCCACATCGCCGACTACTGCTGGGCGGCCATCGGCATCGGCTTCCTGCTCGACGCCCTGATCCCGTCCGAGCGCTGGCGCAAGCTCGGCGGCGCCCTCATCGGCTTCGGCCTGCTGTTTCTCGGCATGGACACGATTTCCTCCGGCATCGCCCCCCACAAGGACGCCCTCGCCCCCTTCCTCTCCCACATCCGCGGCGACGTCTGGACCTATCGCCTCCTCGGCGTGGCGATCTCCGCCCTGCTCACCGCCCTGCTGACCTCCTCCGGCGCGATGATCGGTCTGTGCTTCGCACTCGTCACCGCCGGCGTGTTCACCCGTTTCGACCAAGTCGCCGTCGTCGTGCTGGGCGCGCATATCGGCACCTGCATCGTGCCCATCATGGCGGCCATTCCCATGCGCATCGGCGCCTGGCGCGCCGCCATCGCCCACCTGTTCTTCAATCTGCTCAACGTCGGCCTCGCCCTGCTGGCCTGGCCGCTCGTGGTCTGGGCCTGCGAGGCCTCCTCCCCCGGCAACCTCCTCCGCCAGGCCGCCAACCTCCATACCTTCGTGATGGTGGCGGCCACGCTGCTTCTCCTGCCGTTTACCGGTCTCTTTACCCGGCTCGTTCGCTTCGCCACGCCGTCCAAGGAACCCACGCCGGCGCCGTCTTTCCTCGAGGACAAGCTGCTCGCCAAGCCCGAACAGGCCTTGGCCGCCGTCATCCGCGAACTCCGCCGCATGGCCGAAATCTGCGTCGACAGCATGCTCCTCAACGGCGAACTCATCCTGAATCCCACCCGCAAGACCTTCCGCCGGCTTCTCTCCAACGAAGACGTCATCAATGAAGTCCGCCAATCCATGGGCGACTATCTGAACCACCTCACCCAGCACTACCTCTCCCGCCGCCAAACGCTGTTCCTCCAGCACCTCGACCGTTGCATGAAGGACATCGAACGCATCGGCGACCACCTCACCCACATCGGCGAAACCTCCGTCGAGCGCTTCAAGGTCGCCGAAGCGCTCCTGCCCGAAGATCTGTTCCGCGTCTGGTTCACGTTGTTCTGCACCGCGAAGCGCGTCGTCGTCCTGATGGCCCGCTCCTTCGACCCCGACAGCGCCTCGTTCCAGAACGTCGCCCTCGAAATCCTCCGCGCACGCGACGTCTACATGATCCAGTCCATGGACGCCAAAGCCGAATTCGCCGGCGCCGCCCGCGACAAGCGCATCACGCCCGTCGGCGGCTATTATCTCGGTCGCTACATCGAAGACCTCGATCGGCTCGTCCGCCGCGCCAAATCCATCGCCTTCGCCGAACGCCAACCCGACTTCCGGGTCAAGCAGGCCAAGTACGAAAAGGACGTCCAGGAAGCGCTCGCCTACGCTCCGCAGACGCGCGTCGAACCCCGCGACTATCTGTCCCTTCTCCAAAAGGACACCCCCTTCGACGACTCCGACCTTCCCGAAGAAACCCGGCCCGTCATCCCCGCCCAATCCCCCCACCAGGCCCCGCCCGACGAGCAACCGCAGACCTGAAGCGACCTCCCGCGGTCCCGGTTTCCGGCATTCGTGTTCCACGCCGTGGAAAACCTTAACCGCTCCCCATCCCCCCGACGGGGTCGTCGGGGCTCCAAAGAAATGGGACGATCGGGCTGCTTGGAGCCGGGACGACTTCGTCCCGGTCTTCTACGGAAACCAGCTTCAGCCCTGCAGCTTCCGCCGCAGGGTTTCCGCCGCGAGCTGCGGGTTGGCTTTGCCGCGCGAGAGCTTCATCACCTGGCCGACCAGGAACATCAGCGCCGCTTCCTTGCCGCCGCGGAATTCCGCCGCGACCTTCTCGTTGGCCGCGATCGCCTGCTCCGCGAAGCCGTCGATGGCTCCCGTGTCGCTGACCTGCGCCAGGCCTTTTTCCTTCACGATCGCGGCGGGATCCCCGCCCCGGTCGAAGAGGATCTGGAAGACTTCCTTCGCCGCCGGCATGTTGATCGTCTTGGCGTCCACCAGGGCGATCAGCGCCGCCAGCGCCTCGGGCGCGATCTTCGCGTCGGCGATGGTCTCGCCCTTTTCGCCCAGCGCGCGCAACAGCTCGCCCATGACCCAGTTGGAGACGGCCTTGACGTTCTTCGACTTCTGCGCCGCCGCCTCGAAGTAGCCGGCGATGGCCGGATCCGCCGTCAGCACGCCCGCATCGTATTCCGGCAAGCCGTAATCCCGGATGAACCGCGCGCGCTTGATCGCCGGCAGTTCCGGCAGTTCCTTGCGCCAGGCTTCGACCGTCGCCGCGTCCAGCACGACCGGCGGCAGATCGGGCTCCGGGAAGTAGCGGTAGTCGTGGGCGTATTCCTTCGAGCGCATCGACAGGGTCGCGCCCGCCACGTCGTCCCAGCGCCGCGTTTCCTGCACCAGCTTGCCGCCCTTGCGCAGGGTTTCCATCTGCCGCTCCAGCTCGTATTCCAGCGCGCGGTGGATGCCCTTGAAGGTGTTCATGTTCTTGATTTCGCACTTCACGCCGAGCTGGTCCGTGCCGACCGGCCGGACCGACGAATTCACGTCGCAGCGCACATGCCCCAGTTCCAGGTTGCAGTCGCTGATGCCCGCGTAGACCAGCATCTCCTTCAGCGCCGTCAGGAACGCGATCGCTTCGTCCGGGCTGGACATGTCCGGTTCCGTCACCAGTTCCATCAACGGCGTGCTGGCGCGGTTGTAGTCGATCTCCGAGGAGTTTTCCAGATGCGTGATCTTCGCGGCGTCCTCTTCCTGGTGGATGTGGTTCACCCGGATGGTCTTCTTCTGGCCGCCGACCTCGATCTCCACGGACCCGCCGATGCACAGCGGGGCCG
>ERZ1645187.2347-NODE-2347-length-16748-cov-117.747199_pt1 | contig 16748 bp, 13 predicted proteins | sample MGYA00575352_ERZ1645187 | MGnify/ENA primary metagenome ERZ1645187 (study PRJEB40837, sample SAMN11349314) | freshwater sediment metagenome | isolation source: river sediment | host: Sediment | place: India: Wazaribad , New Delhi | collected 2017-02-21 ... | reverse complement strand
GCCATGGCGAGGAAGCTCTTGACGATGCGGCCGCAGCGATCGGCGGCGGCGCGGATGCGTTCGGCGCGGCGCTTGGTTCCCTCGTCGCCGGCCTTGTCGACGAGCAGCGTCGCCTGGGCGATGACGATCGCCAGGGGGTTGTTGAGCTCGTGGGCGACGGAGGCGAGCAGCGAGCCCATGGCCGTCAGTTTCTCGACCTGATGCAGGCGGTTGCGGCCGTCCTCGATCTCCAGAGCCAGCCGCTTCTGTTCGCGCAGGTCGCGGATGTGGGAGGTGAAGAGGCGCTGGCCGCCGCGGCTGACGTCGGTGACGGTCAGTTCCACCGGTAGTTCGACGCCGTTCGCGTCGACGGCGGCGACCTCGATGCGCCGGCCGACGACCCGCGCCTGTCCGGTGCTCAGGTAGCGCGCCATGCCGTCGCGATGGGCCTCGCGCATCGACGGTGGGATGATCAGTTCGCAGATCGGCCGGCCGACCACCTCGGCGGAGCGGCGGCCGAACATCGCCTCGGCGGCGGGGTTGAATTCGCGGGTGATGCCCTGCTCGTCGATGACGACGATGCCGTCGAGGGCGGATTCGACGATCGAGCGGTGCAGCGCCTCGCTGGCGGCGAGTGCCTCGACACTCGCGGCGGCCTCGGATTCGGCGTTCTTCAGCTCGGTGAGGTCGCGGGTGAAGGTGAGGAAGCCGGCCGGTCCGTCGCCCGATCCGGCATAGGGCAGGATCGACACCTGGAGATGGCGCCGGCCGTGATGGACGTAGTCGATCCATCCCTCCCAGCGGGCGATCTCGCCGGAGCGGATGCGCGGGGCGAGGCCGACGTATTGTTGCTCGACCTCGGGCCCGAGCACGTCGGCGACGCGGCGCCCGACCAGCCGGTCGAGCGACAGGCCGACGAAGGCGAGGAACTCGCGGTTGGCGTCGCGGTAGACGTAGGAGGCGTCGACGTAGACGGCGCGCAGCGGCACGCCGTCGATCATCGCCCGCATCTGGCGGATCCGATCGGCCTGCTCGGCATAGGAAGCGGCGATGCGGTCGCGCAGGCCCGACCAGGCGAGCGGCACCTCGGGGGCCTCGGGCGTCGCGCCGTCGCGATGGCCGCGCGCCCCGAATTCGGCGAGCGCCACCGCCGGGCGGACGAACTTGCGGCCGAAGAGCAGGGCGAAGGCGGCGAAGGTGGCGAGGATGCCGATGAGCAGGGCGGCATGCGGCCACATCTCGGACGCCATCGCCGCCGCGGTCGCACTCGCCGGGATGGTCATCACCATCCGCCACGGTGTCCCCTGGATCGGCACCGAGGAGACCAGCACGTTGCCGGCCTTGCGGAAATTCCCCTGTGTGGGCGCCGTCGGCACGGCGCCGAGGAGGGCGGCGGCGCGGGTCGGCTCGGTGGCGGTGGGGGAGAGGCCGCGGTCGGCGGCGACGACGTTGTCGGCCTGATCGACCAGCACCACCTGACCGGCGGTCGCCGGGAAGCTCGCCAGATAGCTCGACAGATGCGAGAGCAGCACGTCGGTGCCGACCATGCCGAGGAAGGTGTCGCCGTTCCACACCGGGCTGCCGTGGGTGACCATCAGTCCGGCGCCGCCGGCGTCGAGATAGACCGGCGTCCAATAGGCTTCGCGCTTCGGGTTCAGCGAGGCGCCGGCCATGCGGAACAGGTCGTAGTCGAAATAGCCGTCGAAGGTCTTCACCGGATCGGCACCCTCGATGAACTCGCCGACGAAGGCCCAGGGGAAGATCGAGACGAAGGCCTTGGAGGCCGAGAAATAGTAGCTCCAGCGCAGGTGCGTCTGCGCCGCGTGAGTGGCGTGCGACAGGGCGAAGATCGGCTCGATCGCCGTCACCTCCCGCGCCGCATCGGCTGTCAGGCGTCCGGGTGGCGAGATGACGATGCCGGCGTCGGCGCGCGGCTCGCGGGACGAATCGATCCAGTCGAGTTGGCCCGCGTAGGGCGGCAGCTCGGCGCGGCGGGCCAGCCGCGTCTCGACCAGCCGGCGCATCACCCCGACGTGGGTGCGCACCCCGGTGACCAGTTGCTCGAGCCCGCTGCGGCGCACTTGCTGCGCTTCGAGATGGCGGGAGAGGATGTCGAGCGTGGTGCGCTCATAGGTCCTCAGACCGACGGCGAGCAGAAGCAGGACGAGCGGCACACCCGCGCCGACGAGCAGCAACAGGAAGTGGTGTCTCAGTCCGCGGCTGCCCTCGCCGCTCTCCGCGCTCTCGCTCATCCCCACCGGCCCCCGCCCCGTTCGGCGGAAGCCTAGCGGCTCCCGGCGATCTCGCCAACCACCCCGCGCACTTCGCCGTTTCACCACACGGGGCGCTGTGGGGCGTCGATCGTCGGGCGGGCGGCGGCGGCTCGGGCGGCCGCGCTCGCCTCGGCGGCGGCATCGATCATGACGTCGGCCAGCGTGGTATAGGCGCGTCCCCAGGCGGTGCGGCTGCGTTCGCCGAAGCCGGTGACGGTCTCCTCGAGCGTGGCGAGGATCGCTTCGCCGACCAGAGCGTAGTGGGTGGCGTCGACGCCGTAGTCGCCGTGACGGCGGCCGAGGGCGCGCAGCGTATCGATCATGGCGTCGAGCCGATCGAGACCGGCGACGACCAGGGCGAGCGCCTGGGTGAGCTTCTTGCGTTGAGGCGCCAGATCCGCGGGGAAGAGGCGGCGCAGCGTCGGATCGAGGGCGAAGAGGCGCTCGTAGAAGCGGGCGGCGAAGGCGTCGGCCACGGGGGCGACGAAGGCGAAGTCGGCGCGGATGGCGGCGATGTCGACGGGGGTCATGGGCGGGATCCTCGGGAAGGAAGGGGACGTCGTGACGACCCACCTTCGCCTCCCGACGGTTCGCTCCTTCCCCGCTCGGTCGACGCGACGTTTCGATTGTTTCGCCGCTCAGCCGGCGTCGCCGACGAAGACGTAGCCCTCGCCCCGCACGGTGCGGACGAAGCGGGGGCGATCGGGCTCCGGCTCGATCTTGCGGCGCAGGCGGGTGATGCGGATGTCGATGCGCCGGTCGTCCTCGCCGGCGCTCTCCTCGCCGCGACCGAGTTCGGCGATCTGGGTGCGGGAGAGGACGCGATTGGGCCGGGTGGCGAGGATCTCGAGCAGGTCGTATTCGAGCGGCGTCAGATCGGCGGGGCGTCCGTCGGCGGCGAGCAGGCGGCGGCCGTCGAGATCGAGCGTCCAGCCGCCGAAGACGACGGTCCGGCCGGCGGCACGGGCGACGATCGGGGCACCGCCCGAAGAGGTCTGCGGCCGCACTTCGAGGCGCCGCAGCAGCGAACGGATGCGGGCGAGCAGCTCGCGCAGCTCGTAGGGCTTCACCAGATAGTCGTCGGCGCCGAGTTCGAGGCCGACGATGCGGTCGATCGGCTGGCCGGCGGCGGTGGCGAAGATGATGCCGACGTCGCCGCGGCGGCGCAGCCAGCGGGCGAGCGACAGGCCGTCCTCCCCCGGCATCGCCACGTCGAGGACGACGACGTCGATCGGGGTCGACTCCGCCAGCGCCCGGAAGGCGGCGGCGTCGGCGGCCTCGACGACGTCGAAGCCCTTGCCCTGCAGATATTCGACGACGGCCTCGCGCAGGTGTTCCTCGTCGTCGACCACGGCGATCGTTGTGGACATCGGTCGGTTTCCATACTCTCGTGCGGCGTGGCGCCGCAGTGATTGAACCATGGGGCGAGCGCCTTTCCCACTCTCCTCGCGTCGGAGACCGGTGATGACGTCGGCTGCCCGCCTGTTGATCGTCGACGACGAGCGCGATCTCGCCGAGGCCTTCGCCGAATATCTCGGCGATCTCGGCCACGACGTCGCGATCGCCGGATCGGCGTGGGAACTCGAGGCGGCGCTGGCGCGCGGCGCCGTCGACCTCGTGGTGTTGGATCTCGATCTGCCCGGCCGCTCCGGCCTCGATCTCCTGCGCGACGGCGTCTTTCCCGAAGAGACGGCGATCGTCGTCCTCACCGGCAATCCCGACCGTATCGACCGGGTGGTCGGGCTCGAACTCGGCGCCGACGACTACGTGCAGAAGCCGGTCGACCCGCGCGAGCTCGCGGCCCGAATCGGCGGCGTGTTGCGGCGTCGGCTGGGGCGGCGGCGGCCGCTGGTGGTGTTCGAGACGGTCAGCGTCGATCTCACCGCGGCGCGGCTGTTGCGCGCCGACGGTCCGAGCGACCGGCTGTCGCCGGGCGAGATCTCGCTGATCCGGGCCTTCGCCGAGAACCCGGGCCGGGTCCTCGGACGCGAAGAGCTGATCGGGATGGCCCCGGCGGAGGACGCCGACGCCTTCGATCGGTCGATCGATTCGCGCATCGCCCGCCTACGGCGCAAGCTCGGCACCGAGGCGATCCGCACGGTGCGCGGCTTCGGCTACGTCTTCGATCCGCCGCAACCCGGCTGAGCGGCGGGTCGATCAGGCGGCGCCGCGGGTGCGACGCGGCGCGGGAGGCGTCGCGGTCTCGACCGCCGCGGCGGGGCGGCGCAGGTCGATGACGCGCACCGCGCCGGGGTTCGGCCACAGCGGGGCGGCGATCGGCGCGGCGGCGGAAGACTTCACCCGCGGCGCGTCTGTCGCCCCGACGCGGGCGGCGTCGTTCTCGGCGAGGGCGACGAGGAACTGGACCGCGAAGGCGGTCAGGGCGCTGGTGACGAATGCGGCACGAAAGGACTTGGACATCTTCGCCTCCTGGGCAGGGGCGGCCGCGTTCGACCGCCCGTTCGATGTCCCCTTTGTCGCCGCCGTCCGTTTCCTCCGTTTCGCGGCGCGTCGGGCGTCGTGTTGCGAGTGTTTCACTCGCCGTGCTCGCACGCGACGCCGCGCACCTCGGTGCGCCCCGAACGGCGCCACTCGGCCATCGCCGTCTTCACCGCGAGGTCGACCAGACAGCGGTATTCGTCGACCCGGTCGGGATCGGCGGTGACGACCCGGGCGTCGACGGTGAAGCCGTCGGTGGTCGACTTGCGGGGAAAGCCCTCGTTGGGGGCGAAGGTGACGGCGACGCGGCGATCATGACGCCAGCGGCGGGATTCGCCCGAGCCGAGCCACGATCCGTGGTCCGAGGAGGTCTCCACGGAGACCACCCATTCGGCCCCGGGGCCCTTGGCGTTGACCAAGCCGGCGCGATCGAGGGCGTCGACCAGCGGCGGGACGAGGTAGCGCGCGAGGCCGCTGGCGATCTGCGGCTGGGTCATCATCACGACGTAGGAGCGGCCGACCGGCGCACCCGCCGCCTCGGCGCGACCGGCGAGCGGCAGAGCAAGGAGACCGGCGAGGCCGGCGAGGCCGGCGAGCAGCACGCCGCAGTGGCGAGCGGCACGGAGCGGGGAAGACGGACGCGCGTATGCGGACATGGAGAACCCTCCGGAGGTCGATGGAACGTCCACCGAGCTTCGGAGGGGATTGTTTCAGGGCGATGCCGCGACGGCGGGGGAGAGCGGGGAGATCGCCCTCCCCGCCCCGTCCGCCGTGATCACTTCGCCTTGCCGAAATAGGCGGCGAAATACTGCTGGGTCTTCGACGACTGATCGGCGGCGAGGAGCCCGGCCTTGGACAACTCGGCGCGGATGTCGCCGTACATCCGGTCGGACGCGGCGCGGTCGGCGACGCGGCCGGTGAAGGCCAGTTCGACCAGGGCCTTGTCGGTCGGCGGGAAGAACCACACCGCGACCCCGGCCTCGAGCCCGGCCTTGGCGAGATCGGCCGCCGCCGCGTGTTTCAGTTTGGCGTCGGCGGAATACATGGTGGCGACGCCGGGGATCTCGACGGCGGGGGCGGCGGCCACGGCCGGACCGATCTGCCTCATCAGATCCGGGCACTTGGCGCCGATGAACGCCCACAGTTTGGGCGGCGTCCAGGCCGCCGGCTTCACGTCGAACTCCTCGTCCTTGAACTTGATGTCCGAGGAGATCGAGTAGTCGGGCGTGCCGAACCAGTCCATCTCGTACTTCTTGGCCGAGCAGGGCGCGAGGTCGAGGAGCGCATCGGGGGCGCTCGCCCTCGCCTTGACGGTGATCTGACCCTGGCGGACGCGGACGATGAGGTTCTTCTTCTCGAGGTCGTGGCCGCGGCTGTCGACGTAGATGCCGGGCTTCGGCTTCTTCAGCGCGCCGACCTCGGCGACCGGGGCGAGCGCGGCGACCACCGCCTTGTCGTAGACGGCGGCGAGGTCGGCCTCCTTCATCGCCGGCACGGCGATCATGAAGTGATACTCGACGGTCTGATCCGGGCGGGCGAAGGCCGCGGCGAGGCCGGAGGTGGAGACCACCGGGGCGGCCTGGGCGAGGGCCGGCGCGGCGGCGGCGGCGAGCGCCGAAGTGGCGACGAGGGCGGCGAAGAGCGTGCGAGTGACGGTACGCATGGCATGTCCCTCCGAGGACGACGAAGCCGGGAGCGGTGCGGCGGCGCGCGGACGTCGAGGCAGGGCGGCGCGCGGCGTCATGGTCCGACCGTTTCCGGGGCGACCGCCGCGGCGGGCTGCTTCGGCTCGGGAAGACCGAGCAGCTTCGGCAGGATCTCGCGATAGCGGCGGGCGTGGTTGCGATAGAAGGCGAAGGCCCGTTTCGACGACGGACCGAAGGCGTCGCCACCGAGCAGCGCGGCGATCGCCCCGCGTTCGGTGAGCAGGTTCTGCGCCGCGAGCACGAAGGCGCGATCCTCCGGTTGCAGGCCGCGGGCGTAGAGGCGCAGCGACTGCGGCGCCAGCGGCTGGTTGAAGTGGAAGTACATCAGGTCGAGGGCGTGGACGGCCATCTCCTCGGCGATGCGCCGCACCTCGGGGCGCGGCGAGGCGAAGAGCGCGTGCGGCCGGCGCAGGAGATCGGTCGCGGGCACTTCGGGGAAGCACAGTTCCAGCGCCGCCTGCCGATCGAACAGCCCCGACATCACCTCGCCGATGTCGCGCAGCCGCAGCCGCGCCGTCGCCTGCCGGTCGAAATGGCCCTCGATGATCGCCGCGGCGGTGTCGGAGGCGGTCTTGGCGACGAGCGTCGAGGAGGCGGTGAGCCAGGCTTCGGCGTTCGGCACCTCGGCGAGACGCAGCACCCACCACAGGAGTGCGTTGTAGAGCACCGCCACCGGCGCCGCCGACAGGCTGCGGCCGAGGTTGGCGAAGGCGCCGGCCCGCGGCAGGCCGCGGTAGAGATTGTGGCTCATCAGATAGACGCCGTTCACCGCGGCGATGATCAGGAAGACCTGCACCGGATGGGTGGCGGCGGTCAGCCCCAGCCCCTTCTGCAGCAAGAGGAAGCGCACCCCGAGCTCGAGCAGCGGCACCGAGAAGCCGGTGTAGAAGAGCGATTCCGACACCCGCGTCCAACTGACGTAGTCCTGCCAGCGCAGATCGGAGTGGCCGATGGCGCCGCCGCCGGAGATCACCGCTTGGGCGATGTTGCGGCTGCCGGTGACCAGGAACCACAGCGGCGCCCCCCACACGGCGAGGAAGCCGGTCTGGGTCGCCTGGAAGGCGAGGAAGGCCGGCACGAAGCCCGCCGTGACGAAGGCGAGGTGGACGAAGAGGGTGTTGAGATGGGCGAGGCCGGGGGCGCGGCGAGGGCCTCCCCCCTGCCCGTTCGCCGCCAGCCGGTTGCCGGGAAAGACGCCGGCGCCGCCGAGCGGCAGGACGTTGCCGTTCTCGACCACGTCGAGGCTCTCGAGCGGCCCGGTCCATTCGCGGCGGGTGACGGCGAAGAGGCCGATGAAACGCTGCCACCAATAGACCAACCAAGCGAGCCGACGATGACGGGCGAGACGGGCGCGGGCGGAGATCGCCGCGTCGGTCGAGCGTTCGACCGTCTCGCGCAGGGAGAAGCGCAGCGGCAACGGCCGGCGCTCGCCGCGGGCGTAGCAGGCGCGCTGCTCGGCCACCGGCAGGGTCTCGACCACGACGAAGCCCATGCCGTGCTGACCGCCCCAGTCGGAGCGTCCGGAGGAATCGCTGCCGACGAAGGCGGAGAGCGGATGGCGGCCGTAGTGGCCGGTGATCTCGCGCATCGAGCCGAGGAGGTCGCGCAGGCAGGCGGCGTCCTCGACCGCTTCCGGGGGGGTGGCGTCGAGCGTCGCCTTGACCAGCCGCTTGAAGCGCGCCGGATTGCCGGAGTTCACCACGGCGCGCAGGTCGTTCATCGCCTGGAGGCGGGGCAACTGCTCGGGCCGGAAGGTGCGCAACTCGAAGATCTCGAGATGGGTGATCCGGCCTTTCGCGAGGTGGAGGAGTTGCAACACCTGCGAGGGCGTCAGGTTGCGGCTGTCGATCGAGGCGCGATAGTCGGTCGCCGCGGCGTCGAGACGCTCGAGGAGTTCCGCCGGGGTCTCTTTCGCCAGCCGGGGAACGTTCGCCCGCAGCCGCTCCGCCCCGTCCGCCACCGCCCGGGTCAACCAGTCGTCGAGCACCGTGGCGGGCGAGAACTGCTCCATCTCGGCGAGACGGGCGCGGACGTCGGTGACGAGGGCCGGGTCGGCGTCGGGCAGCGCCGCGGCCTCGCAGCGCCGACGCATCGCCGCGACGGTGCGGCGGTGGATGCAGTCGGCCAAATGGGCCCAGGAGGGCGCCCCGCCGACCACCACGGCCTCGATCTCCCGCATCTCGAGCGGCGCCACCGCGAGGCCGAAGCGGCGGTCGAGATCGAGGCGATAGCCGGCGTTGTAGTCGACGACGAGATCGACGAAGAGCGCGGCGCGCGCGGCATCGATCTCGCGACCCTCGGCGGTGAGCGCCCGCATCGCCGGGGTGTCGAGGAACTCGGTGAAGCCGCGCGGACCGGAGAAGCCGCGCGGCGTCCACACCAGCGTCACCCGCGTGCCGCGGAACCAGCGGTGGAAGCGGATGCCGATGCGGATCGTCACGTCCATGATCTCGGCCGCGGCGATCAGTTCGGCGGCGGCGGCAGGCGGGGCGTAGTCGTCGTAGATCACCTTCAGGGTGCGGATGCCCTTGAGCCAGGCGTCCATGATCAGGTGGGTCGGCGACTTTCGGCCGGTCGAGTGGGAATCGTGGACGTGGTAGTCGAAGGAGCGCTGGTTCCATTCCTCCGGCATCTCGAGCAGGTTGTGGCGATGCAGGAAGGCGCGGACGATGCGCGGCCGGCCGCTCGCCGCCTTGTTGAAGTCGTGGGCGAGGCCGAGCTGTTCCAGCCGGTCGCCGCGCGCCCTGAGCAGTTCCTTCATCAGTTGGATGAGCGCCCGCGCGGTGTTGAGCCGGAAGGGTGTGCGGGCCGAGGAACAGGCCTCCGCCTTCAGCGCCCCGAGGGCGACGAGCCGCTCCTGGGCGGTCGTGGGCGCGGTGTCGTCGATCAACCCCATCACCGCCCAGGCGACACGCAGCGCCTTGCTCGAGCCGAGTTCGGCGATGCCGTCGGGATGGAAGATCGGCGGGCGCGGTTCCGCCTCGCCTCGATCGCGCGCCGCGCTCATCGAGAGGTGTTCGTCGATCAGGGCGACCAGTTCGTGGTCGCGTCGGTCGAAGAAGAGGCCGGCCATCGGGGTCTCGACGGAGCGGGACGGGACCGGACGGCGGGCGCCGCCCGATCCCGTCCCGAGGGGGAGACCCGGCGGAAACCGCCGGGTCGACGATCACGGGCTCACCACAGACGGCTGTCGAAGCCCATCAGCGGCATGGCGTACTGCGCCCACAGGATGACGAGCACCCAGGCCAGCACCAGTTGCGTGAAGCCGAACTTGAACGATTCACCGTTGGAATAGTGGTCGGTCAAGTAGGAGATGTTGGCCGGCTTCGAGTTGAAGTAGAGCACGTAGACCTGATTGATCATGAAGGCCATCGGCAGGCAGAAGCCGACGATGTCCCAACCGAACTTGCGGGCGACGGCGATCATGATGGGGAACATGATGATCGTCCGGGCGGTCTTGCTCTCGCTGATGAGGGTGGTGATGCCGAAGAGGCCGCACAGCACCGCGAAGACCAGCGCCTTCATGCCGGGGGCGTTGCCGTCGATCTTCCAGGTGTCGAGCATGCCGTGGATCCACAGGCCGACGATGTCGGACTTCTCGACCACGCCGCCGAGCACGTAGGCGCCCCACGAGAACATCAGCATGTGCCAGGGGATGTCGGCGTCGTTCCACTTGATGACGCCGAGCCGCGGCAGCTTCATCACCGACGGCATGAACACCACGCAGGCGCCGCCGAGCGCCACCACCTCGGCCTTGATGCCGGTGAGGTCGCCGGTCGCCCACAGACCGAGCACGCCGAAGAAGACGATCGCCGCCTTGATCTCGTCGATGGTGATCGGACCGAGGGCGCGATACTCGCTCTCCAGCCGATCGAAACCGCCTTCGAGCGTCGGCTTGGCCTCTTCCTTGGAGATCGGGAAGATGATCCGCGTGCCGGTCCACCAGGCGATGGCGCACTGGATGACGGCGAGCGGCAACAGGGCGATCAGCCAGCGATCGTAGGAGACCGGCGAGCCGGCCTTCTCCAGCAGCGACACGGCGACGAGGTTGGCCGCCGAACCGGTCATGAAGGCGCTGGCCGAGACGTTGTTGGCGAGCAGGTTCTGCAGCACCATGTTGCGGCCGACGTTGTTGCGCTTCTCGCCGCCGGTGGCGCCGTAGATCGCCGCGATCACCATGAACAGCGGCAACAGCAGCGCCGTCTTGGCCGAGGTCGCCGAGATGAAGGCGCCGAACAGCAGATTGAGGATGATGAAGCTCCACAGCAACAGGCTGAGGTTGCCCTTCATCCTCAGCACCAGCCACAGCGACACGCGCTTGGCCAGGCCGGTTGCGACCAGCGCCGAAGCGAGGATGAAGCTGGCGATGTTCAGCACCATCACCGGTTCGCCGAGCATGGCGAAGGCGTCGCGCATCTTCATCGAGCCGGTGGCGATCGCCACGACGATGACGATGAACGAGGTGAGGTAGTTGGGGATGGTCTCGGTGATCCACAGGATCAGCGAAGCGACGAAGATGCCGAGGGCGCTGTAGCAGAGCTGCGGCACCTTCTGCGCCTCGAACAGCTCGATGCGGCCGCACCAGCGCAGATGGAAGAAGAAGAACAGGGCCACGGCGATCGGGAAGCCGTAGACCTTGAGCGTGGCGATGATCCACCCCGGTTTGATGTCCTTGAACTTCTCCAGCGAGTAGTTGCGGAGATCGAGGGGGTCGAAGGGTTGGACGGGTGTCGTCGACATGGGTGCGTTTCCCTCCGGATCGGTCCGGAGCCGCGGCGTCGGTCGGTCTAGAAGCCGACGACGCGCTTGGCGGCCAGGATGTAGTTGGTGTTGGGCAGATCGGCGATGCCGAGGGCGGCGACCGCCTTCGCCATGCCGCCGTGGTCCTCGCTCTCGCAGCAGGCGCTCTCGAGCAGCGCGCCGTTGAAGAAGACCTCGGCGAATTCGCAGACGACACCGTCGACGGTGAAGCCGTGGCGCACCTTCTCCACCGTCACCGCGGTGAGGTCGGGATGGGCGCGGACCATGTCGAGGAAGGTGTCGAAGGCGTAGGTCTCGGCTTCGAGCGGCACTTCGACCTCGAGTGCGGCGAAGATGGCGGCGAGTTCCTCGCGCTTCACGGGGAAGCGGAACTTGCCGCGGGGCTGGAAGATCTCGTAGCCGGCTTCGGTCAGGCCGACGCGGGCCTTGATGTCGAGCAGACCGTCACGGACCTTGACGTTGGCGAGGTCGGTGCGGCGCGACAGGACGTAGATCTCCGCCGGCATGCGGCGTACCTGGGAGAGGTGCGCTCCGGCGTCCCACATCTTCGCCTCGACGGTCTCGACGATGCCGTGACCGAAGACGCGGAATTCGGCGCGGGGGACGATCTTCGCGGCGTCTTCGGCGGTGGTCGCGACGTTTCGGGGGGTGTGTTCGTTCATGGCGGCCTCCGCCGCATCACTTCGCCCACTTCGAATAGGGGTGAGCGATGAGGTTGTTGTTGAAGTAGCGCGGGTCGTGGCCGACCTCCTCGCCGAGCCAGGCGGGGCGTTCGAACACCTCGTCCTCGCTCTGCAACTCGACTTCGGCGACGATCAGTCCGAGATTCTCGCCGAAGAACTCGTCGATCTCGAAGACGTGGCCGCCGACGGGAACGCGATGGCGCTTCTTCTCGATGATCGGCTGCTCGGCGAGCCCGTCGAGCATGGCGTCGCAGTCGGCGACCGGGATCTCGTATTCGTATTCGACCCGGGTCGAGCCGACGGTGAGCCCCTTGATCGTCAAGAAGGCGCGATCGCCGACGGTACGGATGCGCACGGTGCGCTCCTTGACGCTGTTGAGATAGCCCTGACGGTAGAGCGTGCCTTCGGCGAGACCTCGCCATGCGTCGCCCTTCACCAGGAACTTGCGTTCGATTTCCTTGGCCATGATCCCTTCTCCGCGAAGCCGCCACCGGCCGGCGACCGCCGCGACGGCGAAGAGAGAGCCTCTTCCCACCGTCACCGAAATGATAAGCCCGGCCCGTCAGAAGAACAAATTATATTGCTTTATCATAATCATAAGCGTTTACTTATGGGAGATCGACGAGGCGCAAGCGGGGTCGCGCGATGAATCCCAATCTTCTCCACACGTTCCTGGCGGTCGCCGAGACCGGCTCGTTCACGCGAGCGGCGCGCGAGACCTTCGTCACCCAGCCGGCGGTGAGCCAACACATCCGGGCGCTCGAGGAGCATCTCGGGGTGCGCCTCTTCGTGCGCGCCGGTCAGCGCATCCATCTGACGCCGGAGGGCGAGGAGTTGCGACGGCATGCCCGCGCCGCGATCAAGGCGATCGAGGAGGCGGAACTGGCGCTGACCGCGATGAGCGCGTTGGAGCGCGGCCGCATGCGCATCGCCGCGACGATGTTCATGGCCTATCTGCTGCCCCCGGCGCTGATGGAGTTCAAGCGCCGCCATCCCCGCGTTCAGGTCGAGGTGCGCTTCCACAATTCGGCGAAGGTGATCCAACTGGTCGAGGACGGCTCGGTCGACTTCGGCTTCGCCGGTGGTCTCGCCGATCCGTCCTCGTCGCTCAGGGCGACGCCGGTCCACATGGAACGCCTCGCCCTGGTCGCGGCGCCGGATCATCCGCTCGTCGGGCGCGGTCCGATCGAGCCGGCCGATCTCGCGCCCCACATGTTGGCGATCCGCGAGCGCGGCACCTACACCCGCCGGCGGGTGGAGGAGTGGTTCGCCGAGACCCCGCTGCCCGACTCACTGGTCGAGGTCGGTCGCATCGAGGCGGCTCTGCAACTCGCCCTCGCCGGCTGCGCCACCTTCGTGCCGGAGGGGGCGGCGCGCGCCGACGCCCAGGGCGACCGCCTCGTGGTGCTGCCGACGCGCGGGCTGGTTTCCGAGCTCGAATACGACCTCTACGTCTTCGGCGACGCCCTGCCGAGCGTCGCGGCGCGGGTGTTCCTCGAGCTCCTCGCCGAGCTGCCGGTGCTCTCCGGCGCCGAGGCGCTGCGCCGGTTGCTCGCCACCCATCGGGGCTCGACGGCGGGCGCGCGGTCCGGCCGCCGCTGAGAAGCCGCCCGGTCGATCAGGCCGTGCGGCCGGCCGTCGCCAGCGCCCGCTGCTCGGGGATGCCCATCGACAGCAGGATCGGCTCGCGGGTCTGGCGGGCCTGGAAGGCCGCCTTGTCGGCGAGGCCGCACCAATCGGCGGCGATCAGCGACTGGGCGACGGCGCCGCCGAGGGTGGTGCCGGGGCCGGTGACGACGAAGACGTCGGGCGCGAACTCGCGGGCGGCGACGGCGATCGCTCGAGTGAAGTCGTAGGTCTCCACCACCTGATGGTCGAGGGTGTAGCGCCACAGCGCCTCGAGGTCGCAGGCGCCCGGCCACCAGACGTGGCCGCGGCCGTCGATCATCGGCAGGCGCGGCTGGGCGAAGAGCGACGGCGGCAGGCGTCGCCGCCCCTCCTCCGCCACCGGCGCCTGGAGGGCGGAGTGGAAGGCGGCGTGGTTGGCCAGCCGCATCGGGAAGCGACCGTCGATCGGCGGCACGCTCGCCTCGAAGGCGGCGAGGCCGGCGGCGTCGCCGGCCAGGACCAGCATGCCGCCGAGGTCGATCGACAGGCTCAGGGTGTGTCCGGGGCGGGCGCCGATCTCGGCGACGAGGGCGAGGAGGCCGGCCTTGCGCGCCGGATCGGGGCGCCAGTCGTCGCCGACGTGCGGGTAGACGATCTGGCCGCCGATCAGCCGCTCCTGCATCAGGGCGCCCATGGTGTCGACCACCTCGAAGCCGCCGGTCGGCGAGAGGGCCCCGCCGCAGGCGAGCGTCGAGTACCAGCCCATCGAATTGCCGGTGACGGCGACGACATGGAGATCGTCGCCGATGGCGGTGAAGTCGCCGAGGGTGGCGGCGTAGATCAGGCTCGAGGCGTTGTCGCCGCGGGTGTGGGTGGAGATCGAGTAGGTCGCCGCCCCGTCGAGGTCGGAGAGCGACACGCGGCCGGCGGCGCGACGACGGGCGTCGAAGTCGGCGAGCAGCGCCCGATCGGTGAAGTGGCGGCCGAGCCAGCCGAGCTCGGTCTTGTTGTAGGTGCCCCGTCCCGGGCAGACCACCACGGCCGTCTTCATGCTTCGTCCTCGATCATGCGCTTCGCCATGGCATGGATGCCGTCGGCGGACGGCATGGTCGCCGCATAGGCCGGGCCGGTGGCGATGAAACTGTCGGTGGCGGTGAGCCGCTCGACCGGGAGGTCGGTGCGCTCGACCAGGACCGCCATCAGCGCCTCGGCGAGGCCGCCGGAATGGCGGGTCTCGTCGACGACCAGCACCCGCTTCGCCCCGGCGACCGCCGCGACCAGCGCCTCGGCCGGGAGCGGCGACAGCCAGCGCAGGTCGATCACCCGCACCCGGTGCCCCTCCGCCTCCAGCCGGGCGGCGGCTTGGCGCGACAGGTAGTAGCCGTTGGCGAAGGAGACGATCGCCAGATCCTCGCCGTCGCCGTGGACACCGACCTCGCCGAGGCGGATCGTTCGGCCGCGCTCGGGATAGACGGTCATCCAACCGGCGTCCTTGTCCTCGTGGAGGTCGCGCATCGGATAGAGGGCGATCGGCTCGAGGAAGGCGACGACGCGCTGTTCCTCGCGGGCGAGGCGGACGCATTCGCGCAGCATCATCGCCGCGTCCGCGCCGTTCGACGGGCAGGCGAGGACGACGCCGGGGATGTCGCGCAGCACCGCCACGGAGTTGTCGTTGTGGAAGTGGCCGCCGAAGCCCTTCTGATAGCCGAGCCCGGCGATGCGGACGACCATCGGGTTGGTGAACTGGCCGTCGGAAAAGAAGGAGAGCGTCGCCGCCTCGCCGCGGATCTGATCCTCGGCATTGTGGAAATAGGCGAGGAACTGGATCTCCGGCAACGGCACGAAACCGTTCTGCGCCATGCCGATCGCCAGCCCGAGGATCGACTGCTCGTCGAGCAGGGTGTCGATCATCCGGTCGGGGCCGAAGCGGGCCGAGAGCTTCTGGGTGACGCCGTAGACGCCGCCCTTGCGGCCGACGTCCTCGCCCATCATGACGATCTCGCCGTGATCGAGCATCAGGTCGGTGAGCGCCCAGTTGAGGATGCGGCTCATCGGCTGCGGCTGGTCCATCTGGCGCAGATCGCTGTCGAAGACCGCGGCGCGGGCCTCGGCGCTCGGGCCGTTGACCGCTCGGCAGGGGCGCGGCGGCGGGATCAGCGAGGCCATGACCTCGTGCGCCGACTGCAGGCGCGGCCGCTCGACGGCGCGGGCGGCGACGCGGCTCACCCGGTCGGCCGTCTCGGTGTAGATCGCCAGAGCCTCCGCGGGCGTCGCCACGCCGGCCTCGGCGAGCTGGCGGGCCATGTGGAGCAGCGGATCGTTGGCCTCGTCGGCCTCGACCTCGGCCTTGGTCATGTAGACGGTCTGCACGTCGGCGCCGGCGTGGCCGTAGAGGCGGACGGTGCGGACGTGCAGGAAGGCCGGCTTGCGGCGGCGGCGGACGAAGTCGGCCGCCTCGCTCGCCACGAGGAAGGTGTCGTAGACGTCGAGCCCGTCGGCGGAGAAATAGGCGAGGCCCGGGCGGTTCTCGAAGGAGGCGCGGATCCAGCCCTTCGGCGTCTTGGTCGAGATGCCGATGCCGTTGTCCTCGCAGACGAAGAGCAACGGCAGCGGCACCGACTGGAAAGAGGTCCAGCAGGCGGTGTTGATCGCCCCTTGCGCGGTCGAATGGTTGGCCGAGGCGTCGCCGAAACTGCACATCACCAGGGCGTCGTCGGCGAGCACCCGGTGCTCGGGCGGATGCCGCCGCGCCGTGCCGATCGAATAGGCGGCACCGACCGCCTTGGGCAGATGCGAGGCGATGGTCGAGGTCTGCGGCGGGATGAACAGCGCCTTGGAGCCCAGCACCTTGTGGCGCCCGCCGGAGATCGGATCCTCCGACGAGGCAGCGAAGGAGAGCAGCATGTCCCAGGTGATCGACTGGCCGGGGACCTGCCCCGACCGGGCGATCTGGAAGGCGGCGTCGCGGTAGTGGAGGAAGGCCATGTCGGTGGGCCGCAGCGCCAGCGCCAGCGCCGCGAGCCCCTCGTGGCCGGACGAGCCGATCGTGTAGAAGCCCTTCCCCGCCCGCTGCATCGCCCGCGAGGTGCGGTCGAGCGCCCGGCTGAGGCAGGCGGCGCGGAAGGCCGCCATCGCTTCGGTCGGGCCGAGCGGTCCGGCCGGCGGGGCGCCGGCGGGGAAGTCGCCGGCGGCGACGCGGGTGAGGAAGTTCTCGTGGACGATGTCGGCCCGATCCATGGGGGTTCCTCAGAAGAAGGCCTGCAACCCGGTCTGGGCGCGGCCGAGGATGAGGGCGTGGA
>ERZ1645187.2346-NODE-2346-length-16750-cov-15.721713_pt1 | contig 16750 bp, 13 predicted proteins | sample MGYA00575352_ERZ1645187 | MGnify/ENA primary metagenome ERZ1645187 (study PRJEB40837, sample SAMN11349314) | freshwater sediment metagenome | isolation source: river sediment | host: Sediment | place: India: Wazaribad , New Delhi | collected 2017-02-21 ... | reverse complement strand
TGCGCTCAGGCCTTGGGGGCGCAGGCGGTGGTGACGACGGTCAGTTGCAATACGGCGCTGGAGTTGTCCGGTGCCTTTGCTACGGTGCGCCGCACTCGCATTGGTTCGCCTTACGTCATCGCCGGTATCGAGGCACTGATCGCGGTTGGCGAGCAGTCGGTGGTTGGTTTCGAGCCTAATGGCGGTTTTCTCGTCGGTACACCTCTTGCGACCGCTGACGGGGTGTTGTCGCCCTTGATGACCCGCGATGCGGTGTTGCCGATCCTGTGTTTGCTCCATGCTGCTCGCAGCAGGGGGCAGCCGGTTTCGGCGCTGGCTCAAGGCTTGCCGCCGCGCTATACAGCGAGCGACCGCTTGCAGAGCTTCCCGACCGCAATCAGTCAGCGCCTGTTGGCTGAATTGGCTGATTCGAACCTTGCGCTTTCAGCGCTGCTCAGTGGGATTGGTGAACCTGCGTCGCTTGATCAGACGGATGGCCTCCGGGTTACGCTGACCAACGGCGAGATCGTCCATTTTCGCCCATCTGGCAATGCGCCCGAGCTGCGCTGCTACGCCGAAGCGACAACACAGGCGCGGGCTGGGGAACTGGTGCAGTTGGGATTGCAACGGCTATCGGCGCACGCTGGATAACACAGCATCGCACTACCGGAGTACGTTTTTGTTATTTTCTGTGGAGCTCAACTCCTCTATCGTTGAGCCCATTGCCAATTTTTGATCATTTTTCCGGTTGACCGCAGCCGGTGTGTTCAGCAAGGGCTGATGGAGCTTCCTTGTCTCCGAAAACCAGTCAACATACATCCCGTTCGGGGTTTCCCACCGTCTTGAAAACCCGGGCGTGATTCCGCTGGAGATGATCGAGGTGCAGTCCGGCAGCTATCTGGGCGAGGATGATATCGTAAGGTTCGAGGATACCTATGGGCGGGCTTGAGCATCGGGGAATCCCTGACCGTGTCTGAACCCCCGAAATTCCGGATTTTTCCGAACCCCGGATTTCAGGCAGAATCCTGAGTATCACATTTCAATAGACGCCGGCAGCGCTGGCGCGACGGGGGCTTCATGATTCTGGTGACAGGTGGCGCGGGCTATATCGGCTCGCATACGGTGGTCGAGTTGCTGAACGGCAACCACGATGTGCTGATACTCGATAACTTCAGCAACAGTTCGCCCAAGGTGTTGGAGCGCATCGAGCAGATTTGTGGCAGGCGGGCGAAGCTGATCGACGGGGACATTCGTGACGCCGATACGCTGGACCGGATTTTTTCTGCCTATTCGATCAAGTCAGTCATTCATTTTGCCGGTCTGAAGGCCGTCGGCGAGTCGGTGTCGTTGCCGATGAGCTATTACGACAACAATGTGGTTGGTTCGCTGCGGCTGTTCGAGGCGATGGCACGCGCCGAGGTGTTCCGGCTCGTGTTCAGTTCATCGGCCACGGTTTACGGCGATCCCAAGGTGGTACCCATCGATGAGTCGGCCGAACTGCAGGCAACCAACCCTTACGGGCGCACCAAGCTGCACATCGAGGAGATGTTGCGGGATATCGGTGCCTCTGATCCGCGCTGGCGTGTGGCCTTGCTGCGTTATTTCAACCCGGTTGGGGCGCACGAGAGCGGCCTGATCGGCGAAGACCCACAGGGCATTCCCAATAACCTGATGCCCTTTGTCGCGCAGGTGGCAGTTGGCCGTCGGGCGGAACTCAGCGTCTTTGGCGGCGATTACCCGACATCTGATGGCAGCGGCGTTCGTGATTACATTCATGTCGTTGACCTCGCCCGTGGTCACCTGGCGGCACTGGCGGCGCTGGATCGCGAGGCTGGCGTGTTCCCGGTCAATCTTGGCACGGGGCGCGGCTACAGCGTTCTCGAGGTGGTCAAGGCGTTCGTACGCGCAAGCGGAAAAGCGGTGCCTTATCGTATCGTTGATCGCCGGCCGGGCGATGTTGCCGCGTGTTTTGCCAACCCGATACGTGCTGAGCAGGTGCTGGGCTGGCGGGCAGAACGGGATATCGACACGATGTGCGTCGATGCCTGGCGTTGGCAATCCACCAATCCGATGGGCTACGCCGACTGACCGAGTCCAGGTCAGGGGCGTCCGGGATGAACCCGTCCGACCAAGCTGCCGTCCGCTTGCTGGAGACTTTGCGTGCCAGCAAGGTTTTCGGGCAGCTGGCTGAGCCGGTTTTGCTCGACCTAGCTGCGGCGCTCAATCTGCTCTCTTTTGAAGGTGGTCATCAGCTGCTGAAGGAGGGTGAGGTCGCGGACAGCATGATCATCGTGATCAGTGGCCGCCTGCGTGTCTCCCGTCAGGATCCGGTTGCCGGATTGTGTTTGTATAACGAGGTCTGCCCGGGTGAAACGGTCGGTGAGACCGGCTTGCTGTTGCAGCAACGACGTTTTGCTGACGTCACGGCGGTGCGGGACTCGACCGTCGCCTTCCTCTATCGCGGCGCCTTCGAGCAGCTCTTGCAACGTCATCCGGTCGCTTTGAACCGGGTGTTCGCTCAGGCGCTATACCACCAACTACGCCACACGCCGCAGGTAGCCGAGCAGCGACGAGCGCAGACGTTCGCGCTGATTCCGCTGAACGCGGGTGTGGCGACCGAGGAAGCCTGTACGGCACTGGTCGAGGCGCTGCAGACGTTTGGCAAGGCTTTGCGGGTGCCGATGATTCAGCAGGCACCGGAAAGTTTTGATGCGCTTGAGCATCAATTTGACTATCTGATTTTTGAGGGATCTGCGGAAGATACGGCAGAGACCCGTCGGGCCTTTCGTCAGGCGGATCAGGTGATCTTTGTCGCGAATGCCGGAGACAGTCGCGATCCATCAGAGTTTGAACGTGCGCTGGCGGATGAGGCCGGATTTGCCATGAAGCGCAAACACTTGTTACTGGTGCATGCATCTGACGCTACCGTGCCAGATGCACCACCGCCCTGGCTTGGGCCGCGAGATGTTGAACGTCTGTACCCGGTACGCAGTGGGCGTGACCGGGATTTTGCGCGGCTGGCAAGGTTCCTGACGAGTCGTGCCGTGGGTGTGGTGCTGGGCGGTGGCGGGGCGCGCGGATTCTCACATCTTGGTGTGTTGCAGGCCTTTGAAGAGCTTGGCGTGCCGGTCGATTTGATCGGCGGCAACAGCATGGGCGCGTTGATAGGCGCGCAGTATGCGAGCGCTGTGCCACTTGATGAAATCCTCGAACGCACACGTCGTTTTGCGATGGGCGGTGAAAGGCCGACGCTACCGCTGATTTCGCTGCTTTCCGGGCAGCGAATCTCGCGCGATCTGCGCCGCATGTTCGGTGAGCAGACCATCGAGCAGCTCTGGCGTCCTTTTTTTGCGGCGGCCTGCAACCTCAGCCGGGTCGAAACCACGGTGCTCGACAGCGGCCCCTTGTGGCGCGCGGTGCTGGCGAGTAATTCGCCGGCGGGTTTGTTGCCGCCAGTAGTGCACCAGGGGGATTTGCTGGTGGATGGGGCGATCCTCGACAATGTGCCGATCAGCCCGATGCGCGCGCGACTGGGGACGCCACTCGAGCAGCGACGCGGCAACGGGACGGTGATCGCGATTGATGTCGATGTCGGTGGCGCCTTGGGTGTGGCGCCGGAGGTGCAGCGTTTATCGGTGATGAAGACGCTGAAGTCCTATTTCTCCGATGATCAGCAGTCGCCGTCGATCGGCGCCATTCTCTATCGTGCTGGGCATATCGGCGGCCTGCATCAACGCAGCCGAACCAAGGCACAGGCGGATCATTATCTGGCGCCGCCGGTGACGGAGTTTCCGATCATGGCTTACCGGCGTGCCGAAGAAATTGTCGAAATCGGATACCGCCACGCCTTGCAGCAGATCGCTGAATGGCCGCATTTGCCGGGACAGGTCTGATGCCCGAACTGCTGCCGTTTTCGCTCAGTCAGCAGGAGGTGTGGCTGGATCAGCGAACCTGGCCCGGTAGCACGCACCTCAATATTGGCGGTGCCGGGTTTATCGATGGCAAGTTTGATTTGGGCGTGTTTCGTCAGGCATTCCAGACACTGATCGAAGAGTGCGAGGCGCTTCGCCTGGTGCCGCGTCTGGAAGAGGGGGGGCAGTGGCTGTTGCCTGCCTACACCCCGGATCTGCCAGTGATCCAGATGCCGCCGAGCGACGACCCGCGGGCGGCGATGCAGGCGTGGTGGCAGGCGTGGATGAAAACGCCGTATCTGTTTGACGGCAAGACACCACCCTGGCGATTTGCTTTGCTGCGTCATTCGGATGAACTCCATGGCCTGAGCATCCAGTTTCACCATCTGATCATGGATGGTTGGGGTACGTCACGCATCATGCAGCGCTGGGCGGTGCTCTACAACGCGCTGGCCGAAGGGGCACCGATTCCGGAGAGTGGCGATCCGGGCTATCGCCGCTATATCGAGGAGTCGCTGGATTATCGTCAGTCCGCTGCATTCGAAAAGGATCAAGCTTTCTGGCAGGCGCAGTTGCCGGCTTTGCCCACCCCGCTATTCGAGACGCGCTACCGGCAGCCGTCTTCGCTGAGTTTGCCTGAGGCGCATAACGGCACTGTTGGTTTGGCACGCAGCGCTTACGACCGCATTGGCATGGCCGCAGCCGGACAGGGGATGACACTGTTCTCATATCTGGTGGCCGTCCTGGCGGTGTATTTTCATCGGACGACCGGGCGTCGCGACATCGTCATTGCGCTGCCCTCGCTTAACCGCTCCGGAAAGCGTTTTCTCGCCACGCCCGGCATGTTCGTGGGTGTCTTTCCGCTGGTGTTGCGCATCGATGCGCAGAACTCGGTGGCTCAACTGCTGGCACAAGTACAAAGCGCGCTAAAGGCCAGTATCCGCTACCAGCGCTATCCACTCAGCGAACTGGGGCGTCAACTGGGTACCCTCCGTCAACGTCGTGACAGTCTGTTTGACATCCTGTTTTCTTTTGAGCGTCAGGATTACAAGCTGCATTTCGGTGAGGGGAGTTCGGCCGGGGCGCGGCAGACCTTCTCCGGATTGGCCCGGTATCCGCTCGGACTGACGCTCTGCGAATTTCAGGCGGTGCAGGATCAGGATGTCGAACTGACCCTGGAGGCGCACCCGGCTTATTTCGCGGCGGACGAAGTCGGCCTGATCGGCAAGCGCATTTGGCATCTGGCGCAAACGATGCTTGATAATCCAGAGGCCGCTTTGGCGACGCTGGACATTGTGCCGCCTGACGAGCGTCAGCATTTGCTTCTCGGGATTCAGCCCGCGATTGAAGAAGGTGCCTACCTGACCGACGCCCACGGTAAACCCGGAAAACAGCCCTATATTCGGCATTTCATTGCGCAGGCAAAACGCGCACCAGAGGCCGTGGCGGTGGTCTGGGATGGCGGTGAACTGAACTATGGACAGTTGCTGAGCCGGGCCTGTCATCTGGCGACTCAATTGCGCGCGCGGGGTGTTGCATGCGACCGTATCGTGGCAGTGGCTATGGTGCGCTCGGTCGATCAATTGGTTGCCCTTCTGGCAGTCAATCTTGCTGGGGGGGCATTCCTGCCCCTTGACCCGGATGCACCAGTGGCACGACTTGCGCTCATTCTCGATGACAGCCAGGCGATCTGCCTGATTGCGGATAGAGAGCTCACCCAGCGATTTTCTGATCTGCAGACGCCGCTCCTCGGTGTCGACGCAAACGCTACTGCGGTACTCTCCGATGAATTGGCGAGTACATTGCCTGCGTTAAGCGATCTGGCGTATGTATTGTTTACCTCGGGTTCCAGCGGAACACCCAAAGGGGTGATGGTCGAACACGAGGCGCTGGCCATCCGCCTTGACTGGATTGGCCAGACTTACGGAATACGGGCAGACGACCGTACCGGGCAATGTACTCAGGCGACCTTTGATCCCGCCTTGATCGAGTTTTTCCTGCCCCTGATCAATGGTGCCAGTATTGCCCTGCCACCGCCGGGACGCATGGCGCCCAATCAGATTGGCCCCTTTGTCGCGCAATTTGGCGTCAGCATTCTCGCGTTGGTGCCGGCAACCGTGCAGGGCTTGTTGGCATCACTGCCCGATGGGGTAAAGACGCGACTTCGCAACGTTTGTTGCGGTGGCGAGGTTCTGGCACCCGATCTGGCACAACGCTTTGTAGCGACGACCGGGGCAAATCTGTTCAATGTCTACGGGCCTACTGAAACGGCGATCTTTGCTACCGCCTGGCGATGTCTTGATGAAATCTTTCCGGATGCCTTGCCGATTGGCTGGGCGATTGCCGGGACGCGTGTGTATGTCCTCGATGATCACGGCAGCCTGCTGCCGAGCGGCATCACCGGTGAAATCCATTTGGGTGGACGCGCCGTGGCACGCGGCTATCTCAATCGCCCGGAACTCAATGCCAGCGCGTTTCTTCAGGATCCATTTTCGCCCGAAGGGCGGATGTATCGCACCGGTGACCGGGGCTGGCTGGATGGTGAAGGTATGCTGCATTTCGTCGGCCGGACTGACCGTCAGGTCAAACTGCGCGGCTATCGCATCGAACTTGGCGAAATCGAAGCGGCGTTACTTGCTGTGGCCGGGGTGACGCAAGCGGCTGTCAAGTTGATCGTCGGATCTGACGAGCGTCGCTTTCTGCATGCCTGGGTGGCGGGTGGGGGCATGGCGACCGAGGATCGACTGCGATCGGCACTGGCAGGACGTTTGCCTGATTACATGCTCCCTTCTGGTTTTTGTGTGCTGCCTGAGTTGCCATTGAACAGTTCCGGTAAAGTGGCGTTCGACCTGTTGCCGGAGCCAGCCATTCAGACCACAGGGCAGAGCAAGCGTCTGCCTTCGAGCACCATGGAGTTCGCTTTACTGCAACTCTGGCAGCGCGTCATGAAGCGGAGTGATTTGGGTGTAGATGACAATTTTTTTGATGTCGGTGGGGATTCGCTGGCAGCAGTGGATATTCTCGCTGGCGTAGAGACGCTGTTTGGTCGTCGTGTGCCGCTCTTCCTGCTTACCGAACATCCGACGATCGAGTCCTTGGCGCTGGCTCTTGATCAGCACAATACCGTTGCGGCCGTGCTTGATCAGATCATGATCCCGCTTGGTCGCCATACAGGAGCAGCCCCCCTTTACTTTGCTGCTTCCGGGCACGGGGACCTGATCCGTTTACAGAATTTGGCCAAGGCTCTCGGAGAGAGTTGCGATCTCTATATGCTTCAGCCGCCGATAAATGCGGAGATCCATAAGGTCGAAGATTTGGCTGTGCTATATGCAGAGAAGATTACAACTTGTGGCCGGCCTGGATATTTGGCTGGATTTTCGGTGGGTGGGGTCGTTGCAGTTGAGACTGCACGCATTCTGGAAAAATCAGACACCACTCGGCTGATGCTGAAGTTAATCCTCGTCGACGCTGTATTCCCTGGCAGGCTGATCAGAAGTGCGGCTTTGTGGCGTATTCTTGGCTTCTTGGCCAGGAAGCCAAGTATCCAGTCACTCACCTTGAATGGCAGGCATCTTGGGGGCTTGTTTTCTGATGCGGGACTCGTGGCGCAAATTACGGCCATGCGAACTTACCGTCCGAATCCGATAGATGTTCAATCCGTGCTGGTTCGGTCGCGTGGGATGATGCGTTGGGAGCGATGGGCTTTCCATCCTTGGCGCAAAGTGATCCCTGAGTTAGCCGAGACTGCTTGGGTCGACGGTATGCACGGTTCTATTTTTGAACATGGCCTGCCGGAGTTGGTGGCGGCGATTCGTGCGGCGGTTACCAATGGCTGAATGGAGAGAGTCCAGATGTGATGTGTTCTGGACGTCAAAACGTAAATTGTTGTTGTTCATGGGGCTGCTTTTAGTACTACTCGGGTTGGCAGCCTATTGGCAAACTGGCTGGTCCGGTAGCTTTCAGGAGTTGCCGGCGAGGCTGGATGATTTCCGGCTTAAAGCCAGAACCCTCCCTATTGTTGTGGTCGTACTCGCGATAATGCTGGCCAGTGTTCTTGCCATGCCGCTTGGAATTATCATCATTTCCGGATCAGTGGTTTTTGGACCGTGGCTGGGTGGGGTGTATGTGGTGACTGGCGCCTTGTTTGGTGCGATGCTGAGTTTTCTGATTGGGGCATTTTTGGGGCGGCAGGTGGTTGAAGATATCTGTGGGCCGCGGCTCCAGCGTGTCAGCATGTCGCTTGGTCGACGTGGCTTGATGTCGGTGATCATCATCCGGCTGTTACCGATAGCGCCATTTGCCATCGTAAATATGTTCGCAGGGGCAACACATATCCGTTTCCGTGATTTTGTGCTCGGTTCATTCATCGGCATGTTGCCAGGGGTCGCAATTCTTGGCGTTGGAATTGAGCAGTTGCTTGCGGTGATGATGGGTTGATTGTTACCGGTCTGTGATTTTTTTCTCGTTTTATATCTTGGCGCTATGGCAAGATTCGTCGAACTGCCGAGGATGTGCTCAGTAGTGTGTCGGAGTTTTTTACAATCTTGGTGGCAGTGGATTGTATGTAATTGAATAACTGATGTTTTTGTTTTCGGCTTGATTTTTGCATTGTGTCTCAATGAAAATCGAAATTTTATGGGTGGCGAAATGAGTGAACAATTGCAAAAGTTCGTAGCTGATACGACGAAATCGGCGGGTGTTGGCCGTCGCCGCCGTTTGCTCCTGGGGGGGCTGGGCGGTACATTTGCTGCATTCAAGAGCGGCAGCGCGTTAGCCGGCGGCGTTTGTAATTCCCCATCGGCCTTTGGCTCAATTGTTGCCAACCCCCAAAACAGTCATAAGCCGCACACCTTTGATGGCTGTCAGGCCAGTTCCAAAGGTGTGTATATGAATCGCGGAATGGCTACCGATAATTGGGGAAGTGTTGATAAGGAAATTACTTTGGCAGATGCAGGCTTTCCAGCGACTGCTAGTGTGCTTTCAACCAAAAAACTGCGTGAGTTGTTGGTGAAGCCTGCCTGGAAACCCGATTACAATTTAATCGTGCTGTACTTGGATGTGAAAACTGGCCGCGCAGCGGGGGTGATTTCAGAATCCGATGTGTTTGCTATGTGGGACATCATTTTCAATAGCGGCACGAGCGATCCAAAGTTTGCGGGATGGACTACAGAAATGGTTCAAAAATTTTATCTTAGTTGGGTAGGTAAAATAACGCTCTAGTGTTCTGAGCTGACTTTTCTCAATGGACCACGCTGATGGCGGAGAGACTTCAACTATCTGAAGCTATTGTCGGAAGATTCAAACGATTTTCAGATCACTCAGGGATTGTTTACCACCCATATTTTGGGAGGTTGCTTGCGCTTCCAGAAGACGCGGCGCTATTGATCGACTGTCTTTGTCGAGGGGCGCTTTCTGAGGCGGAGCTTCTCTCGTATTTCTGTTCAACTTATGACAATGAGAGTCCGAGTGCAGTCAAGGCGCGTTTTGATGACTTGCTTTCTTCGTTGATCGATGAGCATGGCCTTGTGAGTGTTTCTCCAGGCTAAGCTAATTTACAGAATCTCTTGACAATTTTTTCTTCGGATTCCAATCAAGGGGTGGTTATTTCCGTCCCTCCGTTCGTTTTTCGTATTTCCAGCCCGCTAGCGCATCTCCAGTCTTCGGTGGATTTGGCGTATCGGGATTACGAGGTATTGACCGGAGAATCGTTTGTAGACTTCGATATTGAACTGAAAGCAACAGATTTCTTCAGAAGATATTGGTCTCCAAAAATCAATTTGGCCATTGATGGTGGCTTTCCTTTCGAGCCGCTACCGCTGGCTCAGGCTTTTCCACTCTTGGAGTGGGGAATGAATTGGTGTGTACGGCTAAGAATTACGTTGCCGTAGTGCTTCGGGCTTATAGCGCGAGCAGTCGTGCCAAGGCCATGATGGCCGCATTGAATGGTGCGGCTCCCGACAATGCTAACGGGCCTGCCCAGGCTCGTTGATCAAAGCGGCTAGCCTGGGGCATTGGCCTTAAGGCAACTTACGAAAGGCTGCAAATCGCAGAACAATTCCACCTGGTGAACAGGCTAGGAGGAATGATGCAAACTGCAGTTTCAGAAAGCGTCCGGAAAAAGCGTTTCAGCGCAGGCCCGGGTATCGGTGCGCGCAACTTGCTTGGCCTGCTGGTAGCGGTAGAGATCAACGACCTGACCATGCGGGAGTTTCTGGATGCCTTTCGCACTGGGCTGGGTGGTGCCCAGCTCATGACCCCCTCGCCAGGCTGGACACGCTTGAAATGGGTGTTGGCCTCGCTGGAGCAGATATTCCAAGACTGTGATGATCCTGCCAGATCGGTGGCGCTTGAGGCCTCTCATGCGGATCAGATAACGCTCCACTTCGAGCTCATGCGATCAATTCTGCACAGCAAAGACAGTCGTTGATGGGCGGGTGCTTTTGGGCACGTGTCTTATGGGGGGTGGATGCGTGCCGATGTTTCGAGTACCATCTGCGACGGATTATTGCATGGAATGACGTTCAGGTGGCTTGTCTCGATTTGGATTTAATGGTGCATTTTGGCGCTACGGCCGCTGTCGGGTGTTGTCGCGTGGTGATCGCTATCGCCGGGTTGTTTGTATGCAGTGAGATAAGTGCCCAGCAGTCCATTGGCGGGAAAGTTGAGCGGGGTGGCATGGAACTCAAGCCTAGCTACCAGTTGTTGGGGCTGGTTCGGCAAGTGGCACCTTCTAAAGTCGGGGCGGGGCTGTTGACGGATGCGTCGTCGAACTCTAGGTTTCAGCGTGCCGCCTTGGCGAGGTCTGTCGCGAAGAACGAGGCGGATGCCCCGGCGCTAGGGGCGGGGGGCAGGCTAGTGCTCGATGACCTGATCGGCCTTGCTGTCCAGGCTCACCCTGAAATCGCCGCCAAGCGTACAGATCTGGAGGCCGCCTACGCGGGTCGGGATGCGGCTCGCTGGCAATACTTTCCCACGCCTTCGCTGCAATTGCGCCAGCAAGACAAGGGGGGGAATGTCACGGTCGCCGCCGTGCAGCAACCCCTGTGGTCCGGCGGTCGTCTTGATGCCGGGCTTGATGCGGCAAATTCACGCACCCGGTCGGCTAACGTGGCAATTTCCGAGGCGCAGTATTCAGTTGCGTTGCGGGTGACGGGCGCCTGGCAAGGCTGGATGCAGGCGCGGGGCCGTGCCGAAGCGCTGAATGCTGGAATCGCGCGTCTTGGTGTGTATGCGGAAAGCGTCCGTCAGCGTATCAAGGGGGGGGTGTCGCCCGAGGTCGATCGCGAATTGGTGGAGTCGCGTCTGTCGCAGGTGCAGGGGGATCTCGCCGCAGCGCGTGCGGCTGAACGTAGCGCGCTTTCCCAATTGTCCCAATTGATAGGCAGATCGCTGCGCAGCGAAGAACTGTCTTTTGGCAAGGGTGTCATCGTCCAGCTACCTGCGTTTGAAGTCTTGGCTGAACAGTCTGTGACGCGTTCGGCGGCAATGCGGCGACTCGAAGCCGAGGTCGAAGCCGCGCGCCACGATACGACTCAGAAACGTGCGGCACTATGGCCTACGCTAGGTGTTCGTGCCGAGTATCAGCGTGGCGATTCATCGAATGTTGGCGTCGTGACCCAAGACACTCGGGTCATGCTGGTCATGGATTACGTCCCCGGGGCTGGCTTGTCGGCCGCAGCCGGCATTGATGCCGCCGAAGCGCGTGTGGGCAGTCTTCGGGAAGGTCGCGAGGCTGCCCGTCGCGAGTTGCTCGCCAAAGTCGCTGCAGATTACGAAGACCATCAGTCCAGCCTTGCCCGCAAACGGGACATCCTGCGCACCTTGGCAGCGGCCACAGAAGTGTTGGCCTCCTACGACCGCCTCTTTGTCGCCGGCAAACGCAACTGGCTGGACGTGCTCAATGCCGCACGCGAACTGACACAGGTTGAAACTTCTTTGGCAGATGTCGAGGCGCTGGTTGTTGCCTCCTATTACCGCTTGCGCCTGCATGGCGGCGAATTGCCATGGCAGCAAGAGGGGGGGGCATGACCGTCGAATCTGCCGCCATCCGCCTTGACTGGCTCGCCCAGCGTTGTGCTGCCCTGTATCCACAGGCGCACCAGCCTTCACGGCGAGAAATCAACGCCCTGCAGCGCAAAGTGGTGCCCGGAACGCTCGAGTCAGGCGAATGCGCAGATGCTCTCGATCCATTGCTGCATACGCTGGAGTCCTTCTACGAATCGATGGGACTCCATGCGCCGGAATGGCGCAAAGCACCGACGCGCGACGCTCTGCCTATGGTCGCGCTACTCCCTGGTGTCGGCTGTCGCATCCTCTATGCGTGCACGCCGGAGGGCCACTGGTTAATGGAGGGCCCCTCGGGCAGCCAGCAACTCTACCACCTGCCCGAAGGTGGGATCTATTCTGCCATTGCGGCGCCAGCGGCTGCGGAGAGTGAATTCGCTTCTGGTGCCCTGGCCATGTTCAAGCTTGCGCTGCTCGCCCGCAAGGGTATCTTCGTCCAGGCCGCGCTCGCCTCTCTGCTCGCCAACATGCTCGCGCTAGGGGCCTCGCTCTACAGCATGCAAGTGTACGACCGCGTCATCCCTACCCAAGGTATATCTACGCTCATCGTCCTAACTACCGGCGTTCTGCTCGCCGCTGTGCTTGAACTCGTCGTCAAGATGGCGCGCTCCTCCATCCTCGAGCACTCCGTCAAGGGCATGGATCTGGAGCTCTCCCACAAGATATTTTTGCGCCTGCTCGGCATCCGCATGGATCAGTTCCCGGCTAGCGTCGGTACCCTGTCGGCGCAATTGCGCAGCTACGAAACCATTCGGGCCTTCGCATCATCTGCCACGCTATATGTGGCCGTCGATGCCCCCTTCGCGCTGCTCTTCCTTGGCGTGATCTGGATGCTTGCCGGTACCCATGTTGCTGCCGTGCCAGCGGTGTTTTTTGCGATCGCACTGTCCATCGGGCTCTTCTATCGCCGCCGCATCGTGCGCCACGCCGAAACTGGCAACGCAGCCTCCAACCGCAAGCTTGGCCTGCTCGTCGAAACGGTGGAGAGCGCCGAATCGGTCAAGGCCATGGGAGCTGGCTGGCAACAACTTACCCGCTGGGATGCCCTCAACCGCCAATCGGTCGACGATGACGTCAAGATTCGCCACTACAGCGAGCAGGCCTCATATTTCGCCGCCTTCATGCAGCAGGCCAGCTACATCATGCTCGTCGCCGCCGGTGCCTGGATCGCCTCCACGACCACCGACCTCACCATGGGGGGGCTGATCGCCTGCTCCATCCTCTCCGGTCGTGTTCTAGGCCCTGTTGGCGCGTTGCCCGGCCTCATCGTCCAATGGGCACACGCCAAAGCTGCGCTCGACAGTCTGGAGAAAGTCTTCTCGCTCCAGTGCGACAACCACGCCGTTACCCGCCCGCTGGTTCCGGAAAACATTCGCGGCGAATACCGGGTCGCCGACCTGCGCTTTACCTACCCAGGCCGTCCAGAAACCCTGGAACTGGAGCATCTCCATATCCGACCCGGCGAGAAGGTCGCCATTCTCGGCCCAGTTGGTGCAGGAAAGACGACGCTACTCAAGCTACTCGCCGGGCTCTATCAACCGGCCAGCGGCCGGGTGCTGCTTGACGGTCTCGACATCCAGCAGATCGCCCGCGCCCATCTCAGCGAACATCTCGGCTATTGTCCGCAGGATGTCAAACTCTTTGCCGGTACGCTCCGCGACAACCTGCTGGCAGGCCTCTCCGGTATTGAAGAACAAGAAATCCTGCGTGCCTGCCAAGTCACTGGCCTGGAGTCTCTGATTGCAGCGCACCCGAAGGGACTCGACCTCAACATCGCCGAAGGCGGTGGGGGAGTTTCCGGAGGGCAAAAACAGCTCATTGCGCTGACCAGGTTGCTGCTCGCGAGGCCTGACGTCTGGTTGCTGGACGAACCCACCTCGGCGATGGACGAAATGACGGAGCAACGCAGCCTGGTAGCGTTGCGCCAGGCCATCGCGCCCACACAAACCCTGGTCATGGTGACCCACAAGCATGCACTGGTGGCGCTTGCGACACGCCTCATCGTTCTTGCCCCCAACCGCATCCTGCTTGATGGCCCGCGTGAAGCAGTGCTCGAAAAGTTGCGACAAGGTGCGCAGCAGGCCGTGCAGGCGCAGGGCATCCGGGTAGTCAAACCTGTGGCCTCCGGTGCGGTTGCGGAGGGTGCGGTATGAGGCCCCCGGTCAACGTTCAAAGTAGCCAGTGGCTCATCGCTCTTGCGGCTGTCATGGTGATCTCGCTAGGAGCTTGGGCGGCAGTCTCCGAAGTCGCGCAGATTGCCCGCGCCCAGGGGCAAGTCATTGCCAGCGCCCGCACCCAGGTCATCCAGTCCGCCAACGATGGCGTCATCGAAGCCTTGCTGATACAGGAAGGAGAGCGGGTCAAGAAAGGGCAGGTACTGGCCCGTCTCGACCGCAGCCAAGCTGAAGCCGCCTATCAAGACAGCCTGGGCAAGGTTGCCGCCCTCAGGGCCGCGCTGACTCGTCTGCAGGCTGAAGTCTTCGGCCGGCCATTGGAGTTCCCACAAAACGTCCAGGCGCATCCCGCCTTCGTTGCCAACCAGACCGAACTCTTCCAGCGTCGGCAGAAGGCCCTCAAGGCCGAGATCGGCGCCTTGGAAGATAGTTTGCACCTCGTCAAGGAAGAACTTGGCCTCAGCCTGCCCCTGCTCGCCACCGGCGATATCGGCAAAACCGAGATCATCCGCCTGCAACGGCAAGTTGCCGAGCTCAACGGCCAGATCACCAACCGGCGCAACAAATATTTCCAGGATGCCCAGGCCGAAATGACCAAGGCCGAAGAAGACCTGGCCACGCAAGAGCAAATACTCGCCGAGCGTACCGCTACTTGGGAGCGAACCGAAATCCTGGCTCCGGCCGATGGCCTCGTCAAAAATATCCAGATGACCACGCCCGGTGCCAAGGTTCGCCCGGGCGACGTCGTCATGGAGCTACTACCCACCAACAGCGCCCTCATCGTAGAAGCCAAGTTGAAGCCCGCCGACATCGCCTATATCCGCAATGACCTCCCCGCCGCCATCAAGCTCGACGCATTCGACTACAGCGTCTACGGCGTGCTGCACGGCAAGGTCAGTTACATCAGCCCCGATGCCCTCAGCGAAAAGACCCAGGTTGGCGAAAACGTCTACTACCGCGTCCAGATTCGTATCAACGAAGACGCGCTCGCCCGGCGCAACCGCGAGCACCTTGGCAAGCCTGTCGAAATCCAGCCGGGCATGACTGCCACCATCGAAATCACAACCGGTAGCCAGACCGTCCTGGCCTACCTGACCAAACCCGTTACAAAAACTTTCTCTGAATCTTTTGGTGAGCGCTAGGTATTACAAAATGAGGTATTGCATGGAACGTATCAACACAATACTAGGAGTCAAGCTCCTTCTGGTCTGGATCTTTGCAGCTAGTCTGCTGGGCGCGCAGTGCTACTGCGCCAGAGCCAGCTACCTCGACAGCGGTTGGCGATTCCGGTAGCAGAGAAGTCCGGCAACTGCTCGCCACCGCCTACCGCAGCATGACAAAGCGCGACGAAGTCGCTGCCGAGGCTGCCCTCCTCGAAGCCCGTCGACTCGATCCAAAGAATCCCTGGATAGCACTCAATCTGGGCGTAATCAACCACTGGCGTGGCAAGAACGACCTGGCTCGCACCGAGTACAAGGCAGCGCTTGCCTTCGAGCGTGTAGATAATGCGGCGGTGGTGTCGGACGGGGCCCTGAATGGTGCCAGTGTAGGCAGCTTATCCCGGCACAACCTTGCCTTGCTTGACAAGAACGAAGGCCGGGAAGCAGTGCCGGCCGCTCCCGCCAAACGGACGGCACCGCAAACTCGAACCGACGGCAAGATTTCTCCGTCTGTCGTTGAATCCAAACCGGGCGATACCCGCACTGAATTGCTCGCACTCCTCGGCGCGTGGCGTACAAGCTGGGCTGATGGAGACATCGAAGCCTATCTCGCCTGCTATACCCCCAGTTTTCATGGCGACAAGCCTGATCGTCGCGCGTGGGAAGAAAACCGTCGCAGGTTCGTTGCCGGTAAGCGCGGCATAGATATCGGTTTGGAAGACATTAGCGTCTTGATAGAGGGAGGCAAAGCCACGCTCACCTTCGTCCAGGGCTATCGATCTCCTAGTTTCAGCGATGTAGGTTCCAAAAAACTCAGTTTCGAACGTATTGGCGGTCAATGGTTGATCGTCCGTGAAGTTTTTTCTGCCAAAAAATAAGTACCAATTACCAATTAAAGGAAAGAAATCAACATGAAAACCCCTGATATCCGCGCTGCCCGTAACCACAGCAACCAAGAGGCCACTGTGGGTGCCATGTTGCCTGCACAGCAGGCAGCAGTCGCACACGACACAACCAAATCAATCGAAAGCCCGGACGTCCTGGTGCGAAAGAAAAAGGTATCGGTTCGTCGGAATGAGGACGATCAGGATCAAGCACAGGAATTAGCGTTTGACCAAACATCGGCTGAAGTTACGGATGGAACCGATGCCCAGCCGATGCTGCTTGCCCAGGCCTCAACAGAAACCCGTACAGACGTGGGCGCTGGCGCAACTCAACAACCCGTTTTTGCTTCCCCGTCTGACGAGGCCGTTGCTGCCGAGATGGCAACAGCAGAAGGAATGACCGCCCTGGAGTGGGCGGCACTGGCCTTGGGCGGCCTGGGGATAGGCGGCGTGGCGGCGGCAGCAGCCGGTAGCGGTGGCGGTACATCTGAAATCGCCGGCCTGGGATACACCGGCATCGACACCGCAGCCGCCCTGACCACCATCAGCGCCTACGCCCAGAACAACGGCGGCACCGC
>ERZ1645187.2345-NODE-2345-length-16751-cov-39.251138_pt1 | contig 16751 bp, 13 predicted proteins | sample MGYA00575352_ERZ1645187 | MGnify/ENA primary metagenome ERZ1645187 (study PRJEB40837, sample SAMN11349314) | freshwater sediment metagenome | isolation source: river sediment | host: Sediment | place: India: Wazaribad , New Delhi | collected 2017-02-21 ... | reverse complement strand
CGCCGCTCGCTCACCGGCCAGCAGATGCTGCTGGGGCTCGGGGCGCTGCTGCTGCTCTCGGGCGTCTCGTTCTTCCTGGCGGTCGTCTGGTTCGTGGTGGGCCTGGTCGGCCAGGCCATCATCATGGTGCTGCTGACCGCCGCGGCGGTGGCGAGTTCGGCCTGGGCCACGGTGCGCCGGCTCCCGGCGGCCGCGGAGACCGCCGCCGTGATCGCCACGGGTCTGCTGGCCCTCGACCTCTGGGCGGCGCACCGGCTCAACCTGGCCGGCCTCGGCGAGGTGCCCGGCGACGTCTACTGGAGCGTGGCCGGCCTGCTCGGCGCCGGCCTGCTGCTCGGGTTCGACCGCCTCATGCCGCGGACCGCCGAGGGGCAGCCGCTGCGGCCGATCCTGGTCTATCGCCCGGCCGCCACCACCATGCTGGCCATCTCGGGTTGGTCGCTGTTCGGCGTACTTGACCCGGGGCTGTTGGGCTCGTGCGCGGTGGCGTTGGGCCTGGCGGTGCTCAGCGTGGTCGGGGTGCTGGTGGCCAAGCGGATCGACCGGCGGCAGGGCCCGGGCGCGTTCCCCTTGTCCGCGCTGCCGCTGCTGATCTCCGCGCTGGCCGCCACCGCGACGTACCTGCTGACGGGGCTGGCCCTGGGCTACGCCTCCGACTCCAGCACAGCCGAGCGGTACGCCGCGTTCGGCCTGCTGCTGCTCGGCCCGGTGCTCAGCTTCCTGGCGCCCTCGCTGGCGAACCGGCGGGTCGCCGGCCAGCACGTCGCCGAGGCCCCGGTCGACCCCGAGCCGGCGGCCGCAGGCCCCGCGACCGGCGCTCCCGGGCGGCTGACCTGGCTGCCCGTGCTGGGCGTGATCGGCCTGGTGCCGGTCCTGGGGATCCCGCTGATGGACGCCCCGTGGTGGGTGCTGCTGGTCCTCGCGGTGGTGCTGGCCGTGGTGCTGAGCCTGGACTGGTTGATCGCGCGCCCGCTGCTGCGCCCGGCGCCGTGGGTCGACGCGCTGGCGGTGGTGACGTGGGCGGCCCAGCCGGTGCTGGTGCTGCTGGTGTTGGTGCTGGCCGAGTCCGGTGCCGACAGCGGACAGACCCTGCTGGCGGGCGCCCAGGACGGAGTCGATCGGGCCTGGTGGTGGCCGGTCGTACCCGGGGTCGCCTGGTTCGCCTCCTCGACGGTGGCCGCGATCCGCGAGCGCTCGGCGTGGTGGGCCGTAGTGGCCCAGGTGGCGGCCCTGGTCACCGTCTTCGCCGCGGTGCGTGACGCCGAGGAGATCGTGTGGGTGGTGGCGGGACTCGTGGCCTGCGCGGCGAGCTTCGCGCTGGCCGGCTACGCCCGGTCACTGCCGTCGACGGAGCAGGGCCTCGACGCCGCCGAGATCCTGGACGTCTCCGCGCTGGTCTTCGCCGCCCTGTACGGCGCGGCCGCTATCGCCTCGTCGCTCGAGGAGTCGCCGTGGCTGGAGGCCGCGGCGTTCATCGCCGTGGGCGTGCTGACCCTGGCCTACTCCGGCGCCCGGGACCGGTTGCCGCTGGCCTACGCGGGCTCGGCGCTGGTCACGGCCGGGATCGGGGTGCTGCTGAACGAGGCCGACGTCAACGAGATCGAGGCCTTCACCGCGCCGCTGGTGGTGCTGCTGGGTGTGATCGGCTGGGTGCAGTGGCGTCGGGACGCCACCGCACCGACGATGCTCACCATGGCACCGTCGCTGAGCGCCGCCCTGCTGCCGAGCACCTGGGTCGCCGTGGCCGACGGCGGGGCGCTGCGACTGCTCGCGGTGACCGCGCTCGGGGTCGTCGCGCTGGTGGTCGGGCTGTCCCGGCACTGGAAGGCGCCGGTCACCGTGGGCACGCTGGTGCTGGCGGTCGTGGCGATCACCCAGGGCGGACCGCTCATCGAGTACGTGCCCGGCTGGATCACCCTGATCGGTGGCGGCGCGGTCCTGCTGGCGGTCGGGGTGGCCTGGGAGCAGGCCATCGCCGCCGGGCGGCGTACGGCGGCCTGGTACGGCGCCCTGCGCTGAGCCGGCGTCCGCCCGCGCCTGTCAGTGGTCGAGGACCACGTCCTCGTGGGTGGCCACGGAGATGTCGTCGGAGGCGGCGCCGAGCAGCTGCTTGGCCAGGTCGGCCAGGGCGCGCGCGGCGGCGATCTCCTCGCCGATCTCGGGTACCTCGGCGTCCTTGCTGCCGCGCGTGGCCTTGCCATGGCCGGTGAGCGGGGTGGCGCCGGGCTCCGAGTGCAGGCGGGCCTGGGCCGAGGAGGCGCCCTCGTCCTCGGTGATCAGGATCTCCACCGACCAGGTCTTCGTGTGCATGGTCTTCCCTTCCAGTTCGTCACGTCCATCAAGGCACAAGTCCATCAAGGCACTACGCCCAGCCGGACGCAAGGGGGAAGATGGTCCGATGGCCAGCGACTTCGACCGTGACTACTGGCAGGCGCACTGGCAGCAGGTCCGCGCCGGCGCCGACCCCCTGGACCCGAACCCGTACGTGCAGTCCGAGACCACAGACCTCCCCGTCGGTACGGCGCTGGATGCCGGCTGCGGACAGGGCGGCGAGGCGCTGTGGTTGGGCGAGCGGGGCTGGCAGGTCACGGCCGTGGACATCTCCGAGGAAGCGATCGCGCAGGCCAGGGCGCGCGCGACCGGGCCCGTGGGTGACCGCGTGCGCTGGCTCGCCGCCGACCTCACCACCTGGGAACCGGATGAGACCTTCGACCTGGTCACCACCAGCTACGCGCACCCGGCGACCGGCCAGCTGGCCTTCTACCAGCGGCTGGCCGGCTGGGTCGCTCCCGGCGGCACCCTGCTCGTCGTGGGGCACCGGCACGGCGAGCGCGACGCAGGCGCTGGGCACGATCACGGGCACGATCACGGGCACGATCACGGGCATGGCCACGGGCACGGGAATGGGCGCCGGCCCCCCGAGGCGGAGGTGAGCGCGGCGAGCATCACCGCCCTCCTCGACCCGGGCGAGTGGCGGGTCGTGACCGCGGCCGAGCCCGAGCGCAGCCTCGGCGGGCAGGAGGCGCGCCGCGGCTGGCTGTACGACGTCGTGGTGCGCGCCGTCCGTACCTGAAAACCCAACAGTGCGGCCTTCTGAGGTCACCAGGTGACTTCAGAAGGCCGCACTGTGGCGAAATGGCGGTGGCGGCGGGATTTGAACCCGCGGTGGGCTTGCACCCACAAACGCTTTCGAGGCGTTCTCCTTAGGCCGCTCGGACACGCCACCGCCGCAGAGGCTACCGGAACGGGGTCGGGCCGCCGAATTCGAATGCGCGGGGCCCGGGTGGGGCCGCGAGGCCGCGGCTAGGCTGCCGTCATGGGCAGACTCCTGATGCTGGTCGTGGTCGTGGCCGCCCTGGTGGCGGTGGCGCTGGTGCTGCTCCAGGGCCAGCTGTCGGCGTCCCGGCGCCGCGCCCTGATCCGGAGCCGGATCAAGCAGGTCACCGACCTGGCCTACCTGCACGACGAGATCTCCACCGGCCTGGCCGGGGCGGTGATCGAGCGGACCAAGGGCCTGGGCACTGATACCTCGGTTCACGAGCTCGAGGCCGCGCTGGACGACGTACTGGCGATCGCCCGCGCGCACCGCACCGAGGAGCCGGACCTGGCCACGATCGTGATCGACACGGTGCGCAGCGAGTGATCAGCACCGTGCGCAGCGAGTAGTCGGACATGTCGACCGGCCGCGGGTTGACCACCCTCGAGGCCGAACGACGCCTGGGCGAGCTCGGCCCGAACCTCGTGCCCCAGGCCCGGCGTACGCCGGTCTGGCGCCAGCTGCTGGCTCAGCTCACCCACCTGCTGGCGCTGTTGCTGTGGGTGGCCGCGGGACTCGCCCTGGTCGGGGGGATGCCGGAGCTCGCCGTCGCCATCGTGGTGGTGGTGCTGCTGAACGCGGTGTTCGCGTTCTGGCAGGAGTTCCGCGCCGACCGCTCGGCCGAGCGGCTGCGCTCGCTGCTCCCGAGCCGGGTTCGGGTACGCCGCGACGGCGTCGTCCAGGTCCTCGACGCGGCCGCGCTGGTGCCCGAGGACGTGGTGGTCCTCGAGGCCGGCGACCGGATCGCGGCGGACCTGCGCGTGCTCACCGGTTCGGGGCTGAGCGTCGACGAGTCCATGGTCACCGGGGAGAGTGTGCCGGTTCGTCACGACGTGGGAGAGGACCTGGCGGCCGGCACCTTCGTCGTCCAGGGATCTGCCGAGGCCGAGGTGGTCGCGACCGGTGCGGCGACCACCCTGGCCGGCATCTCCACCCTGGCGGCGTCCGCGCACCGACCGCCGAGCCCCCTGGCGCGCGAGCTGCACGGCGTCGTCCGCGTGGTGGCGGTGATCGCCACCGTCACCGGCGTCGCGCTGGGGGTGGGCGCGCTGCTGCTGGGACTGGAGCCGACCGAGGCCTTCCTGTTCGGCGTCGGCGTGACCGTGGCCCTGGTGCCGGAGGGGCTGCTGCCCACCGTCACGCTCTCGCTGGCGCGCGGCGCCCAGCTGATGGCCGATGAGCAGGCGCTGGTACGGCGCCTGGACGCCGTGGAGACCCTCGGCGCGACCACCTTCGTCTGCACCGACAAGACCGGCACGCTGACCCAGAACCGGATGACCGTGGTCGAGGTGTGGACCCCGGCCGGTACGACGACCCCGGTCGGCAGCGGGTACGACCCCAACGGCCGGCTGCTCGGCACCCCGGAGGCCGCGGCCGCCACGATGGCGCTCGCCGCGGCCGCGGTCCGGTGCGTGTCGGGCCGGGTGCTGCGTCGCGAGCAGCGCTGGGTCGCCCAGGGCGACCCGATGGAGGCGGCCCTGCACTGCCTCGCGCTCCGCTCGGGCTGGGTGGACGACGACCGCGCACCGCAGCGGCTCTTCGCCTACTCCGCCGACCGGATGCTCACCACCGCGGTGCTCGACGGCGAGGCGGTGGTGCTGGGGGCACCCGAGTCGGTGATCGCCCGGTGCGTCCAGGAGCCCGCCGAACCGCTGGCGGCGCTGGAGGCGCTGACCGGGCAGGGCTTCCGGGTGCTCGCCGTGGCCCGCCGCGACGTGCCGACCGGAGTCGGCGACCTCGATCAGGAGCAGGTCGAGACCGGGCTGACGCTGCTGGGTCTGGTCGGCATCGAGGACCCGCCGCGCGAGGGGATCGCCGAGGCGCTCCAGGCGTGCCGGGACGCGCAGATCCGGGTCGCCATGCTCACCGGCGACCACCCGCGCACCGCGGCGGCGATCGCTCGGCAGGTGGGTCTGGTCCGCGACGGCGGGACGGTGCTCGATGGGCCCTCGCTGCCCACCGACCTGGCCGAGCTCGGCGCGCTCGTCGACCAGCCCGACGGCGTCGTAGTCGCCCGGGTCTCGCCCGGTGACAAGCTGCGGATCGCGCGAGCGTTGAAGGCGCGTGGCCACGTGGTGACCATGACCGGGGACGGGGTCAACGACGCGCCGGCCCTGCGGGAGGCCGACGTGGGGGTGGCCATGGGCGCGAGCGGCAGCGACGTGGCCCGCAGCGCCGCGGACCTGGTGCTGCTCGACGACCACTTCGCGACCATCGTCAGCGCGGTGCGCCTGGGCCGGGCGACGTTCGCCAACGTGCGTCGGTTCCTGACCTACCACCTCACCGACAACGTGGCCGAGCTCGCGCCGTTCGCGGTGTGGGCGCTGAGCGGCGGGGAGTTCCCGCTGGCGATCGGCGTACTGCAGGTCCTGGCGCTCGACATCGGCACCGACCTGCTGCCGGCGTTGGCGCTCGGCGCGGAGCCGCCCAGCCGGCGGGTGATGCAGGGACCGTTGCGGGCCGGGCGGCTGGTTGACCGGCGGTTGCTCACGCGCGCACTCGGCGTCCTCGGTCCGGCGGAGGCGGTGGCCTCGCTGTCTGCCTTCACCCTCGTGCTGCTGGCCGGCGGGTGGAGCTGGGGCACGACACCGGACGCCGCCACCCTGGCGGTCGCCTCGGGTACGGCCTTCGCCTGCATCTGCCTGGCCCAGCTGGCCAACGCCTTCGCCTGCCGCAGCGAGACCCATCCGGTCTGGGCGCTGAGGCTGGGCGCGAACCGGCTGCTGCTGGGCGCCCTGGTCGCGGAGCTGGCGCTGCTGGCGGCGTTCGTCGGCATCCCCGCGCTGGCCGACCTGCTCGGTGGCAGCTGGCCCTCGCCGACCGGCTGGGCGATGGCCGTCGGGGCGGCCGGCGTACTGGTGCTCGTCGACGCAGCCCACAAGGGCGTACGGCACGCCGCGCGTGCACCGGTGCCCGCGGCTGTGGAATACCCGCACGGCTCTGGGTCCGGTTCGGCATGATGAACGTGCCATCCACCTCGGAAAAGAGCCCCTCATGTCTCCTGACGTCACCCCCGCCGGACGCGGCAAGGCCGCCACCTTGGTGGGCCTCGGACTGCTGGTCGTCGCCGGTCTGGTCACGCTGTTGTTCATCCGGCCGACGAGCGTCTCCACCGGCCCGGACCAGGTCGCGTTGCACTACAAGGACGGCGCCTTCTCCTCGCGCAAGTTCGCAGACTGTGTGAGCCCCTCCCAGCGGGTGTGGGACGGGCCGGGCGACCGGCACTTCGTCTACCCCTCGTCCCAGACCAACTTCGTCTTCGCCAACGCCGACAGCGACGGCGCCCCGATCACGTTCGTGACCAAGGACGGCATCGAGATGACCGTCGAGGGTGTGGCCAACCTGCTGCTGAACACCGACTGCGAGGCGCTGCGGGCCTTCCACGACCTGATCGGCAACCGGTACGCCGCGTACATGGTCGGCGACCAGCGCAGCGACGGCTGGCGCAGGATGCTGAGCGTCTACATCCAGCGGCCGCTGGACACCGCGATCGACCGGGCCGGTCAGAAGTACACCTATACCGACCTCTACACCGACCCCAACGTGAAGGCCCAGTGGGAGGCCGACGTGGTCGCCGCGCTGCCCGACCTGGTGAACCGGCAGACCGACGGTGAGGTGAACTTCTTCGAGAACTTCGCGATCACCCTGCAGAAGCCGGAACCGCCCCAGGCCATCAAGGACGCCCTGATCGCGCAGCAGGAGGCGGTGGCCAGGGCCAAGGCGGCGGAGGCGGAGGCCGCGGCCAAGCAGAAGGCGGCCGAGGCGCAGATCGCGGTGGAGAAGGCCGAGGCGGCCAAGATCCAGGAGCGGATCAACGTGCTGGGCCGCGAGGGGTACCTGCACCAGTACGCGATCGACAACGGGCTGAACCCCTACCAGCCCTCGACCAGCGGGATCATCCAGAACCGGTGACGCGGCGCTGGCCGGCGAAGAAGGCGTCCAGTCGGGCGCCGGCCTCGTCGGCCAGCACCCCGGGGATCACCTCGGGGCGGTGGTTGAGCCGGCGGTCCCGGACGACGTCCCAGAGGCTGCCGGCGGCGCCGGCCTTGGCGTCGTACGCCCCGAAGACGATGCGCTCCACCCGGGCCAGGACCGCGGCGCCGGCGCACATCGTGCACGGCTCCAGCGTCACTACCAAAGAGCAGCCCTCCAGGCGCCACTCGCCTCGGGAACGAGCAGCAGCCCGGAGGGCCACGACTTCGGCGTGCCCGGTCGGGTCACCCTCCGACTCGCGGATGTTGTGACCAGCGCCTAGCAGTTCGCCGTCAGGGGAGAGTACGACGGCGCCGACCGGTACGTCACCCCCCTGTGCAGAAACATCCGCCTCGGCCAGGGCCAGGCGCATCGCCGGCTCCCACCGGCTGCCTGCCACCTCGACCACTGTCGCGGGGTGCGGGGTCAGACCGCGCTGAGGCCGACGGCCTCGTCGAACTCCGGGCCGAAGCCGAGGCGGCGGGCGATGTCGGAGAGCATCTCGTCGGGGTAGAGGTCGGCGTCGTCGAGCAGGACGCCCATGTCGATGGCCGCGATCCCCAGGTCCTCGAGCAGCCCGAGGTCGCCGGCCGGCGCCGGCTCGTCCTCGTCGTCGGGCAGCGGGATGCCGAGCAGCTCCAGCGCCGACTCGGCCAGCAGCCACTCGCCGGCCGCGGTGACGTCTGAGAGCAGCACCCGGGTGCTGTGGGCGGCCACCCGGACCAGCACGAAGAAGTCCTCCTCGATCGCCACCATGCCGATCGCGCCACCCTCGCCGGGCAGTCGCCGCAGGCCGTGCGCCAGGGTGTCGACCGTCTCGCAGGCGGTGTCGGCGATCTCGGCCAGCTGCCAGACGTCGTCCTCGAGGTAGGCGGCCAGGGCGAAGTCGATCCCCTCGGTCTGAACCGAATCCTGCGCCGTCATCATCGACCCTTCACGTATCCGTGGGACTGCCGCCTGCTCCAGCCTGACAGACATGCGCACCTGCGCCAACCCGGGGGGCAGCCCTGTGACCAACCCTGCGCCAACCCTGGGCCCAACCCTGGGGTCCACCGGGGGCTGCGCACGACTCGGCGGGTCGGATTAGGGTTCGCTCATGCGCATCCAGGTCGTCGACCACCCGCTGGTGTCTCACAAGCTGACGGTCCTTCGGGACCAGGCGACCGACTCCCCGACCTTCCGGCTACTCACCGATGAGCTGGTCACCCTGCTGGCGTACGAGGCGACCCGCGACGTGCGGGTCAACCCGATCCAGATCACCACCCCGGTCTCGCCGACCACCGGGGTCAAGCTGGCCACCCCCAAGCCGCTGGTGGTGCCGATCCTGCGGGCCGGCCTGGGGATGCTCGAGGGCATGATGCGGCTGCTGCCCACCGCCGAGGTCGGCTTCCTCGGCATGGTGCGCAACGAGGACACGCTGGAGGCCTCGACGTACGCCGAGCGGTTGCCCGAGGACCTGTCCGGCCGCCAGTGCTACGTGCTCGACCCGATGCTGGCCACCGGCGGCACGCTGGCGGCGGCGATCCGGTTCCTCACCGACCGGGGCGCCGACGACATCACCGCGATCTGCCTGCTGGCCGCCCCCGAAGGGTGCGCCCGGCTGGAGCGGGGGATCGACGACGTCGACGTGCCGGTGACCGTGGTGACCGCGGCGATGGACGAGCGGCTCAACGACAAGGGCTACATCGTGCCGGGGCTGGGCGACGCGGGCGACCGGCTGTACGGCATCGCCGGCTGACCCGAACCTGCCGGGCCGCGTGTGCGGCTGGCCACAGTTTCTGCACTTTGAACCCTAGAGTGCAATACTGCACTCTGTGACCAGTAGTGCAACTTCGACCCGCGAGGCCAAGCGCTTCCAGACCGGTCGGCGCATCATGCGCGCCGCGGGGCTGCTCACCCTCGAGCGAGGCTTCGACGGGTGGACCATGGACGAGCTCGCCGAGGCCTCGGAGGTCTCCCGGCGCACGCTGTTCAACTACTGCCCGACCAAGGTCGACGCCGTGCTCGGTCCCGGCCCGGACCTCAGCGCGGACCTGCTCGCCGAGTTCGTGGGCGGTGGCCCGACCGGCGTACTGATCGAGGACTGCCGGGTGCTGGCGCGCCAGGTGCTCGCCGAGGAGCCGTACGACCGCCAGCAGATGCTGCAGCACCGACGCGCCGTCCTCTCCAGCCCGCGGCTGCTCCTGGCGGTGCACGAGCGATTCGAGGACGTCATCGGGGAGGTCAGTGAGCACATCCTGGCCCGCGAGGGCCGCGACTTCGGCGCCGACCGGGCCGCGCTGCTGGTGCGCCTGCTGGTCACCCTCTTCGACAGCTGCCTGGGCGGGTTGGCCGACCTGCCCGACGACCGACCGATCGCGGAGGCGTTCGACGAGGCACTGCAGGCGGCCCGCGAGCTCTTCTCCGGCTGAGCCCGCCCGAGCCCCCACCCTTCCCCCGCACCGACCTTCCCCCGCACGACCTTCCCCAAGGAGCCTTCCGTGGCCACACTGCTGTACCGACTCGGCAAGACCGCGTTCCGCCGCTGGCCGTTCTTCCTCGCCGCCTGGGTGCTCGCCTTCGTCGCGATCGGCGGCTTCGCCGCCACCAACTCCCGGCCGATGACCGATGCGGTCTCCATCCCCGGCATCCCGTCCGAGCGGGCCGCGGACCTGCAGGCCGAGCTCTTCCCCGACACCGTCGACGCCTTCGACCAGGCCGGCGTCACCGTCGTGGTCTCCGCGCCCGAGGGCGCCACCCTGTCCGACGCGGAGTACGCCGACGCGGTCGACGCACTGCTCGCCGACCTGGCCGCCATGCCTCAGCTGCCCGAGGGGGTCGAGTTCGTCTCCCCGGTGCAGGCCGCCGAGGACCAGCGGCAGCTGTTCCTCGACGCCGCCAAGGAGTCCGGCCAGCCGGTCGAGGACGCCGAGGCCAACGCCGCCGCGCTCTCCCCGCTCTCACCCGACGGCCGGGTCGGCACCATCTCCTTCGCCTGGGACGTGGAGACCCCGGCCGACGTGAAGGCCGGCACCATCCAGGCGCTCATGGACGCCATGGATGCCTCCGAGGACAGCAGCGATCTGACCGTGAACGCCAGCGGCACCGGTACCGCGGCCGCCACCCCGGAGATCGGTGGCAGCTCGGAGCTGATCGGCATCGGCATCGCCCTGATCGTGCTGCTGCTCACCTTCGGCTCGCTGGTCGCCGCCGGGCTGCCGGTGCTGGTCGCCATCATCGGGGTGGCGCTGGGCATGCTCTCGGTCTACGCGATGACGGCCTTCACCGACATCGGCTCCACCACCCCGATGCTGGCCACGATGATCGGGCTCGCGGTCGGCATCGACTACACGCTCTTCATCCTGGCCCGCTACCGCAGCGAGCTGCACCACACCGACGACCGGCGCGAGGCCGTGGGCATCGCGGTCGGCACCGCCGGCTCGGCCGTGGTCTTCGCCGGGCTCACCGTGCTCATTGCGCTCTCGGCGCTCAGCGTGGTCGGCATCCCGTTCCTGACCGCGATGGGTCTGGCCGCGGCCGGCACCGTGGCGATCGCGGTGGCCGCGGCGCTGACCCTGCTGCCCGCCATCCTGGGCATGCTGAAGTCCAAGGCCTTCGGCGGCCAGGTCCGCAAGTACCAGCCGGCCCGCGAGGCCGACGGACACGTGCTCAACAACGGCGTCCGGTGGGCCCGCCTGATCGGCCGGCGCCCGGCGGCCTTCGGGCTGGCCGTGACCGTGCTGCTGGGCGCCCTGGCGATCCCGGTCAAGGACCTGCACCTGGCCTTCCCGACCGACGGCACCAAGGCCAGCGACACCACCCAGCGCCAGGCGACCGACGAGATCGCCGCCGCGTTCGGGCCGGGCCGCGAGGGCCCGCTGCTCGTGGTCGTCGACGCCCGTGAGGTCGCCGAGGACGAGCGCGGCGCGGCGTTCGGCGCGGTGGCCGCGTGGGCGGCCGAGAAGGACGGCGTGGTCAACGCCCAGGTCGTGATGACCAACGAGGACGGCACCGGGGCGCAGGTGATGGTCACCCCGGTGACAGGCCCTGACGACGTGGCCACCGAGGACCTGCTGGCCGAGCTGCGCGACACCCAGGCCGACATCGAGGCCGAGACCGGCACCACCACGGGGGTCACGGGGCTGACCGCCATCACCGTCGACGTCTCCGAGCGGCTGGCCGACGCGCTGCCGATCTACCTGGCGGTGGTGATCGGGCTGGCGTACCTGCTGTTGATGCTGGTCTTCCGCTCGCTGCTGGTGCCGCTGACCGCCACCCTGGGCTTCCTGCTCTCGGTGCTGGCCACCCTGGGGATCACGGTGCTGGTCTTCCAGGAGGGTGCGCTGGGCCTGATCGAGGGTCAGCCGATCGTGAGCTTCATGCCGATCATCCTGATCGGCATCGTCTTCGGCCTGGCCATGGACTACCAGGTCTTCCTGGTCACCCGCATGCGCGAGGCGCACGTGCACGGCATGTCCACCAGGGACGCCGTGGTCGACGGGTTCCGCAACAGCGCCCGGGTGGTGACCGCCGCCGCGGCCATCATGATCGCCGTCTTCGCCGCCTTCATGCTGCAGGAGGAGCCGATCATCAAGTCGATGGGCTTCGCCCTGGCGGCGGCCATCGTGTTCGACGCCTTCGTGGTCCGGCTGGTGCTGATGCCGGCCACGCTCTACCTGCTGGGGGAGAGGGCCTGGTGGCTGCCGACGTGGTTGGACCGGATCCTGCCCAACGTCGATGTGGAGGGGGAGAAGCTGCACCGCCCCTACCTGATCTCCGGCCCGATGGACGACGACTACCTGTGAGGAACACCCGCCCCGGGCTCTGGTGGCGAGCCTCACAGCGCCGCCGGGACCCGGGCGCAGTACGGTGACCTCGGCTCCCCCCTGCCCAGGAGCCCGAGGAGGAGATTGGCGTGCGCATCGGCATCCCGCGCGAGTCGCGACCCGGAGAGACCCTGGTAGCCGCGACCGCGAAGACGGCTGACCAGCTGCAGAAGCTCGGCTACGAGGTCGTGGTGGAGGCCGGCGCAGGCCAGGCCGCCCACCTGCCCGACGAGTCCTTCACCGAGGCCGACGTCGCGGTCGCCGACGCCGACGAGGTGTGGGCCTCCGACGTCGTGGTCAAGGTCAACGCGCCCACTCCCGCCGAGATCGCCCGGCTGCGCCCCGGCGCCACGGTCGTGTCCCTGATGGCGCCCGGCCGCAGCCCCGAGCTGCTCGAGGCGCTGCAGGCGGCCGACGTGACCGGCCTGGCGATGGACGCGGTCCCGCGGATCTCCCGCGCCCAGTCGCTGGACGTGCTCAGCTCGATGGCCAACGTCGCCGGCTACCGCGCCGTCGTCGAGGCCGCGCACTCCTTCGGGCGGCAGTTCACCGGCCAGGTCACCGCGGCCGGCAAGGTGCCCCCGGCCCGGGTCTTCGTGGTCGGCGCCGGCGTGGCGGGTCTGGCCGCGATCGGCGCGGCCGGCGCGATGGGCGCGATCGTGCGCGCGTTCGACGTACGGCCGGAGGTCAAGGAGCAGGTCGAGTCGATGGGGGCCGAGTTCGTCACCGTCAACGACCCCGCGATGGACTCCGAGGCATCCGCGTCCGGCTACGCCAAGGAGATGACGGCCGAGCAGGAGGCCGCCACCGCCGTGATGTACGACGAGGAGGCGCGGGCCGCCGACATCGTCATCACCACCGCCCTCATCCCGGGCCGGCCCGCCCCCCGGCTGATCACCGCCGAGACGGTCGCCGGCATGCGCAGCGGCTCCGTGATCGTCGACATGGCCGCCGCCAACGGCGGCAACTGCGAGCTCACGGTCGCCGACGAGAAGACCGTGACCGGCAACCTGGTCACGATCCTGGGCTACACCGACCTGTCCGGTCGGCTCGCCGCCCAGACCAGCCAGCTCTACGGCACCAACATCGTCAACCTGTTCAAGCTGCTCACCCCGGGCAAGGACGGGCACATGGTGCTCGACTTCGGCGACGTCGTGCAGCGCGGCATCACCGTGGTCCACGACGGCGAGAACATGTGGCCGCCGCCGCCCGTGCAGGTCTCCGCGGCGCCGGCCGCGGCGGTCGCCGTACCAGAGCCGGTGGCGCCCAAGCCACCGCCGGACCCGCGCCGCAAGCTGTTCGCCGCCGCGCTGGCCGCGGTGCTGTTCGCGGCGCTGGCGACCGTGTCCCCGCCGTCGTTCCTGGGCCACTTCACCGTCTTTGCGCTGGCGGTCTTCGTGGGCTACTACGTGATCTCCAACGTCGCCCACGCCCTGCACACCCCGCTGATGAGCGAGACGAACGCGATCTCGGGCATCATCCTGGTCGGCGGCATCCTGCAGGTGGGGTCGACCAACACGCTCGTCTCGGTGCTGGCGGTGGTCGCGGTGCTGGTCGCGAGCATCAACATCTTCGGTGGCTTCCTGGTGACGCTGCGCATGCTCGAGATGTTCCGGAAGGACTGAGACCATGAGCGACTTCCTGAACTCCTCCGAGCTCTACGGCCTGGTCCAGGGCCTCTACATCATCGCCGGCGTGCTGTTCATCGCCGCGCTGGCCGGGCTGTCCAAGCACGAGACCGCCAAGCGCGGCAACCTCGCGGGCATGACCGGCATGCTGATCGCGCTGGTCGCGACCGTGATGCTGGCCGCCAGCCAGACTGAGCTGCCGGGCTTCCGGTCGCTGCCGATCACGCTGGTGCTGATCGCCGTACCGATGGCCATCGGCGGCGCGATCGGTGCCTGGAAGGCGCGCACGGTCGAGATGACCGGCATGCCCGAGCTGATCGCGCTGCTGCACAGCTTCGTCGGTCTGGCCGCGGTGCTGGTCGGCTTCAACTCCTTCTTCACCCAGGGCACCCACGACAAGGTGCACGCGGTCGAGGTGTTCCTCGGCGTCTTCATCGGTGCGGTCACGCTGACCGGGTCGATCGTGGCGAACCTGAAGCTGAGCGCCAAGATGAAGTCGGCGCCGCTGACGCTGCCTGGTCGGCACCTGCTCAACCTGGGCATCATCCTGGCTTCGGTGGGGCTGCTGGTGTGGTTCATGGCCAGCCAGCGGATCCTGACCGGCGACATCGAGGTCGGCGTCATCCCGCTGCTGATCATGACGGTGCTGGCGCTGGTGCTGGGCTTCCACCTGGTCGCCGCCATCGGCGGCGGCGACATGCCGGTGGTCGTGTCGATGCTGAACTCCTACTCCGGCTGGGCCGCGGCCGCCGCCGGCTTCATGCTCAGCAACGACCTGCTGATCATCACCGGATCGCTGGTCGGCTCCTCCGGTGCGATCCTGAGCTACATCATGTGCAAGGCGATGAACCGGTCGTTCATCTCCGTCATCGCCGGTGGCTTCGGCTCCGACGGCGCGATCTCGGGGGAGGCCCGCGACTACGGCGAGCACCGCGAGATCCAGGCCGAGGAGGCCGCCGAGCTGCTGGCCGACGCGAAGTCCGTGGTGATCACGCCCGGCTACGGGATGGCGGTGGCGCAGGCGCAGTACCCGGTCGCGGAGCTCACCTCGGCGCTGCGGGCCAAGGGCGTCAACGTCCGGTTCGGCATCCACCCGGTCGCGGGTCGCCTGCCCGGCCACATGAACGTGCTGCTCGCCGAGGCCAAGGTGCCCTACGACATCGTGCTCGAGATGGACGAGATCAACGACGACTTCCCCGAGACCGACGTGGTCCTGGTGATCGGCGCCAACGACACCGTCAACCCGGCCGCGATCGAGGAGCCGGACTCCCCGATCGCGGGCATGCCGGTGCTGGAGGTGTGGAACGCCCACGAGGTGATCGTCTTCAAGCGCTCCATGGCCACCGGGTACGCCGGCGTACAGAACCCGCTGTTCTTCAAGGAGAACACCCGGATGCTGTTCGGCGACGCCAAGGACCGGGTCGAGGACATCTTCCGGGCCCTGCCCCGCTGACGTCGCCACGCTGCTCGGCCGGCGGCGCCGCACCCGAAGGCCGCTGCACCCCCGATGCGTCATACGGACGGAGCCACTGATGGCTCCGTCCGTATGACGCATCCGGGGTTCCAGGGGGTCACTCCAGGGGGAACTCGCCCAGCACGTCGTAGCGGGGGCGACCGCCCGGTCCCTGGCCCAGGTGGGACTGCAGCAGGGTGATGGTCTCGACCGGCCACGCGGGGCCGGCGTACGACTCGAGTACGCCGACCCACGACGTCACGCCGACCGGTCGGCCCATCCGGGCCACCGTCAGGTGCGGGCGGAACCGCTGCCCGTCGACCTCGATGCCGGTGCGGGTGGCCGCCGCCCGCGACCCCTCCGCCAGCCGGCGCAGCTCGAGCCGGGTCGCCTCGTCGAGCTCCAGCCCGGCCCAGAGCACCCGAGCCCCGGCCACGTGCGGGAACGCACCGCCGCCGGTGATCCTGGTCTCGAACCGGCGCCGCCTCGCCGCGGCCCGGGTGAGCCGCTCGGCGAGCTCGTCGAGGTGGTGGTCCGACACCTGCCCGAGGAACGCCAGCGTCACGTGCACCTGCTCGGGCAGGGTCCAGCGGAACGGCGCCGCCGCGCGGCGTACGTCGAGGAACTCGTCGAGGTGCTCGGTCGCCTCGGGTGGCGGTACGACGGCCACGAAGCACCTCATCACGCCACCTGTCTTGGCCACCCCGGCGCCTTCACCCCGGCGCTGCTAGCCCTTCGTGCCACCAGCGGTCAGGCCGGCCACCAGGTGCTTCTGCGCGAAGAAGAACACGATCCCGGCCGGGATGGTGATCATCACAGCGCCGGCGGTCAGGCTGTCCCACTGCGGGTTGAACCGCGGCACGAACTGCTGCAAGCCGGCGCCCAGGGTCAGGTTCTTGTCCGTCTGCATGAAGGCGATCGCGTACGCGACCTCGCCCCAGGCGGTCAGGAACGTGTAGAACGCGGTCACGGCCAGCCCGGGCCGGGCCAGCGGCAGCGCCACCCGGTAGAAGGTCGCGAACGGCCCCAACCCGTCCAGCGCCGCGGCCTCGTCCAGCTCGCGCGGGATGGTGTCGAAGTAGCCGCGCATCATCCAGGCGCAGAACGGCACCGCGACCGTGCAGTAGGCGATGATCAGGCTGAGCTTGGTGTCGATCAGCCCCAGGTTGGCCATGATCGTGTAGATCGGCACGATCAGGATCGCGACCGGGAACATCTGGGTGACCAGGAACGTCCACATCAGCCCACGCTTGCCGGGGAAGTTGAACCGGCTCATCGCGTAGCCCGCGCTGGCCGACATCGAGATGCCGATCAGCATGGTGAAGGCCGCCACGATCATCGAGTTGAGGAACCACCGCGGGAAGCTCGTCTCGAACAGCACGAACTTGTAGTTCTCCAGCGAGGGCTCGACGAACAGCTTGATCTCCGAGCTCTGGATGGCGTACGCCGGTTTCAGCGAGCTCAGCACCACCCACAGGATCGGGAACAGCGAGACGAAAACCGCGAACACCAGGCCGGTGTGCAGCAGGATCGAGGCTCCCACGCCGCGCTGAGTGCGGCTCTTCTTCTTTGCCATC